>Ga0310830_101569_pt1 | contig 10998 bp, 15 predicted proteins | sample WT_ome_5_FD_201301 | JGI IMG/M metagenome (GOLD analysis project Ga0310830, IMG submission 201301) | Sorghum-adapted microbial communities enriched on wild type (WT) sorghum from Joint BioEnergy Institute, Emeryville, California, United... ...
GTCCCCGTTGGTCCGGATCTTGAAATCGGGCAGTAATCGTTGACTGTCGATTGATACGGTCGCCTGCGTTCTGAGCTGCTCTGGGAATCGGTCACATGTTTGCCTCCTTCCGACCAAGATCATGTTGATCGGGGGAGTGGTGCGGGGCGGTCGTGATGGTCGGGGTGAGGTTGACCCGTTGGCCGGATGTGCTGTAGGGCTGCGTGTCACCCGCCAGCGACACATCAGTCGGGAGATGTGCCACCTCGCGTGCTGCAGGGTGGTTGCGTATGGGCCGGGTCAGGGCTGGGATGGCCCGGGTGTACCGGGGGTCGGGTCGGTGGGCCGGGCAGTTCGCCGGACCGGTGCCAGGTTCTTCTTTGGTGGTCTTGCCCGGCGGCCGGTGCGTCGGTCATGGCGTCTCGGCTGTTGGCGGATGTTGGTCTTGGATGGTGGCCCAGAACCGGAGCTGAATCGTCGGGTCTGCGGTGGCCAGCCAGATGTCGAGGCGCCGTTGGGCTGCCAAGGGCAGCGGCTGGTGGCGTCGCTGCCAGGCGGCGAGGGTGCTGCTGGTGACGCCGAGCTGGTCGGCGAGCTGCGCGATGGTCAGTTGCGTGGCGCGTCGCAGCGCCCGGACGTGCTGGCCGGTCCAGGCGGCCACGACCGGGACCGGCAGGGGACGACCGCATGGGCAGTATCCGGGTGCGAGGTCGCTGTAGCGTTTCAGCTCGGCCAGCAGCGTTGCGTACCGGGCCCGACGTCGGGCCAGCCGCCGCTGGTGGCGGGCTTGCTCGGCCAGCTGTTCGATCTGGTTGAATGCCTTGACCAGGACGCCGCCGGCACCGACCGCTGCGTCAGCGCGTTCCCAGAATGCCCGTGGTGTGGCCTGCCGGCCGGTCTCGACCCCCGCGATCGTGCTGCGTGCGTAGTGGGTGCGCCGGGCCAGGTCCTCCTGCCGCAGGCCGGCCGCCTCCCGGCACTGCGCCAGCAGCGCGCCCAGCTCGCGCCGCGCTGCGGCGATATGCCTGGGGGTAACGGCGACAGCGGAATCCGCTGATTCGACGATTGCGCAGGCGGGCCCGCCCGCGTCCATGCCGGCCTCACCGTGGTGGGTCACCGGCTCGGCCGGAGCAAGATGACGTGGACCGGTACGACGGTTGTGGGAGTGGCTCGGGTGCTGTGGGCTGGTGGCCCTGGCGGGCGCAGCCGGGCTGGCCGGCAGGTGAGGCTCGTCCTTGCTGGTCAGCCCTGGTATAGCGGCTCCAGACGGGCCGCGAACTGCGGTCGACATCGACGCTCCCGCCTGCGTTCATGGTTCATGCTGAAAGCTGGGTGTGATGTCATCACCAGTAGTGAGGACGGGGCCACCGCGTGTGCCGGACTTCTGGGGACACATTGGGCCTGGTAGAAACGTCCCTGTGGGTCCCCGGGGTGGTGCCTGATGCCGAACGAGCGACTGCGCAGTGCCATCGCCTCCCGCAAGCTCACCGTGCCACGGTGCGCTGAACTGTTGGGTGTTGATCCGAAGACTGTTGAGCGGTGGATCACGCGGGACCGGCTGCCTCACCGGGCCCACCGCGCAGCGACGGCAGAACTGCTGGGTGTCGACGAGACCTACCTGTGGCCTTCGTTGCTCGCCAATCCACGCTCGACCTCGGCGAGCCAGGCCGAACTGGTGGAATTTTGGCCTTCGCGGTCGTCGGTCCCGCCGGAGCTGTGGCGGTCGCTGGTTGATCAGGCAAGTCAGTGTATCGACGTCCTTGTATACGCTGGGCTGTTCCTGCCCGAGGTGCATGACGTGGCTAGGCTCGGTGAGCGGGCTCGGGCCGGCTGCCGGGTGCGGGTGCTGCTGGGCGACCCGAATGGCGAAGCCATACGTCGTCGTGGCGAGGAGGAGGGCTTCGGCGTCGGCTTGGTGCACCGTGTCCTGCTCAGCTTGAAGTACTACCAGGCGATCCTGTCCATGCCTGGAGTGGAGCTGCGGCTCCATGACACGACGCTGTACGCCTCGATCGTGCGAGCCGACGACACGATGCTGGTCAACACGCACGTGTATGGGTCAGCCGCCGCGCAAAACCCGGTGCTGTACCTGCGTCGCGTGCCCGGCGGCCGCGTCTTTGACCACTACGTGGCTAGCATCGACCGGGTGTGGGCCAATGCCGTTCCGGTTGGTGACATCGATAGTTTGATTGCCGGCTTTAACGAGGGATGAGCCATGGCCCGCCGCGACTACATCGATGACCCGCACGCGCCAGCGGCGAACAGTGTAGTGCCCTCCGTTGTCGCCGTCGTCCGCGACGAGCAGGGCCGATTGCTCATGATCCACCGTACGGACAACGACTTGTGGGCACTACCTGGCGGTGGCCATGAGATCGGTGAGTTCATCGCTGACACGGTGGTCCGGGAGGTACGCGAGGAGACCGGCATCGAGGTCGAGGTCACCGGCCTGACCGGCATCTACACCAACCCCCGCCATGTTATGGCCTACGACGACGGAGAGGTTCGCCAACAGTTCTCGATCTGCTTCACCGCCCGTCCCATCGGTGGCGAGTTGAGAGCCTCGAGCGAGTCGCGTGAAGTCCGCTGGGTCGATCCAGCCGATCTCGACCAACTGCCCATGCACCCATCGATGCGGCTGCGCATCACCCACGCCCTCGAAGGCCGCACCCAGCCATACATCGGGTAGCGTGCCCGACGCCAGGCGGGGACGTTGGGAGACCTCCCGAGCACGCGGTTTACCAGCAGGAGCCGAGCGCCTACTGTCGAGGAATGCCCGACCTTGCCGACGCGCCCGGCCTCGCCGCCGCCCTGCTCGACACGCCCAATCTCGCTAGGCGGTGGACCCACGTACAGGGCGTAGCGGCCCGCGCCAGGCAGCTCGCCTCCACCATCGAGCCATGCGACCGGGACCTGCTCATCGCCGCCGCATGGCTGCACGACATCGGCTACTCCCCGCTCCTCGTGGACACCGGGCTGCACTCGCTCGACGGCGCCCGCTACCTGCAGCGCCTTGGGTACCCGGACCGGCTGTGCAGCCTGATCGCCTACCACAGTGGCGCCCACTTCGAGGCCACCCAACGCGGCCTCACTGCCGAGCTGAGCACCTTCACCGCTGAAGACAGTCCCGTGGCCGACGCGCTTACCGCCGCCGACCTAACCACCAGTCCGGATGGCCAACCCGTTACCGTTCAGGTCCGCATCGACGAAATCCTCGCCCGGTATCCCAGCAACAGCCCTGTCCACCGCGCAATCATCAGCAGCCGACACCACCTGGTCGACCAAGTGTCGCGAGCCCTGCGGCGCCAAGAATATGAGAGCCAAGGCTGACGCGGCGCTGATGCTCTGCGGAAACCGGTCGGCAACCGGTCGCGATGGTCGTAAGCGATACCCGCAGCCGACCTGTGGGGAGCGGACGGTGCCCAACGAGCGACCACTAGGTTTGTTAGCCAACGCCGGCCACACCGCGGCGACAGTCGCTCGCGAGGTCGGCGTTGAACCCAAAGACCATGCAGCGCCGGATTGCCCGGGGAATGGTGCCACACCGCTCGACGGCCTACCGGGTTGCTTATTTGCTCGGCTGTCCGGCCGGCCGGCTCTGGCCAGAGGTCGACGCCGGGCGGGAGGCTGGGGCAGGCTACGGAACTCGTAGCCCTGTATTCGCGTTGTTTACTGGCACCCGACCACCTGTGGCTCGATCTCTTGAACGCCGCGAGCAAAGAGATATGGCTATTCGTCAACGCCAGCCTCTTCCTGCCCGAGGACAACCCTCTGGCACCGCCCGCCACCAGGCTGCTACTGCGCGTCTGTCGCCGCGTCCGGCCTGCATGAACACCCGGCGCATTCCTGGCGGCCGTAGCAGCGCGTCGGCAGGCCGCCGTCGGTGATCGGCAGCGTGATCCGTTCGCACGGTGACCCGACCCGGCGATGGCTTGGCGCACGTCAGCGGCGCGGGGGCCGGCTCGCACCGCCACACCTCGGCGCTTGAGTGCAGGCGTAGGAGTGCGGGGGTAGGCATAGGTGGTGTGTCCGGGAGTGGCACTGGGAGAAGGGGGTAGGGATGGTGCAGGCAGCAGTCGATGAGCAGCGGGCCGAGCAATTGCGGCACGAGCTGGTGGCGCAGCTGGTGCGGGACGGTTCGATTGTCTCGGACGAGGTGCGCCGGGCTTTCGAGGCGGTGCCGCGGCACCTGTTCGCGCCGGAGGTGTCGCTGGAGGCTGCGTACGCCAATGACATTGTGCGGACGAAGGTCGATGAGCAGGGTGTGACGACGAGTTCGGTGTCGGCGCCGTGGTTGCAGGCGGCGATGCTGGAGCAGGCGCGGATCGAGCCGGGGATGCGCTGCCTGGAGGTCGGGTCTGGAGGTTTCAACGCGGCGTTGATGGCGGAGCTGACCGGCCCGGACGGCGAAGTGACCACGGTGGACATCGACCCGGACGTGACAGCGCGGGCCCGGCGGTGTCTGGACGCGGCCGGATACGGGCGGGTGCGGGTGGTACTGGCCGACGCCGAAGCCGGAGTGCCGGAGCACGCCCCGTATGACCGGATCGTGGTCACCGTGGGGATGTGGGACGTGCCCGCCCGGCTCAGCGAGCAGCTGGCGGAGTCGGGCCGGCTGGTGGTGCCGCTGCGCCTGCGAGGGCTGCGCCGGTCGGTGTGCCTGACCCGCGAAGGTGCCGGCCTGGTCAGCGTGGGGCACATCATGGCTGGATTCGTCGATGTGCAGGGAGTCGGGGCGCGGCCGGAGCGGCTGGTCCCGCTGCACGCCGAGGATGTCGCGCTGCGGCTGGACGACGACCTCACCGTCGATGAGGACGGGCTGCGCGCGGCGCTGGGCCAGCCGCGGGTGTCGGCGTGGTCGGGGGTGCGGTTTGGCGGGCAGGAGCCGTTCGACGAGCTCTTCCTGTGGCTGGCCACCGTGTTTGACGACTTCGCGCTGCTGACCCACAACCGCTCCGCGGCGGCGAGAGAGCTCGTGGACCCGGCTTCGCCGATCGGGACCCCGACCGTGGTGGACGGGCCCAGCCTGGCCTACCTCACCTACCGAAAGGTCCAGGCCGAGGACGACACGTACGAGTTCGGGGCCCACGCCCACGGGCGCCTCGGTGTGGAGCTGGCCGAGGCGATGTGTGATCAGGTACGTATCTGGCACCGCGAGCACCGGAACGGTCCACCGGCCCGGATCACGGTCCTGGCGGCGGACACCCCCGCCGACCGGCTTCCCGAAGGCCGAATCGTACCCAAGCGGCACACGACGATCGTCATCTCCTGGCCAGCGGCCGGAGATGCGCGGCGGTAGATCTATCGACCAAAAGGGAGAAGTCCTATGTCCATCGCGACCGTGTCCGAACAGCAGGCACTGGCCGAGGACGAGTTCGAGCTGGACGTCACTTTCGTCGAGTCTGGCCCGGTTATTCCCGAGTTGCTGGCCAGCACCAGCGACAACTGCGGCAAGATATACGTGTTCGAGTGCTACCGGCTTCGGGCCCGCCGAGACTGGGGCGAACGGGCCAGGATTCGTTCATGTGTAGTCGGATAGCGGTGCCGAGATGGCCGAGGGATCGAATGGTCTGACTACGGGTCAGAAGGCTAGGGGTTCGAATCCCTTCGGTCGCGCAGGATCTTCTCAGGCCGGCTGTCAGCTCCGGCCGTTACGTTTCTTGTCCTCTGGACCGTTACGTTTCTTGTCCTCTGGAAAGGTGGGGCCCCGGTCGGGGCCTCTTTCGTATTCATGCGGCCGGCCCGCTCGTGTCCGGTCTGCGGGGCGCTGACCAGCACCTAGCCGGCTGCCAGCTCGCAGCATCGAGGGTGGCCGCGAGATCGTTGGGCTGCCCTGGCGCGCTGGGTAGCGCGTTCGTGTCGCCGTGGGCCGGGTACCGCGATGTGCGCCGCTGGCGGTCGGGCCCGGCGCCCGGTTGCCGCTGGTGGCCGCTGTGCCGTCCCAAGATCAGCTCACCGCTCAGTTGCATCAACTCTGCTTTTGCAAGATTCTGGCAACTACTACACTTTGCCAACATGGTGGCCTTCCGATCGCCAGCGACGGGTCCGGTGGTGGAGACGGTGCTGCTGAGCGCGGGCCGCGGTCGACTGTGGTATCGGGTCCGCCGATCCGACCTGGGTGCGGCCGTGCCCGACGAGGTCGCTCGCCGGGTGTCCGGGCTGGCGGCCGGTGAGCCGGCTGGGCTGTTGCATTCGACGTCGTGGCGGTTCGAGGCCGGCCGGGTGGTGTTGACGTATGTCGCGTTGCCCGACGCGGCGCCGGGGCCGGGTTTGCGTCCGGTCCCGCTGGAGTCGCGCTCTGCGAGTGCGGGACCGTTGGCGCCGTCGCCGGTGTCGGTGTCGATGGACGATGTGGCGGTCCACGCCTGCCGGCACCTGGCGTACCTGCGCCACACCGACCCGCTCGTGCGCCGTCGAGCCGAGGCGGCGCCGCAGTTGTGGGCGTTGATCGATGAGTTTGTCCCGGCAGTGGCCGGGCAGCTGGTGCAACCAATCGAGCCGGATGCGAGGGAGTTGGCTGGTGGGCCTGTACAAGTTGCCTGATCTGTCGTACGACTACGGGGCGCTGGAGCCGCACATCAGTGGGCAGATCCTGGAGCTGCACCACGGCAAGCACCACGCCGCCTACGTCAAGGGGGCCAACGACACTCTGGAGCAGATCGCCGAGGCCCGGGAGAAGGGCGACTTCTCCAAGATCGTTGGGTTGGAGAAGACGCTGGCGTTCAATTTGTCCGGGCACATCCTGCACTCGATCTACTGGCAGAACATGTCCCCCGACGGCGGCGGCCGACCTGAGGGCGAGCTCGCGGAGGCGATCAACGAGCACTTCGGCTCATTTGAGGCGTTCCACGGCCAGCTCACGGCCGCGACCACGATGGTGCAGGGCTCCGGCTGGGGGGTGCTGGCGTACGAGCCGACCACGGATCGGCTGATCGTGGAGCAGGTTTATGACCACCACGGCAACGTCGCCCAGGGATCCATCCCCCTGCTGGCCTTCGACGCGTGGGAGCACGCCTACTACCTGCAGTACAAGAACGTGCGGCCCGACTTCGTGAAGGCGATGTGGGAGGTCGTCAACTGGCCGGACGTCGCCGCCCGGTACGCGGCGGCGCGCAGCCAGAATCCGTGGCTGGCCGGCTCGCCGGGTCCCGCCCGTGAGACCAGGTGATGACTCCGACCAGGGCGGAGTTCCTCGCCACGGTGCTGCCGCCAGCCTTGGAGCTGGCCACCGCCTACACCCAGTCCGAACAGGACCCGGCGCTGTTCATCGAGACGATGCGCCGAGTGGTCGGTGAGTCGATGCAGGCCGAGGATCCGGTGACCGCGACGGCTCAGTTGCTGTTCGGGTTGTCCGCGCTGTGCGGAATCTTGCTCGATGACCTGGCCGAGCGCGCCGGTGTCGACCGGGCGGCGGTGCTGGCCGAGGTCCACCGGCTGTACCTGACGCCGTAAGCGTGGCCCTGAGCATGTCGCAGTACGGGCTTCGTTCGTACCGCTTCCATCCGGCCGATGCGGCTCAGGTGCTGGCCCGTGAGCGGTATCTACAGGTGGTCTACCGGGAGTGCTTCGCCGACCCACCGTGGTCGGAGGATGAGGCGCAGGTCGCCTCGTTTCCGCAGCGACTAGCCCAGCAGATGGCGCATCCGGGGGCGCACGGCATCATCGTCGAACGCGACGGCCGCGTCGTTGCGGCTATCTATGGCTGGCCCGCCGGCGATACGTTGCCGGCGGGCACCGCGTTCGACGACGCACTGGCCGCCGCCGCACCCCGCCACGTCCTTGCCGCCCTGACGGCCCCGGCCTTGGTGGTGGCCGAGCTCATGGTCCATCCCGCCCACCGCCGCAAGGGGATCGCCCGCGCGTTGCTGACCCGGTACGTAAGCCGGTGGCCCCGCGCGTGGCTGTGCACCCATCCCCAGGCCCCGGCGGTGGCGCTCTACGAGTCGATGGGCTGGCGGCGTCAGTTCGACTTCGTCGTCGGGGAGGTCCCCCTCGTGCTGTACCTGTGGCGGGCCGACGAATCGACCGGTCCTCGCGCACGTCATCCCCACAGTGGGGGGTGGCCCGCTCGGCTGCCGTGAGGTGGGCGGGGTGCGGAAGAGGACTCGGGTCTCGGTTTGGTGCGCTGTGGCCTTTCAGCTTGAAGTAGTACCAGGCGACCCTGTCGATCCCCGGAGTGGAACTGCGGCTGGACGAGACGACCCTGTATGTCTCGATCGTGCGGGCCGAGGACACGGTGCTGGTGAATGCGCACGGGTACGGGTCGGCCGCTGCGCAATGAATCCGGCGCTGCGCCGTCGTCATCGGCGGATCGGTGTGATCCTTGGCTTGGCCGTTGGGAGGCCCGCTTCTCGCAGCAGCCTGGCCCGTTGGTGGGCGGGCAGCCGGTCAACGTAGACGATTCCGTTGAGGTGATCGATCTCGTGTTGTAGGCAGCGGGCGAGCAGGCCCGTGCCCGAGACCGTGATGGGTGCTCCGGTGCAGTCAACGCCCGTGACCGTGGCGACCGCCGCACGGGCCACGTCGGCTCGCACGCCCGGTACAGACAAGCACCCCTCGCTGTCGGTGACGGTGCCGGCCAGTGCCGAGACGTCCTGCAGCACCGGGTTGACCACGTGTCCGACCTGATGCACACCGCTCGCGTCCGGACAGTCGTAGACGAAGACTCGTAGCCCGACGCCGATCTGGTTGGCCGCCAGGCCAACCCCGCGGGCTGCGTACATCGACGCGAACATGTCGTCGATCAGCCGGGTCAGGTCGGCGTCGAATCTGGTCACCGGGGCGCACGGGGTGTGCAGCACCGCCTGTCCGTACGTCGTGATCGGCCGGGCCACCCCGGCACGCCTACCCATGTTGCACATGGTATGCAACTGCAACTTAGTTGCAGTAGGCCTGGGTGGTGCGGACCGCGGAGATCAAGCGCAGGTTCCTCACGCACGTCCAAGCGAACGGGCACACGGTGATCCCGTTGGTTCCGCTGCCGCTGCCGCTGCCCGACCCGAACCTGCTGTTCGTCAACGCCGGCGTGGTGCAGTTCGTGCCGCACTTCGTGGGGCAGGCGACCGGGCCCTACCCGCGGGCGGTGGCGGCTTGTCGAAAAGCTTTGAGGTGTCAGTGACCGGAAGAAGGTCGGGCGGGGTGGCGGCTGTGACCGGCAACGGTGACGCGCTGGAGGCGGTGATTCGTCACGCGACGCTGATCGATGACGACTACCTCGCCATCGAACCGACGGTGGAGGCGCTGGCCAAGAGCACAGACACGAGCCTGGTGCCCCGGCTGGAGGAAGCGCTGGAACAGTTTCTCGACCACGACAACTTCTACGGACGCGATCTGATGGCGCTCATCCTCGCTGCCATCCAGGGCATCGCTGCGCTTCCGGCCCTGCTGCGCGCCGTGGCCCGCGATCTCGGCGACGATCAGGACTCGTTGCCGGCGGAGATCGACTCACTGCTGATGATGAATCCCTCTGGGGCCCGGCCGATGGTCGTTCGTTCGCCACCGCAGCCGACCCGGCTTACCGGCGGGTCGGGCGGTCGGCGCTCGAGTTCCTGAAAGGACTGGACGTCTGATGACGGCCACGACGGTGGTGCGGGCGTCGGGCTAGTCCCGTGTCGGGATCTACGATCGCGGGACTGGGAGTCGATCATGCGGAAACGTGGCTGGTCCCGTTAGGCAACCGACCCACCGGAGCTCGCTGTCGATCGGCTGGCCTGGTCGGGAGATGGCTAGAGCCGCTACAGTTGTTCGAGTGTCGCGGAGCCTGCGCCCGTCGAAACCGGGGGCGGGCTAGCCAGGGTTCGTCGGCATGTCGTCGAATACCGGTGCGCGGATGGATGAGGGATCGAATGGTCTGATTGCCGATCAGATGGTTAGGGGTTCGAATCCCTTCGGACGCGCACCATGAAGCCTCTGACCTGCGGAACCCGCGGGTCGGAGGTTGATCTTTTTCGGTCCGGTGTTTGTGATCGGGTGCTCGGACGGTGGTCATAGGGCGCGAATCGGTCTGGAGGTCGGATGGACGCGCAGATGGTGATGGACCTGGGCGTGGCCGCACTGGCGGGGGCGGTGCTGGGGGCCGAACGGGAGATAGGTAGTCACAACGCGGGCTTCCGCACCCATCTGCTGGTCTCGCTGGGTGCCTGCCTGTTCACGCTGCTGGGCGTCTACGGCTTCCAGGGTGCGTCCAGCACGTCGATTGTGGACCCGTCCCGAATCGCGGCCCAGGTGGTCTCTGGCATCGGTTTCATCGGGGCTGGGGCCATTCTGCGCGATGGTGTGAATGTTCGTGGCCTGACGACGGCCGCCACGCTCTGGGTCGCCGCCGCGCTCGGCGCCTCCGCCGGGGCAGGTCTCTACGGGGCGACCTTCGTGACGCTGGGCGTGGCCCTCGTGGCCCTGACCGTCATGCGTGCCGTCCGCTCGTGGCCGCGCCGGATGCTCCGTCGCCCCGTCCGCGTCGTGCTGGAGTACGTCCCGGGCCAGGGCACGCTCGGCCAGCTTGCGCGCCGCATCGAGCAGTACGGGGACACGGTGCGGTCGCTCCGGGTGCAGGACCCGCCCGAAGGGGCGGACGGGGAGCGGGTTCGTCGGGTGGAGATGGAGGTCCGGCTGCCGGAGCACCAGCTCGCCGTGCTCCTCGAGACGTTCCGGGAGCGGCCCGAGGTCCGGGCCGCCTATACCATTCCCCGTGCCCCCAGGCGCTGAGTCGGCCCGGGCTTTGTTTGTTCCCTGGCGACACGTTGCGTTGAGCGGTGCTGCTTCCGTAGATACGGCTCTTGGCGGCAGTGCCGGCCAGGGCGGTGAGGAACTCGTCGTTGCTGCGGGTGCGGCCGGAGCTGCGATGGCCGGGGCCCGCTCCGCAGCGGCCCCGACGGTAAACCGTGCCGGTGCGTCCCGCGTGCACGCAGGTATGGAGAAGTTTGAACCGTGCCGGTTCGTCCTGCGTGCCTACAGGCATCGAGAATTTTCCGACCGACTTGTCCGGGGCGATCATGAGCAGACGACCTGCCGCACGGTTGAGCG
>Ga0310830_101570_pt1 | contig 10994 bp, 9 predicted proteins | sample WT_ome_5_FD_201301 | JGI IMG/M metagenome (GOLD analysis project Ga0310830, IMG submission 201301) | Sorghum-adapted microbial communities enriched on wild type (WT) sorghum from Joint BioEnergy Institute, Emeryville, California, United... ...
GGTGACGGTGTGGTGGTTAGGCAGCTCCACACTCACCCGGAGGTCTTCAACCCTTATGGATCTCTACAGTCGTGTCCCTGTCACCAACCTCTGTGGGCAGTACAGCTAGTGCTCGACTACGACGTCAAGGTCGGCAACCCGGCTGACGCCGACCAACCCGCGCCCGCGATCAGACGCATCCGCAAGCGCTTCGGCCGCACCCCCCAGCATTCGACTGCGGCTACGGCGAGGCCGCCATCGACCGCGACATCGAAGAAGTCGGCGTGCAGACCGTGGTCATCCCCCAAGGGCACGCCCGGCGACCCGCCAAGAGGCTCGAACACTCGCCCGGCTTCCGCGACCTGGTCAAGTGGCGTACCGGCAGCGAGGGACGCATCAGCCACCTCAAGCGCCGCTACGGCTGGAACCGCAGCCTCGTCGACGGACGAAACCGCACGCGACCTGGTGTGGATACGGCGTCCTCGCTCACAACCTGGTCAAGGTCGCCCGGATCGGGGCCAGGACCGCATGAACAGCACTCGCGGGACGGCAGCCGGCCCGCACACCGAAGCCAACCGGCCGAAGGCGCGCGGCGGCGAGCATCGAGCCGGCGCCTTCAAGACCCGATTTCAAGGCAAAGTCGTTGGGGCCTCTTGCGCTTCGGAGTGCTGCGCCAGCTTGGTCCCTCAGATCTCTTCGACCACGGCAAGGTCATCACCGACTTCCCGGCCAAGCATGTTCTGCCCCCGAGCCGTCTGCGCTCAATTGGTGGAGCCGGAGCGGGAGCTGATCGGGGTTTCTACGTGCAGACGGCGCTGACGCCCTGACTGAGGCCAGCCGAGAGCGTACGAAAGCCCATATGAGGTAGACGATCGCCAGCAAGGCGTAGCTGTTCGCGACGAGCTGCTGCGGGAGCGTATGGTCCAGCTCCCGCAGGTCCTCCTTGGGCGTGAACTGCATCGGGCCGCTGACGACGATCGTCGTGACGACGCCGAGGACCCACCACCGCCAGCGGGTCGCCAGCTCGGTCCGGGCCCAGACGGCCAGCGTGCCCAGGACCGGGATCACCCAGACCCAGTGGTGGCTCCACGACACCGGCGAGGCGAGCAGCGACGCTACGGCGACGACACAGATCGATAGCAGTGTCTGGCTGTGCCGGTGCAGCGCCCGGGCCAGCAGAAGCGCGGCCACAAGTACGGCGGCTCCGAGGGCCAGGCTGAGCAGGCGCGGCGGATGCGGGTCGCGCAGCAGGCGCGCACTGACCCCGAGGAAGGACTGGTTGGTGACGTAGGCGATGCCGCCCGTGCGGTCCGGGTTGAGCGCATGGTCGGTCCAGAAGTCCCAGGCTGGCTTGGGCTGCGCCACGAAGCCGGCGGCGACTGTGCCCAGCGTGGTGAGCGCGGCGGCGAGCGCGGCTCGGCGCTGCCCGGTCACCAGGAAGTACAGGATGAAGATGCCGGGGACGAGCTTGATGCCGGTGGCGATCCCGACCAACACTCCGCGCCAGCGCCCGGTCCGGCCGGTCAGTGCATCGACAAGAGTCAGTGCTGTGAGGATCAGGTTGACCTGACCGAAGTTGAGCGTCTCCCAGACGGGGTGCACCGCGACCGCGGCCACCGACAGCGGCACGCTCCAGGCCAGCTCTGAGCCCATCGACGCTCCGGTGGCCCGGCGTACGTATCGCACGGTCAGGTTCACGATGAGGAACAGGGCGGCCAACGACAGCAGCAAGAGCAGGATGCGGGCGCCGAGCTCGGGGAGCAGGGCGAACGGGAGAAACAGCACGGCTGCGAAGACCGGGTAGGTGAACGGCAGCTTGGCCTCCGGCTCGAGCACGGTGTAGATGTCGGTGCCGGACAGCAGTGCCCGCGCCCCGACCCGGTACACCTCAAGGTCGATCATTCTCGGCCCCCACGGGGCCTGGTAGACGACGAGCGCCACCGCGACCGCGACTAGACCGCCGATCACCCACCGACGATCCGTCGGCGTCAGCCGCGCCAGCACCCGATCAGCTTATGCCATCGACGTTTCCCGACGCGTGTGCACTCAGGGTGCCAGCTACCCATGGTGTCCGTCAGGTCCGGGCCGAGCGGCGGGAGCCAACCAGCGTCGCCTTGGCAGGGCACATTCTCAGCGGCGGAGGGCCTCGACGGGCTCGATGCGGGCGGCGCGGGTGGCGGGGTAGGCGCCGGCGGCCAGCCCGACGATGAGGCCGAGGGCGGGGGCGGCGGCCAGGGTCCAGGTGGCGATGATCGGGGTCCATTGCTGGGCGATGGCGACGCTGATGACGACGAGCAGGCCGACGCTGGCTCCGGCGAGGCCGCCGGCGGTGCCGGTGGCGGCGGCCTCGATCAGGAACTGGCCGGCGATGTGCCGGGGGCGGGCGCCGAGGGCGCGACGCAGGCCGATCTCATGGACGCGTTCGAGCACGGCGACCATGGTGGTGTTGGCGATCCCGACGGCGCCGATGACGAGACAGACACCCGCGAGGACGAGGAAGAGCACGGACAGGTCGGTGGAGACGGCGTCGCGCAGGGCCCGCGGGTCCGGTGGTGGGGTGACGGTGAACAGGTCGGGGGCATCGGGGCGCAGGGCGAGCGGGATCTGCTGCGCGACGACCTGGGCGGCGCCGACGCGGGTCTCGACCAGCATCTGCGCCCGGGCCGAGCTGCCGGGGGGTCCCCACAGGGCGTGGGCGGTGGCACGGGGGACGAGGACGTTGAAGAGAACGTCGGTGTTGCGGGCTACGTCGTCGAGGATGCCGACCACAGTGAACGGGATACCGCCGATGAAGATGGCGGGCCGCACGGTCAGGGTAGTGATGCCCAGCCGGCGGGCTGCGGCGGAGCCGAGGACGGCGACCTGCTCGGCCCGGCTGTCGTGGAACTCGTCGTAGAGCCGGCCCTGGGCCAGGGTCGGGCCGAGCGCGCGCAGCAGGCCAGGGGAGGCGGCGAGCACCGGGATGTCCTCGGCTGGGCGTCGGCCAGGCAGCACCACCCCGGTCACCTCGAGACTCGGCGCCATCCAATACACGCCGGCGTGCACGACGCCGGGGATGGCGGCGACGCGCTGGTCGGCGTCGTCGGGGAAGGCGATGTCGACGCTGAGCGGATCGGGGCCGCCGTTGTCCTCGACCCGGACCTCGGTGGCGACAAGGGCGGTGAACCGCGAGCTGATCTGCCCGGACGCGGTGGCGGTCAGGCCGAGCACGGCGACGAACGCGCCCACACCGAGCACCGTGCCGAACGCGGTGAGCAGGGTGCGGCCGGGGCGTTGCAGCATACCGGCCACCGCCTCCCCCATAAGGTCCACAGTGGACATGCGGGATCGGGGCAGGCGCGGCTGCATTGACCTTACGGTCGGTCGACCCGGCCACGCGATCACGCTGCCGCCTCCGTGCAAGAGAGTACGTCGGCGGGTCAGCCAGCTCGGTCGGCGGCGGTGCCCCCTGGGCCGCGTCACGGCCCGCCCACCCGGGCCGGGCTGGTCTCGGTGAGCACCCCGTCGCGCATGTGCAGCATGCGCTCGGCGCGGGCGGCGGCAGCCGGGTCGTGGGTGATGATCACGACGGTCATGCCGTCGGCGTGCAGGTCGCCGATGAGGTCGAGCACGGCCGTGCTGGTGGCGCTGTCCAGGTTGCCGGTGGGCTCGTCGCACAGCAGCAGGCTCGGGTTCGCGGCCAGCGCCCGGGCGATCGCTACCCGCTGCCGCTCACCACCGGAGAGGGTGGTCGGGGCGGCATGCAGCCGGTGCGCCAATCCCACCCGTATCAGGGCCTCGACGGCGGCGCGTTCCCGGTACCGGCGCGGCGTGCCGCTGTAGAGCTGGGCGAGCGCGACATTCTCCACCGCGCTGCGGTACGGCAGCAGGTGGAACGCCTGGAACACGAATCCGATCCGAGCACCCCGCAACCCGGTCCGGTCCACTTCGGACAGAGCACCGGTGTCAACACCATCCAGCTCGAACCGACCCTCCGTCGGCCTGTCCAGCAGCCCCATTACGTTCAGCAGTGTCGATTTGCCCGACCCGGACGGCCCCACGACCGCCACATACTCTCCCTTGTCAATCCTGAGGTTGGTGGGCCGCAATGCCGGCACCGCTGGCGGCCCCGGATACGTCAACGCCACCCCGTGCAGGTGCACGACCGGGTTCACTGAGAGCCTCCGACACCGACCACCACCCGATCCCCCGCGGCCAGGGCACCGTCCTCCACAGGGAACACCGCCACGTACCCGTCCCCGGAAACGCCCGCGGTCACGACCACCCGCTGCTGCGTGCCGTCATCGAGCACCTTCAGCACTGCCGTGGCGCCGTCCGCGTCCCCGTACACGGCCGAGATCGGCACCACCAGCACCTCACCGTCGGTTGCCGCTGCCTGGACCGTCAGCCGAACGTCCGCCCCCGCCAATCGCCGGTCCAGTGCCGCCTCGGTCGGTGTAATTAGCATCGGATGCGAGCGACCGCCCATCTCGTCCTGCTCTAGTTCCCCCACGCTGGCCACCACCCCGGCTGCGGTGATGTTATGCAGCTCAGAGAGGATCTCCACCGCCATGCCCTCGGCGATCAGCTCCCGCTGGCCTGGGTTAAGCTGCGCCCGCACGACTAGCGCACCGCTGGACAGCGTCAACAGCGGCGGCGTGACCTCCGCCCCCACCCGGGCGTTGATCTGCTCCACCCGGGCCGGGAACTCCGGCAGGAACACGTACTCCGACAGCGGCAGCATCGGTCCCGTCGTCCGCTGCAACTCAGCCCGGTCCGCCTTCGCGGCGTCCAGGTCCTCCCGCGCGAACTGCACCTGCCGCTCGGCCTCGACGACCGGATCCGGCTGACCCGGCTCCGGGGTCGGCGGCGGGTTACGCTTCAGCCGGTCCAGCGTCTCCTGCGCCGTCTGCAACGCCCGCTCCGCCTGCCTCACCCGCGCATCCGCCGCCGTCAACGCGCTCACGTCGCCGGCTTCCGTCACTTCGTACCCCAGCGATAGATAGAAGTCTCTCAACGCCTGCTTGGTGCCCGGGCCGAACGTCCCACCGGTGCCACCCGGATCGTGACCGAGCGCCCGCAGCGACTCCTGTAACTGGGCAACATCCTTGCCGGTCATCCCCGGGCGCAGATCCCGATACGCCGGCACCTCACCCGCTAGGGCCAGCACTGGCCGGCCCGCCACCTCCACCAGCACCCCACCCAACGCGAACTCGTCGCCCGCGCCGACCCGAACACCGGTCACCACCGCCCGACCCTCCGCCGGCACCGGCGTCACTTCGATGCTCGTCCCCGCCCCCACCCGACCACGAAGGACGACAGTGTCCCGCAGCACCCGGAACTCCACCGGCGCGGTCAACACGCCAGGCGGGGGTGCGGCCGTATCCGCCAACACCTGCTGCGGCGACCGGATCAACCGGGTCGCGAGAACCCCGATACTGCTGACCCCAACGATCCCGGCGCCAAACCAGATCAATACCCGCCGACGAGAGACCACACCCAACCCACAGTCGGGCGTGGTCTCCTCGCGGGATGCACCGCTGTCATCCACGGACGTACCCTACGCCTTGCTGCTGGCCCAGATCTCGCCGCTGGTTGTTGCAGCGGTAGCTGGTCAACTGGATGCTCTACTTAACTACGGCCGACGATCTCGGCCGCGTTCGCCGCCTGCACGCGGAAGTAGGTCCGAATTCCCTCCAGCGCCTCGGCGTTCTGCTCGATGAGCCGTTCCTGGTAGGCCGTCTCGACGGCGAGACACGTCTCAATCAGACGCACCTGCTTCTTGCACGCAACGTCCGCTGTCGCAACGGCGATCTCTTCCTCGGTGACAGTCGCCGAATCACCCCAACCTGCATCGTTGGCGGCCCAGTGCGACGAATAGTCATAGCCAGACTCGCGCATACAGTCGGACCAGGCTCCCACGACCTGTTGAACCCTGCTGTCGTTCTCCATCAAGCGAAACGACTCCAGACTTAACTCATTGCCAAGATTGCTGTTCGCAGGTCTTGGGACTCCCCCGGTCAAGATCCGATCCGCCTCCTCGCTGCATCCACCCGGCGGGAGCGGCTCGCCATTCGAGTCCAAAGGCAACGTACGCCCGGAAAACTCCGAAGTGGCTCCGCGGACTAGGAACAACTCCGTTTCAGAGGGATTCCAGCGCCTGTCAGGATCCGCCGCCGGCGGCGCTTCCTCCGGCGACAGGTGATATCCATACTGCGCAGCGTGGTCTGCGTCGAAGATTCCGTAACGCCTCGGCCCGTTGTGCTCGAAGACGGGAAGTCCGGCAAGCAAATCCTCACGCGCTAGGGTGTAGGTGGCGCCGAAGCGCTCCAGGCACTCCCCGATCAGTATCCAGCCAGCGAGTTGGTACGCACGATACTCCTCACTTGAGAGGAAGTACGCGTCTAGGGGCAGAATTACATCGCCCGGACCGTCGACGGTTGGGAGCGGGCCGATCTCTGGCTCCGGCTCCTCGCCGCCCGTGCATGCACTCACGGCAAGGGCGAGCGCGAGCACGCCACAGGCGATGATTCGCCGTGCACGTGCTCGTGCCCGAGAGTCAGGACTCAGGTCCATGCGATCGATGTCGTCTGGTCATTCATCGCAGGACCGATGTTGGCAGTGTTTCCCGCCCACGACGATCCTCCGGGGAACGAACTACCAGACAGCCCGGCGTTTTCCCAGTGCTTTGCGCGGCAATTGGCGAACACTTTGAACGACGTTGTTGTTCCACCAGTTTCCCGTCAGGTCCCACACCCAGATGTCGTTGGTAAAGTCGGGATCACATGAGAAGATGCCAGTTTGGACTACGTTCCACGCAGCGCCGCCGTACTGGTCGTGCTCGTACTCGGTTGCGATCACCGTGTCCGCCCGCGCCGGGGCCGCAAGTACCAACGACGCTGCGAACGCAGCCGCACAAGCGGCCAAGAGCATAGCGACTTTTCGTTTCATCCCAGACAACATGCGATTCCTTCCGCTCATCGTTTGTGGAGCGTTGGCCTACGCCCCCATGTCACACGTGTTGGATTGTCACCCAGCCAGCTGCGGCATTAAGTTACCGAGATCAGGGATCGCGATAAGTTACCGAGATCAGGGATCGCGAACAACCCCCAACGCCCTTGCCGGGATGGTTGCACTCAGGTCGTGACTACGCGCTGTCACCTCATGATCGCGAAACGTGGCTCCGAGGCGGCTCCAGTACTGCGACGAAGATGTCGGCCTACCTGCGGATCCGTGGACCCGCGACGTTTGGCGGTCAGTGGGATGCCAGTTGCTCCGAGTAATGGTAACGGTTTGATTACATGATCGACATAGTTGGTCCGGTCGTTGGCCGCGCGCCATAAGGGTGCCCCTACCGCTACGGCACGACCCGACTAGCCGAGGTGCTGATCCTGCCCCGACCATCAATGTCGGCCGGCGCGGCCGCCCCGAAACGGTTGCAACACAGTAACAACCTATCGTGCGTTCACTACCGTCAAGAGCCAGACCGCGCGGGCTCTCGACGCACTGCGCGGACCGGCGGCTGAGCTGTATGACAGGAGTAACTGACAATGCGTGACATCCTCGATAAGGCGATCGGGGCGTCGCCCGCCAGCACTGTCGACATCGACCGGGTAGTCGCCGCCGGTCGTCGGCGGACCCGCCTGCGTCGCCTCGCCAGCCCCGTGGTCCCGGCCACGGCGGCCGTCGCCCTGGCGGTGACCACGCTCGGTGGATCGCCCGCGGCACCGACCAACCCGACCCCACCCCAGCCCGGCGCCGCGTCCGGCACCGCCCCGGTCTACGACGAGACGCCGGAGCAGACCCGCCAGCGCCTCGCGAACGCCTTGACGGACGGGATCACCGCCGCCCTGCCCGGCGTCGCGCTCACCGACGGGCCGACGGGGCAGGCCGGCGTCTCGATCTTCGTCAGCGACGACCTGATCCAGTACGACAGCGACACGGTTTTGACGACGGCGACCGGAGAGGGCGAGCTGTTCTTCGTGTCGTGGCGGGGCGGCGATCAGCGGGTGTACCAGACGCCGACTCCCCTGCCGGCGGACGGCCCCCTACCGCCCGCGTGGTTCGACTCGTGCTCGGCGGTTCCGACGAACGACGCGTTCACGCCGGAGGGATACCGTCTGGTGCCCGAGTGTGAAGAGAGTGTGGGTGCCCAGGGGCAGACGATCGTGGTCACGAGCCAGACGTGCGTCGACTGCCCGGGCCAGCCCACGGTGCGCCGTGACGCGTACGTCACCTGGACGAACGCCCGGGTGCTCATGGCGATCGTGAACGACCTCAAGCGCAACGAACCGCCGGCCGCGACACCCACGGCCGAGCTTCTGTTGACCAAGGAGCAGCTCGTCGCCATCGCCAGCGACCCTGAGCTCACCGTGGCCGCCTGAGCGACGCTGACTCACGACGCCGCCCGAGCGGCACGGGCCCGTCACCCCCAGCCGAGGACCGCCTCCTCGGCTGGGGGTTTGCCGTTTACCACCGCCGTTCGCCCGCGCCCGTACGCCCCACCGCACCGTCACCCTCCGTACGGGCATCGCCGCGCCCGGGCGGCTTGGGCCGCGTTTGTCCTCAGTGGACCCGCGACGACGTCGCCGCCGTCACTGCGCCTCGCCCGCCTGGTCCACGATCGTGGCGCCCGCGTCGCACAGGTTCCGGTGGACCAACGACGCCCGACCCGCCACACTGGACACCTGGCCAGCCGAGTAGATTTGCGAAGATCACTTTCGAAGGGGAGGCGCTGTGGCGACAGCCGCGTGGCAGGCGGCCGCGGTCGCGCTCGCGATCGGGTTCCTCATCGGCGCGGAGCGGGAGCGGGACGGCGGCCCCGCCGGTGTCCGCACCTTCGCCCTCGCCGGCCTCGCCGGGACGATCGCCGCCCTGGTGCACCCGATGGTCCTCGCGGCCGCCGTCGCCGGGGCCGCGGTGCTCATGGCGGCCGGTTACCTGCGGCCGACGCCGGCCAGCCCGCCGACGGAGGAGGCGGGTGACGCCACCGAGCCGGGTGCGGCGACCAAGTTCCGGTTGAGCACGGCCAGCGCGGTGGCCCTGCTGGTCACGGTGCTGCTCGGCGGGCTCGCGGTGACGATGCCCGCGCTGGCCGCCGCGGCCGGGGTGACCACCGCCGTGCTGCTACTGGTCAAGGAACGCCTCCACGAGGTGATCCGCGAGAAGATCACCGAACTGGAGCTGCGCGACGCGCTGAAGTTCTTCGTCGCCGCCTTCATCGTCCTGCCCCTCATGCCACAGGCGAACCTCGGCCCGGGCGGGGTCATCGACCCGCGTCGCATGTGGACGTTCGTGGTGGCGGTGACCGCGCTGGGCTGGCTCGGCTACGTCGCCGTCCGCCTCGCCGGACCGGAACGCGGGCTCCCCGCGGCCGGCCTGGCCGGCGGGTTCGTCTCCAGCGCCGCGACCACCGGCTCGATGGCCCGCACCGCCCGGGATCCCGAGCTCTTCCGCCCCGCCATGGCCGGTGCGCTGCTCGCGACCGCCGCCTCGCTGGTGCAGCTCGTGGTGATCACCGCGTTCGCCGACACCCAGGTGGCCGGGCTGCTGGTGCCGGCCACCGCCCTGGCCACCGTGGCGCTCCTCGGCGAGGCCGGGTGGTTGCTGTGGCACAAGGGGCCGCTCCCGGCGCTGCTGGCCGGCCGGTGGGCCACCGGTGACCGTACGAATGCCGACCGTACGAATGCCGACCGTACGAATGCTGACCGTACGGACGTCCACCCTACGGATGCCCACCGTACGGATGCCGGTCGCACCCATCGACCCGCCGACCAGCCGGAGCCGGCCGACCCGGATGACACCGAGCCGCCCGACGGGCGGGCAGCGGTGCCCGCACGGTCCTCCGCCCGGTCCGTGGTGATCGAGGGCGCCACCATCACGAAGATCGACTTCGGGGCACCGTCCGACGTGGACCCCGAGGACTCCACTGTGGACCATCGGGCCGCTCGGTCGCCCCTGGACGAGCCCACCCACCAGATGCCGGTGGTCGACTCGCCGGCCATGGAGATGCCGCCGGTGCGCCGGCGCTCGCCCCGGATGCTGGTGGGCCGGCGCCCCTTCGATCTGATCCCGGCGCTGCTGCTCACCGCGATCCTGACGCTGTTCCTCGTCGCCGCCGCGTTCGTGGAGGAGACGCTGGGCGCCGGGGCGGCGGTGGTGACGATCGCGATCGCCGGCCTGGCCGACACGCGGGCGGCCGCGCTGACCGCGGGCGACCTCGCCGCCCACGCCACGCTGGCCCCGCCGACGGCCGCGCTCGCCGTGGCGCTGGCGCTCGGCGTGCACACCGTAGTCAAGCTGATCCTCGCGCACGTCGCCGGTGGCCGCCGGGCCAGCACCACGCTGGCCCTGCTCTTCGTCGCGCCGCTGGTCGTCTTCGGCGCCGGGCTCGCCGTCGCCATCGGACTGTCCTGAGCACGACAACGAGGCGCCGCACCAGGCGCCACGGGGACAACCGACCCGGCGGCCACGGGGACACCGAGGCGCCGCACCCGGTGGCCACGGGTCCGGCCCGAGGACGGCGGGTCAGAAGAGGCGACGGGCCCCCGGACGAGCGAGGATCGCGGCGTCGGCCCGCCGGCCGACGGTCCACTGGATGATCGTGTCCCGGGCCTGCAGCTTGGTGGCCCTGCTCGATACCGCGATGCCCAGGCCGGCGGCGAGCGAGCGCAACTGCGCGACGCTGAGCTTCAGGTTGTCCAGGTAGGCCGCCGCCGAGGCCCGGTCCGTGAAGCTCGCCAGGTCGGCGCCGATCTGCTCGATCGGCCGCGGCATCTCCACCATTGGGGTCCGTTGTCGGACGGGCAGCCGCTGCCGGCGCGCCGCCTCGACCGGCGACCGGCTGACCACCTGGAGCTGGGCGTTTCCGGACGCGAGCTCCTCCAACTGGTCCTGCGGGAGCTTGCGTAGGAACTCCGCCACGCGCAGAAGGATGTCGTGGGTCAGCTCGGCCGAGTCGGACATGGTGCAAACCTACCTGGACAGGTGGGAGGCGTTCACTTCGTACTCTCCACCGCGATCCGGGTCAGGAACTC
>Ga0310830_101597_pt1 | contig 10866 bp, 10 predicted proteins | sample WT_ome_5_FD_201301 | JGI IMG/M metagenome (GOLD analysis project Ga0310830, IMG submission 201301) | Sorghum-adapted microbial communities enriched on wild type (WT) sorghum from Joint BioEnergy Institute, Emeryville, California, United... ...
ACGCCACCGCGACCAGGCGGGACAGCGGGATGCCCCGCTTGAGGTGGCCCTCGGTGATGAGCACGGGCAGTATCGTGGCCATTCCGGGGAAGCCGGCCGACGCCTGCCAGATGGTGCCGGCCTTGGCTGCCCGCTTTCGGGCCACGTGGTCGGACCCGACAGTGTCCAGCGTGCCGTCCGTGATCGCCTGCCAGAGATAGTCGTTGTCCGCCGCCGTCCGCAGCGGCGGGTTGACCTTGCCCACGACGCCGAGATCCATGTCCTCGTGGTGAGTGAGGAAGTGTGGGCAGGTCTCCCCGTAGACGGTCAGGTTGGGGAAGTTCTGCCGGACCGAGCGCAGCGCGGCAACCGCTTCGGTACCGCTCAGATGCACCAGGTACAGCTGGGTCCCGATGCTGCCGGCAAGATACGCCGCCCGCGCGACCGCTTCCGCCTCGGTGAACTGGGGCCGGCTCAAGCCCCAGGCCTTCAGGTCGTCCCGACCCTGCGCCCGCACCCGGTCCCGCAGCCGCCACACCACCTCGATGTTCTCCGGGTGGATGGCGAGTACGCCATTTATCTTCGCGACTGCCTCGAGGATCGCGTAGAAGGCGCCGTCGTCCGTGCCGGTCACGCCGAGGTAGGCGCCCTCCTCGCCCCGGAAGCTCATGTAGTACTTGAATGAGCGCACCCCCAAGCTGGCCAGCTCTTCCAGCTCTGTGAGGTGCTCGTCGGTCATCAGGGTCAGGTGCAACCCGACGTCCACATAGGACGACTGTGCGATGTGCTCCAGGTGGGCGCGCACCTGCGGAACGTACGCCCCAGCATGGATGAGGATGTAGAACACCGAGGTGGTGCCGCCCAGTAGCGCGGCCCGGGTGTCCGGGGCATACTCGTCGGTGCCGCCACCAAAGCCGATGTGCGCGTGCGGGTCCACGACCCCGGGCAGCACGTAGAGGCCCGTCACGTCCTCGACCGGACCGCCGGTCAACGTACCCGGAGTGGCCACAGCGGCGATGCGACCACCCGCGATGCCCACGTCGGCGCGCAGGGGTGGCTCGTCCGCGCGAACGATCGTCCCGCCGGACAGGATCGTGTCGAAGGTACTGATGGCAGTCTCCTAAACCGAGATGTACCGCTGACCTGATCGGTTCGTCACGTTTTTCAAGATGTTCTGGGCACTGGCCCGCACATGCCGGCGAACCCGGTCGGCCGCTTTGGTCTCATCACCGTCCACAATGGCCTGGAGGATGCCGAGGTGCTCGTCAACGGTCTCCAGCAGTCGGGCCTGGTCGGTGGCGGCAATATGACGCAGCCGGCGCACCTGGGCCCAGATCTCCTCCAGCGCCTGGGCCAGGCGCCGGTTGCCGCAAAGATCGACGATCGCCTGGTCGAAACGACGAATCAACGCGTAGTACTCAGAGTTGTCGGATCCATTGATTGACTCCCGGGCTGCGTGGAATTCAGGAACGAGTGCCGTCAGCGATTCCCGATCCTCGGCCCGGCAGGCCAGACAGGCCGCGCCGACCTCCAGCGTCTCGCGCATCTCGAACAACTCAACGATGTCGCTCAACGAGATCTCGGCGACGAAGGCTCCACGCCCCGGCATGATACGCACGAGCCCTTCGTGGCCCAACTGCTGGATCGCCTGACGCACCGGGGTCCGGCTACCGCCGAGTTGCCGGGACAGGTCGTTCTCCGACAGAGGGGTACCGGGCGGCAAGTGCCAATCGAGGATCTGCTGGCGCAGCGTCTCGTAGACGCGCTGGGTTTGCGAGACCTTGTCGCCCGACTGTCGGGGGAACTGGCTCACCATCACGCTCGTCCGATCGACATCTCCCGTGTACACACGGCATACACGGAATCGTACTTCATGACGTTCCTGCAGTATACAAGGGGTACGGACACGCTCATGAGGCAACCCGTTCATCGATAAATCGGCGGGGTTTGGGCGATTCCTCCGGATTGAAGATGTCGGTTGCCTGGCACCGGCGCAGGGCGGGCCGCACCTGCCCGACCTCCAGCACGGCGGCGGTGATGGCGTCCACGACGGACCGCTCATCGGCGTCCGCGCAGGCGTACCGCACCAGGAGCTCGTTGACGGCCTGCGGGGCCTCCGGATCGGTGGCCCGCAGTACCACCTGGAACTCCTCCAGGGCGTCGATCTGCTCCAGCCGACTGCGCACCGCATCCAGATCGACCAGCGTCCCTTTCACCTTCTGGATGTTGCCCACCCGCCGCACGTCGGTCGAGATGCGCTCGGCCCCACTGCGCTGGCACACCGGGCACGGGTCCCGCAGCAACGCAGCAACGTCGCCGGAGGCATAGCGCAGCAGGACCGTGCCGCGACGCATCAGGTGCGTGATAGCGAGCGCGCCGTACTCGCCGTCCGGCAACCGCGCACCCGTATCGGGGTCAACCACTTCCAAGAAGATCTGATCCGGGGCCAGGTTGTGGAACCCGCTGCCGGGCCGGCATTCGACCATCGTGGTGCCCAGCTCGGTCGAGCCGTACCGGTTGATGACCAGCGGGTCGGTCGAGCCGAGCCGGCGCAGGCGATTGCGCATTCCCTCGAGAGCGGCGACCGATGAGGCCTCGCCGGTGACCATGACCATCCGCACCGACGAAAAGTCGAGCTGATGGGTTTCGGCATGCAGCAACAGCCGGCGGACGAAGCTGGCCACGCCCCACAGGACCGTGGCCCGGTGTGAGACCACGAGCTCGGCTGCGTCGGCCAGCGACCGGTGCAGTCCGAAGTAGCGCGGCGGCCGGCCGGTCTGGGCGAGCACCAACGCGGCGCCGTACGCGGCCGCCTCACTCACCGCCCGGTTGTACGCCCCCATGGGGAACGTCGTGGCCGGGAACAGGCTGACCACGATGTCGCGCTCGGAGAGCGGAATGAACGAGCGGCGCCGCCGGGCCTGATGCATGTACGCCAGGTGATCGAACGTGGTCGAGTAGACCGGAGCGGGCACCCCGGTCGACGTGCCCGTCGTGTAGATGACCTCCCACAGGGCCCGCATCTCGACCGGGAGGCTCGGCACGTTCAACCGGAACGCATCCGGATCGGCGAGGAACTGCTGCTTGGTGGTGACCGGCAGCAGGACCAGATCGTCGACCGTGGTGATGTCGGCCGGCTTCAGACCGAGCTGGCGCATCAGCCGGCTGTAGTACGGATGGCCCTCATAGACCAGCTCGATCATCCGGCTGAGCAGTGCGTTCTGCAGGTCGGCCTTGGCCGCTGGCGGCAGTGTCAGCAGCGCGTCGAGGTCGAGCGTCTGTGCCGCGGTCAGGGCCTCGTCGAACGTCATCATTGTCCGGTCACCTCGGCCAGCGGCAACGGCAGCTTGTACAGCTTGATCGCATTGTTGCGCAGCAGCTTCACCTTGGACGTGGGGCGGATCGGCAGAGCGTCGATCTCCCGTAGCGCACGGTTCATGTCGATGATGGGGAAGTCGGTGCCGAACAATACCTTGTCGCTGCCCCACGAGTCGATGTAGTGGACAAACCGCTCAGGCCAGTGCTTCGGCGCGTAGGCGTCCGATCCAATGTAGACGTTGGGATGCTTGTACGCGACCGAGATCATCTCCTCGGTCCACGGCCACCCGATGTGGATGCCCACGATCTTCAGTTCGGGGAAGTCACAGGCGATCGTGTCGAGGGTGATCGGCCGGCCGACGCTCTTCAGGGGCCGCTCAGCCGAGTACCGCAGGCAGTGCCCCACCTGCATCTGGATCGGTACATCGAGCTCGGCACACTTGGCGTAGATGGGGTAGTAGCGCGCATGGTCCGGCGCCATCTCGAACCAGTGCGGGTACAGGTGCGCGCCGACGAAACCCATGTTCTTAATGGCGTACTCCAGCTCCCGCAGCCCGCGCATCCCCTCGGTCGGATCGACCCCGATCAGGCCGCTGAACCGGTCAGGACGCTCCGAGACAACCTTGGCGACCTTCTCCGCGGCGACCCGGAAGTGAATCCGGTGGTCGGCACTTCCGGCCTTGACCGCGATGAGAAACGCGTGGTCGACCCCGGCCTCGTCCATCTTGTCGATGAACTGCTGCACGCTGTACGACCCGACCATCGAGGAGTCCGAGCCGATCTTCTTGGTGATGAACTCGCGGGACCACTCTGGTCGCTGCGTCTGCGGGTCATTGAACTCAAAGTTGCAGACTATGTCGATAGCGCCTAGCGATGCAGTCACAGTATCCGTCCATTCGTTGTCGACCTGACCGGGGTTCGTCTCGACCTGCGTCACGAAGCCAGGCGAGCTCCGGTCACCGTCTGCTCGAGTTCACGCCACATGGGTAGCCCGGCGAGGCTCTGGCGTTCCTCCCACGTCAACATGGCGCCGATCAAGCTGTCCGTGCTGCCCTCTCGGCGCAGCACCTCGAATGCGTGCCGCATCGCCTTGCCGGCCACGCGCATCGCCGTATTGGCGTAGATCACGGCGGCATAGCCCATCTCCTGCAGCTCCTTGGCGGAGTGCAGCGGGGTACGGCCGCCTTCGACCATGTTGGCCACGGTGGGCACCGGGAGCTGGCGCGGAATGGTCCGCAGTTGCTCGTCGTCGGTGGGCGCCTCCACGAACAGCACGTCGGCGCCGGCCTCGACGTACGCCTCGGCTCGGGCGATCGCGCGAGAGAAGCCCTCGACCGCGATGGCGTCGGTCCGGGCGATCAGGACCGTGCCGTCGTCGCCGCGCGCCTCACGGAACGCGACGATTTTCTCGACCATCTCCTCTGTCGGAATCACGCTCTTGCCGGCAAGGTGCCCGCACTTCTTCGGCGTGACCTGGTCCTCGATGGTGATGCCCGCAGCGCCGGCCGCCGACAGCTGCTGCACGGTGCGGTACACGTTGAGCGCGTTGCCGTGCCCGGCGTCACCATCGGCGACGAGAGGTAGATCGACGCTCATGCTGATCCGCCGGACCGCGTCGGTCATCTCGCTCAGCCCGATCAGGCCGATGTCCGGAAGCCCGTAGCTGACGTTGGCGATCCCGGCGCCGGTGACGAACAGCGCCGAGAACCCAGCCTGGGCCGCCAGCCGGGCCGCCCAGGGGTCGACGACGCCGGGCAGGACCAAGATTTCGGGCGCCGCAAGAAGCGCGCGCAGTGTTTGCGTACGGGTGCGCTGTGCCGTCGTCATCGTCTCCCTGTCTTTCGCAGGTACGAAACCGCGGCGTCGGCGGTCAGCAGCTCGCAGTACTTGCTCGCCATGTCGAACAGGTTCACGCGATGGCTGACCTGGCCGCGGTCAAAGACCGCATCCCGGATGACGCCGACCCGGAAGTTCATGGAGAAGGCATCGGTCACGGTGGCGCGCACGCAGCCACTGGTCGTGGCGCCGGCGACCAGCAGGGTGTCGATGCGACGGTCGATCAGCTCGGACAGCAACGGGGTGGCGAAGAACGCGCTCGGATGCTTCTTCGGGATGAGGACGTCGCCCTCCACCGGCGCGATCTCGGCCACAAACTCGTAGCCCTTGGCGTCGATGTCCGCAATCGCCGGCACCTTGTCGCCCAGCCGGCCGAGCGTGCCAGGCTTCTTCGGCGCGACGTACGCGTAGATCACCGGAACCTTGCTGTCGCGCGCCTGTTGCAGCACCGGCACCAGGCGATCGATGGCCTGCCATCCGTACTCGCCACACGCCGTGCGGTACTGCTCCCGGATGGCGGTCTCGATCGGCGCGCGGGTCGGTCCGACGGTCCGGTACTGGATGTCGATGATGAGCAGCGCTGGCCGGTCGCCGAGCTGCCCGGGCTGACCAAACCCGGCCAGCTCGTACACCCGCAGATCCTCGGGTGTCACCAGGCCAGCCCATTCGGGCTCCGGGGTGCTGATACCGGTGCTCATTTCTGCTTCTCCAGGAACGTCGCGACAGTTTGGGCAAAGGTGTCGGGGGCCAGCCGAGGCATCTCACCGGCCATGTCGAACTCGTGCAGTTCGACCAGGTTAGATGCCTCTGCCAGCTCGCGGCCCCGGGCGCACGCCCACATGTCCTTGGTGCCCACCATGACCAAAGTCGGCACCGTTACGTGACGAATCCGGGCCAGCGCGTCGTGCGAGAACGCGGCGATGTGCGCCTCCTTGCGGCGCGGGCCGACCTTGATCTGCTCGAGGAAGAAGTCGGACAGCAGCTCCGCGTCGTCGGCCGGCAAGCGGGGCACATTGAAGCTGGAGACCAAGCCCTCCCGCCAGATGGGCAACAGGTGCGAGCCGTCCGCCTGTGCCCTGGGGTACTCGATCGCGCTCATCTTGTCGACCAAGGCCTTGCGCTCGTCGGCGCCGACCACCACGGCCGGGCCGGACAGGATGAGCGCATTGACGGCGGTCGGGGCCGACGCGGCCACCTCCAGGGCGACGTTGGCGCCCGTATGGTGACCGCCGATGGTAACCGGACGAAGGTTAAGTCCATCGATGACTTCGAGTATCCAGCGAGCGTAGTCCGTCACGGACGGTGCGGTCTCGGGCAGATCGGAGTCGCCGTAGCCCGGAAGGTCGACCGCGATGACCCGCCAACGGTCGGCCAGCAGCGGCATCACCCGCTTGTACTCAAGCGACGAGCGCAACGCTTGGTGGATGAGCACGATCGGGGGCCCGTCACCCAGCTCGCGGTAGTGCACCTGGCCGCTCGACGTGTCGACGTATCCCCGACGCATACTCTCCTCCTTGCCGTTGCTGCCGATGGGTGCCTGGCCGGCGGCGACGTTGGCGCTGAAACGGCGCCGCCGGCCAGCTCCGGTCGGCGGTACCCGCAAACCTGTCGGCCGTGACGTGCTTACTGCTCGACGTAGCGCAAGTGGCCCTCATCGAAGGGTTCATGGATGATAATCGAATCCGGAGTGACCGGCGGCACGAGAATCACCTGGTACACCAGGGGCACGTCCCGCGACAGGTTCGCGATCTGGTGCTTGTGTCCGCCAGGAAGGAATATGTAGTCACCTTCCTTGATCCGGAACGCGCCGTGCTCGGTGCGGAACATTCCCTCACCGGACACGACATGCCAGGCCTCGTCCTGGTAGTGGCTGTGCATTGGCGTACCGAGGCGAGGGGCCATCGAGTCGAAGTCCCACATGAACGTCTTGGTGTAGACGATCTTCTGGAGCTTGAACCCCTCGCCCATGTTGGCCGCCCCGACCTCCAGCGGGACATCCTCCCGACGAATCACCGGCCGCTCGAGGCTCCAATACTCGGCCATGTGCCCGTCCGGGTCGCCCCACCGTTCGGCGATCCGACGCAGGTTCGCATGTGGATCATGACTCGCCAGCGTCATGTCAATCAATCCTCGACTTCGTACGACTTGGCGAAGGCACGCACCTCGTCCCCGTCGATATCGTTAGCTGCGTCAATGAACTCCGTGGTGTACAGCGACGCCACATCCAAGTCCTCCGGCAGGCCGAGGAAGGCAGCGTAGTCGACCCACTGCTGCGCTGAGGCCCACGCGCCGAACCGCGGGTCTGGGTCGTCGTCGGACGGCAGCACGTTCGCCAGCCGAGACTCGAGCACCGCCACCGCCTGGTCGAGCGCCTCCTCCTCCGACATGCCGGTCGGCTTGGTCTCCGGCGCGGCCTTCCAGAACAGGCGCACCGCCGCCTCGGGGTTCTCGTCAGCGAAGATCAGAGTCTTGGTCAGGGCACGCAGGTAGCCGGCGACCAGGTCGGGGTTCTCGGTCACGTAGTCCTTGTTGAAGGCAATGCAGGACGAGAAAAGGTTGTTGATCTTGTCGGGCAGCTCCAGGATCTTGGGGTTGTACCCCATCGCCGGGTAGCCCGCGGCCTCGTAGTCCCAGTACAGCGCCACGTCGACCTTCTTGGTCTGCAGGGCGTCGATCACCTGGGCCCCGTAGCCGGTCACCTGGTACTCGACCGTTCCCGGGTCGACCCCGTACTCCCTCAGCGCCGCCTCGAATAGCGGAATGTAGGCGCTGTTGAGCGCGTGCACACCCACCTTCGCTCCGGCCAGGTCCGCGAAGCTGTCGATGCCGCTATCCGGGTCGACCATGAACGCGGCCGTCGGCCGGCGAATGAGGTTGTAGACGCACTTCACGCCGGGGTCGACCCCCTGGCCGAGCGAGTTGAGCAACAGGTCCGGCACCGGAGAGGTGAAGTCCGCCTGCCCGGCCGCGGTCAGCTGCACGCACTGCGCGGTCGAGCCGGAGGAGTTGGCCACCTCGACCTTGGCGATGCCCTCCTCCGCAAAGAAGCCCAGCTGGTCACCGATGAACAGTGGCGCGACCGCGACCTGAAGGACGCTGACGCAGTTCTGCAGCCGCAGCGTCGCCAAGTCACCGTTGTCGCCGGTCGACCCGCTATCGCCGGCCGAGCCGCCGCAGGCGACCGCACCGGTGAGACACAACGCCGAGATGGCAGCCACGGCGGCGGTGCGTCGCCGGGTAGCCCATGGCAAGGTTCGCATTCCTAAATTCCCTTCTACCGACAGGACACTCGAGTGGATGACGTGGGGGTGGGCGCGGAGCCGAAAAATCGCCCGACCGTCAGGTGCTGAACATTCGTTGTTCCTTCTTCGTCGACTCGTCGCGCTGCCAGAACAGCACCGCCTTTTGCAGCGCCACGATCAGTCCGTTGAGCACGAGGCCGAGTACGCCCAGGAGCACGAGAATCGCGAACGAGCGCGGGACGTCCATGCTGTACTGCGCCTGCAGCAACAGAACGCCCAGACCCTCATTGGCCCCGACCCACTCGGCGACGATGGCGCCAACGACGGAGAACACGATGCCCACCTGCAGGCCGGCGAAGATCGAGGGCAGGGCGGCCCACAGCGAGACCTTGCGCAACGTCTGCCAGCGGGAGGCAGAGAAGCCCCGCAGCATTTCCAGCAGGCCCCGGTCGACCGTCGACAGACCCGACAGGGTCGACACCAGCACGGGCAGGAAGACCACGGTCGCGGTGATCACGACATTGGACGTGAAGCCCTGCCCGAACCAAAGCACGACGATCGGTGCTATCGCGATCCGGGGCAGGCTCTGGAACGCCGTGATGTAGGGGCCGAGCGCGGTCATGAGCACTTTGGACTGTGCCATGAGCACGCCGAGAAGGATGCCCAGCGACGAACCGACCAGGAAGCCGACGATGCAGATCTTCGCGGTTTGGTAGAAGTGGTAGTAAACGCTCGCCCGGCCCCAGTACGGCCCCTGGGTGAGCGCGGTCCACATCGACTCCCAGACGCGCTGCGGCGTGGGCAGCAACAGCTCAGTCGATACGACCTTGGTGGCGATGAACTGCCACAGCAGCATCATCACCACGAAGACGACGGGCACTAGCACCCACCGCGAGCGCAACACGTCGCCGATGCCGCGTCGGCGGCGCGCGCGCTGAGGGCTCGGGGTTGACGACGGCGTCGTGGTGCCCGCCTGAGCGCGTGTGGCGACCCTGGGCTCTGTCCCGGTCACGATGGCCTCGCATTGAGAAGTTCGCGAATGTGGGTGACGAGTTCTCCGAACCGCCCGCCGGCGTTCATCAGCTCCAGCGGTCGCGGCCGTTCAAATTCGACGGAAATGTCCTCGATGATTCGCCCGGGCTTGGCGCCCATGACCAGGACGCGGTCGCCGAGGAAGACCGCCTCAGGAATCGAGTGGGTGATGAAGAACACGGTCCGGCGTTTGCCGGATTTCTCCGAATTCTCCGACCAGATGCGCTGTAGCTCCATGGTGAGCTGCTCGCGGGTCAGGGCGTCCAGCGCGCCGAACGGCTCGTCCATAAGTAGCAGGTCGGGCGAGGACAGGAATGCCCGGGCGATCGCCGTGCGCTGCTGCATGCCGCCGGAGAGCTGGCTGGGCAGGTGGTTCTCGAAGCCGGCCAGCCCTACCAGCTTCAGCAGCTCCATCGCGCGCTGCCGGGCCTGCGCCCGCGGCAGGTTGAGCAACTCCGCGGGCAGCATGACGTTCTTCAGCGCGGTGCGCCACGGCAGAAGTTGGGCCGCCTGGAAGACGATGCCGACGTCGCGGCGCGGCCCGGTGATGGGCGTGCCGTTCATCAACGCGACGCCGGAGGTCGGCTCCATCAGCCCGGCGATGATGCGGAGCAGGGTCGTCTTGCCGCAGCCACTCGGCCCCACCACCGTGATGAACTCGCCCTCGGCGATGCGCAGGTCGATCGGGGCCAGGGCGGTAATCGGCTCGCCCTTTGAGTTCCAGAAGACCTTGCTCAGCTGGCGCAGCTCGATGGCCGCGTGAGCTGACGGCCCCGTGCCGACGGATGACGCCTCCGCGGAGACGGCGGACGGCGATCCCGCGCGGGTTGGCGTGTGGATCTTCGAGGGGTTCACTCCGTTGCCCGTTCTGTCCGCGGCGGTCATGGCGTCGCGCCACCCGCCTTAACTGGTCAAGGAGCCCACATCCAGGCTGGATCCCAAGACGGTAGAACGCCTGTATACAGCCTGTCAAGCAGGCTACGTTCATCCTGTTTCTAGCCAGAACCCAGCTTGTGTGCAATAGTTCGGAAGCATTCGCGAAGCGTCAACCGCGCGGCGGCCAGGGCCGACGGTCGGATCGTCGATACCGGGCCGTACCGACGAAGGGGCCATACCGACGAACCGGGTAACCGGCCGTGGCAGCCGGATTCCGGCAACAGTCGCAAAGGAGTAGACGTTGATTGAGAGCAGAGCGGCCCTACTGCGTGGCGCCGGCCAACCCCTTGCGGTCGAGACCGTCGCCTTCGCTGACCCCGGCCCCAGCGAGGTGCTGGTACGTATGGTGGCCGCGTCCGTGTGCCACTCGGACGTACACACGATGACCAATGGCGCGCCGCACCTGCCGATGATCATCGGGCATGAGGCGGCCGGCGTCGTGGAGGCGGTCGGCCCCGGCGTCAACGACCTTCAGCCGGGACAGAAGGTGGCGCTGTCCTTCGTGCCCTCGTGCAACGCCTGC
>Ga0310830_101607_pt1 | contig 10769 bp, 7 predicted proteins | sample WT_ome_5_FD_201301 | JGI IMG/M metagenome (GOLD analysis project Ga0310830, IMG submission 201301) | Sorghum-adapted microbial communities enriched on wild type (WT) sorghum from Joint BioEnergy Institute, Emeryville, California, United... ...
GACGAGCCACGTCGGCTCCGGGCGAGAAACAGCACCACCGCCGAATAGGCCACCATGCCCAGTGCCGAGCCGACGAGGTATCCGGACGCCCCCCACGGGATCGTCAGCAGGGGTGCGGTGAGGACGCTCAGGGCGAGCATGACGTACCGGGCGCGGAGCAGGGTGCCGAAGTCACCGCGGAGGAAACCGCTCAGCGAGCAGCCGTGGGAGAAGCCAAGGGCCATCTTTTCCAGGCCGGCGGCGACCAGCGCGCCACCGGCCGGGATGAAGGACAGTGCGGGGACGACCCGCCGGCCGACGAGCACCGCCGCGCCGAGCACGGCGGCACCGGCCGCCATCAACGCCAGCGCGACGACACCATCCCGCAGGTCCCGCCGGACCGTGGTCTCGACTCCGGCGGGCCGTCGGAAGATCAGTACCCGTCGAAATATGATCGATAAGAACGCCAGGGGAGCGAGCAACTGCTGCAGGACACGGATGACGCCGAGGGTGGCGGCGCCCGCGACGAAGGTCGTCACCTGAAGTGCGAGGACCGGGGTGACACCGACGACGAAGGCGTCGAGGGAGGCGGCACTCACGGCCTCCCGCCGGGTTCTGAGCCACCCGCCCAGGCCGCGGACCACCGGCCGTCGGCACGGCTGCGCGCTGGCGAGCAGACAGCAGACGGTGTTCACCAGCGCCCACGACACACAGATCCCGACCGGGGACCTCAGCGCGGCGAAGAGCAGCGCCGACAGTGTCTGTGCGGCGAGCCAGAGCGCCGACTCGACGAACGCGGACCGTGCCCGCCCGGCGGCGACGGCTGCCGCCCGGCCGATGTCGAGGACGATCGCGAACGGAATCCCCGCGACGTAGCACGGGGCCAGCCACGGGGAGCCGGCGGAGACGGTGACCGTCGAGAGCAGGGCCGCGACGCCGCCGACAACACCACCGACCAGGGCGGTGCTGACGGCCCGGCCGCATGTCAACCGGTCCACCGGCTCGCCGGCGTTCGCGGCGCTCAGCAGGGTGGCCTCGGCCAGGGACCGTTGCAGTACGCCACACGTCAGCTGGAACACCAGCATGGCCGGTGCCACCGCGCCGACCGCGGTGAGGCCGCCGGCGTATCCGAGGGCGAGGCTGAGCAGCAGACTCGTCGCCATGAGCGAGAGCTGCCCGAGCGCCAGGGCGAGTCCGGGCCAGGCCGCCCTGGCACGGCCGGTGGTCACCGGGGCGACCGTGCTGGTCACGTCGCCCGCCCTCGCCGTACGTCACGCCGTTCGGCCAGCACCCGGTCGACCGCGCGCGCCACCCCCTCGGCCACCGTGATCCGTGATGTCACGTCGCCCACCGTCGGAAGGTCCACCCTCGCTTCCGCGTCGACGACCTGCCGACCGGGTCCGTCGGCGAGCAGTTCGGCGAGCGCCCGGCCGGCTGACTCCGGCCTGCCGAAGTCGGCGAACCCGTACCGACCGCCGGACAGCGCGGCGGCCTCGGGCAGACCACCGAGCGGTGAGACCAGCATGGGCCGACCCCGGCTGCCCACCTCCACCGCCACCCGGCCGAACGGTTCCATCCACAGCGACGGAATCAGCACGGCGTCGACCCGGGCGCAGAACGTCTCGATGTCCAGGACGCCGGCGAAGTGCACGGGCACATGTTCGGCGACGGCCAGGTCGGACAGCCTCCGTAGGTAGTCGGGTCGGCCGGTTCCGGCGATCACCAGGGAGACGTCGGTCCCCGTCTGGCGACGGTACGCGGCGGCGGTGCGGATCGCCGACTCGACACCCTTGACGGGATCGATGCGGCCGAGGTAGCCGAGGGTGAGTGTGCCGTCGGGCCGACGTCGCGGTGGTGGCGGTGCCTCGACCGCCGCGCCGAGTAGCGGGTACGCCACCAGGCTCCGTTCCGGGGTGACCAGGCCGGCTCGGACCAGTTCGTCGCGGACGAAGCCGGAGACGCAGACTCCCACCGTCGACGGTGGGGTGACCCGGCGCATGATGGTTGCCTTGACCCGGCATGGTCGACAGACGGTGGCACAGTTGCCCGTTCCCCGCCGTCGCGACCGTCGCCAGCAGGTGTCGCTCAGGTCGTGGAAGGAGCGGACGAACGGGAGGCCGGCCGCCCGTACCCAACGTACGAGCCAGGGCCCGGTCCGGGAGATGTTCGTCGCCACCACGACATCGGGGTCGAACGACCGAATGGCCCGGATCTGCGCGGACGCGACCAGCGGCAGGCTCCAGGCCGTCGCCAGCTCCAGCCCGCGACGGAGTACCGAGTCGCCGTGTCTCCGCCGGGCGAAGGGTCTGCGGACCGCGTGCACCGTGAGCGGTCCGTCCGCGTACACCCGGTCGGCGACCTCGGGGACGAAGACCGCAACCTCGGCCGACTCCGCGAGCGCCATGGCGGCGCTGCGTGCCGAGCGTTCCGCGCCACCGACGGTGTTCGGCCACCACCAGTCGGCCAGGACGGCGATCCTCAGGCGGCTCATTGCGGCGCCCGCCCGGTGGCCGGTGTGCCCGACGCCGGTTCGACGCGTCGGCCCGGGTCCCCGTCTGCGGGTACCCAGGATGCGCCCGCCACGGTCGGCACCCGCGTGGCCGGCTCGGTGTCGGTGTACGACGCGGGCGCGCGGGTGAGACGCCAGACCCGACCGTTCCCGAGGAACATGCCGAGCAGCAGGATGACGAGGGCGGCACCGGCGAAGGGGATCTGCGCGCCGAGCGGCCCGCGGAGCAGCCCGATCTGGCAGGCGGCGAAGGCGACCGCCAACCCGGTTGCCAGGTTCGCGCCCGACCGGCCCACCCACGCGTCGAGGCGTCGGGCCAGCCGCCCGTAGTAGAAGAACAGCACGACCACGCCGACGAGGCTGAACTCGAGGAACACCTCCGTCCAGAACGGCAGGGACAGATTCTGGAACTCGTAGCCACGGCTGCCTGCCACGACGTTGCCGGCCGGGATCGCCTTGCCCTCCCACAGCGACCGCGGCACCCAGAAGAGCATGGCCGACACCAGGTGATGACCCCAGGTGTGTCCGTGGGTGTCCACGTGGTAGACGGCGTTCACCGTCTGCTGGAATCCGTCGAAGTCCCAGGTGTAGTACGCGTCCAGGCCGATCCGGAGGTTGTTCCGAGCGCGGTCGTTGCGGAAGAGGTTGGCGAACGGGTACACCACCGCGAGGCCGAGGAGCATCCCTCCCGAGAAGAGCGTCCGCCACCACTGACGGTCGAACCTCAGCAGGGCGAGCGCGGCGGCCAACATGACGCTGAAGGACGAGAACCGGTTGGCGGTAAGTGGATTGTTGTAGATGACGTTGAGTGTCACCGCGACAGCGGTGGCGACGAGCAGGATCAGTCGGTCGCGACGACTCCGGGCGTTGCGGTCACGCCAGTTGAGGAGACAGAGCAGGAGCGCGACGAGACTCGTCGCGGCGGGGAGGGTGTTGAGCAACCCGAGCATCGCGAGGTCCTGGCCGCCCCGCAGGCCCGCCTCCTCGAGGACCCGGCGCAAGTCGTCACGACTGGTGAACCTGATCGCGATCCCGCCGGTGCGGGGTAGGCAGGCCACGGCCATGACGGCGGCGGCCGCGGTCACCACGGTCGCCTTCTCGACGGTGACCGGGAAGCGGTCGGTCGAGCGGGTCGGCCGGGATCCGGGCGGCCCGGCTTCCTCCCGTCTGCGGTACCCGACCCAGAAGGCGCACACGGCGAAGAGCAGGATCATCTGCGCCGTGACGTAATGCTGGTGGAGAGGAAGGTCCGGCCAGGGCAGGCGGCGGTCCCGGATCTGCAGCAGCGGCGCGAATCCGACCCACACCGCGACGAACGACCAGAACATCACCGCGACAGGGGAGAACGAGCCGGAGAAGGTCGCCCGGTACAGCGCGGTCAGACAGATCGCCACGACGACGAGGCCGAGCAGGCCGGCGATCGTGGGCCGGGGCAGCACGGTGGTGACGCCGATCACCGCGACGGTCAGGGTGCCGAGTACCGCCGCCACCCGGTCGCGGCGGGACCATCCCGACCACGACGTCCTGGCGCCACTATCCGGTGGCATCGGCGATCCAAGCGGTCACGTTCGCGACGAAGACCTCCGGAGAGAAGGCGGCTGCGCGGGCGGCGATGCGATGCCGGGAAAGCCCGTCAAGATGCCGGACCAGCTCCGCGTACCGTCGTGGCTCCAGGGTGTCCACGAGGAAGCCCGTCTCGCCGTCCACAACCGTCTCTGACAGCCCACCACCGCGCAATCCGAGCACCGGCGTGCCGCAGGCCATCGCCTCGACCGGAATGATGCCAAAGTCCTCGTGTGCCGGGTAGAGTAACGCCGCCGCTCCCCAGTACAACTCCCGCAGCCGCGCCTTCGACGGGCGAACCTCGAAGGTCACCGGTACCCGAACCCGTCCGGCCGCCCGCCGTAACGCCGCCTCGCCCGGCCCGGCACCCGCGATCACCAGCGGCATCCGGGCAGCCTCGGCGATCTCGATCATCAGGTCGAAACGCTTGTACGGGACCCAGCGCCCGACCCCCAGGAGGTAGCGCCGATCCTGCTGTTGCTGTGCCGCAGGCGCCCCCGCGAAGTAGCCGACCTCGACCGGCGGGTGGATGACCCGGGCGTCGCGGTGCCAGAAGCGCCGGATGCGTGAGCGCACCTCCGCCGAGTTGGCGGCGTAGCTGTGCACGTGCCGGCTGAGCGCCACGTCCATCCTCCGCAGGAGGAACCGGGGCGCGGCGAGCAGCGGCGAGGAGCCCCGGCCGTCGTACGTGGGACTCCACAGGTACCGGGCCGGTGAGTGGACGTAGCTCAGGTACCGGGTCTGCTGGTCGTGGCGCATCTTCACGGTGTGTGCGAGCGCGTGGCTCGACGAGATGACAACGTCGAACCGCTCCCGGGTCAGGGTGCGCCAGGCCAACGGCATCACCGGCAGCGCCAAGGCCTTGCTCCGACGCAGCGGGGTGCGCCCCAACCAGGACTCCCGGAACTCGAGCCCACGTCCGGCGTCCCGGTCGCGCCAGAGCACGAAGCCCTTCGCGTGGGGCAGAACGTCCCGTAGCGCGAGGAAGACGTTCTCGGAACCACCGGTGGCGGCGAACCATTCGTGCACCAGGGCCACCGACCGGTCCGACAACAGCGGGCTGCCCGGCTGCCGGGGGGTGCCGGCAATTACCTCGGTGATGTCCGTTCCTCTCCTCGAAGTCCTCGGCCGGCGGCGGACCCGTCCGCCGGGCTGCGAGCGGTGGGAGCCGTCGGCGGCACGGCGTGCCGCCCGGTCACGCCGTCGAGTAGCGGCGATCCTAGTACAGCCGCGGTCCGGCCTGGTGGGTCGGTGTTGCCCGCCCTCGTCTCGTGCCCACCGTCATTCGGGCTGTGACGCCGGTGGCGCCACCACGGGTGGCGGGTCGCCGTCTGTCGAACCCGTCCGGTTGTCTCCCGGGACCACCTCGCCGTTCCTGGCAGGCCCTCCGCCGGGCGGTCCCTCGCCTGTCGTGCCTGCCGTGACGGCTCGGAGTCGCGTCAGGCGGAGCGGCCACCTCCGTCGTCGTACCTTCTCGACGAGGGCGACCAGGAGGACACCGGCGACCGCCGAGAGGAGGTAGCGGACCCAGGTTCCGCTGTTCTCCACCGCGTCGCCGTCGACGGTGAGCCGCTCCCACGCCCGATCACGGTACGTCCGCGCCCAGCTGTGGGAGGGGGCGTCGCGGACGATGGAGTCGAACCGCCGCCACGCGGCGGAGAACCGACCCGCGAAGTAGTCCCGCAACGCCTCCCGATACGCGAGGTCCACCTCGCTCACCCGGTTCGTCACCCCCGCCGAGGCCAGGAACTCCGCGACGTGCGCGGCGTGGACGGCACTGGCGGTCGGGCCCCCGTCCACCGCGGGCGCGGCGTCCAGGACGGCGACCAGGCGGCCCCAGGCGTCCACCACTGCGCCGCCCCGGTCCTCGATGCCGAGGTCGCCGGCGAGCCTGAGGCGGTCCTGGCCGTCGCGACCGGTGACGGCGGCGGGGACGGCCCGTACGGCGTACTCCGTCGACGCCGCGTTGCCGGGACGTGGCCGGTAGCTCAACACCACCAGATCGTCGCCACCACGGTTCGGCGGTGTCGCGGGGGAGAGCTCGATCGCGGGGAGATTGGGGCGTTGGAGCCTGACCAGCGCCAACGCGTTCTCCCCGGGTGATCCTGACGACACCACGGTCGCGGGGGTGCCCGACGCGGACCCGTGGTTCGGGTCCACCACCCCGAACTGCCCGTGGAGCGTGACCGACGGCGGGTCGCCGGCACGGGAGCCGGAGAACACGGCCGTCGGCATGACCGCCGAGGCGAAGTCGTCCATCCGCTCCGCGGCGAGCTGGTTCCGTCCGGCAAGGGACCGCCCCAGCGTGTGGAGCGCGTCGACGAGCAGATCCGTGGGGGCGGGACGGACACAGTCGGCGGCGGTGACCACGTAGCCGTCCGGGTTGACGACGATCCCGCTGCAACGGCGACGCACCACCACCGCTTCCCGGCGCAGGGCGTTGTCCTGGCGGTACGTCAGGTGGCCACGGTACGTCGCCTCGAGGTAGACGGTGGTGCGGCTGGCCACGGCGGTCGCGCGTTCGTGCGGAGCGAGACCCGGGGCCGCTCCGACCGGGGAGGCGGCCAGCACCGTCACGACGGCGACGACGGTCGCGGCGCACGACGCGGACAGGGGACGACGCGGCCGCGCCGCCCGCCCGCCCGCCACGTGCCGCGCCGTCCGGTCAGCCACGTCCGTGCCCGTCGCGCCGTGCCGGATGCCTCTGTCCACCAGTGACCGAACCCGTTTCCCGCGTAGTGCGCCCACGCGGCCGCGAAAGTCGTCTCCGCCTAGAAGATCAGGACGTCACGCAGATAGTTGGCGACCCGCCTGATCTGGCCGGCACCCTCAACCGGCGCGGTCATCCGCAGCACCAGTTGGTGGTCGACCCTGCTGTCCGATCGGAAGAAGCCGATGAGGACCAGCCCGTAGCGCCGCTCACCGTTGCCCTGGAGTTGGAAGGACTCGGCGTAGAGCGCCGTCTGTCCGGCACGGATCCACTGCAGACCCCACGCCTCCTCGGCCCTGCGCATGGCGAACCGGGTCTCGCCGTCACACGGCTGACATGCCCGGACGACGATCTCGCCACCGATCTCGGGGCCCTGACCCGGCGGTATGCCGCAGTTGAGTTTCGTGTACCCCGGCGCCTGCTCGACCAGCGAGCACTGCCACGCCTGCGGCACCTTCACCGGGAAGCCGAGGCCCTCGAAGTTGAAGGTCCGTATCCCGTACGTCTCGTCGAACTGTGGCCACTCCGTGGGCCAGGGTTTCTCCTTCGGAGGCTCCTTACCCGGGGCCAACGGTGAGGACGTCGGCATCGGAACCGTCGGTGCGCTGGTGGTGGCCTGGGCGGTCGCAGGCGGCCTGGGTGGCTCGTCGTCACCCGACGCGACGATCGCGAACACCGTCCCGGCCGCCCCGAGCAGGAGAACGACGCCCGCCGCGACCCCGATCCAGAGCTTGCGGCGGCTGGGGCGTGGCTCGGAGGGCACGATGTGCCGGACCGGCGAGTAGAGCGGATCGTACGAGGGATCCGAGGCCGGGGGCGCGCTGCTCGGATAGGCGCCTGGCATCTCGGGCAGCGGAAGCGGCGGTGCCGAGGTCTGGTGCGGCGGCACGGAGACCTGGTGCGGCGGTGCCGACACGGGGTCCGGCGCGTGCGCCTGCTGGGGAACCACGGGCCGCTGGGGACCGGTCTGCCACGGTCCGGCCGTCGTGGTCTCCGGGGTCGGCCGCGGTGCCTGGTCCACCGACTCCTCAGGGCTCGGCGACGCCGGTGCCACGTCAGCCGGAGCGTCCGCGGGGGACTCCGCAGGCGGTGTGGTCCCTGTGGTCGGGCTCTTCACCGTGACCGACTCGTCGCCGCTCACGGTCGGCGACAGGGGGCGGCACTCCATGCCGAGCGCCCGGAACAGCTGCTCGGCGCTGGCGCCGTCAGCACCCGGATAGAGCACCCAGGGCGCCGACGCGGTCAGGTCGGCGTGCACGAAGCGGGTTCCACCCGCCGCCAGAGCCTGCGCGGTGCCGGCGAACGCGTCCCGCCAGCGCTGGTCCGCCGCCACGGCGGCGTCGAGAACCGCCGCAGAGAAGGAGTTGCCCTGCCCGTCGATGGCCGACCAGACGCTGCCGACCTGACAGACGCTGATCGCCTCGATGAACCGGTACGGACCGACTGGTTGCATCCCCACCCACTTCCGCCGTTCCCGTCTGGGGATCCTAGTGCGCCGGGTCCAGCATTCCCGATCGCCCACCGGGGCCGGGCACGGAAGCCGCCCGGGGTCACCGGCCGTAGTCTCGGCGCTCACGACCGCCGGGATCGTACCCACCCGCTGGTCGGCAGCGGTGATCCCGGTGGCACCGGTGGCCCGGACGGCCACCATGAGCGGTGGCACCATGCCCGGTCACGGTGGGCCCGGGATTCGCACGCCCGGGACGGGCCCCGTCGTCACCAGCCCGTCCCACCGCGGCGCGAACCGCCCGTGGCGGTGCCACCCGGGTCGGCCGTGCGACGGTGGCCTCGACGGGCCGTTGTTCCACGCCGGCTCGTTGTTCCAGGTCGGCTCGTTGTTCCAGGTCCGGCGCGGCGTCGTCGGTCCGCCCGTCGCACGTGTCGTCCGTCGTCGCGTGGCACGTGCGACGGGCGGTGTGGGCGGGGCGTGGGTCAGCGGCCGATGGCGGTCAGCAGTTCCTGGCAGGCCCGCTCACAGACGCGGCAGGCCTCGGCGCAGATTCGGCAGTGCTCGTGCACGCTCGCGTGGAGCTCGCACTCGTCGCCGCAGGAGCGGCAGGCGGTCACACACGCCTCAAGGACGGCGCGGCTGATGTTGGCGTCGTAACCGGTGTGCCGGGAGAGGACACGCGCGGTGGTGGCACAGACGTCGGCGCAGTCCAGATCGGTACGGATGCACTTGACCAGCATGCCGACGTTCGGCTCGCTCAGACAGGAGTCCGCACAGGCGGTGCACGCCTGCGCGCAGGCGGCGATCGTGTCGATGGTCCGTGACAGAAGGTCCCGATCGAGGTTTATCTCGGCCGGGTAGGTGGCCAGCATCGGTCGCGTGGTGGTGGTCATCGTCAGCCTCCCGATCGTCCTGGCGAAGGGTGTTTTGTCCCTCTGCCGCACTCCTCGAACCTCTTGGCCATACCCCCGGGCGGGTTCGTCATGCACCCGGCCGAGGACCCGCCCGTCGTGACGGGCGGGTGTGACCGGTCGGCGGCGGGGGACCGCTCGGGGGACCGTGCCGGCGGCGCCTTCCGGGGGGATACGCCGGAGGACCGGTCGGGGGGATATCGCCGTACCGGCGGCGGGCGACACGCGTGATCGCTACGCTCATTGCGTAGGGGTATTGGCGATTCACGCGATTTGCCCGGATGAAGGGCGGTCGTCGGCCGGACCGGTCTCCGGCCGGCCCCTTCATGCGGTCCGGGTCAGGCCCGCGCGGTGCGGGCGATCCGGGTGCCGGGCGCAACGGGCCGAACACGCGAGAGGAGAGAGTCCGGTGCCATACCTGACCGTCGGCGTGGAGAATTCCGCGCCCATCGACCTGTACTACGAGGACCACGGCACGGGACAGCCCGTGGTGCTCATCCACGGCTTCCCGCTCAGCGGCGCCGCCTGGGAGAAACAGATCGGGCCCCTGCTCGACGCCGGATACCGGACCATCACCTACGACCGGCGGGGTTTCGGCCGGTCCAGCCAGCCGGCCGTCGGCTATGACTACGACAGCTTCGCCGCCGACCTCAACATCCTGATGAACGAGCTCGACCTCACCGACGCCGTGCTGGTCGGTCACTCGATGGGAACCGGTGAGGTGACCCGGTACCTCGCCAACTACGGATCAGCCCGGGTGGACCGGGCCGTCTTCATCGCGCCGCTGCCGCCGTTTCTGCTGAGGACCGACGACAACCCGGAAGGGGTCGACCAGAGTGTCTTCGACGGCTTCATGCGGTCGGTCATCGCCGATCGGCCCGCCTACCACACGACCTTCCTCCACGACTTCTACAACCTGGACGAGAATCTCGGCGGTCGGGTCAGCGAGGAGGTGGTCCGGGCCAACTGGAACACGGCGGTCAGCGCCTCGCCGGTAGCCACGCTCGCCTGCATCCCCACCTGGCTGACCGACTTCCGCCAGGACCTGACCCGTATCGACGTACCGGCGCTGATCATCCAGGGTGACGCGGACCGGATCCTGCCCTTCGAGGTGACCGGCCAGCGGATGCATGCCGCCGTCCCCGGCAGTCAACTGATCACCCTGCACGGGGCGCCGCACGGCGCACCGTGGACGCACGCCGAGGAGATCAACGAGGCGCTGCTCAACTTCGTCCGGACGCCAGCCGAGGCCCTGGCGTGAGGCGCCGACCCGGGCCGGACGCCGGCCGGTGGCCAGCCCGGACCGCCACCGGCCCCGGGCGTGGCGCGGCCGGCGAACCACCGAACCTCGGCCGTCACGACCCCTCCGGCCGCGTGGACCGGTCGGCGGCGTGTCGACCGGCGGTGCCGACGGGGTCATTGGTCGCCCCGCCGGTGAAGCCGTTGTAGACCGCGGTCACCGCCCACTGCGCTCCGTACGGACCCCGGAGGCGGACGGCGAGGTCGCGATGACCCGGGATCACTGTGGGGCATGTAGAGGAAAAGGACGTAGAACTCGTTGTGGACGGCGATGCCCCTGACGACGACGGCGGAGATCGCCGGTTTCAACAGCGGCAGATGATCCGGAAAGAGATGGTGAGGTGATCT
>Ga0310830_101613_pt1 | contig 10750 bp, 10 predicted proteins | sample WT_ome_5_FD_201301 | JGI IMG/M metagenome (GOLD analysis project Ga0310830, IMG submission 201301) | Sorghum-adapted microbial communities enriched on wild type (WT) sorghum from Joint BioEnergy Institute, Emeryville, California, United... ...
AGATGCCCTGCTGGGTCTGCTGGAGCTGCTGGACAGCCGGGGTGTGCGGGGAATCTTCAAAATCGTCGGGGAAAAAGCCCGTGTCTTGCGGGCGCGCGGCAGAACGGACATTCTGCGAAAGCTGAAGCGGCACGAGATCGGTTTCCATACGAATTTTCACAGCGTGCATCCGACCGTGAGCGAGTATTGCGAGCCGTATGGATTCCGGGCGGGAGCGGAAGAATTTGTACGCCGGGAAGGCCCGGGCCTGGAGGATTTGACGCGCATCGCCGGCATGCCGGGCAAATGCTACGGCCAAGCCGGCTATTCGTGGGCGCCGCAGGCCTTTCCCGCGCTGAAACACTGGAATATCCCGGTCTATCTTGACGTCCATGACCAGGTCACGCTGAACCGCAAGCCGTTCTGGTACGGGGGGCTGCTCAATCTGACCGATCTTCCGGGCATTATGCGCATGAATTTGGCAGAGAACGGTTTGGAAGAGGGCATCAGGGAATTCGACCGGGTTTGCGGCGAGCTGTCCGGGGAGCCGGCAGGGCTCGTCAGCATTTACTACCATCCCTGCGAATTTTCCTGCACCGCATTCTGGGACGGCGTCAATTTCAATGAAGGCTCGAATCCTCCGCGCGGGCAATGGAAGCCGGCGCCGCTCCGGCCGGCCGGAGAGATGAAGCGGTATTTGCAGATGCTGGGAAAATTCATCGATTATACGCTGAGCCGGCCGGATGTCGAGTACATCGTCTCGGAACAGGTTTTGACACTGGAAACATCGCGCAGCGGTCCTCTCGATGCGGCTGAGGTCATCCGTTTGGCAAAGGGCATCACCGGTGAATTGACATATGCCGTGGTCAACGGTTATTCGTTATCGGCGGCTGATCTCCATTCCTTGTTCCGCAACTATTTGCTGGGGCGGGAGCTGAAGCCGGAATTCCTGTATGGTCCGGAAAATGAAACGGAAAGCGATCCCGCGGGCAGCGTGCGGGTGTCCGATGTCAAAAAGGCCCTCGCGGCCGAATATCCCGGCGTATTGGGCTTCAAGCAGCTGCCCGACGATTTTCGGGTCGGCGGCCAGAGAATCAGCACGCTGGATTTAACGTGCGCCATGGCCGGGATTATTGCCGGCGGGCTGGGCGACGATGACCGTTGCGAAATTCCGCACGGGGCGCTGAAAGCGAAGGAGCACGCCAAGGATCAGGAATGGTGGGGGCCGAAATGGAGTCCGTTTCCCCGGGATCTGAAGGTCCCGAATCTGATCCGGATGTCGAAGCTGCAAACATGGACATTGAAGCCGGCTTTATTTCAATAAGAAGCCCCGAAATTCCGCGGGAGGAATCCGGGGCCGGCAGTCCCTCCAAATTTCAGCTTTGACTGCGGAGATATGCCGTGTCCTCCAGCAGCATGCGCGCGAAACCGGAATCAAGGCCTTTGCCCTGCAAACGAAAGAGAGAACGTGGGCGCAATGGCGTTCCGGGGAACGGAGGCCCCTGCGCCCCGAATTATCCATCGCAAATATCATTCCAAATCATTGGAGATTTCGACCAAATTTAAATCCGGGTCGCGGACATAGACCGACCGGATCCTCCCGCGTGCCCCCGTCCGCGGAACCGGCCCCTCCACAATCGGAATGCCGTGATTTCCCAGCTCGCGAATGACTTCCTCCAAAGGTTCGGCGGTGATAAAGCAGAGATCGGCCGACCCCGGCACGGGCAGATGCGCCTTGGGCTCAAATTCTTTCCCGTATTCGTGCAGATTGATCTTCTGGTTGCCGAACTGCAAAGCCTTCCGTCCCTGTCCGAAGGTTACCACTTCCATTCCCAGCACCTGCGAGTAAAACCTGCACGCCGCCTCCAGATCGCGAACTGTCAGTACGAAATGATCCAGCCGTTCCATGTTCATTCGGCTTCCCCCTCTTCCCTATTGTGCCTGCGGCAAAGCTTCCAGCCGTTCCTGCAAAAAATCCAGAATGACCGGATTCACCGCATCCGGCCTTTCCATCGGCAGCCCGTGCCCCGCCCGTTCAAAAAGCCGCACCTGCAGCCGGGGAATGAGCCGACGGGCCCGGTCGATCGCCCGCCGCGGGTCGTATTGAAGCTCATACTCCCCTAGCAGCAGGAGCGTAGGACAGGAAATCCGCTTCAGCTCTTCGTCCGTCATATAGCGGGCGAACATCCGGATCCGCGGAATGCCGCATTGCATGGCCGTAATAAACTGCTCCCGCACCGCCGGATTCACGCGGTTCCCCGGCGCCGTCATCGCGTCCATGAGGCGGTTCAGGCGGTCCGCCGCGGGGAACATCCCCGCCAGCAGGCAGCGCAGGAAGAAACCCTTGCCCTGCTTCTGCAGGGTCGCTCCCGGACTGATGCCGACCAGCTTCCCGGTCCGTCCGGGAAGCCGTCCGGCAAGCAGAAATGCGAGAAAACCCCCGTAGGACAAACCCATCAGATGGACGCGATTTACCCCCAGCCCGGCCAATACGTCAAGAAACCAGGCCTCGCACTCCTCCGGCGTTTCCATGACCCAATCCGCGACGCTTTTGTTGAGATCGCCGACGAAGTCGAGGGCGTACACCCGGTAGCGCTCGCTCAGCGGTCCGACATTGTCCACCCAGTGCGTCGAGCTGAACCCGAAGCCGTGCAGGAGGACAAGCGGCTCCGCTCCCTCCGGGCCGGCGGCTATCACATGCGTTTGACCGAAACGGGTCGGCACATACAAGGTCTCGATCGGAACGTTCCATTCCGCCAGGGTACGGTCGTACGCCTCCCTGAGCTTTTGCTCCCCGGCGGCCGTCCGGTAAATCGATTTGGCTGCTTTCACCCGTGATTCCTCCCGTCTTCCCCCTGGAGAAGCGTGTTTTCTGCAAAATAATCGATATGCTCCAGCATCTGCCGCTCGATCCCGCTTGTGTCCCGTCCTTCCAGCCTCAGCATCGTGAAGACATGAATCATCGCAAACAGCGGGTATTGGTATTCGCCGGCAAGAAAACCGGGATCGCGGCTGACCATTTTCTTCATGGAAATCCACCTCGCGAACACGTCCCGCAGGAACTCCAGCGTCCGGCCCAGCAGGTCCTGCAGATAAATCTCCCGGGCCAGGGGATCCCGGAATTGTTCGATGTAGACAATGCGCCATATTTTCCCCATGACCGGATCTTCGATATGGCGTTTGAAATTCAGATAGCCCTGCTTCAAAAAGTCTCCTGGCTTCATCCTCTCCAGAATGGCGTCCAGCTGTTCGCGCGGCGGCATGATCCCGGCCGCTTCCCGGCGAAAATGGGCAAAGATCGTTTGCAAAAGCTCATCCTTTCCGCAAAAATGATTGTACAGCGAGCTTTCCTTGATGCCGACCGCTTTCGCGATTTCCCGGACGGACACACCGCTGAACCCTTTGGCGGAAAAAAGATCGATGGCCGCATCGAGAATGTTCCGCTTATTGGCGTTGGTGACCGGTTCCCCGTTTAAATCCAGATACGGCTTTGATTCCCTGATGGAGATCAACTCCCTTCCACCCATTACGAAACGAACGACCGTTAGTTTACCAGGGATAACCTGATTATAACTAACGATCGTTCGCATGTCAAATGAAGGTTTTTTCATAAAAGGTTCCCGTTCAGGAAGGCTTCCGCACATCAAGTATCCGTTCAGGGCGGGATTCTGATTCGCAACTTATCCGGCGGGAAATCCGTCACAATCTGAGGATGGTTTTGCTTCGGCGGGGAATGTGGTATGATGATCAAGTTCCCCAGAGGGGCTGCCATTATTTTGTTATCAGTTGGAGAGGAAACGATGAAAAAAATCAGTCTCTGCTTCACTTCTTTCGCCCTGGCCTTCGCCCTGCTCACCGGCTGCGAAGGCAAACCGGACGGAGCCTCCGGATCGGCTGAGCCGCCGGCAGCGACGAATCCCGATTCTTCGGCGGTGACCGCTCCGCCCTCTTCGCCTTCCAAGGAAACCGGCGGAACCCAAACGTCCGTTCCGGGCGGCAGCCAAAACCCGGGCAAGGGCGATACGGCCGTCTCCAGGCCGCCGTCTTCCGCCGGCGGCCCGGAGAGCATGCAGGTAGTCGCCAACCCCGAGAGCATCGACGTGCTGGTGAACAAACAGCATTCCCTGCCCTCCAGTTTTGAGCCGAAGGATCTGGTGTATCCGGACGTTCCGTTTACCTTCAAGGAGAAAATCGAGAAACGCGAAATGCGCAGGGAAGCGGCCGAGGCGCTCGAGAAGCTGTTCGCCGGAGCGAAGAAGGACGGCATATACCTGGCCGGCGTTTCCGGGTACCGCTCCTACGCGACCCAAAAGGCGCTGTTCGACCGTTACGTCAAGCAGGATGGCGAAGAGAAAGCGAAAACCTACAGCGCCGTGCCCGGCACCAGTGAGCACGAAACGGGCCTGGCCATCGACGTCTCCGGCAGCGACGGCAAATGCGCGGCCCAGGATTGCTTCGCCGGCACCAAGGAAGCTGTATGGCTGGAAAAACACGCTCCGGAATACGGATTTATTATCCGTTACCCGAAGGGGAAGGAATCCATCACCGGTTACCAGTACGAGCCCTGGCATATCCGTTATGTAGGCACGAAAATCGCCAGGGAGATCGCGGACAAGGGCATCACGCTGGAGGAATATTTCAACGCCGTTCCGGTCTCGAAATAGGCTTTTCGCGGCGCGGCAATATTGGTTTTCACGCAAGAACCCCCGGAAACGAACGCTCCCGCCATTAACCGGACGGCATCCGGCCATCCGGCAACAGGAGGGAACGGTCGAGTTCCCGGGGGTTTGACGTTCTTGTTATTGCGCCGAAGCCATCTCATCCATGGGATTCTGCCGATGGCACTCCTCCATGACCGCGATCTGCTGCCGTACCTGCTCCGGGGTAACCTCCAGCGGCTGGCCGTTCATGATCGTTTCATACAGCATGCCGTAGAAACGGCCGGCCATCGAATCGAACAAACTGCCGCCCTTCTCAAAATCCCAGCTGCCTTCATGCCATATGATCTGCTCGCGGCAGTAAGCGGGTTCTCCCTTATCATTGACGATTGGTTCGCGAATCAGCTTTAGTGGACCCATTTCTTCCGGCTTGTAATATTTCCAATCCAGGTGGGTGGTGCTTCCCTTGATGCCTCCCTGCGTTCCCTGGATATTGTAAGTGTAGCTCGGGTAAGCGCAACACGAGGAGATTTCCACATCAATCACCGGCCGGCCCGGGCCGTGCATCAAAATCTTTACATAGTCCTCGGCATCGCCGGCGGTGTTGGCCCGATCCATAATGCAGGTGATCTGCGGCATGATATCCGTGCCAAACAGCTGCAGCGCCTGGTCTACCGGGTGGGGGCCGGTATTGAGCAGGTTGCCTCCGTTGTTGGCCCGCAGCGTTTGCCAATCCCAGCGCCGGGCGAAGCTGTTGTAGGCAATGCTCACCTGAACCACCCGGCCGATCAGACCCTGCCCGATAATTTCACGAATTTTCTGAAATGCCGGCGCATAGCGGGACTGCTGAAACACTGCCAGCAAACGGCCCGAGCGCCGGGCCGTCGCGATCAGTTCATCCACTTCCTCGGCCGTCCGGGCCAGCGGTTTTTCGCAGAGCACGTTGAATCCGCGCTCCAGGAATGCCTTCGTGATGGGGACGTGCAGATGGCTGGGGGAAGCGTTGACGACCAGATCCAGATCCGTCCGGGACATCAGGTCGCGGTAATCCGCGTACACATCGCACCCGAGCTCGCTCTTCGCCCGCTCCAGCCGTTCCGGCAGCGGGTCCGAGACCGCCACGATCTCGTACCGGTCGTTCATCCTGCCAAGCGAAGCCGCATGGATGTCCCTGCCGCTGCGTCCTTGTCCGATAATCGCCGTGCGTACTTTTCGGTTCATTGGCCTGCCTCCTCCAGAGACCTCATGAATTGAACATAATGGGGGAATACCGTTTCCGCTTCTTCCAACTCGGGGTGCCACTTTTTCTCCCATTCAAGCGTGTAATAGCCCTGGTAACCCTTGCTGCGCAGCAGGGTGCAAATCTCCCGCAGCGGAACATCTCCTTCGCCGGCCAGGCAGTAACGGAACCGCAGCGGATCGGAACCGGTTACGAACGAGTCCTTCACATGGGTATATTCGATCCAGGGGCCAAGCGCCTCCCACGTATCCTCCGGCTGTTCGCCGATGGTCCGGTAAGGATGGTGAACATCCCACAGGACACCCACGGACGGGGAATCGACCTGCTCCATGACGGCGCGGACATATTGGCATGCAGTCCAGTCGTCATGCGTCTCGAGCAGCAACTTGACGTCGTACTCCCGCGCAATGTCCGCCATCTGGCGGAAATGCCGGACCGCCATCCGGACCGCCTCTTCCCGCGGGGTATCCCCGATCTTGCCGCCGAAGACGCGGATATACCGGGTGCCGAACTCCTGGCACAGCCGCGCATATTGGCGGATTTCCTCCAGATTAGCCTCCAGGCTGCGTTCAGGGAAAACCTGAACCGAGCTGGAGAAACAGGATACCTCGAGACCGGCATCGCGCAGACTCGCGACCGTTTCCCGAATGCGGCCGGTGAATTCCGGAAGCTTGTAGATGTTCATTTCCCCGTTCAGGCCCCGGAAATCCACCGCATCGAAGCCGTACTCCGAGGCCCGGTCAATGATCTGGTCCAAGGACCATTCCGGGCATCCCAGTGTCGTAAAGGACAGTTTCATGCTAGCCCCTCCCTGTTTCGTTGATTTGAAAACGCCGCTGTTCGGCCCCACTTGTAACCGTATTCATGGAGTCCGGCATACCGGCCAACAAAATTATACATCCGCCCGCTTGAAATGTAACCCGCGCATATTCCGCCGCCTTCACAGTCAAGTCCCGCTTTTCGGAGTCCTGTTCCCTTTTCTTGGCCCAAACGCCCTTTTTCTTGATTGCGCGGCGGCCGCGGCCGGAATTATGCGAAGCGTTCCAAAACAATCTTGCCGATCGTCCGTCCGGACTCGATCATCGCATGCGCCTTCCGCAGGTTGGCGGCGTTGATCGGCCCGAATCGCTGGGCCAGCGTCGTCCGCAGCTCCCCGGCATCGATCCCTTCCGCAACGCGGCTGAGCAGCCGATGCTGTTCAATCATATCTTTGGTTTCAAACATCGGGCGGGTGAACATGAATTCCCAGACGAACGCGGCGCTTTTGTTCTTCAGGAGTCCCAGATCCAGCGGCCCCCTGGTTTCCACGATAGAACAGATTCTCCCCTGGGGGGCAACCGCTTCAGCCATGTTAACCCAATGCTGGTCGGTCTGGTTCAGGCAAAAAATATAGTCCGCCGTCTCAAACCCGATCCGGTTCAGCTGCGGGAGAAACGGCTCGTGATGGTTGATGGTGAATTCGGAGCCGAACTGCTTCGTCCATTCGGCGGATTCGGGGCGGGATGCCGTGCCGATCACCGTCAGCCCGGCCGCGCGGGCAAGCTGTGTTGCGATGGAACCGACTCCCCCGGCCGCGCCGATGATGAGGATCGTCTTTCCCGCGTTTTGCCCCGGATTCGTCGGGATGCCCAGCCGGTCGAACAAGCCCTCCCAGGCGGTAATCGCGGTCAGGGGCAAAGCCGCGGCTTCGGCGAAATCGAGCGTGCGGGGCTTCTTCCCGGCAATCCGCTCGTCCACGAGATGGTATTCGCTGTTGCCCCCGGGCCGGGTAATGCTGCCGGCATAGTAGACTTCGTCCCCCGGCTTGAAAAGCGTGCAGGCTTCGCCCGCGGCTTCGACCACCCCCGCCACGTCCCAGCCGAGAATGCGCGGAGCCGTCTCGGTTCGAACCTTCGGCGCGCGTACCTTCGTGTCTACCGGATTGACGGAAACGGCCTCGACCCGCACAAGCAAGTCGCGGCCCTGCGGGGACGGCTTCTCCACGCTCACGTCGACAAGGCTTTCCGGGTGATGGATCGGCAGATACCGGTAGAGTCCCACAGCCTTCATCTTTGTCATGGTTCTCACTCCCTTGGCGTCAGCGCTTCCGGAAACAGAATCGTATCGGTCGTGATATATTCCGCTCCGGCCTTGACGAACAACCCGGCTTCCTCCGGCGTATTGACCGTCCATACGGAAACGTCGATGCCGGCTTCGCGGCAGCGGCGGATATCGTTGAAGGCGGTCTCGGTGTACATGTAGTCCAGGAAGGCGTTCCCCAGACTTTGCACGAATTCGATATCGGCGGCAGACGGCCGCTTGCCGGACAGATAACCGAGCGGCACGTCCCTACGCAAAGCTCTCACTTTTTTCAAATCGTCGCCGTTGAAGCAAATAAAGCTGAGCAGACCGAACATGCCGTGGTCTTCCGCAAGACGGACCAGCGTTTCCAGATCCTCGTCCCGGTGGTAGCGTTCGATCTCGACAAAGGCATGCATGCCGAAACGCTTGCAGACAGCGAATACTTCCTCCAGCGCCGGAATTTTCAGCCCTTCGTACCGGTCGAGATTGTGACCGGACGTAATGTTCAGACTGCGGATTTCCTCGAACGTAAAATCAATGACCGGGCCTTTGCCGTCGGTCATCCGGTCTACCGTCCGGTCATGATGAACCACCCAGCGGCCGTCCCTGGTACAGTAGGTATCGCACTCCATTCCCCAAAAGCCCTTTGCCCCCGCCAGCTCGAATGCGGGGATGGTATTTTCCGGCGCATGCATGCTGAGTCCGCGGTGCGCCACATACTTCGGTCCAGACGACATCTTTCCTTCCACCTTTCCCAGTGATTGGATGCTTTCTCCGCTCCCAACCCGATTGTACACTATTTTTCCGAACATGGAATCGGACGGCAGAAAAAAAACTGCGGGTGGGCCCGCAGCCTGAATAAGGAATGTTTTCACGCCTAAATCGTCACCGTGTGTATTATTTGCCCGACTCCGCCGCCTCAATTTTCTTGTTTGCATTCTCCTCGGCCTCGCGGAGAGCCGTATTGATATCCTTCTGGCCCAGATTAATCTTGATAATCGCGCTGTTCATCTCGCCCGATGCCACGCTGTTGTATTTGTTGACCGATCCCGGCGGCGCATATTGGTCCGGCAGCAGCGCTTTTACATTTTTGTTCTTGTAAAACGGATCGTCCTGGCCGAACGCTTTCCGGATTCCGGGATCCTTGAGGACCGTCAGAAAATGGCCTGCCTTCGACTGGCTCAGCTGGAATTCGTCCGAGGTCAAATAGGAGACCGCCTGGAACGCCTGGTCCTTATGATCGGACATCGTCGTCACGTAAAAATAGATCGGATACGCCTGGGGGCCGACCCCGGGTCTTTCCTTCATCACCGGAAACGATGCAAAGTCCCAGTTCAGATCGGTCATATCTTTCTTGTCCTGCAGCGCGGTAATGGCGAGAAACATGGCGATGACGCGGTCCTTGAAGAAGCGGTTGCGTTCGTTCGGTTCGGACATCTGGTTGCTCTTCAGGTCATAGCCGGGGATCTTGTAAAAGCGGACAAGATTCTCCACCCACAGCTTCCAGCGGTCGTCGCTGTTCAGCATTGCCTTCCTGGACGCTGTATCGACAAGCGGGAGAGAAAGCTGGTTCATGGTGGCCAAATGCCCGTAGGAGGATCCGAATCCGAGATATTGCGTATCCCCGTCCTTACGGGTCAGTTTTTTGCTCATCTCATAAAGATCGTCCCACGTCATCCCGTCCTTCGGATAAGGCACTCCGAATTTATCGAAGATGTCCTTGTTGTAATAAATGACAGAAGGCGGAACGTACACGGGAAGACCATAGATGGCTCCATCCGCCAGCGTTTTCTGCATATCGATCAGAGTCGGGGCGAAACGGTCGAGATTGATATTGTACTTTTTAATCAGCGGACTGATATCGTACTGCAGGCCGTTATCCATAAGCTGTCCCGGGGTGGCCCCGATCGAGGTAAAGAGAATGTCTATCTTTTGGCCGCCGGCGATCAGTTTGTCCACCCCGCCTCCTCCGATGTATTTCACCGTAATATTAGGGTATTTCCGATGAATCGGGTCGCCGAAGGTGGCCATGAAGTCCTCCTCGGGCCAATCCGCCGGATAGGGATAATAGACGACCAATTCGGCGGGCTCCCGGTCCGCCGGAGGCGCATCGCCGTTCGGCCCCGGACTTGCGCCGCATGCTGTGAGAGCGATGACGAGAGCGATGGAAAGCAAGCATCCTGCTTTTTTGATCACGGAATGGATTCTCCTCCTGTTCCAGCCCATTTCGCAAGGCCGCAAATGGTTTTACCGGAAGCCTCCTCACCTCGGGAAAGCGCTTTAAATTTTTCCCGGCCAACCATTACCCTTTGGAAGCTTCTTTGGGTTCGGCGGGAATCCGCGTCAGTTTTTTGACTGTGCAGATGTATCGGCCGGCGGATCATGCCGGGTACCCTCGGCGCGCCCTTGTGCGGCACAGGTTTGTTCGTCGATGACGTTGCCGCCTTTCGGACAGAAGCGGTAACCGGTCGGGAAGATGGCCTGTTCGCGGGAATGATCGAGCCGCCCCTTCCTTCTGATGGGGCAGGTATCCAGCCTTGAACGCTTACGGGATGGTCGGATTCCGGATACATTTACTGTACCAAGCTCCCTGCGGGGGCAGAAGCGATAAAAATATCGCCTTATGATAAAAAATTATCCTCCTTGTGCGGCATACTCCGGCGTTTTCGCTCCCGCCTCCGGAACTCCGTCGGGCTCATGCCCTGCTCGGAACGGAATACGCGGGAAAAATAGGAAGCGCTTTCGAATCCGAGCTGGCCGGCGATCGCGTATACGGGTTCATCCGTATAGAGCAGCAGCTTGAGGGCCTTTT
>Ga0310830_101625_pt1 | contig 10709 bp, 8 predicted proteins | sample WT_ome_5_FD_201301 | JGI IMG/M metagenome (GOLD analysis project Ga0310830, IMG submission 201301) | Sorghum-adapted microbial communities enriched on wild type (WT) sorghum from Joint BioEnergy Institute, Emeryville, California, United... ...
CGCCCTCAACTCCGTGCGCGCATCCTCGGCCTCCACTTCCGGCTAGCCGTGCTCGGCCGGGACCTCGGTGGCGGTCGGCCGGCCGGCGGAGGACCGCCCGGCGCGCAGTGACGCCGTTGGTGTTGGAGTACGACACCCCTGGTTGCAGCGACCGGACACGTTCGTCGCTGCCGGCGAACATCCGCCGGTAGGCCCACTCGGCCTGCGACGTCCTGTTGAACCGCTCTGCCGTCCCGTTCCGCGACGGGCGGGTGGGGCTTGATGAACCTCAGCCGCGCCCCCAGCGCCCGTACCGCAGCGGCGAACGCGGCCGAGCGGCGATAGGGGAGCTTTGCGCACCGCCTCCTTGCGCGCCCAGTACTCGATCAGCGCGGTGGCGCGCTCCGCCTCCGGCAGCCGGGCGTACCCGGCGGCCTCCGCGGGGGACAGCACGGTGCCGGCGGGCTCGGCGGCCCGGGGCGCGTGCCGCTCCACGTCGATCCCGACCGGGCCGAGGTCGGTGACCGCGACCGCCACCCGGTCCCCGAGTGGGACACCGACAGGTGGAACTCGCCGCCGGGCAGGTACGGCCGGCCGTGCGGGCGCCCGCAGCGGTCGCGGTCCCCGAGTGGCGGGACCCGCTCCGGCGGCAGGCCGAGCAGGCGGCCGAGCACGATCCGGCTCGTGGCGCAGCCGACCGTGAACCGGTCGCGGTCCGCTCGGCGCCGGTAGGCGTCCGCCCGGGGGAACTCCTCGGCGGTGAACGGCTCCCGGTGCCAGGGGCGGGCGGCGTCCGGCCGCGCCCACCAGACCTCGCAGACCACGCGATGCCGATGATCACCCGCTCGATGTTCGTGATGCGGTGGGCGGCGAAGAACGCGGCCGCTCGCAGCAGGACGGCCGCGCTGGTGGCGCCGCTTTCATCCGGCAGTGTCTCGCCGTGGCCGGGCGGGAGCGGTGGTCGACGGCGGCGTGCACGTCGTCAGAGCCGATGGGCTCCTTGTCGTGGCGCTGGGCGGCGGTGGCAGCGCGGCCGTAAGGGCGCCACCCGCCGCTGTCCGGGATCCTGCCGATCTTCTTGACATCCGGGTGGATCAGCTCGCCGGGCCAGCTGCGCGCACACCGTGTGCGGGTGATGCGGCGGGCCGGATCACCGTGAGTGGATCGCAGCCGGCAAGGCGGGGCACCTGGTGGTGGCGCAGACGGGAGACGGCTCGTTCGGGAACCCGTTCTGCGGTGTGGGCGGGCGAGCGGTGGCCTCGGTGGCGGCGGGCCGGTACGTGGGCCTCGATGGCAGGGAGCGGTCGGTCATCCGGTGCGGGCATGCGCGCGTCTACCGGGTCAAGGCGTACGAGCTGCCCGAGGCGCCGCGGGACGGCCGCGGCCAGCACCTCGCGAACCTGCTCGCGATGCAGCCGGACGAGCGGGTGGTCGAGGTGCTCGCGCTGCGGGACTACAACGCCGCGCCGTACCTGGTGCTTGCCACCCGGATCGATGGCGCGACCCTGGCCGTCCTTCTTCGTCGTAGCGGCTGGGCTGGCGATGCGCGCCGGTTCCTTGGCCACGTGGGCGACGGGCTGGCCCGTTATCCGGACGCGTCGTATGGGATCCGCGCGTGATCGGTCATGCGGGCACTACGCGTAGGCCATGAAGACCTCCAGTCGGTGAAGTGGCATCTCCACCAAATCCGGAATTCTTCTTATCGATCGAGCACCAGCGTCCGCGTGTCACCAACGTGGTGGCCGAGTGCGGCTAGCCCATACACGGCCGACGAGGCCCACGTGCCCTTCGGAGCGCCGGCCCGATCACGACCTGGACGGGAACCCTTCAGGCGCCGAGAACCACACCGCCGCAAGGCGCCCTGGGGAGCGGCGGCACGGCACGAGGGCGTTTGTTCTAGCCGGACTGGTCGGGCAGGTAGGGGAGGACGCCGTCAGGCGGCGGGGCACCAGCGCAGTCACGGGCTTCTGGAGCGGATACGGAAGAGGGATTGTGCTACGCCCAGAGGTGAGCGGCTGCGCGTCGGTGAGCTTGGAAGCGCGGCCGGTTCGTGCGGGTGCCGAGTCGGCGTCGATCTTGGTGTGTCGTGCGGTCGGAAGGGAGGCGAGGCCTATGGCGCCACAAACGGATCGTCGACACCCTTCGCCGTCTGGGCAGCCCACCCCGAGCGACTCAGGGCTTCACGGGTCTAGGCGGCCGTAGGAGGAGGCGCCATACTCCTTCCCGGCGGACCTCCCCGATCCGACTGAAGGACTTCTTTGTCCACTGGCTGGCTCCCTCGTCGGCGGAAGGGGAGCCGCCGGTCGATCGTGGCCGGCGGAGGTGGTGATGTGGCCGCTGTCACTGGGCATGCGAGTTCCCCGGTCCGGCCTTCGTGGCGTAACGCGGAGAGGAGCGGGGAGCAGATGAGCTGACGGGAGGCCGTCGAGACGCCGATTGCCGACCGATGCTCTCCGGCGCGGGTGGTTTCACGTGAAACATAGGGAGAGGCAGGAACGAATCGAGGGCAGATTCGTCACCGAGAAGGAGTCGGCACCGGTCGGCGGTCGGCTTTGGGGCGGGGTCTTGTCGGAGCCGGGATGGTGGCGACGCCACCTCGGCGCGGATCGCCGCTTCCACGATCGAAGGCTCTCCGCGAATCGAGCCACTGATCGGTAGGGAGGGCCAGCGCGTGGCGCTCCGTGTGGATCCCTCGGCTGCAGGAGGCGCATCGGGTAGCCGTCAGCCGCACCCACCGGGTCAGGCGTCAGTAGTGAACCCCCTCAGGCGAGGTGGTGCGCGGCGCCGGGGGTGAGGTGCCGTCAGGCGTTAGCGGTGAATCCCCCGCCCTCCCGATGTTCCACGTGAAACGTCGGGTCCTGTTCGAGAAGGGAGCGGCTTCTCCCGATGGCCCCCGCCTCCAGAGAATCCGGGTACGCGTCCGCCTTACGGGCGATTCACGAACGTACCGCCCGGCGCTGATCGACCGCGATCGGTGGCGGGCATCGGCTGCGTTCGGCTGCGTACCCAGCCGGACATGACGGCGTGGCGACATCGTCTCCGGACGAGCACTGGACAGTGCGGACGTGATACTCGACGAGCCTCCCTCGGCATCGGTGCTGACCAGGCGGCGTCGCGCGGGCAGCCGGCGGCGTGGCGGGGTGGCCTTCGTTTGAGCCGGCGGCGGTCAGACGCGGGTGACGAGGATGCCGTCGTCGCGGAACAGTGCCGCGCCCGGGCGGAAGGTGACGCCGCCGAAGGTGACCGGGACGTCGCGTTCCCCGGCGCCGGTCTTGGCGCTCCTGCGCGGGTTGGAGTCGAGCGCGTTGATGCCGAGGCCGAGCCCGCGCAGGGCGGCCACGTGCCGCACGGCGCCGTTGATCACCGCGCCGGACCAGCCGTTCTCCACCTCCATCGTGGCGATGACGTCGCCCATGAGCGCGGTGTGCAGGGAGCTGCCCAATCCGTCCCCGCGAACCGGAACCCGAAGGGACAGGATGCCCCACCCTGTCATCGCAACCGATGACCACCGACTGACCACCGACCGAGGGTCGCCCGCCGCCCGATCAGGGTGCAGGCGATGCGGGCCGAGACCACTCGGGGCGGGTTTCATGTTGCGCGACCGCGATCGCCTTCTTGTTTCACGTGAAACTACGCGCTTCGTCGGCGTCTCCCTCTGTGTTTCACGTGAAACCTCTCGGGTCGCTCGCGGGGAGGGGCAATCGGGGGAAGACACGGGCGGTCGAGGGCAAGGTCGCCGACGCCAGTCGGACTGAGGTGGGATCGCTCGGCGGGCTGCGGAGGAGCCGGGGACCTAGGCCACGGGTCTCGTTTGACGGCGGCAGGAGGGGAGCGCCGCCAACTTCAGCCGGGGCGGAGATGACGGAGCCGCACCGTGCCCTCCGCTGCACATGTTGCCGCGTGAGTCGTTCACGTGTGAGGTGCGTTGGCTCTTCGCGCGGTCATGGCCCGGTCACTCCTGGGGCGGCCCGGCCGGTCCAAGCGGCCGGGCGCGACCGGGCGTACCGCAGTGCACCGGCGACGAGCCTGTGGTGCTCGGCGATGGGGCGGCCGACCGACGGGAGAGCGACCAGAGGGTGGTTTCACGTGAAACACGGTCGGGGATCACGCGCCCTTGACCGCGGTGGCGATATCGGCGGCGAAGGCGTCGACGCTCTCGGGGGTGGTGTCGAAGGCGGTCATCCAGCGGACCACGCCCTCGGTGTGGTCCCAGACGTGGAAGGTGTAGCGGGACTTGAGTTCGCGGATGGCGTCGTGGGGGAGGGCGGCGAAGACGGCGTTGGATTGGACCGGCCAGCGGAGGGTGATGTTGGGGAGGCCGGCGATGCCGTCGGCGAGGCGACGGGCCATCGCGTTCGCGTGTTCGGCGTTCTTGCGCCAGAGGTCGTCGGTGAGCAGGGCCGTGAGCTGGGCGGAGATGAAACGGGCCTTCGAGGCCAGCTGCAGCGACTGGCGGATGAGGAAGGGGACCTTCGCGGCGAGCTCCGGACGGAGCACCACGAGGGCTTCGGCGAACACCGCGCCGTTCTTGGTGCCGCCGAAACCGACCACGTCCACCCCGGCGTCGGTGGTGAGGGCGCGCAGCGAGCAGCCGAGGTACGCGGCCGCGTTGGCGAGCCGCGCGCCGTCCATGTGCAGCAGGAGCCCGTGGGCGTGCGCGACCTCGGCGATCGCGGCCACCTCGTCGGGGGTGTAGCAGGTACCGAGCTCGGTCACCTGGGAGATGGAGACGACCTTGGGCTGGACCTCGTTCGGCACGCCCAGGCCGTGCAGGCGCGAGGTCACATCGTCGGGGGTGAGTTTGCCGTCGACGGTCGGGACGGTGATCAGCTTCGTGCCGAGCTGCCGTTCGGCCGCACCGCCCTCATGGGTGGCGATGTGCGCCGACTCCGGGCAAATCACCGCCTCGTACCGGTTGCCGAGCAGCAGCGACAGGCCGAGGATGTTGGCCCCCGTGCCGTTCAGCACGGGGAATCCGGTCGCCTCATCGCCGAACTCGTCCTTGATCCGCTCGCGGAAGGTCGCCGTCCAGGGGTCATCGCCGTACGCGGGCGAGTAGCCGGTGTTCGCTGCGGCGATCGCGGCCATCACCGCCGGATGCGCGCCGGCGTGGTTGTCGCTCGCGAAGTCGGTGTTGTGCACGGCGATCGATCCCTCCCGAGACGGGTGACCATCCATCGATCCGATCTCAGCCAGGCTACGCCGTCGGGTCGCGCAGGCCTCAACCGCCCCTGCACACGACAGGCGCACCGAGTGCGGCCTCCCGGCGATCGGGCAGGCACGCCACCGATGGCGGGGGAGACCACACGCCGCGATGGAGCCCTCCTCGGCCTCATCGGGGTCGGCCACCGCACGGCAACCGATGGGCATGGCGAAAGCGGGTGCTCTCGAGGCTCGTCCCGCTCGTGCGGCGCGGAATGATGGCAGGCCTGCGCCGGCGGTGCTCGCGCTCCGAATGCCGAGCGGCCTCCGCGTCATGCTCGGGTACGGCCCGGCGTAACGTTGACCGCCTCCGGTCTGCCGGTACGCGGACTCGGGCGGCTGACGCTTGCACGCGACCCGAGGCGTCCAGGTCGCACCACGGCGGCGGCCCGGTCGAACGCCACGCCCGGCACGTCGGCCTTGCGCAGCCGGACACCACCGCTCGCCCCGGTACCGGATGCCGACGCCGGCATGTTTCACGTGAAACAGGGGAGAGGCGCACCGCCATGTCATGGCATCGCTGCGAACCGAAACAGGCCACGTCGGCACGGGACGCCCCTCGATGACGTTGGTTCCCTGGCCCTTGCGAAGCAGGGCGTCCGAACGTCGATCACTGGGGACGCCGTCCGACGTTGTTTCACGTGAAACCAGGGTGGTCGCGACCACGGAGCGGGGCGGCGTCACGCGCACGGCCGGCTGATCGCCGGCAAGGCCTCGCCCATCGCTGCCCGAGTGGGGTTCACCGCTCCTGCGAGACCGAGAGCTCCCGAGCGTGCCGGTCAGGTCGCCGTCCGCCGTGGCTCGGCAGGTGTGACGCCCGCGGCCTTCGACTGTGAGGTCTGCGAGCGGCGGAGTGTGATCGAGCGGGGTTGAGATCGGCTCAAGCCGTTCCGGGCGCTGGTCGCGCGCTATGGCAAGACGGCCGTCGTGGTCACGATCGGGTGCATCCTGCCCGCTTAACGCCAAGCCCTGGCCCCACAAGCCGCGGCTCCCGGTCGGCGATCACCGCGGACGCCGCCCCGACGTTGTTTCACGTGAAACAGGGGGAAAGATCGCGTGGTTGCTACCCCTGCCCTATGAGCCATCCTCCCGGAGATCCGATCGCCGGCGCGCGCTCGGCGGCAAGGGGGAACCGCGCCGGGCCGTACCCGATCCACCACAACGACGGTGGTGCCGTGGGCCGGAGCGCCTCGGCCCGGCCCGGCACGATGCCGCGCGCCGGTGCGGTCGGCGGGCACGGCCAAACATCCGGGAGGGTACGGCCTGGCGCGTCAGGACGGCGGGGGAGTCAACCTCGGGCGGCCGCGATCTCGAGCAGGCGGGTGCACAGGGTGCCGAGGTCGCGGTCGGCGGCCTCGGCGGCCATGGGCAGCAGGGAGGTCTCGGTCATGCCCGGGGCGACGTTGACCTCGAGGAAGTGCGGGTTGCCGTCGTGGTCGACGATGATGTCGGTGCGGGAGATGTCCCGCAGGCCCAGGGCCTCGTGGGCGGCCACCGCCATGGCGAGGCAGGACTCGGCGACCTCGGGGCGCAGCCGCGCCGGGGCGAAGAACTCGGTGTGGCCCGCGGTGTACCGGGCGGCGTAGTCGTACACGCCCCCGTCGGGCACGATCTCGACCGGGGGCAGCGCCACCGGGCCGTCCCCGAGGTCCACCACCGAGACCGCGACCTCCACGCCCTCGACGTACTTCTCGATGAGGGCGGTGTCGCCGTAGGCGAAGCAGCCGACCATGGCGGCGGGCAGCTCCTCGGCCTTCCGGACGATCGAGGCGCCCAGGGCCGACCCGCCCCGGGACGGCTTCACGAACAGCGGCAGGCCGAGCCGCTCCACGATCCGCTCGAGCACCGCCGACGCCCCCAGGTCGTGGAAGGTCTCCTTCGGCAGGGTCACCGAGTCGGGCGTGCGCAGGCCCCAGGACCGCACCACGGCCTTCGCCGTCGGCTTGTCGTACGCCACCCGGCAGGCGTCCGGCCCGGCCCCGACGTAGGGCACCGACAGCAGCTCCAGCACCGACCGGATCGCCCCGTCCTCGCCGCTGCCGCCGTGCAGGGTGACGAACACGGCGTCCGGCGGGTCGGCGAGGATCGACGGCACCAGGGTCGCGTCGGTGTCCCTCATCTCGACCTCGACTCCCTTCGACCGCAGCACCTCGGCGACCCGGCGGCCCGAGCGCAGGCTGACCTCGCGCTCGTAGGAAAGCCCGCCGGCCAGCACCAGCACATGGCCGAGATCACTCATCGGGGGAGCCTTTCTACTGTCGCTGACCAATGTACGGCTGACGCCCTACCCTAAGGCGTCAGCCGTACCGGGTGTCAGGCCAGGTCCGGGCCGGGCGTGTCGATGCCGGGCCGGTGCCGCCCGGCGCCGGCGCCGAACGTGTCGCGGACCTCCAGCTCCTGCTCGATCACGGCGCCGAGCCGGCGCACGCCCTCCCGGATGCGGTCGGGCTCGGGGTAGCAGTACGACAGCCGCATCTGCCGGGAGCCCTGCCCGTCGGCGTAGAAGCCGGTGCCGGGCACGAACGCGACCCGGGCGGCCACCGCGCGGGGCAGGATCGCCTTGGAGTCGAGGCCCTCCGGCAGCGTCATCCACACGAAGAAGCCGCCGCCCGGCTTGGTCCAGGTGCAGCCCTCGGGCATGTACTTCGGCAGCGCGTCGAGCATGGCGTCGCGGCGCTCCCGGTACAGCTCGCGGAACGCCTTGATCTGCTCGCGCCACGGCTGGGTCTCCAGGTACCGGCCCACGGCGAGCTGGGCGAACGTGGAGTGGGAGAGCACCGCCGACTCCATCGCGAGGATGAGCTTGTCCCGGATGGCGTGCGGGGCGAGCGCCCAGCCGACCCGGAAGCCGGGGGCGAGGGTCTTGGAGAACGAGCCGAGGTAGACCACCCCGTCCGGGTCCTCGGCGCGCAGCGCCCGCATCGGCTCGCCGTCGAAGCCGAGCAGGCCGTACGGGTTGTCCTCGACGACGAGCACCCCGGCCCGGCGGCAGATCTCCAGCACCCGGGTGCGCCGCTCGGCGGTGAGGGTGACCCCGGCCGGGTTCTGGAAGTTGGGGATCGTGTACAGGAACTTCACCCGCTGCCCGGCCCGCGCGCAGGCGTCGATCGCCTCGGCGAGCGCCTCGGGGATCAGGCCGTCGTCGTCCATGGCCACGTGGACCACCTTCGCCTGGTAGGCGGCGAAGGTGCCGAGCGCGCCCACGTACGAGGGACCCTCCGCGAGGACCACGTCGCCGGGGTCGATGAAGATGCGGGTGACCAGGTCGAGCGCCTGCTGCGAGCCGACGGTGACGACGACGTCGTCCGGCCCGGCCTCGATGCCCTCGAGGCGCATGACCTCGCAGATCTGCTCGCGCAGCAGCGGGTCGCCCTGGCCGGAGCCGTACTGGAGCGCGACCGGGCCGCGGTTCGCCACCAGCTCGGCGACGAGCTCGCCGACCGCGTCGAGGGGAAGGGCCGTGACGTAGGGCATGCCGCCGGCGAGCGAGACCACCTCGGGCCGCGACGCGACGGCGAAAAGAGCTCGGACCTCGGAGGCGACCATCCCGGCAGCTCGCGCTGCGTACCGGTCGACGTAGGCGTCAATACGCGACCCGTGAGCCGCGGTCGTCCGACCGTGATCCTGCTCTGTCGTCACGGTCCCACCTCCTAGGTGATCGCTCTACGCTACGGCGCTGGATACTTCAGAGTACGCCAGGGGTTTCCCTGCCTTTTCCGGCCGGTGTGCCGCACGAGACGCCGGACGGGCCCGTGGCGCCGGCGCGGCGAGCCGGACACCTCAGCTACCGCCATCTCGCCCCCGATAATCCCAAGGCACCGAAAAGCGCCGCCGTGCGATTCGGACACCGGCGCACCCGCGCGCGGATTCCGCTTCTCGCGCTGGGTACTCGGTTACGATGCCACGGGGAGACGCCGATTTCGCGCGCTTTTCCGGAACGGACGCGCGTTCGGTCCGCGGAACGTCTCCGTCAGGATGGGGGACCCAGAGGTGTCGCGTCGGCTCGTCAACGTCACACTGGACAATCTGGACGACCTCCCGCGCCGGTGCCGGCGGTGCGTGTTCTGGGAGCTCGACCCGGTGAGCGGCGAGCGGGCGCAGCAGAGCGGGGACCCCGCCCTGGAGAAGGAGGCGTGGGTGTCGTCGGTGCTCCTCGAGTGGGGGAGCTGCGGCAAGATCGTCTACGTGGACGGCGTCCCGGCGGGGTTCGTGCTGTACGCGCCACCGGCGTACGTCCCCCGGTCGGTGGCGTTCCCGACCTCCCCGGTCAGCTCGGACGCGGTGCTGCTGATGACCGCCCACATCGTGCCGGAGTTCGCCGGGGGCGGCCTCGGCCGGATGCTCGTGCAGGGGGTGGCGAAGGACCTCACCCGGCGCGGGGTGCGCGCGATCGAGGCGTTCGGCGACCTGAAGTGGGAGGAGCCGAGCTGCGTGCTCCCCGCCGAGTACCTGCTCGCGGTCGGGTTCAAGACGGTGCGGCCGCACCTGCGGTTCCCCCGGCTCCGGCTGGAGCTGAAGACCGCCCTCTCCTGGCGCGAGGACGTGGAGGTGGCCCTGGAGCGCCTCCTCGGGTCGATGAGCCCGGAGCGGGCGCTCCGCCCGGTGTGACCCGCCGTCGCGGGCCGGTACGGCCGGCCGTACCGGCGGGGGTACGGCCTGGCGGAGGAGGCCGCCGGGATGCGAGAAAGCCCTCCACCTGCAGGGGCGAAGGGCTTCTCATCCCGGTCCGGCCGGGGCGTCACCGCGCGGACGGCGCCCGGCCGAGCCGGTCGGCCGGGCCGCGGACGGTCCGGTCGGGCCGGCCGGTCAGAGCACCTCTTCGAGCTCGCGCAGCAGCTGGGCCTTCGGCTTGGCGCCGATGATCTGCTTGACGACCTCGCCGTTCTTGTAGAGGTTCAGGGTCGGGATCTTGAGCACGCCGGCGTCCCGGGTCGTGTTCGGGTTCTGGTCGGTGTTGAGCTTCACGACCTTGAGCCGGTCGGCCTGCTCGACCGCGATCTCCTCCAGGATCGGCGCGATCTGGCGGCACGGCCCGCACCACTCGGCCCAGAAGTCGACCAGCACCGGCTTGTCGCTCTGCAGGACGTCGGCCTCGAACGAGGCGTCGGTCACTTCCTTGACGGCACCCACGATTCTCTCACCTCATTGTCGTCGGATCGGAAACGCCCGGCCCGCTGCCGTCAGGGGGCGGGCGCCGGCCGTCCTCGCCCGGCCGGTCGGTTTCGTTGTGTCGGGAAGGTCTGCGGTCGGCGGCCCGGCCCGGCGGGGCCGGCCCGCGGAGGACGCGCCGCCGTACCGGCGCCGGCCGCGGTCAGCCCTCCTGGTCGGCGAGCCAGCGCTCGGCGTCGAGCGCGGCGGCGCACCCGCTGCCCGCGGCGGTGATCGCCTGGCGGTAGATGCGGTCCACCACGTCGCCGGCGGCGAAGACGCCGGGGATGTTGGTCTTGGTGGTCGGCCACTGCACCTTGATGTAGCCGTCGTCGTCGAGCTCGAGCTGCCCCTTGAAGAGCGCGCTGCGCGGGTCGTGG
>Ga0310830_101626_pt1 | contig 10708 bp, 10 predicted proteins | sample WT_ome_5_FD_201301 | JGI IMG/M metagenome (GOLD analysis project Ga0310830, IMG submission 201301) | Sorghum-adapted microbial communities enriched on wild type (WT) sorghum from Joint BioEnergy Institute, Emeryville, California, United... ...
CAGGAGCGTCAAGCGGTTGTGGATGAGAACAAAATCACTACAAGCGGCGAACCGGCTGAGAAACGCCCGGTCAAACGCGGCGAGACGATCGGCCGCAACGACTTGTGCCCATGCGGAAGCGGCAAGAAGTATAAACACTGCCACGGCCAAAACGCATAAACCACGGATACGCGGACCGTTACGGTTCGCACCAAGCATTAGCGGGTGACCTGGGAATCCCCGGGTACGCCCGTTTTTGCCCGTTGGGCCCATGATGAAGACAGAGCCGAATACGATAAAAGAAAGGTGATTCAACGTATGATCGACGCGAACGTGAAACAAGACATGCGCGAAATCGCAAAGAAATTAACTAACCTTAGGGGGTCTCTTTGACTTAGATCTGAAGCAAGAGATGATCGCCAACTATGAGGAGAAAATGGCGGCACCGGATTTCTGGGACGACAATGAGAAAGCTCAGGGGCTTATCGCCGAGATGAATGCGGTCAAATCCTCGGTCGACCAATATACGGCACTGCAGAACGAATACGATGAGCTGGAAATGATGGCGGAGCTCGCCGAGGAAGAAGGCGATGAATCGCTGGCTGCGGAGGTAGCGGACTCCGTAGAGAAGCTCGTCAAGAAGCTGGAGGAATTCGAGCTCCAGCTGCTGTTGAACCAGCCATACGACAAAATGAACGCGATTCTCGAGCTGCATCCCGGCGCCGGCGGCACCGAGTCCCAGGACTGGGGCCAAATGCTGCTGCGGATGTATACCCGCTGGGCGGAGAAACGCGGCTTCAAGGTCGAGACGCTGGATTATCTGCCGGGCGATGAAGCCGGGATCAAGAGCGTTACACTGTTGATCAAGGGCTACAACGCCTACGGCTACCTGAAGGCGGAGAAGGGCGTTCACCGGCTGGTGCGGATCTCGCCGTTTGACGCTTCCGGACGCCGGCATACGTCCTTCGTCTCCTGTGACGTCGTGCCGGAGATCAGCGATGACGTGGAGATCGAAATCCGTAACGAGGATCTGAAAATCGATACGTACCGCGCCAGCGGTGCCGGCGGTCAGCACATCAACACGACCGACTCGGCCGTGCGGATTACCCACATCCCGACCGGGATCGTGGTAACCTGCCAGAACGAGCGCTCGCAGATCAAGAACCGTGAACGGGCGATGACGATGCTTCGCTCCAAGCTGTACGAACGCAAGATCGAGGAGCAACAACGCGAGTTGGATGAGATCCGCGGCGAGCAGTCCGATATCGCCTGGGGCAGCCAAATCCGCTCGTACGTGTTCCATCCGTACAGCATGGTGAAGGATCACCGGACGAACGTGGAGACAGGGAATGTCGGCGCGGTGATGGACGGGGATCTGGACGCGTTTATCGACGGTTATCTGCGCAGCCAGATTAGAACGAACACGGAGAACTAATCGGCAGGGCGGAGCGCCTTGGTGTGACCATTCCGCCCGGGCCGCTGCTAAATATGACCCACCTTGGCCACGCTTGGTACGGGTGGGTTTTTCGTTGTACCAATTTCATGAAATGCCAGTAAGGAGGGGCAGCAATGCCGCCGAAAGTTCGCAAACGCCATCTTCAAGACTATATCCCGGTCGCCGGTCCGGTACGCCATACGTTAGATACGCTGATGATTATCGTAGGCTCTCTGATCACGGCCTTGGCGTTTAATTTGTTTCTGGTTCCCAGTCATATCGCCTCAGGCGGTGTTTCGGGATTATCGATCATCATTCAATCGCAATTTGGGATCGAACCTGCCTACACGCAATGGGCCCTGAATATCCCGCTATTCATTGCCGGCTACGTGTTGCTTGGGCGGGACTACTCTATCCGATCTCTGCTGGGTACGGTGGTGCTGCCGTTCTTCGTCTTTTTGACACGAGACATTCCTGTGCCAACGACAGATCCGTTGCTGGCTTCGTTATATGGAGGCATCGGGGTCGGGATCGGGCTTGGCATCGTGTTCCGAGGCCGGGGATCGACAGGGGGACTATCCACCTTAGCGCAAATCATTCAGAAATACAGCGGCCTGAGCCTTTCCGTTTGTGTTGTGATGATGGATGGGATAGTGATTGTGTTGGCGTTATTTTTGCTGACCCCGGAAAAAGCGCTCTATGCCCTGATCGGCTTGTACATCACCGGTAAAATTATCGATGCCATCGAGCTGGGCTTCAACTATACGAAGGTTGCTTATATCATTGCCGACCGAACGGAAGAGATCGCGCAAGCGGTCCTTACTCATCTGGATCGAGGGCTGACCAAGCTGGACGGCCACGGCGGGTACACCGGCGATGCGCGGACCGTGCTGATGGTCGTCGTCGGGCAGAGCGAAGTCACGCGACTCAAGACCTTAGTGCAGACGCTGGATCCCAATGCGTTTGTGATTATCACAAATGCGCACGAGGTGTTGGGGGAAGGGTTTAAAAGAGTGCAGGGAGAACAGTGACTTTTTGTTGCTGGGTACCTAAGCTGGATACCAGTTGCTTCCTCTGCGGCTGACTGACCCAAAGGGATACGCTCGGCAGGGGGAGAGGTCGCAGGGCTTCTTTGCACCATTATCCCTTTCCTTCAGGAGGGATGAGAGTTGGTCAGGGATGACTGACCTGTGCGGATCATTGATCAAGTAACTGTATGATGCTCTGATTGAACGGGATAATGGTGTAAAAAGAGGGCTGCAGCAGCATCTGATACGATACATTCAGGAAGACGCAGGCCCCAAAATAGAATCCCCACGCAAAAAAAGAAACCGTTCGAAATGATTCGGACGGTTTTTTTGATTCCTGTAGCATTTAAGCCAAGCCATCATAGATAGACTGCTCATTTTTTTGCGGGAACCGTTCGCCGCGCTCCCAAACCAGCTCAAACGATTCGAATTGGTGACGGGGCGGTACTTGCGGCCCCAATACGCCAAATACCCGCTCCACGCTCCAAATTTGCGATTCATGGGCGGCGAGGGCTTGGCGTTTGGCTTCCCAACGGTTGCCGGCCGCCATGCGCAGCACGCTGGAATGATCGGAAGTGTACGATCCCAGTTGGTTGTAATACAACTTTTGCACGGTTGGCGCTTGGCCCCCAAAGACGACATCGTTTACGGCGTGATGGATGACGATATGATCCGGGTGTCCGGACAGGCCGTCTTCCGGGAACGTGACGACCACCTGTGCCTGATGGCGCCGCAAGAAGTCGGCGATCTTCTCCCGCAGCATTACAGGATTCGCCTCCTTCAGCTTGCCGTCCGGCAGCCCCAGTTGCTCAACGACGGAGATGCCGAGGATCTCAGCGGCTTTGGCCAGCTCCTGATCCCTGCGGGCCGCTAACTGTTCGCGGGTCATCTCCCCTAAGCGGCCGGTTTTGCCCGCGTCTCCCCGGGTAGCCGTAAGCAGCACCGCCTTGCCTCCTTCATCCGCGATTTGTCGGATTAAATAAGAACATCCAAATGTTTCATCATCGGGATGAGCGTATACGAATGCGATTGTTTTTTCGTTCGACATGGTGCTTCTCCTCCTTCTATACGGTTCATGAGCACCTTTTAAATATACCTGATTCAGCCCCTACATAAAAGTTTGGCGGCCAAAAGAGGGGCCTGACATGCGAGGGGAAATTTTTTGTGAGAGTTGTTGTATTTATATAAGTTCAGCCGTATAATAATACATATTTACAACGGAATGATGCATATTGTTGATTTCATAGGTTTGATCCAATGGGAGAGGAAGCGAGGTTAGCATTGTGAACGGGGAGAAAATAAAAGTAGCCATTGTCGGTTCCACGGGATATGGGGGCGTGGAGCTGATTCGTTTTTTATGGGGACATCCGCATGTCGAGATTGCTTCGGTGATTTCCGTTTCTAGCGCAGGAGAGCCTATAACGAACGGGTTCCCGCATTTATCCGAGATCATCGTTCAGCCGCTGGATGGCTTGAATCCAGAGGAGCTTGCGACGAAGGTGGATGTGGTATTTACTGCAACGCCATCCGGGGTCAGCACGAAGCTGGTGCCGCAGCTGCTGGAGGTTGGACTGAAGGTTATTGATTTGTCCGGTGATTTTCGGCTTAAAGACGGCCGGGAATACGAGGCTTGGTATAAACATGAGGCTCCGGAAGCCGCATTGCTTGAGCAGGCGGTGTACGGCTTGGCAGAGATTTACGGCGATGAAGTGAAAGGCAAGGAGTTCGTCTCCAACCCGGGCTGCTATCCGACCGCTACGCTGCTTGGCCTAATCCCGGCGTTAAGTGCAGGTTGGATTGATCCGGGCAGCATCATCATCGATGCGAAATCGGGGGTATCCGGCGCGGGCCGTGGGATGAACCTGACGAACCATTACGCGGAAATCAATGAAAATATGAAAGTATATAAGGTCAACAAGCACCAGCATATCCCTGAGATCGAACAAACCTTGGGGCAAATCACCGGGGAACCGGTTACGGTGACGTTCACGACGCACCTGACGCCGATGACGCGGGGGATTATGTGCACGATGTACGCCACATTGAAGGGGGCTTACACGGAGGAAGATTTGATTCAGCTGTACCGTCAATATTACGAAGGACGTCCGTTCGTCCGCATTCGGGACAAAGGCAAGTGGCCGGCAACCAAGGAAGTGTTTGGCTCGAACTTTTGCGATATCGGTTTTGCAGCGGATGCGCGTACAGGTCGGCTGACGATCGTGTCCGTCATTGATAATTTGGTTAAAGGTGCGGCGGGGCAAGCCATTCAGAATTTGAACCTGATGATGGGCTGGGAAGAAACGACCGGCTTGAAGTTTACACCTGTTTATCCGTAGGTAGATCTCAACTTATTTGGGCTTATGAAAGGAGTCAGTCATGGGAGTGGTTAGTTTATTTCGTGCAGCGCCGGAGGGGAGCATCACCACGCCAAAAGGCTTTCAGGCCGGCGGCCTGCATTGCGGTCTGAAGAAGACGACCCGCAACGATCTCGGCGCGATCCTCTGCGAGGTGCCGGCGGTCGCCGCGGCAGTTTATACGACGAACGTATTCCAGGCGGCGCCGCTGAAAGTGACGCGCGAGAGCGTCGCGTCCAGCGGGCAGCGCCTGCGGGCCGTCGTCGTCAACAGCGGCAACGCCAACGCGTGCACCGGCGCGCAAGGCGAAGCTGACGCCTACGCGATGCGCGCAGCGGCGGCGAAGGCGTTTGGGCTCGGCGAACACGAAGTCGCCGTAGCCTCCACCGGCGTCATCGGCGAATTGTTGCCGATGGACCGCGTCCGCGCCGGCATCGAAGGATTGCCGGCGGCGCTGGCAGCGAACGGCGAGGGGGCCGAGCAGTTCTGCCAGGCAATTTTGACCACGGACCTCGTGAAGAAAGAGGTGTGCGTGAAGCTGGACGTGGACGGCCGCGAGGTAACGATCGCGGGGGCTGCCAAGGGTTCTGGCATGATTCACCCGAACATGGCCACGATGCTGGCGTTCGTCACGACGGACGCCGCTATTGAACCGCAGGCGCTGCAAAGCCTGCTCGGGCAAACGACCGACGTGACGTTTAACATGATCACCGTCGACGGCGACACGAGCACGAACGACATGCTGTTAGCGATGGCGAGCGGGTTGGCCGGCAATCGGGAGCTATCCCCCGGACACGCCGATTGGGACGCGTTCGCTGCGGCGTTCCGCCACGTGTGCGAGACGTTGGCCAAGGCGATTGCCCGCGACGGGGAAGGCGCAACCCGCCTCGTTGAGGTGACGGTCCAAGGCGCCGTAAGCGATCATTCGGCTCGGGCGATCGCAAAGACAATCGTCGGCTCGAGCCTTGTGAAGTCGGCGGTGTTTGGGGCCGATGCCAACTGGGGCCGCATCATCGCTGCGGTCGGCCGTGCAGGAGAGCCGGTCAACCCGGAGACGGTGGACATCAAGCTGGGTGACATCGTTGTGCTGGAGGGCTCGCGTCCGGTTCCGTTCGATGAGGATGCGGCGCTTGCTTACCTGAAAGGCGACACGGTTAACATCTCCGTAGACCTGCATAACGGCCAAGGTGAAGCCACCGCTTGGGGCTGCGATTTGACCTATGACTACGTCCGGATTAATGCGGCTTATCGCACTTAATATGAATTTATATCCTAAATCATTTATCAGATGAGATTAACTCCGGAAAGGAGCAGGCAGATTAATGTTTGTGATGAAATGTGGCGGCAGCACGCTCGCGGAGCTGCCGAATTCTTTTTTTGCTGACTTGGTGAAGTTGCAAAAAGAAGGGGCCAACCCGGTGATCGTACACGGCGGCGGGCCAGCCATTTCGGAAAACCTTGGCAAGCTCGGAATTGAGAGCAAGTTCGTGGACGGGCTGCGTTACACGACGAATGAAGTCCTGGACGTCGTGGAAATGGTGCTGGCCGGCAGCATTAACAAATTGATCGTACGCCGCATCGCTCAGAACGGCGGGAAAGCGATAGGCTTGTCCGGCGCGGATGGCAGCTTGCTGCAGGCGAAGCCGGTGGCGAACAGCAAGGAAGTTGGATTCGTCGGGGAAGTGACGGATGTGAATGCGGATTTGATCCGCGGCGTACTGGACCTCGGTTACATTCCAGTCATTGCTCCCGTAGGTATTGGTGCAGACGGAGCGCAACGTTATAACATCAACGCGGACACGGCTGCAGGAGCGGTTGCATCGGCACTTGGGGTTTCGCGCATGATTGTTGTTACCGATGTGCCTGGGATTTTGAAAATGACGGGTACCGAAAGAAAAGTGCTCGATTCCATTACCGTACAGCAAATCGAGGATATGATCTCCACCGGGGAAATTTACGGCGGAATGATCCCGAAGGTGCGCGCCGCCGTGGCTTGCATCAGCGGCAGTGTCAAGGAAGCAGTGATTGTAGGCGGCAACGAGCCGGGTGTGCTTGGCAAAGTGCTGGCCGGGGGACGCATCGGTACCCGAATCGTGCGGATGGCGTAGCGAAGCGGCTGTCGGAAGGTTATATTAGTAATTAAGTAGATGGGAGTGGAAAAAACGATGGCGCAAAGTGATCTGAAAGAAGCAACAACGGCTCCGGGCACCGGAGCAAACGCCGTAGCAGCTGCGGCGGAAGGGAGCAGCCCCAGCGCGTTGTTCCCAAGTTATGCCCGGTACCCGATTCATTTGGTTAAAGGGAAAGGCAGCTGGCTGTGGGACGACAAAGGCAACCGCTACCTTGATTTCATGAGCGGTCTTGCGGTCGCCAACCTGGGGCATGCCCCGGAGAAGGTGGCGGCCAAGGTGAAGGCTCAGCTGGATGAGCTTTGGCATGTGAGCAACCTGTTCCATATTCCGCAGCAGGAAGCTGCAGCGCGGAAGCTGACCGAGATTAGCTGCGCGGACGTCGTTTTCTTCTGCAACAGCGGCGCCGAGGCGAATGAAGCGGCGATCAAGCTGGCGCGGCGCTACCATCAAAAGGTGAAGGGAACCAACCGCTTCGAGATTATTACGTTCAATCAATCCTTCCATGGGCGGACGTTGGCTACGCTGACCGCGACCGGTCAACAGAAGGTGAAGGACGGCTTCCTGCCGCTTCCGGAAGGCTTCAAGTCCGTACCTTTGCATGACCTGCCTGCCCTGAAAGCAGCGATTGGCCCACAAACGGCGGCAGTGATGCTGGAAATGGTGCAAGCCGAAGGCGGCGTGCACCCGGTGGATCCGGCGTTCGTGCGAGAGTTGTCCGAGCTGTGCAAGGAAGAGGGACTGCTGCTCATCATCGACGAGGTCCAAACCGGCATGGGACGTACGGGCAAATGGTTTGCGCATCAGCATTACGGCATCGAGCCGGATATTTTTACATCGGCCAAAGGGATTGCCAGCGGCTTGCCCGCCGGGGCGATGCTGGCGAAAGCGTATTTGCGCGAAGCGTTCCCTCCGGGCAGCCATGCGTCTACATTTGGCGGCAATCCGATCGTGACGACAGCGATCATTGCCACACTGGAGACGATGCAGGAGGAGCGCATTCCGGAGCATGTGGCAGAGATGGGTGAATATTTGACGGGGCTCCTGAAGGAGACGTTTAAAGATGAGCCGTTTGTCCAAGAAGTGCGCGGCAAAGGCTTGCTGATCGGAATCCAATGCGCCGGACCGGTAGGCGACATCGTACTGCTGGGACAACAACATGGACTGCTGTTCGTCACCGCTGGCCCGGAGGTCATTCGTTTACTGCCGAACCTCAAGGTGTCGAAGGAAGAGATTGATCAGGCCGTAGCGATTTTGGCAGACGTCATCGCCGCTTATACTTCCAAGGAGGGGAACTAATCAATGACTTTGCTGGAACCATCCAAACGCAGCAGTATGAATTTGAACGGCCGCGATTTTATCGAGCTGACGGATTATTCGACTGATGAGATCCACTATTTGATCGATTTGGCGATTGAGCTCAAGCGCAAGCAGAAGAACGGCGAGGTGTACCAGCCGCTGCTGGGGAAAACCGTCGGATTGATTTTTGAAAAATCGTCAACGCGGACGCGGGTGTCCTTTGAAGTGGGGACGTATCAGTTGGGGGGCCATGCGCTCTTTCTCAGCAAAAATGATATCCAACTCGGACGCGGCGAAACAATCGCTGATACGGCGGGAGTCATGTCGCGCTACCTGGACGGGATCATGATCCGGACCTTCGGTCATGATAAGGTGGTCGATCTGGCCCGCTATGCTACCGTGCCAGTCATTAACGGACTGAGTGACTTGGCTCATCCGTGCCAGGTGCTGGCCGACTATCAGACGCTTTACGAGCATAAGGGCAAGCTGCAAGGCCTTAAACTGGCCTACGTGGGCGATGGCAACAACATGGCGCACTCGCTGATGATCGGCGGGGCGAAGCTGGGCGTTCATGTATCCGTGGCCAGCCCGGAAGGGTACGAACCGGACCCGCAAATTGTTGCGGATGCGCAGAAAATTGCCAAAGCGACGGGCGCGGTTATCGAAGTGGTGCGCGATCCGAAGGCGGCGGTACAAGAAGCGGACGCTATTTACACCGACGTGTGGGCGAGCATGGGCTTTGAAGAAGAGCAGAAGATCCGCGAAGAGGCCTTCCGCAATTACCAGGTCGACGAGCAGCTGGCGCGGTATGCGAAGCCGGATTACGTCTTTATGCATTGCCTGCCGGCCCACCGGGGCGAGGAAGTCAGCGAAGGCGTGATCGATGGACCGCATTCGATTATTTTTGATCAGGCAGAGAACCGGTTGCATGCGCAGAAAGCGCTGATGGCCGCATTGATGGGATAAATTTTTTTCGGGAGGACTAGGAATCATGGCAAAGGAAAAAATCGTACTGGCATACTCCGGGGGCCTGGATACGTCGGTCATTCTCAAGTGGTTAAAAGAAACGTACGATGCAGAAATTATCGCGTTTACGGCTGATATCGGTCAGAAGGAAGAATTGGACGGGCTGGAAGCGAAGGCTTTGGCTACAGGCGCTTCTAAAGTATACATCGACGACCTGCGCGACGAGTTCGCCAAGGACTTCATCTATCCGATGTTCCAGGCGGGTGCTTTGTACGAAGGGCAATATCTGCTCGGCACCAGCATCGCCCGTCCGTTGATCGCCAAGCGCATGGTGGAAATCGCCCGCGCAGAAGGCGCAACGGCGATCGCCCACGGCGCCACGGGCAAAGGCAACGACCAAGTGCGCTTTGAGCTGGCAGCAGCGGCTTTGGCGCCGGAAATTCGCGTGATCGCCCCTTGGCGGCTGAGCGAGTTCCGCGATCGCTTCCCGGGGCGCGCCGAAATGATCGCGTATGCGGAAGCAAACGGCATTCCGGTAACGGCCTCGGCGGCCAAGCCGTATTCGATGGACCGCAACCTGCTGCACATCAGCTATGAAAGCGGCGTGTTGGAGGATCCGTGGTTCGATGCATCTGCGCCGGAAAACAAAGACATGTACCTGCTCAGCGTATCGCCGGAGGATGCGCCGGATCAGCCGGAGTATCTGGAGCTGGAGTTCGAGCAAGGCAACTGCGTGGCCCTCAATGGCGAACGGTTAAGCCCGCTCGGAGTCATGGAGAAGCTGAACGAGCTGGGCGGCAAGCATGGCATCGGCCGTGTCGACATGGTGGAGAACCGCTTCGTTGGCATGAAGAGCCGCGGGGTCTATGAGACGCCGGGCGGAACGATCCTGTTCACGGCCCATCGCAAAATGGAGTCGCTGACGATGGACCGCGAGGTCATGAACCTGCGCGACAGCCTGATCACCCGCTACAGCACGCTTGTTTACAACGGCTTCTGGTTTGCGCCGGAACGTCTGGCGCTGCAGGCACTGGTGACGGAGAGCCAGAAGAACGTGACGGGCACCGTGCGCGTGAAGCTGTACAAAGGTAACATCATCGCTGCCGGCGTGAAAAGTCCGGTCAGCTTGTACAACCCAGACATCGCCACGATGGAGGCCGATCCTACGCAAGCGTACGACCAAGGCGACGCAACTGGCTTTATCCATCTGAACGCGCTGCGGCTGAAAGTCGGCGCGGGTGTGGCGCAAAACAGCGGCAAGTAAAGGGTGTGCCCAAAATCTATTCGAAAAATCGAATACAATTCGCCGATTTTCAGCGATTAGACCCCAATGTGTATGAAATTTCGTATATAATTGAGCATTTTGCGGGGATGAGGCGGGAATGTGTATGATTTTTCGAATAGAATCTACAATTTCGATTGTTCGCGAGGAAATGTAGTCGAAATTTCGAATACATTTCCTTCTGTTTCTGTTCTGAATTGATTGGAAATAGCAATCAAGTTTCGAGTTAAGGAGTG
>Ga0310830_101632_pt1 | contig 10678 bp, 9 predicted proteins | sample WT_ome_5_FD_201301 | JGI IMG/M metagenome (GOLD analysis project Ga0310830, IMG submission 201301) | Sorghum-adapted microbial communities enriched on wild type (WT) sorghum from Joint BioEnergy Institute, Emeryville, California, United... ...
TTATATCAAGCAGGGTTAAGGCGATGCAGCGCATGTTTCCCGACAGGGACAGTCATACTAGCAGAAAAGGAGGCTGGTGTGGATTGACGACGGGGGAAATCGCTTTTTACTTTTTGCTGTACGCGTTATTGGGCTGGCTGCTCGAAAATGTGTACAACTTCTTTACGCAAGGCGAGTTCTGGAAGGAAGGCTTTATGAAAGGACCGTTTAAGCCAATGTACGGCGTGGCCCCGATTCTCTTGCTGTGGCTTGTCCAGGAAGGAGGACACCGGCCGCTGCTTACCGGATTGCTGTGCTGTATCATCCCCACCGTAGTGGAAGGAGTTAGCGGCTGCTTGCTGCTGATGTTGTTTGGTCGCAGATGGTGGAATTATTCGGGGCAGCGCTTCCAGCTTGGAGGGCATATCTGCCTCAAGTTCTCGGTGTATTGGGTCGTTCTGTCGATATTGATGCTGAAAGTGGTGCACCCTCTGGCGGAGCAGGCTTATCGAAGCGTTTCTGCTGTCTGGCTGGTGGTGGGTCCGGTGCTGCTCTTATTATTTGCCATTGATCTGGCATGGACCTGTCTTACGCGGCGAAGAGAATATCGCGGGAGCTTGATCTAGCCCATCGTTGACAAGAAGAAAGGAGGAAACCTCATGTCCGAGTTCAATCAAATGGTTCGACGAATCCTGATCCTGGCGGTCGGCGGTCTTACTGCACTGTTGCTAACGACCTCGATTAGCGGTCAAGCCGCGCCATCAGCAAATCAGTTCGTGGAGAACTCCAGTACGGAAACAGGTGAATTGAAGTCAGCAGCGCATGATTCTAAAGCCTCCCTTAAACCGCGTTCTGCTTCCCGCAAGGTGGCGGTCATTATTGATGATTTAGGCAACGGGATGGAAGGTACTGAGGAAATCCTCAACCTGCCGATCAAATTAACCGTGGCGGTTATGCCATTCTTGGAAACGACGCAGGAGGATGCGCGGCGCGCGCATGAACGCGGGCACGATGTGATCATTCATATGCCGATGGAGCCCAAGCAAGGCAAGCCGGAATGGCTAGGACCTGGGGCGATCCTCACCAGCATGTCGGACGAGGAGATCCGGCAGAGGGTAGAAGCTGCGATTGACCAAGTTCCCTACGCCGTTGGAATGAACAATCATATGGGCTCGAAGGTCACCGAGGATGAGCGGGTGATGTCGGTGGTATTACAGGTGTGCCGTGAGCGGGGGTTATTTTTCATTGACAGCCGAACGAACTATCGGTCCGTTGTTCCCCGTTTAAGCGAGGCGATGGGGCTGCCTCGGTTGGAAAACAATATTTTTCTGGACGATGTTGGCAGTGAAGCCCACGTGACGAAGCAACTGCGGCAAGTTCTGAACATGCTGAAGAAGGGGGAGCGCAATAGCTGCGTCACGATTGGGCATGTTGGTATACAAGGGAAGAAAACAGCGGCTGCTTTGAAAAAAAATATCCCGATCTTACAATCCGAAGGCATTGAGTTCATCGGAACGAGTGAGCTGGTATGGGAACAATTTAGTCCCAGCCTACAGCTGGGACCGGGGGTTACATTACCGTAAAGTATTCGGCGATGCCGCGATACAACGCTTCGGCAATCTTCTGTTGACCGCGTCTGTTCGTGAGAATAGCGCGGTCTTCCTCGTTGCTGAGAAAGCCCATCTCTACAATGACGGCCGGACAATCAACATGGTTAAGTAAGTAAAACGGTTTGCCAAGCTCCGGACTTCGGGAAATGTCCAGTTGGTAGAACCGCTCCAGCGACCGTTGAATCGAAGCAGCCAGCATCGCGCTGCGTCCTTCGTTCTGGTGGAGTACAAGCGGTCCGCGTTTCGCCGAGTTCCGCCCCCAGTTGACATGCAGGCTGACGACGATCGAAGCTGGCAACTGTTCGCTAAGTTCCTTGCGCTGTGCCAAATCCCGCAGGTGCCGTGAGCGGCTCTGAAGCCAACGGTTGTCGTCGCTTAATGCGTAATCACCAGTTCGGTTAAGAATCGCGCGGTAGCCGTGGCTTCGGAGGACGACGTAAAGCCGACGCCCGATTTCGAGATTGATGTCCTTTTCTAGAAATTGCTTATAGGACGTGCCGCCGTCAATTCCGCCATGGCCGGCATCGATAAGGATCACCGGCTCGGGGAAGGCATGCCTGAGGTCATTGCCTTCATCCGCCGCAGTCGCAATACCGCAGCTTCCCGAGGCAACGGAGACCGTGAACAGGAGTGTTATCAGGCATCGTATCATCTTTCCCATTTGTCTCACCTTTCAGGAGATACTTCCTCTATAGAGTGAACCTGCGGCGGAGAAATCATGCATTCCGCGGCTTCGTCAGATGCCTGGAGGATTTGTGGGTTTAAGGCAGGGGGAAACGGCACAAACTAAAGCTAACGAAGAACGACAAAGCGAGAAAGGAGCTTATCTCCATGGCTAAAGGTGACGAGCTGGTCAAATATATCACCGAACGAGTGGTAGATTACGTGGAAACTCCGCGGGAAATCCGCCGTGAGCGGTCGAAAGCGAAGGAACCGTGGAGTCGGCGCTGGTTCGGCATGATCCCGTTCTCCATCTCCTTGTGGGCGGGGCAGCTTCCCAAGCCAAAGAAGAAAGAAGTCCAGAGAAAAGAACAGGCCTCCCACTCACGGGAAGTTTGAGCAAGCCAAAGCTTGAACCCGGTTAGGAATGACAGCCGCCTTCTGTCCCGAAAGGGAGAGGGCGGCTGTTTAAGTTAGCATAGTGCAGAGGCATCCTTGGTCTTGCTATAGCCTTCGTCAACGCCATCTTCATCGTGACCTGCTTTGCAACTCACTACCCTGCGTCAACGTACCCTATGCTTCAATTTATCCTCGTTGTACGAACTCATCTGTTAACTGGATCAACAGGTGAATGCCTTCGCGAATCTGAGCCTCATTTTGAAACGAAAAGCTAAGCCGGATCCGTTCGTCTAATTCTCCCAAGGGATCGCAGATCGTTCCGGGGACAAACGTCAACCCGCGACGGATGCCCTCGGTGAGCAGTTGATTGGAGTTTATGCCTGCAGGGAGGCGGACCCACAAGTTCAATCCGCCTTGCGGACGGTACCACTGCCATCCGGTGCCCGGGGCGAGTGCTTGCTCCATGACGTCCCGGCGAATCTGCAGCGCCGTCCGCAGCTTCTCCAGGTGCTGTTGGAGCCGCTCGGACTCGAAGCAGTGCTGGAACAGCTTCTGGTTGACCAGCGGCGTGCCGTTGTCGGCCAGCGATTTGGCCGTCAGCAGCGGGGCCATGACCGCCGTGCGAGCGGCAACGGCACAAATGCGCAGCCCCGGCGCCAAATATTTGCTGAAGCTGCGCAGGTATACGACCCAGCCTTCGGTATCGTAGGAATAAAGCGGCGGGGGAGGCGGCATATCGAAGTAGACGTCATGAACCGCGTCGTCCTCGACGAGCAGGCAGCCGTAGCGCTCAGCCAGCTCGACCAGCCGCTTGCGTTGGCTGGCCGGCACGGTATATCCCGTCGGATTATGAAACGTGGGATTCATATAAAACATCCGGGGCTTATGGCGTTTCAGATAAGCCTCAACAAGGTCGAGATCGTATCCGTCCCGATGAATCTCCACTGGCAGGAGACGCGCGCCTCGCTGACGGAAGCAATCAAGCGCCGAACTGTAGGTTGGGCGTTCGACCAAGACATAATCCATCGGACGAAGATAAACGCCCGCCAACAGGTCGATCGCTTGTTGTCCGCCAGTCGTAATCAGCAGCTCGTCGGGGGAGACCTGAAGCTTATCTTTCCGCTGCATATCTGCACAGAGCAGTTCCCGCAGCTCCTCGTCCCCCTGGACGGACGAATACGTGCCCAGCAGCTTAGGATAACGGTCGAACACCTGCTTCACGTGGTCCGACAGAAACAGGTTCGGCAGCAGATTCGGGTCGATGAGCGCCTGGGAGAACGAGTAGACGGCGGGGATCTGGTGAATCTCGCTTAACGAATTTTGCAGATACCCGGTCCTGTGCCAAGCGACAGGAGGAGACGTGGTTCCGCCTGCTCTGCCGGTGCCCTGGTTGGAAGGAGAGGGACTCCCATCTTCGGGTACAGCAGGTTTTGTGGACGGTCGGCTTCCGGACACGAAATAACCGGATTTTTCCTTGACGTAAATGGTTCCGCGCTCTTTCAGCACCCCGTACGCCCGGAAGACGGTTAATCGATGAAGCTGCAGCTCGCCTGCTAACTCACGTACGGAGGGCAGCTTATCATGCGCTTTCCAATCCCCCCGATCAATCCGGTCTAATATATACTCCACCACTTGCGTATACCGAACTCTCCGGGGTTGTGCCAGCTTTGGTCTTACGTTCATCGTCATCCTCCTTGCGTTGTGCCGTGAGTTCTATTTTAAACCGAAAAACCGAGAATCTGTTCTATCCCGTGTCATCTGTTCTGTTCTCTTTCCTGTATGATACAGATCAACAGCTGAAAGGGGAAGATTTTCGATGATTGTGATCAACTATTTCATGATGTGTCTCGTGTTTGGCACGACGTTTTTAGCGATCAAAATTGGCGTGGATCATGCTGCGCCTCCATTTTTTACGGCAGGGGCTCGCTTCTTCGCCGCTGGGGCAATTCTGTTTCTGTGGATGGTTTGGAGGAAAAAAGCGAAGTGGTCTCTGCTGCTGCGCAAGGAGATGCTGGTGACAGGCGCTTTGTTGACCTTCGGGACGTTCGCCTTGTTGTACTGGGCGGAGCAATACGTCACCTCCGGCGTCGCTGCGGTATTATCGGCTACCGGACCGCTCATGATCCTGTTGATGCAGATGATGGTGCTGCGGCAAAAAGCGACGGGACGCGCCGTCCTGGGCATTCTCATCGGCTTGTCCGGCGTCATGCTGCTGGTGCTGCCCAACATGGTGTCAGTTCAGGCCGGGTCCCGCTGGGCGATCGGCTGCGCGGCGGTGTTGATCGGGGAAGTGGTGTATTCGGTCGGCGCGTTATATACCAAACGAGTCACGGAGAATTTTGCTGCCGTCTCGCCGATTGCGCTGAATGCGGCACAAATGATCTACGGCGGCTTGCTGCTGTTCCTCCTGTCGGCTTTTACCGAACGAGTGACAATGGGAGATTTGCTGGAGCCGACGGTGTTGGGCTCACTCATCTATTTAACCGTGGTGGGGTCGATGGTGGGACACAGCTTGTTTTACTGGCTGGTGGCCAAGACTAACCCGGTGTTTCCCTCGACTTGGCTGTACGTATCGCCGCTGATTGCGATGACAATTGGCGTGTTGTTTTACGGCGAAACGGCCGGATGGCTCGCGGTGTTAGGCGGGGTTGCGATTATTGCCGGCACGGTGCTGACCAATTTGGACAGCTTGCGCCAGCTGCTTCGCAGGCCGGCACGATTGACGGCACAGGCTGCCGCAGAGGGAGGTACGGGTTCGACGACGGGGTCGTAGGGGAGGCCTGAGAAGATGTCTGGAAAAAACTGCAAAAAAGAGCACTGCCAGCAAACAGCAGTGCTCGTGTCAGGTCTCGCATTTTAAAAAGTGACGAATTTCCCGCTCGCCATCAAGGCATCCAGCGCGATCACTCGGAGGGTCGTGTCGGTGCCCGTAACGACGTAAACGGCTTCGGTTTCGGTCCCAGCTTCTGCCGAAGGGGCGGTTAGTGTCTCGGACAAGCTGTCGTTCTTCCAGATTTGATAGCCGTAGACCGGCAGAGGGAAGGAATAAGTGCGTTCGGCTCCGGAAGCCGCATAGACGAGCTTCTGGCTTGTTGTTAATTGACCGATGAAGTTGTTCGGCTTCAACGTCAAAGGCTTGGCCGTCATCCATAGCAGGTTATCGTAAGGATCGAAGCGGGATGACGTATACACCATAGCGGCGGGCGATAAGGCATCGCGGCTGCCGGCGGCCAGCCGCGGCGGCGCATAGCCGCCCGCCTGCTTGTCCCAGCTGCCCGTCGTTTCGGGCAGCCATTCGCCGTCGGCGGCATTGACGTAGCCGGGTTCACCGCCCTCGGGCAGGTGAACCCTCCACGCGGCCAATGCCGGGCCGGCGTAGAGCGGGACGGCGGTCACGCGTCCCGCAGCGGCTGCGCCGAGGCCGCTCTGCCGCAGGGCGGCCTCGAGCAGCGCCGGGTCGAATACGGAATAAGCGCCCATTCCGTATTCGACCAGCTTGTAATCTCCGCTCTCTGTCGCGGAGATGATGAGGTAGCCGCGCGGCGTTCCAGCCGCACCGCCGGCGGCTACGGTGACGAGCCAGCTGTGCGTGCCCGGTCCCAGCGGCTCGATGGCGGCGCCGGCGCCAGCCCAAGCCGTAAACGGCTCGGACTGGGCCAGCTTGTCGATGGCCTCGGCGGCAAAGCGCCGCAGCGCCTCCGGCGCTGGCGTATCCGCCGTGGCCCGCAGCGTCGCCAGCGCGACCGTCCCCGTCCACGCGTCGGCCGCGCTGCCTGTGCCTTCGGCGGCCGCTGTGCCCAGGCCGCCAAGCCCTCCCGCTGTGCTGGCTGCACTATATAAGATGCTTGCGCATAAGAGAATTTTGCAAGTAATCGATCGTTTCTTCAGGTTGGTTCGGGAATAACGCGGTTTCAGCATGAGATCGCCTCCCTGGCAATTCGTTTGGCACCTAGGCCTGTAGATTTCGATTGCTTGTCCATTGTACCGAAGCCGGTTCAAAAAGGATGTTACAACCTGTCGCGCGGCTGGTCTGCCACCCGCTTCTATTTTTGCGGTCTTTTAGCGAGATCCGTCTATTTGTCGTCACCTCGGCGAACGCAGATGAAAGATGCCGCAGCCCAAGGCGGATACGACAATTCTCGGCTCGTATTGCCAGCGGATTTCCTCCCGTCTCGCTTCATATTGCTCCGTTGCGCCTTGTGCCCGCTCGGGTTCAGGATCCTTGATCAAATCCTTGTAATAGGCGTCGATCAATGCCAGCTCATCGCTCAGCCGTTCGCGGGCTTCCTTCGCCCAGCTGTCGTCGTAGGCCTGGATCCGTTCGGTCAGACGCTGTTCCAATGCCAGCCGACCGGCATCCAAGGACAGGCGGGTAGGCTCGATATGGATATTCTCCGGCAATCGGGGAACCAGCGGCTTGCCTGCGATTCGCGACTGAAACGATTCATCGACCGTACCAGACTGCAAGGATACCCCGTAAAAATGGAGCTCCTCCCGCTTCATATCACAGCAGAACTCCACCTTAAAGCAAACCCCGAGCCACGGCTCATAGGCGGCGGGCAGTAGGGCGGTTCGCTGCCGTGGTCCCGGCTCCTCGAACAAGTACACGTAGCGGCCGCCTTTTCGTGCCGCCTCAAAAATCTGTTTGAGCCGCGGGCTGCCAAACGCCAGCTCTTCGCGCTGAATCCGTCCGGGGCCAAGCACCGGCAGCGGCCGGACCGCGCCAAAGTAACGCCCCAGCAGGGTGTCCTCCTGGGCGGTTTCCATCGGCTGCCCGGCGTTCGCCTGCTCTTGAGCTGCTTTCGCTTTCTCAGCCGCTTGATGTGCCTCCGGGTCAAAAATAAACGAAAACGACATCGTTTCCGGCTCCGCTCCGGTCCGATCGATGAACCCCCAATAATAAGGGCGGTTCGTCAAATCGCGGTCGGCGCGAGGGGAGAGCTTCACCGTGACGTGATGGGGCGATTTTTCGAGAAACTGGCATTCCGTCGCTTCCAAATAAGTCATCACAAAATCGCGAATCTGCTCTCGGGTCATCGACATAACCGTTTAACCTCCCAAGAGCTGCTGCAGGCCACCGCTGTCCCCGCGGTCTTCGGCTTCTGCATCCAGCTCGGATTTAATCGTATCGAACTTGCGTCCCAGCGAATCGACGCGGCTGGCGATTTCCTCATCGCTGCCGGATTCCAGAATGATTTGGTAGAGGCTTTTTTCCAGGGAATGCTGCTTCTCGAACCGTTCCAATATCACATCCAGGTGGCCGATGACCATTTCGAACATATTGATCTTCTCATGCAGCAAGTGAAGGATGTGTTCTTCAATCGTGCCTTTGGTGGACAGGTTATAAATATGGACGTCATTGGTTTGCCCCAAACGATGGACGCGGCCAATCCGCTGCTCCACACGCATCGGGTTCCACGGCAAGTCGAAGTTGATCATCTGGTGGCAAAACTGCAGATTGATCCCTTCGCCGCCCGCTTCAGTAGCGATCATGACCTGAGCGCGGCCGCGGAACAGGTCCATCATCCAGTCTTTTTTGCCGCGATTCATTCCGCCCCGATACGGCACCGCCGTCATCCCGCGCTCGCGGAAGTATTTCAGCAAATACTCCTGCGTCGCCCGATACTCGGTGAACACGATCACCTTGTCGTTCATCTCGCGGATTAGCTCCATTGCTTTCTCCGCTTTGCTATTGGCCTTGATCTGACGGATCAGGTCGACGAGATCCCATATCCGGTCGCGGATCGGGGAGTCTGGAGCGAGCTTCTTCGACAAGTTCACCAGCGTAACAAATACGGCGTCGCGGCTGCTGCACACCTCGCGCTGCAAGGTGACAAGGGACAGCATGCTGTTCAGGTCGCCGCCGTTGGCCTGATATTGGTCTTTGACAAAGGAAGTGACCCCATCATACAGATTCTTCTCCTCAGGGGATAACTCCACATCGATGTTGCGGACGATCCGCTTGGTGAATTCCAACTCTCCGTCGCCGCGCCGGTTACGGATCATGACCTTGGCCAGCTCATCCTTCAGCTGCTCCTCATTCTTCGGCAGCCGCTTGTCAACGACGAAATTGGCGGCAAACTCGCTTTGACCGCCCAGTTGTCCCGGCTTCAGGAGCGTGATCAAGTTGAACAGCTCGCCGAGGTCGTTTTGCACCGGGGTGGCGGTGAGGAGCAGGCAATATTTTTTTCGCAGCTGCAGCATGAACTGGTAATTTGACGTTTTCTTGTTTTTCAACTTATGGGCTTCGTCCACGATCACCAGATCGTATTCGTTGTTGAGCAGAATGTTCTTATGTGGGTCGCGCTTTGCCGTGTCCATGGACGCGACCACTACGTCGTTGTGCCAGGAATGCTCCTTCTTCTGGGCAACGGCTGGAATGCCGAACTTCTGGTTCAGCTCCCGAACCCATTGCAGCACCAAGGAGGCGGGCACCAGGATCAACGCCTTTTTCACTAATCCGCGCACGATATATTCTTTTAAAATTAAACCTGCTTCGATCGTCTTCCCCAGTCCCACCTCGTCAGCCAAAATGGCCCGTCCACGCATCTCGAACAAGACTTTGCGGGCAGTTTCCGTCTGATGGGGCAGCGGGGTGACATTGTTCAGATGCTTTAAGCACTGCATTTCCTCAAAGCTGGTCACAAGCGAAGCGGTTTCGGCCTCAAGGGCAAGGTTAAACAGCTTCCAATCGTCCCAGGGGCCGCCCTTTTGATGCCGGGTCTCCAGTTCGTTGAACCAGCTTCGGTCGAAGTCGATGGGAATCGGGGCGTGCAGGTCTGGCGACGCGGCCGGGTGGGGGGAAGGGCCGGAGGGATGTGGATTCATAGTGTAAAACCTCCCTTTCGGTGCGTAATTATCAGCTCGATTACGGTGAGAAGAAATCCGAATCAGGCAGCTCTTGTGCTTAAATTGCAGACGTAGGTGTAGTATGGACGAAAAGGAAGGAGTTCATAACCTTGTAAGAGCAAGAGGGTGGTTTATCTCATTAAAAAAAGCCGGCCGGGGATCATCTCCCTGACCGGCGATTGCTTGATCTATTTTACTCCGCTTTCACTAAGATTTTGATTTGATTCCGTTCTTTCAGCAGACCTTCAAAGCCTTCTTCAATCGCTTGATCCAGCTTAATGCGCTTCGTCACCAGCTTGTCCGCCGAGAAGTACCCTTGAGCCATCAAGCTGATTACCGCCGGGAAGACATCGCGATAGCCGATAATGCCGTTCACGGTGCGTTCCTTCATGACGATGTTTTGCGGATGGAGGGAAGCTTCCTTCTCGAAAATGCTGACGATCATCGTTTCGCCGCCAATTTTGGTGGATTGGATCGCTTGGGTGAGCACAGGAGAAACTCCGGTTACTTCATAGGCGACATCCACACCGCCTTGCGTGCGTTTGTGAATTTCCTCAACGGCATTGTATTCTTTTGGATCAATGACAATGGCGCCAAGCTCGGCAGCTTTCTGTTTCCGTTCCTCGGACAGCTCGACTGCATAGATTTCCGATGCGCCTGAAGCCTTCAGCGCTTCGATCACGAGCAGACCAATTGGCCCGGTGCCAAACACAGCGGCTTTATCGCCTACTTTCAATTTACTGGAGCGAACAGCGTGAAGAGCTACAGCGGATGGCTCGACCAGAGCGCCTTGCTCGAAGGATACTGAATCCGGGATTTTATGCAGCATTTGTTCCGGTACATTAGCATATTCGGAGAATCCGCCGCCTCCGCCCGCCAGGCCGAAGAAGCCCATTTTATCGCAAAGATTGTATTTCCCTTGTTTACAAGCCTCGCAGGTTCCGCAAGCATAAATCGGTTCAATGACAACGCGATCGCCGACAGCTACGCGGGTGACGCCTTCGCCAACCTCAACCACTTGTCCGGAAAATTCATGTCCCATGACGATTGGCGCTTTATCTCCGCTGAGCGGGTGGGTTTCCAGCGGAATGAATATCGGGCCAGCTACATATTCATGCAGATCACTGCCGCAAATGCCGCACCATTCCACCTTGATTTTCGCTTTACCCGGTTCCGCCTTC
>Ga0310830_101638_pt1 | contig 10657 bp, 3 predicted proteins | sample WT_ome_5_FD_201301 | JGI IMG/M metagenome (GOLD analysis project Ga0310830, IMG submission 201301) | Sorghum-adapted microbial communities enriched on wild type (WT) sorghum from Joint BioEnergy Institute, Emeryville, California, United... ...
GCCCATTTTCATGACCAATAAACTCCAATTACACATTTTTAAACGTTAAAGCCAGGAATTAACTGCTGCTAGTTGAGGACTCCCTATGAAGCTGGCTTCAAAACGAAATTATGCAAAAGGCTCAATTAGAAGAAGGTCTTCGGATCGACCGAATATGAACAAAGGTAAACCCGTACGAAAGTCGGGGACGCAAAGCTTCGGGTCTAAAGCGCGGGACTGCTTATGTCCGCCATGCGCCATGACGGCCGGGCCGCTCTATACGGTGGTGAGGAAGAATGGAACATGCCCTGGACCATGCGTTTCATGCAGGGGACGCGAGCCTGATCATCCGGGGAGAGACGCTCGATTTCGATGAAATCACGAGTAGTCTCAGCGTGGAACCGGCGAGAATCTTGCGGAAGGTCGGCAAGGTGTCGGTCGCCGGCAAGAAAGTATCGAAGGATTTCTGGATGTACCGGGTGAAGATGCGCGGCAATGACCCGGTCGGGTCGCTCGTGCAGCTGCTCCGGGAGATGGAGCCGCACCTGGATTACATCCACCAACTGTCCGACAGCGGGTATGATGTGTGCCTCCGGATGTCCTATCAGTCCGAGCTGGGTCAGATTTATTTCGAAATGCCGAATGAATTGCAATCGTTGATCGCGAAGTTCAGGGTGCGCCTGGAGTTCTCCATCCAGTCATGGGGCGGCGCGGTCTGATCGGAACAACCTCGTGCGAGCTTCAGGGCTCCGCGAGGTTTTTTGCTTTTACGGGCATGGGCGGAAAGTCTTGGTGAAGAAGGGTGCTTTCTTCCCCAACCGATTAGGAAATAACGATCAAAAATTGTCTGATCATGGGTTTTTATCTTGACCCTGTGGAATATTTTGACGATAAAATCAATGACAGGGATCTGCGGATCCATAGGTCCCGAGCGGGACACCCACATGGAAAAACCGGGCAAGAACAAAGGCAAACCCGTACGAAAGTCGGGGACGCAAAGCCACGGGTCTAAAGCGCCGGACATCCGCCGTGCGTCATGACACCCGGGTTGCTCTCATGCAAGGTTTTTTTGTTTTGTCCGGGAAAAGAGAGGCAAGGGGAGAGGCGAAGGATGCGTACGAACCGAAACAGGCTGAAGCGGCTGATCGCCGCCGCGCTTGCGCTGCTGACCGTGCTGGTCGCGCCGGCGTTCGCGGGAGTCGCGGCGGGCGCGGCGCCGGAAGGACTGAAGACGGACTACAGCGTGTCCGGCGACCGGATGATCTGGTTTCAGGTGGACGGAAACGGGGTCAAGCAGATCCATTACCGCAATCTGACGACGGGAGAAGAGCGCAAGCTGACGAACACCCCGTCGGCCAAGGATGCGCCATATCTATACGGAAATACGGTGGTGTGGGCGGACAAAGGGGCCCACGCCCCGGATTCGGTCTATTGGGACATCTACAGCCACAATCTGGACACCGGTGTGACGGAGAAGCTGAACAAGCGGACCGGGGAAATGTCGAATCCGGTCACGGACGGGGTCGGCGTCGTCTGGTTCGACCGGAAGCCGTACGGCGACATGTACTACCGGCATCTGGCGACCGGCGAGGAGTACAACCTCGGGGAAGGGATGTTCCCCGTGCTCGCGGACGGCAAGGTGGTGTACCGGAACGCGCGCGACGGCGGACTCGGCATGCTGGACCTGAGAACCGGCAACCGGTGGCCGCTCGTCCGGCTGGGCGGTGCCAACGCCGTCGACTGGTTCGTGTTCAACGGCAGCCATGTGCTGTGGAAGCAGAAGAACGGCGCAGGGGAAAGCCAGTATACGATGCTGGCGGTCAATCAGCCTTCCGCACAGCCGGTGGGGCTGACGCCGATGGCGGCGCGGAGCCGGGAGTACGCCGTCATGGCGCTCGGCGACACGCAGGCCGTGTTCGTCGTGGACGAGGGCGGAGCGCCCGCGGTGAAGGGCGTTGAGCTGGCGTCGGGGCGCGTCTACGAAGTGAACGCGCCGGACGGCATCGGCGGCATCGTCGGGTTCAGCGGCGACCGGCTGGTGCTAAGCGCGGCGGACGGCTCCGTATCGTACGTTGAGCTGACCGGGCCGCGGAATGGCGGCGGACAGCCCGGAGGTGGCGCGCCCGGCGGTTCATTCGGCGGAAGCGCGGGACAACCGGGCGGCGACGCAACCGGGGACCGGGCGCTGATCGGCCCGGCGGGCGGCGAGCTCGTGTCCGAAGACGGACAAGCCCGGCTGCGGTTTGCCGAGGGTACGTTCACCGAGGAAGTTGAAGTGGGGCTGTGGAAGACGGATTTGGCTTCGCTTGCGCTGGCGGACGAGAGAGGCCGGAAGCTGCAGGGCTACGAGGCCTGGCGGATCAGCGCGGACGCCGCGTTCGGCCGGAGCGCGGAGCTTGCGCTCGGCTACGGCAAACGGGCGGAGTGGCTTGCGGCGCGGGAGAAGCTGGGCATTTATGTCTATGACGAGGAGCGCGGCCATTGGACCTATGTCGGCGGCGTGACCGGGGTGGAGGAAGGCTACGTCCGCGCGGCGATCGGCCGTCCGGGCGTCTACGCAGTCATGCTGCGGGAGGTCAAATTCCCGGATGCGCAAGACCATTGGGCGCGGCACGCGATCGAAGCGCTGGCGGCAAGGGGCATTGTCGACGGCACGGACAAGGGGACGTTCGACCCGGCCGGGCCGCTGACCCGGGCACAGTTCGCGAAGCTGCTTGCGGCGGCGCTCGGTCTTGATACGGACGTGTCCGGTCCGGCGCCGTTCGCCGATGTGCCCGCCGGCGCGTGGTACGCCGGCGCGGTGAGGGCGGCGGCGGAAGCCGGTCTGGTCGAAGGCGACAGAGGGTTGTTCCATCCGAACGGGGTGGTGACCCGCGAGCAGATGACGGTCATGCTGGTTCGGGCCGTCGAGCTTGGGGCCGGCGCCGAGGCGGATGCGGCCGATCTGTCCGCTTACCGGGACGCGGAGACCGTAAGCGGCTGGGCCCGCACGGCGATGGCCAAGGCGGTCGGCATGAAGCTGATCGAAGGTTACGAGGGTGCGCTGAGCCCGCAGGCGGCGACCACCCGGGCGCAGGCGGCAGTCGTCATTTACCGGCTTCTGGGCCAATTGAATCAACTGTAAGGTTCGGGGGAGAGGGAAATGTTTATTACGCGATCGAACAGGAGAACCACCGGCGTTCGGATGAAGTGGAAGGTGGCGCTGTCGGCGTTCCTCGCGATCATCGTGTTCCTTGCGGGCATTCCGCTCGTTCCGGGGCCGGATGATGCCGGCCGCAAGGCGCACGCTTCGATGAACATGCGGATCGTTCCGAGCGAGATCAGCACGGACAGAGGGGAAACGGCGGAGATCATTTTCAGCTTCAACGCGTCCGAGTTCGGCGATGATGAACGCGAGGTCGTGATCGCCCTGTGCGAGGCTCCCGCGGGAGGAGGCGTGCCGCAGCTCGGCGACGTGATCAAGACCGGCGTCTACAAGACGAGGGAAAACGGCGTCTACATCGAGCACACGGAGCGGTGGGACGGCAAGATCAACGGAGTTCCGCTGCCGGAGGGACGCTACAACATCTGCGTGTCGCCGGCGGAATATGACGGCACGGGCGTCTATTACGGCCAGATGGCGAGCTTTGAGATCGTGAACTCCCGGCAGCCCAAGGCGCCGGGCGCGCTGACGGTCGAACCGGCGGCTTCCGGCATGGTGAAGGTGTCCGGACAGGCCGAACCGGGCACGACCGTGCGGCTGAAAGTGCGGGAAGGGACGGCCGGCACGCTCACGGACTATCCGGACATTGCGGTCGACGCGGACGGCGCGTGGTCGAAGACGATCGCCGTGCCGGCCGGACAGATCGCGCAAATTTCCGCGAAGGCGGTCAAGGATGACCGGGAGTCCAGCTATTCCGAACAGCTGTCGTTCATTCGTTTCGTCGTGCCTTCTTACCCGATCGGCTGGGGCGCGCTGGCCGCGTATTATTACCGGTCGGATTCCGTAGCCGACATGGCGTCGAAGGCGCAGGAGCTCGCCCGGATCAACGGTGTCGACGGCGACGTATGCACGGCGGACGGGGATTGCTCCACGCCGGTCAGCGGCCTGACGAGCGTGCTGGTGCCGAATCCGCAAACCGCGGGCGCGCCGGCGCAGGCCGATCTGGCGCAATTTACGCGCGAGGCGATCGCGAAACGGCTGCGCGTCGTGAACCCGACCGGCAGCGGACCGGTCGATCCGGCGCGGGGCGACTTCACGTACAGCACCGATTCGCTGGTGCTGCAGGCGCTCATGCCGATTTCGTACAGTCTGACGTACCTGAGCCGCGAACCGCTGGAGGGAGCGACCGGTCTCGGCTGGCGCCACAGCTACGAGTGGCGGCTTGTGGAGACGGAAGACGGCAAGGTGGAGCTGATCGAGCCGACGGGGGCGCGGTACGAGTATGTGCCGCTGTCGGGCGGACGCTATTTGACACCCCGGGGGACGGATTGGACGCTGGCGAAGGACGGCAGCGGCTACCGGCTGTCGACGCCGCAGGGAACGGCGTACCGGTTCAACGCTCAGGGGCTGCTTCAGTCGATCACCGATCCGAACGGCAACGCGGTCCAGCTCGCGTATAACGGCGAACAGCTCGTCACCGTCTCGACGAACGGCGCTTCGCTGTCCTTCACGTACGATGCGGAGGGCCGCCTGACCGGCGTCCAGGATCACAGCGGCCGCGGCATCGGCTACACCTATGACGCGGCCGGCGATCTCGTCGCCATCACGGACACGGACGGCTCGACGACGAAGCTGACCTACGATGACAAGCATCGCGTGGTCAGCGTGACGGACCCGAAGCAGTCCGCCGTCATGACCGTGTCGTACGACGAGCACGGCCGCGTGACCGGACTCAAAGATTTCTACGGTGAAAGTTCGCAGATGGATTATGCGGGCAAGGTCGCGCCGGTCGAGCGCGGGGAAGAGGACGACGAAGAGCCGGATCCGGGCACGGGCGGTCCGGTGCGCATCGATCCGGAGAACGGCCGCGACATTCCGGAATCGGACAAGGTGCTGCTGTCCGGCACGATGCACAATCTCGCCCATGCTCCCGCTTACCTGAAGGTCGAAGGGATGCAGCCGGTCATCGGGAACTATTTGGACCAATTGGTCGACCGCATGGAAAATGAGATTGCCGGCTACAAAACGTCCGCGATTTCGTGCTCCTCCTGCGATGTTGCCGGGATTCAAAACGCCATCGCGGGGAGCCAGGCCGATCCGGTCGTCATCCAGGCCGGATATCTGAACCTTGACGGCGACGCGACGTTCGGCAGCCCGACGAAGCCCGTCATCCTGATCGTTCAAGGCTTGAATACGAATCAGCCGAACGCGGTGACGATCTACGGTACGCTCGTCGTGGAAAATGCGCTGAACGCCAACCAGGGCACGAAGCTGACGGCCGTGGCGGTCGGCGGCAAATACGGCAGCGTGCGGATCGGCGGGCCGGTGCATTTGAATCAGGACTCGAATCTCACGGTGGCCGACACGCTGCTTGCGGGCAATCTGACGTACAACAACGGCACGCTGCAGGTGAACGCGCGGCGCGTCATCGTCGAAGGCCAGATGCACATCAACACGAATGTGGAGATGAACATCTCCGGCGAAATGGTCGTCGGCGCCATCGTGTCCAACAACCAGGTCGGCAATCTGAACATCACGGGCGGAGATCTGTACGTTCGCGATACCGTGCACGTCAACAACAACCTGAACGTGACGACGGGCGGCGTGTGGGCGATCGGCGGCGACATGACGCCGAACAAGACACCGGTGGTGCGCTCGGGCGTCGGCACGGGGAAATCGACGCTGTTCTACCCGAATCCGGCGAATCACCAGGTCATGGTGCTGTCCGCTTCCGCGGCGGACGACGGCCATGCCGGCTATACCGTGTCATCCACGCTGGCGGCCGTCTCCGAGACGACGCTGACGGACGCGCTGGGCCACGCGACGACGTATGTGTGGAGCGACCGCTTCCTGCTGCTGGAGCGCCGGGAAGCCGACGGCACCGTCGTGCAGTTCGGCTACGACGCTGCCTCCCGCCGGACGTCGGTGAAGGACGGGAACGGCAATGTAAGCCGCGCGGTGTTCGATGAACGCGGCAACATGACGCAGTTCATTGAAGGCAGCGGGGAATCGACGGTCATCCGCTACAATGCGTCGAACCATCCGGTCGAGCGGGTCGATGCGCTGGGCCGCACGACGTCTTATGCGTATGACGCCAAGGGCAATTTGACGCAGGTGACGGACGGGCTCGGCAACACCACCCGTTTGGAGTGGGATGCGCGCGGCGTGTTGACGAGCCAGACCGATGCGAACGGGAAGACGACCCTTTATACGAATGACGCGTACGGTTTTGTGCAGGCCATCGAAGATCCCGCGGGCTATACGGTTGAGTTCGAGCGGGACGCGCTTCACCGGATCACCCGGGTGAAGGACGGGAACGGATCGCTCGAACGGGTCGTCTACGATGCGAAGGACCGGGTGGTGGAACGGGAGGATGCGCTCGGGCAGAAGTCTTTTTCCACCTATGACGAGAACGGCAACCTGGTCGAGACGATCGACGAAGCGGGCCACAAAACCGTCTATACGTATGATGTCTACCGGCTGACGGCCGTGGAGGATCCGCTGCAGCATATCGCCCGCACGGAGTACGACGCGGTCGGCAATGTGACGCGGGAGATCGATGTGAACGGCGGCGTGACGGCCTATGAGTACGACAAGCTCGGGCGCGTCGTCAAAATCGTCGATCCCGACGGGCATGTGTCCCGCTACACGTACGATAACGCCGGCAACGTGCTGACGTTCACCGACGGCACCGGGGCCGTCACCCGCTATACGTATGACAAGAACAACCAACTGCTGACCGTCACGGATGCGACGGGCGCGGTTACGCAATACAGCTATGACGCGAGCGGGCGGAAGATCAAGGAGACGAATCCGCTCGGCAACAGCACCTGGTACGACTATGACGAAGCGGGCCGTCTGATTGCCGTCACGAATGCCCTTGGAGGCGTTACGCGTTACAGCTACGATGCGAACGGTCAGCTCATCGAGGAGACGCGGCCGGACGGCTCGGTGTGGAAGACGAAGTACGACAGCCGCGGGCTTGAAGCGGGCACCATCGACCCGCTGGGCCGGGAGACGTTCGTGACGCGCGACGACCGGGGACGCGTGACGGCCTTCAAGGACGCTGCCGGCGCGATCACCCGTTATGAATATGATGATCTGGACCGCAACACCAAGATTGTGAATGCGCTCGGGTACGAGACGATCTATGAGTACGACGCGCTCGGCCGAGTGGCGAAAATCATCGACGCCAATCTGGGCGAGACGATGTTTGATTACGACGCGCTGGGCCGTCTGACCGGCGTGACGGATGCGCTCGAAGGCGTAACGTCGTACAGCTACGATGCCGCAGGCAACCTGGTGGAGAAAAAGAACGCGCTCGGACGCGCCACCACCTACCGTTACAACAAGCGGAATCTGGTGATCGAATCCGTCAACCCGCTCGGGGAAAAGACGGTCACGGCTTACGACGCGGCGGGCAATGTCACGACGGTGACGGCGCCGGATCTGACGACGACGACGTACAGCTACGATGCCGCACACCGGCTCAAGCAGATCGAATACGGCGACGGCCAGAACGTATCGTTCACCTACGACCTGGCAGGCCGGCGCATCGAAATGGTGGACAGCAGCGGTCTCACCCGCTACACCTACGACGCGTTGAACCGGCTGACCGAGGTCATCGATGCCCGCACGCAGAATACGCGCTACGAGTGGACGCCCGTCGGTCAGCGCAGCCGGATCATCTATCCGGACAACAGCTCGGTGTACTACGAATATGATGCCGCCGGGCAACTGGTCAAGGTGATGGACGAGAGCGGCACCACCCGCTACGAATATGACGCGAACGGGCGGGTCGTCAAGCGCACGCTGCCGAACGGGGGTATGAGCACGTACACCTATGACGCGCTCGGCCAAGTGACCGAGATCCGCCATGAGGGTCCGGGCGGCGAACTGCTGGAGCAGCTCAAGTATGTGTACGACCCGGTCGGCAACCAGACCCGCCGCGAGCGGACGATGGGCGGCAGCGATGAAGACGATCCGGCAGGCGCGGCGCGAATCGACGCCGCCGACTATGTGTACGACGCGCTGAACCAGCTCACGGCCGTGCAGCGGCTGAACGGCAAGCGGACGGCGTATACGTACGACGCCGTCGGCAACCGTCTGAGCAAAGCGGTAACGGACGGCGGCATCACGACGGTGGAGCAGTATGTCTACGACGCGGCGAACAAACTGTTGAACTGGACGAACGGCGTCGACTCGCGGGACTACGAGTACGACCTGCGTGGCAACCTGGTCCGGGTGACCGGCACGGACAGCTCTGCCTTGCTGTTTGCGCTGGAAGGGCTGCCGGAGGACGGGCTTACGGTCGGCGATGTCACGTACGGCCTGCCTGATGCGGACAATCCGATTTTCAACGGCGAGGGCGACGGTGCGACGGGTGTGTCGGGTGGCAGCGGCGAAGACGACGATTGGTTGCTGCTCGATGCGTTCGATGCGTCGCTGAGTTCGCTGGCGCTCGGCACGTACCAGTGGAACGCGGCGGATCGTCTGGTCGGGTATACCGATGCGTCGGGGAACTCGGTAACGTACCGCTACAATGGAGACGGCCATCGCATCTACATGGGCATCTCGATCGCGGACGGATCGGTGCAGGACGGGTATCCGGCCGGTCATCCCGCGGGAGTCCGGGACGGCTGGGAGCAGCAGTACAAGAAGCGGCAGATGGACATCTACTTCGTGAACGACATTACGCAGACGGTGCCGATGCCGCTCACCGCGACGGATGAGAGCGGAACGGCCTGGAAGCAGAACTACGTCTACGGCGCTCTGGGCGAGCGGATCAGCATGAGCTATCTGCCGAGCGCGGATGCGGGCTACGGCTGGGAGCCGCAGCCAGGAGCGAGCGGCGCGGCGCCGAACACGCCGGCGAAGACGCTCTATTATCTGAGCGACGCGCTGGGCAGCGTGCTGGCGCTGGAAGCCTCGGACGGCCGCATCTCGGCACGCTACCGGTACGACGAGTTCGGCATTCCGGAGCAGCCGGAGAAGTTCGACCCGAACTGGCCGGGACCGGACAACCTGTTCGGCTACACGGGGCTGGGTTACGACTACTACAGCGGCCTCACGTTCGCGAATGCGCGGTATTTCGATCCGACGATCGGGCGGTTTATCAGCGAGGATACGTATGAGGGGGAACTGAACCGGCCGCTGAGTCAGCATCGTTATGTGTACGTCTATAACAATCCCCTGACCTGGACCGATCCCACCGGCCACATGGCTTGGCATCAGATTGACGACCTGGGACTGGGCGTCTTCGATGCGCTGAAAGACACGGTGAAGGATCTTCTGTCCTGGGACACCTATGTGGGGATCTATGAATTCGGCAAGGCGCTGGTCAAAGGTGAAATCACGTTCGCCGATCTGGCGAAGTCATTGGGAAATTCAGTCAAAGCGAAGATTGACTATTTCGCACAGAATACGAAGCATGTTTTCGCAGGCAAGCCTACGAACAAGGAAGTTCGCCGCTACGGCTATGAAGTCGGCGAAATTCTGACGATGATCGGGGGCAGTTCCGCGGCGGTAAAACTGGTTACGAAAGTTGCGCCCAAGCTTGCGAAATTGCTGAATTCCTCCAAGTTGTCGAAAGCATCCAAAGCGTGCAATTGCTTTACTGCCGGGACGAAGGTGCTTACGGACGAAGGAGAGAAGAACATCGAAGACGTTAAGGTCGGTGATAGGGTTCTTTCCAAGTCTGAGTATGATGAGAATGGAGAACTTGCATATAAGGAAGTAACAGCCCTTTATACGAATTACCGTGATGATATAATCAAGCTATACATTGGTGATCTGCTCATCGAGACGACGGACAACCATCCGTTCTGGGTTGAAGGAAAGGGATGGGTCTTCGCTGATGAACTCCAGGTGGGTGACAAGCTCCAGAAGGCTGATGGAAGCAATCTAACCATTGATAAGTTAGAGTTTGTCCTGCTTGATGAGCCAGTGATGGTATATAATTTTACGGTTGCTGACTACCATACGTATTATGTTACCAATTTGGGGATTTGGGTGCATAATACGAATTGCCCCACAATAAGTACAAAAAGTTTTACTCTAAAAGATGGCATGACAATTAAAACAAATGACGCACTTAAAGCTGCTGAAGAGTTCTTAGGGAAAGGCTATAAAGATATGGGTAACGGACGCTATGTATCTGCTGACGGAACGCGTGTTGTAAGGATGGGGGATTCAGATATACTAGGAAAACATGGTGGAGGGCCACATATGAATTTTGAAACACTTGTTCCTAATCCCAACAAACAAGGAAAAATGATGGTCGACAAAAATCTGCACATCTATTTGGAGGATTCAAAATGATTATCGAAATAAAAGTACCTAATTATCATCCAGAAGAGGGATTTAAGTACACATGGGAAGACAATTTTATTATTAAAACTTCTATTGAGGGTAATAAAATTTGCATTAAAGCAAATGAAACAGGATTACGTTCGCTAGCAATTCAGTTACTTACACTTGCACAACCTGATATTCCGTTAGGTTGTCATATGCACTATGATGACATAAATTCATTAG
>Ga0310830_101640_pt1 | contig 10655 bp, 9 predicted proteins | sample WT_ome_5_FD_201301 | JGI IMG/M metagenome (GOLD analysis project Ga0310830, IMG submission 201301) | Sorghum-adapted microbial communities enriched on wild type (WT) sorghum from Joint BioEnergy Institute, Emeryville, California, United... ...
GACCCGGAAACGGCGGCGGGATGCCGCCCGACGATGGCGCCTACCCTGACCTGCCCGACCTGCCGCCCGAGTGGGGCACCATCGTCATCCCCGACGATCCGGCCGAGCTGGCGGCCGAGGCGGACGAGGTGCGGCGCGAGCTGCGCCGGCAGGCGTGGCGCAACCGGCTGCGGGCGCTGGTCGGTCTGGGTCCGCGCCGCGGCAACGACTCGTCGCTCGGCGTACCGCTCGTGATCATGTCGGTGGCCGTCGTCACCACCCTGCTGAGCCTCTTCATGGTCACCTGGGATCACAGCCGGGCCACCACCACCCCGGTGGGCCCCGACGCCGCGCTGGAGCAGACGGCCGTGCCCCTCCCGGCGGTCACGCTCACCGACGCCGCGGGCTCACGGGTGCGGCTGGGGGACGTGCTGCCCGCCCTGTTGCTGATGGTCGAGGACTGTGACTGCGACGAGCTGATCGGCGACATCGCGGCGTCCGCCCCGAAGTTGATCACGGTCGTCCCGGTGAGCACGGAGGCGGCGTGTGCCGTCGACACCGGAAAGAACGTGCGGTGCCTGGCCGATCCGACCGGAGTGGTCACCGGGCGGTTCCCGAAACCGGCCGACGTGGCCCCGACCCTCGCCGTCGACCCGACCCCGGCGCCGAGCGTCAGTGCGGCGGACGACCAGGCGTCGCCCGCCCCGTCCACGCCGCCCGCCCCGCCGCCCGTGGCCGTGGCCGTCCCCGTGGACGGCAAGGGGGTCGCGCACGAGCCGATCGTCGTCACCTCGGTCCGGGACCTGAGCGCCGCGCTCAAGACGCTCGCCGAGAGCGATTGACCGCTGGCCGGACGCCCCGGCGATCATGGTCGGCGCGATCGGCGATCATGCTTGGCGGTCGGCGATCGTGCTTGCGCGGTCGGCGACCACGCTTGGCGCGGTCGGCGATCATGGCTGGCGCGATCATAGTCGGCGCGTGGCTCGAGCGGGGCAGCGCGGTCCACCGTCGTTCGTGACGTCGGACGCCGGTCCGGTTCGTTAGACGGTTCGATGGACCGTTCCAGCCCACCCCTCGCGGGGACCGCCATCGACGATGATCGTGTCACACTCGTCGTCATGGCCCCCGCGCGGCCGCGTAACGATCCGCGGCAGTACGAACTGCTCGCGGACGAGTGGTGGCGGCCGTCGGGCGCCTTCGCCATGCTCCACTGGATCGCGGCGGCCCGGGCCGCGCTCATACCGCCGGCCTGTCGCCCGGACGCGGTGCTCCTCGATCTCGGCTGCGGGGGCGGGCTGCTCGCTCCGCACGTGGCCCGGCTCGGCTACCGGCACGTGGGCGTCGACCTGGTCGCGGTCTCGTTGGACCTGGCGCGGCGGCACCGGGTGGTGCCCGTACGGGCAGACGTTCATCGTCTCCCATTCGTCAGTGAATCGGTGGATGTCGTCAGCGCCGGGGAGATCCTCGAGCACGTCCCCGATCCGTCCACTGTGCTGCGTGAAGCGTGCCGGGTGCTGCGGCCCGGCGGCCTGCTCGTACTGGACACCATCAATGACACGTGGCGGGCCCGGTTCGTCGCCGTGACCGTGGCGGAGCGGATTCCGGGTCTGGCGCCCCGGGGGATCCACGATCCCCGGTTGTTCGTGTCGCCCGAGGCGCTGCGGGACGCCTGCACCCCGTACGGGGTACGGCTGACCGTCCGGGGCATCCGACCCGCGGCCGGAGCCCTGCTGCGCTGGCTGCTCACCCGGCGCGGCACCGTGCCGATCGTGCCGACCGGTTCGACCGCGGTTCTCTACCAGGCTTGGGGCATCAAGGAGGCTCGATGACGACGACCATTACTTCGACTCGGGGACAGGACGGTCGGGTCGCCGCGACGGTCGCCGGCATCGGGGTCGCCCACCCGCCGTCGGCCACCCAGGAGGAGCTGTGGCACGGCTTCTTCGCCGCCCACTACGCCGGCGTCGCGCCCGGGCTCGCCCGGCGCATCTTCGCCAACTCGGGGGTGCGGTGCCGACACGGCGTGGTGAACCCGCTGGTCGAGGACCCGTCGCACTGGAGCACGGCGGAGCGGATGCGCCGGTACCTCGTCGAGGCGCTGCCGTTGGGCAAGGACGCGCTCGCCACCGCGCTGGCCCGGGCCGGCGTCGCCGCCACCGACGTCGGACTGCTGGTCGTCTGCTCGTGCACCGGGTACGCCACGCCGGGCCTGGACATCCTGCTGGCCCGGGACCTGGCGATGGCCGCCGACCTGCTCCGTGTCCACATCGGGCACATGGGCTGCTACGCGGCCCTGCCCGGGCTCGGGGTCGCGGCCGACTACGTGGCGCAGCACGCCCGTCCGGCCGCGCTGCTCTGTGTCGAGCTGCCGAGCCTGCACGTGCAGCCCTCCGAGCGGGACACCCAGCAGGTCGTCGCGCACGCGCTCTTCTCGGACGCGGCCGCCGCCGTGGTCCTGGTGCCGAACGGGCCCGGGCCGCGGGTGGTCCGGCTGGTGGCCCGGACGGACCCGACCACCGCCGACTACATGACCTGGCACATCACCGACCTGGGCTTCCGCATGGGACTGTCGCCCGAGGTGCCGGACGCGCTCGCCCGGCATGTGGGGCCGGCGGTCGGTGACCTGCTGGCGCCGTCGGGATTGGACACCACGCAGGTGTCCGCCTGGGCCGTCCACCCCGGCGGCCCGCGCATCCTGGACGTGGTGGCGCAACGGCTCGGCCTGCCCGGCGACGCGCTGGCCTCGTCGACGAAGGTGCTGGCCGAGCACGGCAACTGCTCGTCGGCCACCGTCCTGCTCGTGCTCGACGAGCTGCTGCGCCGCTCGGGTGGCCTGCGGGGTCCGGGCGTGGCGATGGCCTTCGGTCCGGGTCTCACGCTCTACGCGGCCCTCCTCGCCTAGCCCCTCCCGGCGCCGGCCGTCGGGTGGCCGGCGCGGTGACGCACCGGGGAGACCGGACGTACCGGGGAGACCGGACGTACCGGGGAGACCGGCGCTGTGACGCGCTGGGGACATGTGATGGGTCCTGGCACGGCCGGATAACGCCACCACTACGCTGATGGCCGTCCGGCAACGGCTTTCCGGCCGGACGAGCAACACGGTCCGGACGATCGAGGAGGCCACGTGACCGCCAGCCGTACCAGTCGCCGCCCCGGTGACCGCCCGCGGACTCCGCGGCTCGCCCTGGCCGCCGTTGCAACCGGCGTCGGTGCGGTGCTGGCCCTCGCCGGCTGCTCGGCGGGGCAGATCACTCAGACCGCGACCCAGGTGGCCCCGGTCGTGGGGATCAGCGGCGACGCGGGCGACATCGCCCTGCGCAACCTGGTGATCGAGTACAACGGGCCGGAGGGTTACGCCGCCGGCAGCGACGCCCCGCTCGTGGTCCGGTTGTTCAACAACGGCCTGGAGCCGGTGACGCTCGTCGGGGTCAGCGCCGACAAGGCGGAGGCGGTCATCCTCACCGGCTCGCCCACGGTGGTCACGCCCACGGAGCCGCCGACGCAGCCGCCGTCGCCCGAGCCCACCGCGTCGCCGGAGGCCTCGCCGTCCCCGACCGACACCGAGGCGCCGACGGCCACCCCGACCGCCACCGCGACGCCCACGCCGACCCCGCAGCGCCCCACGGCCGAGCCGGTGTCGGTGACGATCCCGCCCCAGTCGTACGTGCTGCTCGTGCCCGGTCAGGGCGAGAACGGCCACCTGGTGCTGGTCGGCCTGACGGAGGCGATCATCCCGGGTGAGTCCGTCAACGTGACGTTCACCTTCGACAACGGCACCTCGGTGGTCCTGCCGGTGCCGCTCGCGCCGCCGGTCCACGAGGTGCCGCGGGCCACCCCGGTCGTCGATCCCGGGCACGGCGAGGGTCACTGAGGCCGCACGGCCCGCTGGGCGCGTCGGTCACGGTTCGGCCGCGGGGCCGGGTTAGCCTCGCCCGGTGACGGTCGGATCGAAGGGTTCCAGCCGCGCGACCGGCAGCGCTGGCCGGGCGGGTGCCGCGAGCGGCCGGGCGAGCCGTACGTCGTACGAGTGCGAGGTCTGCGGCTACACCACGCCCAAGTGGGTCGGCCGCTGCCCGGGCTGCGACGCCTGGGGCTCGATCGTGGAGGCGGCGGCCACGCCGGTGGCGCTGCGCACCGTGGCCCCCCGTCGGCCCACCGAGCCGGCCCGGCCCATCGCGACCGTCGATGTCGAGGCGGCCCGGGCCCGCCCGACCGGAGTCAGCGAGCTCGACCGCGTGCTGGGCGGCGGGCTGGTGCCGGGCGGTGTGGTGCTCCTCGCCGGCGAGCCGGGGGTCGGCAAGTCGACGCTGTTGCTCGAGGTCGCCCAGCACTGGGCGGAAAGCGCCGCGGCCGAGGCGGGTCCTGCGCTGGTGGTCAGCGGTGAGGAGTCGGCGGCTCAGGTACGGCTGCGGGCCGAGCGCATCGGCGCGCTGCACGAGCGGCTGTACCTGGCGGCCGAGACCGACCTGTCCGCCGTGCTCGGTCATCTGGACGACGTCCGGCCCGGACTGCTCGTGCTCGATTCGGTGCAGACCTTCTCGGCGCCCGGCGTGGACGGGGTTCCGGGCGGGGTGACGCAGGTCCGGGCGGTGGCGGCGGCGATCGTGGCCGTGGCGAAGGAACGGGCGATCGCGACCGTGCTGGTCGGACACGTCACCAAGGACGGTCAGGTCGCCGGCCCCCGGGTGCTCGAGCACCTGGTTGACGTGGTGCTGCAGTTCGAGGGCGACAAGTTCTCGTCGCTGCGCATGGTGCGCGGGCTGAAGAACCGCTTCGGGGCCGCCGACGAGGTCGGATGCTTCGAGATGCATGAGCGCGGGTTGGTGAGCCTGCCCGACCCGTCCGGGCTCTTCCTCACCCGCTACGCCGAGCGGGTGCCGGGCACGTGTGCCGCGGTCGCGATGGAGGGGCGGCGCGCCCTCGTCACCGAGGTGCAGGCGTTGGTCGGGGCCCAGGTCGCCGGTTCGCCGCGGCGGACGGTGAGCGGTCTGGACTCGGCCCGCCTGTCGATGGTGCTGGCCGTGCTGCAGAGCCGCTCCGGGCTGCGGCTGCACGAACGGGAGGTCTTCGCCGCGACCGTCGGCGGCATCCGGGTCGTCGAACCGGCGGCCGACCTCGCGCTGGCCCTGGCGGTCGCCTCGGCCTGCAACGACCTGCCGCTGGCCGCCGATCTGGTGGCGATCGGCGAGGTGGGCCTGACCGGTGAGGTGCGGCGGGTGGGCGCGGTGCCCCGTCGGCTGGCCGAGGCAGCGCGGCTCGGCTTCCGGTTCGCGCTGGTCCCGCCGGGCTGCGGACCGGCGGCCACGAGCGAGGTGCCCGCGGGCATGACCGTGCTCGAGGTGCCGACCGTCCGGGCCGCCCTGCAGGCCGCGGTGTCGCACTCCTCCGCGGCCGACTGAGCGGGGCCCGATGCGAAGGCGCTGCGGAGCGGACGGCTCCGCCTGAGCGCGAACTTAGAAGGACGGCTCAGGACGAGCGGATGGAGACCGGCACGGGCTCGCTGAGCTTGGTGCCCAGGCGAGCGATGAGGCTGTGGGTTTCGATGTGCGGCTTGGCGTTGTCGGACGGGGTGCACTCCACGGTGTCGGTGCCGGTCCGGGTCCGGTACCCATTCCAGTAAATGTCGAAGCGTTTCTCTTCGCCCGGGGCCAGCGTCGTCTCGAAGTTGTAGTCCGGGCCGTAGATCGCCTCGTTTCGGCAGTCGTCCGACGACCACGCGATCGTCCCGTCGGCTCGGCGCAACTGGAGCTCCTGGGGGATGCTCCCGATGTCGCGGACGCAGCTCCGGTTGGAGATATTCTTAATCGTCAACGTAAAGGTGGTGCCCTGACCCACCACCAGGGTGGCCTGGGCGGCGCTGGCGGTGAGCTCGATCTCGTCGTCGGTGCACGGGCCGCTCTGGCCGCCGCCGCTCTGGCCGCCGCCGCTCTGGCCGGCTCCGGTCTGGCCGGCTCCGGTCTGGCCGGCTCCGGTCTGGCCACCGCCGGTCTGGCCGGCCACCGGCAGCGTGAACGCGGTCGGCGTCGGGGACGACGTGGGGGATCGGGTGGGCGACGGCTCAGTCGTCGGAGTGGTCGTGTCCGGTGTCTGCGTCTGGCTGGCCGGGTCCGGGCGGGCCTGTTGGTTCGCGTCCGGCCCGCCGGTGCACGCGTAGATGATCCCCACCACGATGAGCACGAGGACACCCAGCACGAGCAGCCGGCGTCGCCAGTAGACGGCGGCCGGCAGCGGACCGACGGTCAGCCGCATGGTTGTCCACGGTATCGGCAGTCGCGGGCCTTCCGACGGATGCCGCGCCGGTTCGCGGCCGTGACGATGGTCGGCCCGCTCCGGCCGCGACCCCGCCCGGCCCGGTCCGGACCGCGGTCGCTCCGGGTGCGCCGGGCCCGGTGCGGCGTGATCGTCCGTAACCTGCTACCGGTCAACCGGCGGCCACCTACAGGTAGACCTTCCGCTGGTGAATGGCGTGGGCTCCGGCCACCCGGTCCAGGAACAGCAGCCCTCCACAGTGGTCGATCTCATGCTGGAGCGCCCGGGCTTCGAAGGCGTCGGTGGTGATCTCGACCCGTTCGCCGGTGCCGGCCACCTCGCCCGCGACCGTGAGCCGCCCGGCGCGGCGGACGTCGCCGGTCAGGTCGGGGACCGACATGCAGCCCTCCCGGCCCACCTTCCACTGCGAGGCGGCGACCACCACCGCGTTGCAGAGCACGATGAGCCCGTGGCACGTGCGAGTCTTCGGATGGCCGGTCACGTCGACGACGAACACGTGCGCGGGTACGCCGATCTGGACCGCCGCGAGCCCCACGCACCCCGGCGAGACCCGCATGGTCGCCACCAGGTCGGCGGCGAGGCCGGCCATCTCCTTCGGGTCGACCGGCTCGGCCGGGGTACTGAGCACGGCGGCGGGCGCCCGGACCACCGGGCGCACCCGGCCCCCGCGGTACGAGAGCCCGCCGACCGCCGTCTCGCTGGCGTCGCCGTCCCGCGGCGGGCCGGCGTCGCCCCGGCGGGCGGCTGCGTCCGGCGACTGGTCGGTCGGGCCGTCCGGCGGCTGGCTGGCTGGATTCACAGCACGTCCGTCTCGGCCGGGGACAGGGACGCCTCGACGCCGAGGTCGGAGGCGAGCCGGCGCACCCGCGCCGTGAGCTCGTCGATGTCCACTGTGGTGGGAAGATCCACCTCGGCGACGAGGAGGTACAGGCCGTCGGCCAACCGGGTGGTGAGGTCGGTGATGTTCCCACCCACGTCGGCGAGCAGCCGCGTCACGGCGGCCACGATGCCCAGCCGGTCCGCCCCGTGCAGGCGCAGCAGGTAATGCCCGCCGGTCGGTGCCGCCGGTCCCTCGGTCGCCACCTCGCTCACCGACACGACGAGTCCTCCGGCGGACAGCGGGGCCAGCGCGGACTCCACCTCAGGCGCCGGGACCTGGCCGGCGCAGACCAGGGTCATCGCGAAATGCCCGCGCAGGCGGGTCATCGTCGAGTCGGTGAGGTTGAGTCCCAGGCCGGCGAGTACCGACGACACATCGGCAATGATGCCGGGCCGGTCCTTGCCGATGACCGTGACCGCGTACTCGTGCATTCGCCTATCCTCGCGTCCGGGCCGGGGCGTGTGGTCGGCGGGATCCTACGTGGGTGACCGAGGTCGCGGGCTGGCATGATCCGCCTCATGTCCACCGCACCACTCATGGCCCGGGCGCCGGCCGGCGCCCCTGCGGAGCCCGCGGACCCGGCCCGGATGGTGGCGCGGGTGGTGGCCTGGTACGACACGGCCGCGCGGCCGCTGCCCTGGCGCCGGCCCGGCACCACCGCCTGGGGTGTGCTGGTCAGCGAGGTCATGCTGCAGCAGACGCCGGTGGCGCGGGTGATCCCGGTCTACGAGGAGTGGCTGCGCCGCTGGCCGGAGCCCGGGCAGCTGGCCCGGGAGCCGGCCGGGGAGGCGATCCGGGCCTGGGGTCGGCTCGGCTACCCGCGCCGGGCCCTGCGGCTGCACGAGTGCGCCACGGTGATCGAGGAGCGGCACGGCGGCGTGGTGCCGCGCGACGTGGCCGACCTGCTCGCGCTGCCCGGAGTCGGGGCCTACACGGCCCGGGCGGTGGCGGCGTTCGCCTATGGGGCGCGGGAACCGGTGGTGGACACCAATGTGCGTCGGCTGGTGGCCCGCGCCTGGCTGGGCCGCGCCGACGGTGGCCCGGCGACCACGTCGGCCGACCTCGCCCGGGTCGCCGCGCTGCTGCCGGCCGAGCCGGCCCGGGCGGCCCGCGCCAGCGCTGCCCTCATGGAGCTCGGCGCGCTGGTCTGTACCGCCCGCCAGCCGGCCTGCCCGGGTTGCCCGCTCGCGCCGGACTGCGCCTGGCTCCGGGCCGGGCGCCCCGAGGGGGCCGAGCCGCGGGTCGGGCAGCGGTACGTCGGCACCGACCGGCAGGCGCGCGGCGTGCTGCTCGCCCTCTGCCGGGAGAACCCCGACGGCGTGGCTGCCCGCACGCTGACCTCCGCCTGGCCCGATCCGGCGCAGGCCAAGCGGGCGCTGGCCGGCCTGCTCAGCGACGGGCTCGTCGTCCGGGTGGGCCGGGACCGGTACGGGCTGCCCGGGTTCGGCGGCGCGACGACCTCGGCCCCGCGACCGCGATCCCTCGCCTGAGGGCGCTCGGGGCGAATGGCGGCCGACCGCTACGATCCGTCGCGTGATCCCCCCGGCCCGGCGGTCGGCCCTGCGTCCGCTGGTCACGATCGTCGTCGCCGTCGTGGCCTCCGCCCTGGTGACCGCCTGCGCGTCGCCCCAGACCCAGACGGGGCCGCCCGCCACCAAGCGCATCGTCGGTCCCGACTGGTCGGCCGGACCGCTGACGGCGCCGCGTCGCGCGCCCAAACCGGGCGAGCTCGAGTGGTATCTCGCCCAGCTCCCACGCTTCGACCCGGCGCCGGCACCCGAGCCGGTGTGGCTGTCGCGCTACGAGGGTCAGGCGGCGCTCGTTCCCGACATCCCCACCACGCAGCCGGTGGCGTTCCTCACGATCGACGACGGGGCGGTTCGCCACCCCATGGCGTTGGATCTCATCGCCGCGGCCAAGGTGCCGGTCACGCTGTTCCTGACGACCAACTACGTCGCGGGTCATGAGGCCTGGTTCGCCGCGCTGCGCGACACCGGGTACGTGACGATCCACAACCACACGGTGTCGCACCCCAACCTGCGCACCGGCGGCTACCAGGTCGCCCGGGACCAGCTCTGCGCGGCCAACGACCGGCTGGCCGCGGCGTTCGGCGAGCGACCGACGTTCTTCCGGCCGCCGTACGGCGAGTACGACGGCACCACGCTCGCCGCGGCGTGGGCCTGTGGGCTGCAGGCCGGATTCCACTGGCGGGAGACGGTCGACGCGGGCACGGTCTACTACCAGCGCGACCACGGCCGGATTCACGCCGGGGACATCATCCTCATGCACTTCCGGCCGGCGTTCCCCGACGACTTTCTCGCGGCGCTTCAGGCGATCAAGAATTCCGGGCTCGTCCCGGCCCGGCTCGAGGACTACGTGCGCGTGGGCGAAGGCATCCCGCTGCCGCCGCCCGAGCGGTCGTCGCCGCCCTCACCGGCAGCGGCCCTCTGACCTCACGGCCCGGTGGCCGGCCGCCCGCTGACCGACGGCCCGGGATCAGCCGCGCGTGACGCGGCGCCGGTCACCCGGCGCCTCGCGCCCCACCAGCCCGCAAGGCCGGCCCCGATACGACGAAAGGCCCCGCCCGGCCACGGGCGGGGCCTTACGTCATTGCACGGACCGTACGGTCGGCGGCCTTAGGCGGCGCCGGGTTCGGTGCCGGCGGCGTCGGCCGTACCGAGGCTGGCCGGCAGCGAGTCGGGCACCTGCCCGCCCGCGTCGGCCCCCCGGAACACGAGCTTGGTGGTCTCGATGTTCTCCGGGTCGCCGTCGGTGTCGACCACCACGATCTGGCCGGGGCGCAGCTCGCCGAAGAGGATCCGCTCCGACAGCGCGTCCTCGATCTCGCGCTGGATGGTCCGGCGCAGCGGCCGGGCGCCCATCACCGGGTCCCAACCCTTCTTCGCGAGCCACTTCTTGGCGTTGGTGGTCAGCTCCAGGCCCATGTCCTTGTTGCGGAGCTGGGTCTCGATCCGGGCCACCATCAGGTCCACGATCCGCAGGATCTGCTCCTGGGTCAGCTGGTGGAAGACGATGGTGTCGTCGATCCGGTTGAGGAACTCCGGGCGGAAGTGCTGCTTCAGCTCGTCGTTGACCCTCTGCTTCATCCGCTCGTAGTTCGACTCGGTGTCGTTGGTGCCCTGGAAGCCCAGCGTCACCGCCTTGGCCACGTCCCGCGTGCCGAGGTTGGTGGTCAGGATGATCACCGTGTTCTTGAAGTCCACGATGCGGCCCTGACCGTCGGTGAGCCGGCCGTCCTCGAGAATCTGCAGCAGCGTGTTGAACACGTCCGCGTGCGCCTTCTCGATCTCGTCGAAGAGCACCACCGAGAACGGACGACGACGCACCTTCTCGGTGAGCTGGCCACCCTCGTCGTAGCCCACGTACCCGGGCGGAGCGCCGACCAGCCGGGAGACCGTGTAGCGGTCGTGGAACTCCGACATGTCGAGCTGGATCAGCGCGTCCTCGCTCCCGAAGAGGAACTCGGCCAGCGCCTTGGACAGCTCGCTCTTACCGACGCCGGACG
>Ga0310830_101641_pt1 | contig 10651 bp, 10 predicted proteins | sample WT_ome_5_FD_201301 | JGI IMG/M metagenome (GOLD analysis project Ga0310830, IMG submission 201301) | Sorghum-adapted microbial communities enriched on wild type (WT) sorghum from Joint BioEnergy Institute, Emeryville, California, United... ...
GGCGCCCGCCGTGTCCAGGGGCAGCCGGACGTCCGCGACGGCGGTGCGCAGGTCGGTGAGGGCGGCGACGAGCCGCCGCGCCTCCTGCGCCGACCACGTCATCGCGCCGCCCCGCTCGTCCCCGTGCCGGTCCCGTCAGTCCCGCGTCAGCCTGCGGTAGGTCACCCGGTGCGGCCGGGCGGCCTCGACCCCCAGGCGCTGGACCTTGTTCTCCTCGTAGGCGGCGAAGTTGCCCTCGAACCAGAACCACCGCGCCGGGTCCTCGTCGGTGCCCTCGTACGCGAGGATGTGCGTCGCCACGCGGTCGAGGAACCACCGGTCGTGGGAGACGACGACTGCGCAGCCGGGGAACTCGAGCAGCGCGTTCTCGAGCGAGCCGAGCGTCTCGACGTCGAGGTCGTTCGTCGGCTCGTCGAGCAGCAGCACGTTCCCGCCCTGCTTGAGGGTGAGCGCGAGGTTGAGCCGGTTGCGCTCGCCGCCGGACAGCACGCCGGCGGGCTTCTGCTGGTCCGGGCCCTTGAAGCCGAACGAGGCGACGTACGCCCGGGACGGCACCTCGACGTTGCCGACCTTGATGAAGTCCAGGCCGTCCGAGACGACCTCCCACAGGGTCTTGTTCGGGTCGATGCCGCCGCGCGACTGGTCGACGTACGAGAGCTTGACCGTCTCGCCGATCTTCAGCTCGCCGCCGTCGAGCGGCTCGAGCCCGACGATCGTCTTGAACAGCGTCGTCTTGCCGACCCCGTTCGGCCCGATGACGCCGACGATGCCGTTGCGCGGCAGCGTGAACGACAGCCCGTCGATGAGCAGCCGGTCGCCGAAGCCCTTGCGCAGGTCCTTCGCCTCGATGACGAGGTTGCCCAGGCGCGGACCCGGCGGGATCTGGATCTCCTCGAAGTCGAGCTTGCGGGTCCGCTCGGCCTCGGCCGCCATCTCCTCGTAGCGCTCGAGGCGGGCGCGGGACTTGGTCTGCCGGCCCTTCGCCGACGACCGCACCCACTCGAGCTCGTCCTTGAGGCGCTTGGCGAGCTTGGCGTCCTTCTTGCCCTGGATCTCCAGGCGGGCGCGCTTCTTCTCCAGGTACGTCGAGTAGTTGCCCTCGTAGGGGTAGAGCCGGCCGCGGTCGACCTCCGCGATCCACTGCGCGACGTTGTCGAGGAAGTACCGGTCGTGCGTGACGGCGATGACGGCGCCCTCGTACTTGGCGAGGTGCTGCTCGAGCCACTGCACGCTCTCGGCGTCGAGGTGGTTCGTCGGCTCGTCGAGGAGCAGCAGGTCCGGCTTCTCGAGCAGCAGCTTGCACAGCGCGACGCGGCGCCGCTCCCCGCCGGACAGCACCGAGACGTCGGTGTCCGGCGGCGGGCAGCGCAGCGCGTCCATCGCCTGCTCGAGCTGGGCGTCGAGGTCCCACGCGTCGGCGTGGTCGAGCGCCTCCTGGAGCTCGCCCATCTCGGCGAGCAGCGCGTCGTAGTCGGCGTCGGGCTCGGACATGAGCGCCGAGATCTCGTTGAAGCGGTCGAGCTTCGCCTTGATCTCGGCGACGCCCTCCTCGACGTTGCCGAGGACCGTCTTCTCCTCGTTGAGCGGGGGCTCCTGCAGGAGGATGCCGACGGTGTACCCCGGCGAGAGCCGGGCCTCGCCGTTCGACGGCTGGTCGAGGCCCGCCATGATCTTGAGGATCGTCGACTTGCCCGCGCCGTTCGGCCCGACCATGCCGATCTTGGCGCCCGGGTAGAAGCTCATCGAGACGTCGTCGAGGATGATCTTGTCCCCGTGCGCCTTGCGCGCCTTGTACATGGTGTAGATGAACTCGGCCACGGTCCTCCGTCAGCTCCTGGCGGTCTCGGGCGGCGCGGTCGCGCGCCGCGCGCACCGGCCAGCCTACGGCGTCGCGGCGGGCTCCTCGGAGTCGAACGGGCCCGGGACGCCCTCGGGGACCGCCGGCTCGTCCGGGAGGTCGTCCGGGTTCTCGTCCGGGCCGCCGTCCGCCCCCGGGGCCACCGCCCACGGGTCCGCCGGCCCGTCCCCCGCGGTCCCGTCGGCCGCCCCGTCGGCCGCCCCGGCCCTGCCGTCCGTCCCGTCGGTCCCCACCGGGCGCTCGCCGTCGGCGACGCCGTGCCGGGTCCGCACGAAGGTCGACCGGCCGCGCGTCATGTCGTGCCCGATCGCGGCCGCCTCGAGGACCAGGCCGACGCGCGGGCCGTTCTCCCCCGTCCACTCCTCGGTGCGCAGCCGCCCGTGGACGACGAGCGGCTGGCCCTTCTGCACCGAGAGGGCCACGTTGAGCGCGGTGTCGCGGAAGGCCTTGACGGTGAGCCACTCCGTGCGGCCCTCGACCCACTCGCCCTTGCCCTTGTCGTAGTAGCGGGGCGCGGTGGCGAGCCGGAAGCTCGTGTAGGGCACGCGCGCGCCGTGGATCTCCCGGGGCGCCGTCGCCGCCCGCCCGACGACCGTCGTCATCATCTCGTTGCTGCTCATGGGTCCTCCTCGCGCGGGCCGGCCGCTCCGGCCCTGCGGGGAGGATGGGCCGCCGTCGGCGGGCGGCCGCGGCGCGCCCCCTCAGTCTGGGGAGGACGCCGCGGGCTCGGGGCGTGTGGATCCCCCGCGGCTCGCGGGCCGCACCACCGGCTCCGTCGCGAGCGCGGCCGCCTCCCGCACGGCGCGGTGGTCCTCGAGGACCGCGACCGTCGGCGCGACGAGGCACCGGTCCACGACCGCCGCGAGCGCCCGGCGCCCCTCCTCCGCCAGCACCGCCGCCCGGCGGCGGGCGGCCCGGCCCCGCGCGAGGCGCGCCGCCGCCAGCAGCAGCAGCGCCAGCACGGCCGCGCCACCCGTCGCCGCGACGAGCAGCCCCGTCCGCTCGTCGCGCAGCTCGGCCACGAGCCGGCCGAGGTCGCCGTCGACCGACGCGGCCGCGAAGCCCGCGACCACCAGCGCCGCGAGGCCCGCGAGCGCCGCGAGCGCCTTCAGGACCCGCGCCGCGCGCGGCCGGCGGGTCGGCGGCCGCACCGCCGCGAGCGCGTCGTCGGCCGCCGCGGTGAGGTCCGCCGCGTCCGCCACGCGCTCCCGCACCGTCCGCGCCCACAGGCGGGGCAGCCCGCCGACGACGGCGTCCAGCCACGCGCCGCGGACCGCCTCCACGCGGTCGGGCTGGGTGGGGCCGAGGCGCACGGCGGGGACCTCCCCGCGGCGCACGGCGCGCTCGAGGGCCGCCGCGCTCTCCGCGACGCCCGCCGCCGCGAGCAGCCCCTCGGCCGCGGCGGTGGCGGGGGCGACGAGGTCCGGCTCGGCCGGCGCGGTCGTCTCGGCGAGGAGGCGCGCGGCGTCGTCGAGCTCGGCCTCGGCGCGCACCTCCGCCAGGCCGCGGCCCGCCACGGCGCGGGCGAGCGCGCCGCGCAGGATCGGGATGCCCTCCCCGGTGCGCGCGGAGACCGCGTACACGCCGACGCCGGTGAGGCCGTCCTCGCGGAGCAGGCGGTCGACGTCGGCGAGCAGGGTCGCCTGCGCGTCGACGGGCACCGTGTCGATCTGGTTGAGGACGACGATCATCGCGCCCTCGTGGCCGGCCAGGGTGCGCAGGTACCGGCTGTGCAGCGCGTCGTCGGCGTACTTCTGCGGGTCGACGACCCACACGAGGAGGTCGACCTGCGGCAGCACCCGGTCCACCACCGCGCGGTGCTCGGGCTCGATCGAGTCGTGGTCGGGCAGGTCGAGCAGCACGAGCCCGCGCAGGTCCGCCTGGCTGTCGCCGTCGAGGGCGCTCTCCCGCTCGATGCGCCGGTCCCGCGCCACGCCGAGCCAGGCGAGCAGCAGGTCGGCGTCGTGCGCCCAGACGCACGCCGTGACCTCCGCGGTGGTGGGTCGGCGCACGCCGACGTCGGCGAACTCGAAGCCCGACAGCGCGTTGAACACGCTGGACTTGCCCGAGCCGGTGCCGCCGGCCAGCGCGACGATCGTGTGGTCCACGCCCAGCTCGAGGCGCTCGCGCACGCCGACGAGGATCGACCGCACCCGCCGGGCCGTGCGCGCGGGGATCTGCCCTCGGGCGCGCACGAGCGCCGCCTCGAGCGCGGCCGCCCGGGCGACGAGCGCCCGCGTCCGCGGGCCCTGGTCCGCCGCCGTCATCGCAGCCCCTTGAGGACGGCGAGCCGCAGGCGCAGGGCGGCCGCGGCGTCGTCGGCGAGCGCCGGGTCGGCGAGGACGGCGCGCGCGGGCGCGGCCGCGGCCCGGGCCTGCGCGGCGGCGCGCTCCCCCAGGTCCGCGCGCAGCCGCTCGACCAGGTCCCGCGCGTCCGTGCCGAGGGCCCGCGCGAGGACGACCTCCGCGGGGGCCAGCCCGGCCGCGGCGAGCGCGGCGAGGGTCCCCGCGCCCTCCGGGCCGAGGCCGCGGAGCAGGCGGGCGACGGCGCGCGCCCGACGCCGGTCCGCGCCGTCGCGCAGGGCCCGCACCGCGACCCCGGCGCCGGCGAGCCAGGCGGCGGCGGACTCGGCGGGGCCCGGCGACCCGTCGTCGGGCGGCGGGGTCGCGCCGTCGGCGGCACCCGTCGCGGCGAGCACCGCCCGGCCCGGGGCGCGGGCGGCCCGGAGCGCGTCGGCGACGGCCTCGTCCCCGTGCCGGCGGGCGTTGCGCAGGAGCGCGGTGACCGTCTCGCGCAGCTCCTCGGCGAGCTCGGCCATCGCCGCCGCGCGGGCGGCCCGGCCACGGCGGGACGTCGGGCGCGCGAGCGGCCCGGACCGGGCGGCCAGCGCCGCCCAGCGCGCGCGCACCGGCCCGCCGGCGACCACCCCGGTCGCCGACTCGACCGCGCGGCGCGCGGGCTCCGCGACGGCCTCCTCCACGACGCGCTCGAGCGCCGCGCGCGCGTCCACCTGTGCCTGCACGGCGTCGGCGAGGCGGCTCACCCACGGCTGGAGGGTGCGCAGCGTGCCGCGCTGCGTGCGCAGGATGACGGAGCGGGCCCGGTCGGCGCCCGCGACGGTGGTGAGCCACCGCCGGATCGGCGCGACGACGTCGTCGGACAGCAGCCCGGAGTGGGGCCCGACGTCGGGCACGAGGAACAGCGGCACGGAGGCCAGGCCGCGCTCCCGCAGGCGGTGCAGCAGGTCGGTGCGCACCTCGGCAAGGGCCTCGTCGGGCACGCGGTTGAGCACCATCGCGATGGAGGTGCCGCGCTCGGCGGCCCGCACGAGCACGTCCCACGGCAGCGCGTCGCCGTACCGGGCGGCCGTGGTGAGGAAGATCCACAGGTCGGCGGCCTCGAGGAGCCGGTGCGCGGTCTCCCGGTTGGACTCCAGGAGGGAGTCGAGGTCCGGCGCGTCGATGACGACGAGCCCGCGCGGGACCGCCGCGTGCTCGACGATCGTGAGGATCTGCGTGAGCGGGTGCGCGTGCAGCAGCTCGGTGTCCGCCGGGTGGTGCACGAGGACGGGCTCCCGCGTCGTCGGGCGGAGCACGCCCGCGGGGCTGACCTCCTCGCCCAGGAGCGTGTTGACGAGCGTCGACTTGCCCGCGCCCGTCGACCCGGCCACCACGACGACGGCCGGCGCGGACAGCTCGCGCAGCCGCGGCAGCAGGTGGTCGTCGAGCTGGTCGAGCAGCCGGCGGCGCAGCCGCTCGGCCTCGGCGACCCGCGGCACGGGCAGCGGGAGGCGCGTCGCGGCGACGTCGCGGCGCAGGTCCGCGATCGCGTCGAGGAGGGTCGCGTCGGCGACCCGGCCGGCGGTCGCGGCCGCGGCGGGACCGTCCGGCCCGCCCGGCTGCGCGCCCGGCGCCCCGGACGGCTCCCGGGCCGCGCCGACGACGGCGCTCGTACCGGGCCCGGGGGTCATGGTCCAATCCTCGCCCGTGCCGCCTGCCAGGCCAAACACCCGCGCCGGGCCGCCCGCCGGGGGGCCCGACGACCCGCACGGCCGGCCATCGGCCGGGCCCGTCCGACCCGCCTCATCCCCGGCCCCCACCGGCCGGGGCGTGCCCGAGCACGCGCTCGACGACGAAGCGCTGCCGGACGCCGTCGGGCCGCGCGGGGCGGTCCCCGCCGAAGTCGTAGACGCCGAGCATGAGCTGCATCGGGTAGTCCGGCGCCTGCGGCACGACCCGCACGAGGTGCCGGTCCACGTAGAACGCGACCCGGCCCGGCTCCCAGCGCACGCCGTAGGCGTGCGGCTCGCGGACGTCGACGGGCAGGCGCACGGCGGCGAAGTCGTCGGTGAGGGTCGGGTCACCGAACGGGTGCACGCCCGTCCCGACGGCGGCCGACCCCGGCGCGAGGTCCCGCCCGAACACCTCGGCGACGCAGATCTCCGCGGACCGCTCGGGGGCGTCCTCGACGCCGATCATCCACAGCGCCGCCATGCCGTCGGCGTCGACCTCGATCCGGGCGACCATCTCCACGAGCCCGTGGTGCGGGGTGTACAGGCGCGTCTCGGGCTGCTCCTCGCGCACGACGGCGTCCGGCGAGAACCGGTGCTGGCCGTCCGTCGACCCCACGGGCCCCGAGCGGACGGCCGTCTGCAGCGAGGAGACCCGGGTGACGCCGTCGACCTCCGGGCACCACGGCGGCTGGTCGTCGTCGACGCGCAGCTCGAGCCGGCCGTCGGCGACGCGGTACCGGGCGGCGGCCAGCGCGCGGCTCGACCACTGCGGCAGGTGGTAGGGCAGCCAGCGCTCCGGGCTCAGCGTCGTGCCCGCGAACTCCTCGACGAAGACGGGCTCGTACCCGGCGGTGTCCCAGGTCGCCGGGGGGTCGGCGGGCGCGACGTCGGGCATGGTCCTCCTTCGACGCGGCCCCGGGGACGGCCGCCCACACCATGATCGTGCCCTGTGGCCCGGTGCCGTGTCGCGGGGAGGGCCCGCACGGGGCCGCGACCTGGCACGACGCCGGACCCCGCGCCGGTAGCCTGAGCCCGTCGGCCGCCCGGTCGGCCGCCCGCCCCCGTAGCTCAGTGGATAGAGCGTCGGACTTCTAATCCGTTGGTCGCAGGTTCGAATCCTGCCGGGGGCGCCCTGCCGGTGAACGCCCTGCCTCCGCCGCCGCGCCCCTCAGGCGAGCGGCCAGACGATCCGCACCTGCGGCTCGGCGTCGTCGCCGAGGTACTCCTCCCAGCGCTCGCCGCCGACGTCGAGCGCGCGGTCGCGCAGCCAGACGGAGAGCTCGCGGTAGACGTCGGCCAGGTCCTCGGTGGTGCCCTCGTGGAGGGCGACCGCGGCCAGCCCGCCCGGGCGGTCCGTCACCACGACGCCGTCCGCCAGGTCCCCGGGCGCCAGCCCGTCGACGGGATAGCCGACGGCGACGTCCACCGGGTCGGCGGACAGCGCGGCCTCGGGCACGACGGGCGCCTCGGGCTCGAGGAGCAGCACGGGCTCGCCGAGCGGCTCACCGGGCACGGGCTCGCCGGCGACGTCGGCCAGCGGGACGACGTCGGGCGGGGGCGGCGACGCGGGGAGCGCGTACCAGGCGAACGGCGGCCCGTCGAGCCGCCCGCCCGCGCGGCCGACCGCCGCGATCACCACCCCGAACGCGCCCGCCGCGAACGTCGCCACGGCGGCGCCCGGCACCGCCCCCGGCACGACCGCGACGCGCCGGGCGCGGACGTCCTCCACCTTCATGGACGCCACAGCCACCCCCTCACCGCTGCTCGTCCCATCCTCCCCGCTCCGGGGCGCGGGCGCAGCGGCCGGCCGGGCGACCCCGGGCCCCGGCGCCCTCAGGCGGTCGCCCCGACCACCCTCCGCACGGCGTCGGCGGGCATGAAGGTGCGCTCGGCGATCTCCTCGACGGTGAGGCCGTCGGCGTGCAGCCGGCGCAGGACGTCGTCCATCGCCTCGGCGACCTCGACGATGAACCCGTCCGGGTCGAGCACCCGGAACACGCGCTGCTGCCACGGCTGCGTGACGACGTCGTGCACGAACGGCACCCCGCGCGCGCGGAAGCGCTCGACCATCGCGTCGACGTCGTCGGTCTCGAGGTAGACCTCGACGTTCTGGTCCCCGTCGCGGTACTCCCGCACGCCGTCGTGGATGACGCCGCGGGCGTGCTGCCGGTCCCACAGCGCCAGCCCGCTCGCGAAGCTCACGTTGACGCCCCCGAGGTCGCTCGTCACCTCCTGGTCCAGCAGCGAGGAGTAGAACTCCTTCGACGCGGCGACGTCCGACACGAGGAGGACGAACGAGGTCAGGCGGGCGGCGGGCACGGGAACCTCCTTCCGGGTGTGGGCGGCAGCCTCCCAGCGGCCACCGACACGCGGCGCCGACGGCGCCTGCCCACCGATGCGCCCGGCCTCACCCGCGACCGTGGAAATTCGCGTGCATCTGTCCGGCTTCGTTTGCTTGGCTGGGGACACCGCGGTGATGAGGACCTGGCCAGTCCTTGACAGCCGAGTCCCTTCACACAGCAGGAGACCACCCATGCACCCGCAGTCGTGGTACGACGCCCTCGTGCGCGAGCACGAGCGCGCCACCGACCTGCGCGCGCGTGAGCACGAGCTCACGCTGCGCCGTCGCGAGCGTTCGCTCGCCACCGGGCCCGTCCGGCTCGTCGCGCCTCGGCGCGGCCCCGGCCGGCGCTCGCCGCGGACCCGCGCCGCTGTCGCCTGAGGCAGCGGCGCGGGCCGCGGCCCGCAGTCCGCCCTCCCCACGCCGCCCTCCCCACGCCGCCCTCCCCACGCCGCCCTCCCCACGCCGCCCTCCCCACGCCGCCCTCCCCCCGACGCCTCCCGCGCCGTCGCCTCTGCCACGATGGGCACCATGCCCCCCGCACCGGACGGCCGCCGCTGATGGGGCGGCACGCCACGCCGCCCGCGCGGCCCCCGCGGCCCGATCGCGCCGCGCCCCGGGGCCGACGCCTCCTGGCCCGGCTCGTCCTCGCCGCCACCGCGTTCGTCGCCACGACGCTCGCCGTCTCCTGGGCCGGCAACCCCTGGTCGACGGCGGCCCTCGTCGGCCTGGCGGCCGCCGTCGTCGTGCTCGTCGCCGCCTGGCTCGCCGGCACGATGCCGGCGCCGCCCCGCACGGCGCCGCGCCCGCAGGACGCGGGCGACGACCCCGTACAGTGACGCCGTGAGCTCCACCGCGCCGCCGAACGACCGGATCGTCTGGGTCGACTGCGAGATGACCGGCCTCGACCCGGTCGCCGATGCCCTCATCGAGGTCGCGGCCGTGGTCACCGACTCCGAGCTGAACGTCCTCGGCGAGGGCGTCGACGTCGTCATCACCCCGCCCGCCGAGGCGCTCGAGCAGATGGTGCCGTTCGTCCGGGAGATGCACACGACGTCCGGCCTGCTCGAGGCCCTGCCCGGCGGCACGACGCTCGAGGAGGCCCAGCGGATCGTCCTCGACTACGTGCGCGCGTGGGTGCCCGAGCCGGGCAAGGCGCCGCTCGCGGGCAACTCGGTGGCGACGGACAAGACGTTCCTCGACCGGGACATGCCCGAGCTCGTCGGGCACCTGCACTACCGGATGATCGACGTCTCCTCGCTCAAGGAGCTCGCCCGCCGCTGGTACCCGCGGATCTACTTCGCCTCGCCCGAGAAGACGGGCGGCCATCGGGCGCTCGCCGACATCCTCGAGAGCATCGACGAGCTGCGCTACTACCGCGCCGCGATGCTCGTGCCGCCGCCCGGGCCGGACTCCGCGACCGCGCGGCAGGTCGCCGCGGAGATCCTCGCGACGTCCGTGCGCCGGGGGCGGGGGGCTCCGCAGGAGGCGCCGGCGGGGCCCGCGCAGGAGGCCGCGCAGGCAGACGTGCCCGACGCCGGGTCCCAGCCCGCGCAGGAGGCCGTCACCGAGTGATGCGGGGAGCGATGGGGTGGCTGACGGGACTCGAACCCGCGACCCCCTGGACCACAACCAGGTGCTCTACCTACTGAGCTACAGCCACCGCGACCCGCGTGCGGGCCGACGAGGAGTCTAGCGGGTCGCGCAGCGTGCTCGTGCCGCGTGCCCCGCGGGCGGGACGGCCCGGAACGGCCCGGCTAGGCGACCGCGCGCGCGGCGATCGCGTCGGCGAAGCGCTCGAGCGCGCCGTCGGCGAGCGCGGTGAAGAGCGAGGGCTCGACCAGCTCGAGCTCCATGAGGACCGGCTCGCCGGCGTCGTCGCTCACGACGTCGACCCGCGCGTACAGGGGCGGGTCCGGGACGAGGTCGACGCCGTCGGCGGACACGGCGAAGAACCGGTGGGCGGCGCGGAGCACCTCGGCGGAGAACGCGACCTCCTGCTCGGAGGCCTCGAGCGGGCTCATCCGCTCCTCGCGGTAGATGCCGTCCACCCCGACGTCCGGGCCGTCGAGCATGGCGCCCTTGAGCACGGAGTGCGAGTACTCGCCCGCCACGAACACGTGGGCGCGCTCGCCGACCGTGTCGACCGAGCTCACGTAGCGCTGCACCATGACGGTCCGCTCCGCGGCGAGCAGCCGGCGGGCGTGCGTGATCGCCAGGCCGCGCGAGTGGGCGTCCATCGCGGTGTAGCGGCCGGTGTCGACGGACCCCGCGGAGACCGCGGGCTTGATGACGAAGTCGCCGCTCGCGGGGAACCGCGTGTGCAGCGCGCGCGACGTGAAGCCGCGCGACGGCTCGAGCCACTGCGTCGGCACGATGCGCACGCCCACCGACTCGAGGTCGCGCAGGTAGTGCTTGTCGGTGTTCCACTGCAGCACCG
>Ga0310830_101644_pt1 | contig 10627 bp, 12 predicted proteins | sample WT_ome_5_FD_201301 | JGI IMG/M metagenome (GOLD analysis project Ga0310830, IMG submission 201301) | Sorghum-adapted microbial communities enriched on wild type (WT) sorghum from Joint BioEnergy Institute, Emeryville, California, United... ...
TGGTCATCTCCGGCGACCGGGCCATCACCTCGACCGAACTCCTCCGCGACGTCGACGCGGCCCTCTACGAGGCCAAGAAGGCCGGGGGTGACCGTGCCGTGGTCCGCGAGCTGCGCCGGTAGCGGCGGCGCGGGGCCGCGGCGGCGGGGAGGGCGACCGGGCGTCGGCCGGCCCCGGTGGTCGGGCCCCGGAGGGGGAGAGGTTGCATAGGGCCGTGGCACAGCGAGTTGTCGTGGTGGGCGGGGGAATCGCCGGGCTGGCGGCGGCGCACCGGCTGCGCGAGCTCGGCCCCGAGCTGGAGATCGTGCTCCTGGAGCGGGCCGACCGCCTCGGCGGCAAGATCTGCACGCAGCCGTTCGTGGGCGTGCCGGTCGAGACCGGGGCGGAGACCTTCCTCATGCGCGAGGCCGGTGTCGAGTCGGCGGCCCTGAGGCTGGCCGGCCGCCTGGGGTTGACGGACGCCCTGGTCCACCCGGCGCCGGTGCCGTCCGCCCTGGCGATCGACACGGACCTGCGCCCGATCCCGGCCGCCACGCTCATGGGCATTCCCGCCGACCCGGCCACGGTGGCCGGCATCGCTCCGGTGACCGGCGCGGACGAGGACGCGGGCCGGCCGCTGCTGGCCCCGGACGAGGACATCCCGGTCGGTGCCCTGGTCCGGGCCCGCCTCGGCGACGCGGTGGTGGAGCGCCTGGTCGACCCGCTGCTGGGCGGGGTCTACGCGGGGCGGGCCGACGACCTGTCGCTGCGGGCGACCATCCCGGGCCTGCACCGGGCCGCCCAGGAGACGCGCACGCTGCGAGACGCCGTGGCCCGGGCCATGCGGGCGGCGCCCCGGCCGGCGGGCACGCCCGTCTTCGCGAGCGTCGCCGGCGGGCTGAGCCGGTACGTCACCGCGGTGGCCGAGGCCGCGCGGGCGCGGGTGCAGCTGGGCCAGACGGTGCGCGGCATCGAACCGACGGCGTCGGGTTGGCGGGTGCGGACGGGCGCGGCCGGGCGCGAGGCGGAGCTCGACGCCGACGCCGTCGTGCTCGCCGTGCCGGCGACACCGGCCGCGCGGCTGTTGCGGGCCGTCGACGCGGCGGCGGCCACGGCCGTCGGGGAGCTGCCCTACGCGAGCGTGGCGCTGGTGACGCTCGCCCTGCCGGCCGGGACCGTCCTGCCGTCGCTGTCCGGGTTCCTGGTGCCGGCCGGCCAGGGGTACTCGGTGAAGGCGGTGACGTTCATGACGACGAAGTGGCCCCACCTCGGCGCCGACGCCGTCATCGTCCGGGCGTCGCTGGGCCGCTACGGCGACAACGACGTACTCCAGCTCACCGATGAGAGCCTGGTCGACCTGGTCCGGGCCGAGCTGCCGCGGCTCGTTGGCACGCCACTGCCGCCCCCGCGGGCGGCGCGGGTCACCCGTTGGGGTGGCGCGCTGCCGCAGTACGGGGTGGGCCATGTGGCGCGGGTGGCGGGCGTACGGTCGTCGCTGCCGCCGACGCTGGGCCTGGCCGGCGCCGCGTTCGACGGCGTGGGGATCGCCGCCTGTGTGCGGTCGGGCGAGGCCGCCGCCGAGCAGGTGTGGCGGGCGCTTCACGATTAGGTCGGCCACAAGGACCTATGGCCCTACCCGCCGGCCTCGCCGCAGGTGGCAGGATGGCGAGCATGAGCACGGCACCGCAGGCGAGCCGGCCTGGCCTGGACGAGATCAACGCCACCATCCGCTACACGATGTACTCGGTGTTCCGGGTCGCCACCCCGCTCGGTCCGGCGTCCCGAGAGGACCTGGCGCGGGAGGTCGACGAGCTGTTCGACCAGATGGCGGCCAAGGACGTCGTGGTCCGCGGCACGTACGACCTGACGGGCATGCGGGCCGACGCCGACCTTCTGGTCTGGTGGCACGCGCCGAGCATCGACGCGCTGCAGGAGGCGTACGGCCGGTTGCGCCGTACGCGGCTGGGCGCCCACCTCGCGCCGGTCTGGTCGAACGCCGGGCTGCACCGGCCCGCGGAGTTCAACCGCAGCCACGTCCCCGCCTTCCTGGCCGGCGAAGAGCCACGTACATATCTGTGCGTTTACCCATTTGTCCGCTCCTATGAGTGGTATCTCCTGTCGGAGCAGGAGCGCCGGACCCTGCTCGCCGAGCACGGCCACATGGCGCGGGACTACCCGGACGTGCGGGCCAACACGGTGGCCTCGTTCGCGCTCGGCGACTACGAGTGGCTGCTCGCGTTCGAGGCGGACGAGCTGCACCGCATCGTCGACCTGATGCGTACGCTGCGCGGCGCCGGAGCCCGCCGGCACGTGCGCGAGGAGGTTCCGTTTTTCACCGGCCGGCGCCGTCCGATCCAGGAGATCGTCGCCGAGCTGCCGTAACCTGTCCCGTCGCGCTCAGCGGATCAGGCTCTCCAGCAGGGTCGCCACCCCGTCCTCATCGTTGCTCGGCAATCGGTGATGGGCGACCGCGAGCACCTCGGGGTGCGCGTTGGCGACCGCGTAGGCGGTGCCCGCCCAGGCGAGCATGGGCAGGTCGTTCGGCGCGTCGCCGACGGCCGCGACCTCGGCCGGGTCGACACCCCAGCGGGCGCACAGGTCGGCCAGCGCGGCCGCCTTGGACACGCCCGGGGCGGAGAGCTCGAGGATGGCCGGGTAGGCGCGGTCGGCCCGTCCGTGCCCGACCGACCAGGTGCAGGCCACGAGGTCGGCGAGGCTCGCCGACAGCCGCGCCCAGGCCGTGGCGGGGTCGCCTGAGGGCACCAACGCCATCAGCTTCACGAGCGGCTCGGTGACCAGCTCGGCCCGGGTGTGTACCGGGTAACGCTCCGAGTCCAGCGACGGGCGGTAGCGGTAGCCGACCTCGTGCAGCACGCGGCGTCCGGTCTCCACCGCGTACGCGACTCCGGGCAAAAGGTCGTCGATTCGCTTCATCACGTCGGCCGCGAGGTCCGGCAGCAGGGGACGGGTGATGACCATCCGCCCGGCGACCGGGTCGTACTCGACGGCCCCGTTGGCGCAGATCGCGGCGTCGAAGAGCGGCTCGGAGCCGAAGATGCTGTCCACGGTGCGGACCGGCCGCGCGGTGGCGAGGACGATCCGGTGGCCGGCGGCGCGGGCGGCCCGCAGCGCCACCCGGGTGCGCTCGGACAGCCGCGAGTCGCTGTCGAGCAGGGTGCCGTCGAGGTCGGTCGCGAGGACCCGAATCGGGCTACTCATGACACATGCCGATGGTTCGCTCGGGTTGGAGCGTGTCACCGTCGAACCCTACCGTCACCGTGACGTGGTCGACCACGATCGGCACGGCCACGCGGTCTTCGGCGGTGAAGTGCACCGACTCCGGGGGCAGGCCGCCCGGCGGCACCGGGGGCGGGGCGTCGGGGCGGAACGGGTCGTACGGGCAGCGGGCCACCGGGACCGCGGCCTCGCGGCTGAGCATCCCGCGCCGGCTGCGGACGACCAGGTCGGTCGCGCCGCCGGCGTAGGTGAGCGCCACCACGGAGTAGCCACCTTCCGGCGATGTCGCCAGGACGCGCTCGGTCGTGATGCGCCGGTCGCGGAAGGTGTCGCCGAGCGTGACCACCGGCAGCCCGACCGCGAGCGCCGGCACCGCCACCAGCGCCACGACGAGCCCGATCAGGGCCCGGCGGGCGGTTCGGGCCACCATGAGCAGGCCGGTCGTGGCCACGAGCGCCCCGGCGAGGGTCAGCACCGCCACCGACCCACCCGTCGTGGCGAGCGGGTGCAGGGCCGTGAGCCGCCAGGGGTTCCACACCGCGGCCGTCACCAGGGTCAGGCACCCTGCGGCGAGGACGAGCAGGGCGACCGTGACGGGCCGGCGAACCGGTGGGGCGAAGGACATGACCGCCATTGTGCCGAAGCAGCCGTCATCGCGCTCAACGGCATGAATGGCCGGGCGACCCCGGGGAATGGCCGCGCAGCCGGGCACGGAGCGGCATGGGGCAATTTGCTGCTTTATCGGCGCATTGGCACATGGGGAATGCCGTCCTCGACGTACTCCTCGCCCGCCACGGTGAAGCCGAACGACCGATAGAAGTCGACCAGATAGCTCTGGGCGTCCAGCACACACGGCCGGTCGCCCGTGCGCGCCAGGGCAGCCTCCATCAGCCGTCGGGCCAGCCCGCGACCCCGGGCGGAGGCGGCGGTGCATACGCGGCCGATGCGGGCGCTGCCGTCGGGCTCGGCGAGGATCCGTAGGTACGCCTTCGGGTCGGTCGGCTCGTCCGCGAACCACAGGTGCCGCGTGGTCGGCTCGGTGTCCCGGCCGTCCAGCTCGGGGTACGCGCACGCCTGCTCGACGACGAAGATGTCCGAGCGCAGTTTCAGCAGGGCGTAGAGGGTGGTGGTGTCCAGCTCGGCGAAGGCGCGGTCGTACAGGTGCATCTGATCATTCTGGTTCGCGCCATCCGGTCGCCCCCAACCTGGCCACCTCAAGGGCGTCCACCGCCGGGCGCCGCGGCTACCGGGCGCGGTCCCGGCCGGTCCACCGGAAGTGGACGAAGAGGCGGCCGAAGTTGTCCGAGTCCTTCTCGACGCGGTGATAGAGGGCCCGGATCTCCTTCTGAGCCAGGAAGCGCAGCACCCGTTTCTTGAGCGCGCCCGAGCCCTTGCCGGGAATGATTTCGACCAGCGTGGCGCGTTTCGCCACCGCCTGGGCGATGATGTCGGTCAGCGCCCGATCGATGTCCGCGGAGCGGTTGTAGATGTCGTGCAGGTCGAGCTTGAGCTTCACCTGTCCATTCTGAGCCCCGCGGCGCCGGTCCGGGCTCCGAGCCGACGCCGGACCGGCGGTGCCACCCGTTGCTCGCGCGGCAAGCGAGTCCGGCGCGGTCGCAATGTCCATTGTGGATTCGCGGGTGACGCCGGTGACCGGGCTGGGTCACAATGGCGGGGTGCTGGAGCGGGCGGGCGAGGCGCTGCGCGCGGCGCAGCGCGTGGTGGTCTTCACGGGGGCCGGCATCTCGGCCGAGAGCGGGATTCCGACGTTCCGCGACGCGCTGACCGGGTTGTGGGCACGGTACGACCCCGAGGAGCTGGCCACGCCGCAGGCGTTTCGGGCCGATCCCGAGCTGGTGTGGGGCTGGTACGAGTGGCGCCGCGCCCTCGTCAGCCGGGCCCAACCGAACGCCGGGCACGTGGCGGTGGCCGCGATCGAGGCGCGGGTGCCGGGCACGGTCGTGGTGACGCAGAATGTCGACGACCTGCACGAGCGGGCGGGTTCGACGGCACCGATCCGGTTGCACGGCAGCCTCTTCGCCCCGCGCTGCTCGGTCTGCTCCGCGCCGGCCCAGTTGGGGGAGGACCCGCCACCGGCCGAGGCCGGACGCGTCCCGCCGCCGGCCTGCGGGTCCTGCGGCGGCCTCATCCGACCGGGTGTGGTGTGGTTCGGGGAGTCGCTGCCGGAGGAGGCCCTCGCTCGGGCGGTGGCGGCCGCCAGTTCCTGCGACCTGCTACTCGCGGTCGGCACCTCTGGTGTGGTCCACCCGGCCGCCGGGATTCCGGTGACCGCGGCGCGTCACGGCGCGATGGTCATCCAGGTCAACCCCCAGCCGACCGCGCTCGATAAGATCGCCTCGCTGAACATTCGGGGCAGCGCGGCGAGCGTCCTCCCCGCCCTCGTCGCGGCCGCCTGGCCAGCTCAGGAGTAACCGTGCGTCCAGGCCCGGGCGAGGTTCTGCATTTCTCGGAAGATCCCACGATCCGCCGCTTCGTGCCACGGCTGGTGGCCAACCCGAACGTCGATCGGCCCTACGTCTGGGCGGTCGACCACGCGCGGTGCCCGGACTACTGGTTTCCGCGGCAGTGCCCGCGGGTGATGGCCTGGGTGACACCCTCCACATCGGAGGATGATCGCCTGCGGATCATCGGCCCCGGCGGGGGCGACCGGGTGCACGCGATCGAGTACGGATGGCTGGAGGCGATGCGGACCGTGCGCCTGTGGGCGTACCGGCTGCCGGCCGCGGTGTTCCGGCCGTTCGGCCAGATGCGGCACGCCATGGTCGCGGAGGAGCCGGTCGAGCCGCTCGGGCCGCCCGAGCCCGTCGGCGACCTGCTGGCGCTGCACGCCGCGGCCGGCATCCAGCTGCGGGTCCTGACCAACCTGTCGCCGTTCTGGGATGCGGTGATCACCACGAGCCTGGGATTCAGCGGCATCCGTCTGCGCAACGCCCGACCTCGACCCGAGTAATGATGACGATCGTCAATCCCGGTCAGCGGTACCGAGAGCCAGCGGTTCAAGGTCGCGGATGCGGGCGAGCATCTCGTCGACGCAGGGGCGGACCTGGGCCCGCAGGTCGTCGCTCCAGGTCTCGGTCTCGTACGTCCGGGTGAGGTAGAGCCGGCGGGCGTGCTCGAGGACCGGGCGGTGCTGGGGCGCGAGCCGGGGCAGCGCCCACGCAGCGGCGGCGTCCTTAGGCAGGATCTTTCCGGTGGCCACCGTGGTCCAGATGCGGGCGAGCGTCAGCACGACGTTGCGGGTGTCGCCGGGCAGGTCCGTGAGCAGAGCGTCCAGGTCCGCGAGGCTGGCTCGGGCCAGATCGGCCGGGGGTACGGGGTCGAGCACCCCGGCCGGTGGGGGTCCGGCCAGCGGGTGATCGCCGGCGAGCGTGATGGCGATCGCCAGCGCCAGGCCGGGCATCGGCTCGGGCCGGGGGAGCCGACCCGCCTCGTACTCGCTGCGAAGCCACTCGCCGTACAGGAAGTCGCCCATCGGCGGCCAGCGCCAGGGCCGCACCTGGGACACGACCACGGCGGTGAGCTCCACCGGCCGCCCGCCGGCCCGGGGGCCGGAGACCGCCAGGAGCCCGGCCACGAGCCCTCTCCGCTGGTCTTCGTCGAGGCTCCGCCGCGAGACGACGAGGATGTCCAGGTCGCTGGCCGGCTTGAGCCCGCCGAGCACCGACGATCCGTGCAGGTAGATTCCGACGAGATCCGGCCCGGCGACCTGGGTCACCAGGCGGGTCACCGCGCGCAGTTGATCCACGCTGACAGGTTCGCCGACCAGCCGGTCCGCCGCACCCGAGTATTCGGGCGGGCCTTACTCGAAGAAGAAGTCGAGCACAGCCGGGGCGAAGGCGTCGTTGAGCATGGGCACGTGGTGACTCCCCTGCATGCTCCACAGCACGACCCGGCTGCCGTCCCGGCAACCGTCGGCGTAGACGGTGACGACCGTCTCCGCCTCCCGGACCGCGTCGTCCAGGTCCAGCCGCGGCGCGCTGGTGTCGGCTTGCTCCGAGCATCCGTTCAGGGAGCGCCACTGCGCCACCGTGTCCTCCGCCCCTGGGTAGGCCCGGTCTCCGCTGAACACGCCGCCGCGGTAGTTGACCGTTTCGTCGGCCGTTCCGTGGACCTGCAGGACGCTGACGGGCCGGGACGGGCGGCAGCGCGACGGATCGGCCCAGAGGACGCCGGCCAGCGAGGCGATCGCGGTGATCTGGTCGGCGTGTTCGCACGCCATGCGGTGTGCCATATACCCGCCGTTGGAGTGGCCCACGATGAAGACCTTCCCGGCATCGACCGAGTACGACTCCTTGACGTGCTCGATGAGGTTGCTCAGGTATGTGGAGTCGTCGACCCCGGACCCGTAGAGGTCGCAGCAGGCGTTGGTGGCGTTCCAGAACCAGTCCCCGTCCCGGTCGGTCGTGCCGTCGGGCAACGCGTAGAGGAAGCCGCGCTCCTCGGCGTGCGGCGCGAGCCGGAAGTACGACTCCAGCTCCGCCGAGTGCGAGGTGTAGCCGTGCAGCCCGATGACCAGGGGTGCGGGGGTCGCCTCGTCGTAGGAGCTCGGTACGTAGAGGCGGAACGGCCGGCCGTCCACCTCAACTGTCACGGTGGTGAGGTCGGTCAAAGACGTCGTCAGCTCCGGGTCGGGCGTCTCGTCCTTGGTACAGGCGGCCGCGACCGGCAGCAGCGCCACCAGCGCAACGACCGCGTAGCCGAGCCTTCTCATGTCCTGCCCTCCCCCGTGCTGGTGAGACATGGCCGTGCGATGACGGACGGCTGCCGCCGACAGGCTACCGATCGGGTCCACGCCGGTTCAATCTCCGTCCACATCGATGAGTTCCAGGCTGACCGTCGCGACGTCTCCGACATCGAGATGCTCGGCCGCGCGGACGGCGCGCTTGACCGGAAGCACGTAGCAGCCGCGGGCACTGTCGGGAAAGATCGAGGTGGTCCAGGTGCTGTCACCGATCGTGGCCCGCACCCGGAGGGACCCGAAACCGCGCCGCGGCCCGTGGTAGCGCTCGCGGATCTCCTCGGATACGTCGATCGGCACGCTGACGAAGACCCAGCTGTCGCTGCGCCGCGCATCCCACCGCCACAGCTCGGCGTCGAAGTCGACGATCACACCCGAAGCTTGACACACCGGGCCGGCATTCCTGGCCGCCTCAGCGCCCCGCGCGGGGCCAGGACGTCGCCGCGTTGCCCCGGCTCGCCCCACCGGCCCGCGCCGAATCAGCTGGGCGGGTTCATCGGCCGGCGTCGGTCACCCCGCGGTCGCCGTCGTGGGCGCGTCGCGCAGAGGGAGGCGCTCGCGGGTGGCGGGGCGTTCGCTGGCGTAGTAGCGGTAGAGCAAATAGGCCGCGACGGCGGACAGCACGTGCCAGGCGGCGTGCAGCTGCAGCAGGGACTGCGGGGCGCACAGCCATCGGGTATCGGCGATCCAGAGGGCGAAGGCGCTCACCATCGCGGTGAGCGCGCCATAGGCGAACTCCGTACGGATGCGGACGCCGCCGCGCCGGATGATCGCCATCTCCAGCCCGATGACGACGACCAGCAGCAGCGCGAAGGCGAGGTTGCCCGGGTGCCGGATCACCGGAACGTACGTGGGCAACCGGTTGATCAGGACGGAGAACAGAGTCGCGGCGAAGACCACCTGGACGAACAACTGGAGACCGCCCCGCTGCCATCGCATCGCCGCGTAGCCGGTGGCGAAGGCCGCGATGAGGGCCATGCTCAGCTGATCCAGCCGTCCACCGAGGCTCGACTGGGTGGCGTGCATGGCCGCGCTCGCCGGTCCCAGCAGCACCACGAGGCAGGCCATGAGGGTGGCCAACGACCGGGGCATCGAGTGACCGGGGGCCCGGCGGCTGGCGTGAGCGGCGATGAGCAGCCCGGCCACCACGAAGCCCAGATTGCTGAACGTGTTCACCGGCTGCCGGACCACCCAGTCCCGCGTTGCCTCGCAGAAGTTCGCGCCCCGCCCCACGTCCGGCCCGAGCCAGCCGTGGGCGATCGCCAGCACCAACAGTCCACAGGAGACGATCGCGGTCGCGCCGGCGAGGGCGACCGGCCACCGATCACGCCGCATGAGGCGTACTGTACCGCTCGCCGCGGCCGATCGGCCGGGCTCACGGGGGCCGATGGTAGCCGGCCGAGCCCGTCGAGCCCGATGACAGACATGGAGATGTCTCACGCCACCGCTGGTCGGCCTGGGCGGGGTGGTGCTGATGGTGCCCGCCCGGCACGTCGCCGTCATCGGCCATCGCACCACCGACCTGGAGCCCGTCGCGGCGGCCGAGCTGGCCCGGCTGCCGGCCGGCGTCAGCCAAGAAGGCTCGCCACATCGCGTTCCGCGACCCGGCGGCGGTCGACCGGCCCGAGGTGCGGGACCTGCTGCAGGCCGCGGCCCGCCTGACAGCCCGCTGAGTCGGCGGGCGAGCACGGCCCGTCGGGTGTTTCCCGCCGGGTGGTTACAACGACCGGACGGCGGCGAGGGCGGCCTCGATGTCGGCCTCCGAGTTGAGGATGGTCGGCCCGAAGCGCAGGTAGGAGGGCTGGTACGGGGTGGAGCTGGCGACGATGTTGGCGCGCCGCAGCCGCGCGACCGCCTCGTCCGGGCCGTACCCGTCCACCTCGCAGCAGACCAACCCGGCCGACGCGTCCGGGCTTCGGGGGGTGCGCAGGCGCACCGAGGGAATGCCGGCCAGGCCGTCCTTGAGCATGGTCGCCAGGGCTCGCGTCCGCTGGGCCACCCGGCGCGGCCCGACCGCCCGCAGGAACTCGAACGCCTCGGCCAGCGCCCAGCGGTGCTCGAAGCTGTGGAAGCCACCCGGGGTGGACCACGGTCCCGGCTCGTCGCCGGCGGTGTCGATGAAGCTCGGAATGATCGGGGTGAACCGTGACCAAGCGGATGAACGGCCCCAGATGAGGCCGGTGCCGCGCGGGCCGAAGAGCCACTTGTGGGTCCCGGTGATGAGGAAGTCGACGCCGAGGTCGGCCGGGGTGGCGTCCTCGGCGGCGAAGCCGTGCACACCGTCCAGGCAGACCAGAATCCGCTCGGGCTCCGGACGGTTCCCGTTGACCTTTGCGATGGCATCGGTCATCCGACGGACCGGCAGGCGCACGCCGGTGCTGGAGTGCACCCAGGTGAGCGCCACCACCCTCGTCGCCGGCCCGATCGCGGCCAGCAACCGGTGCACCATCTCGTCCGGGTTGGCCTGGGCGGAGTCGTCGTACAGCCGGGTCCGCCGCACCTGCACGCCGTCCCGGATGCTGCGCAGCCGGAGCGCCTCGTGGGTGGCGAAGAACTCGTGCTCCGTCGTGAGCACCTCGTCGCCGGGGCCCAGCCGCAGGCCGGAGTAGAGCAGGCCGAGCCCCATGGTGGTCGAGTCGGTGAAGGCGATCT
>Ga0310830_101647_pt1 | contig 10616 bp, 6 predicted proteins | sample WT_ome_5_FD_201301 | JGI IMG/M metagenome (GOLD analysis project Ga0310830, IMG submission 201301) | Sorghum-adapted microbial communities enriched on wild type (WT) sorghum from Joint BioEnergy Institute, Emeryville, California, United... ...
CTGGCGACGATCTGGTTCGAGCTGCTCTGCGCGACGACCCGGTACAGGAACGTCTGGATCGGCTGCAGATCCGGATTGTTGATGTAAATCATCCCGGTGAAGTAGTCGTTCCATTGCCAGACGCCGTGGAACAGGGCGATCGTCGCCACGACCGGCATCGACACCGGAATGATGATCCGGACGAAAATCGACAGGTCGTTCGCGCCGTCGATCCGGGCCGCCTCCTCCAGCCCGTCGGGAATTTCCCGGAAGAAGGCGAGGAAGATGATCAGATCGAAGAAACTGAACAGCGCCGGAATGATATAAACGGCGAACTTGTCGAGCATGCCGAGATCGCGGATGAGCAGGAACGTCGGAATGAGGCCGCCGCCGAAAAACAGCGTCACCGTGCCCATCATCATGTAGAACTTCCGCCCGATCAGCTCCCGGCGCGAGAAAGCGTAGGCGACCATCGCGGTGAAGAAGACGTGGCACACCACGCCGATCACCGTCTTGGCGGCCGTGACGCCCATCGCGGTCATGATGCCCGCGTTCGCGAATACGGCCTCGTAATTGTCGAGGCTGAACTTGCGCGGCAGCCAGTAGATGCCGCCCCGCATCGCGTCCTGCCCGTCATTCAGCGAATTGACGAACACGTACCAGATCGGATAGAGCGTTACGAAGCAGAGCAGGAGCATGCCGATGACGTTCGCCGCGTCGAACAGCTTGTCGCCCGTCGAAAGTTGCTTCCGGGTAAGCATGGGAACACACCCTCTTTCCCTCGCGGATCAGAACAGCCCGGTGCCGTTGATCCGCTTCGTCACGTTGTTGGCGATCAGGAGCAGGATCAGGGCGACGATCGATTTCAGCAGACCGAACGCCGTCGCATACGAATACCGGCCCGACAGCAGCCCGACATGGTAGACGTAGACGTCAATCACGTTGCTGGCGCTCTCGTTCAGCGAGTTGCGCAGGACGAGAATCTGGTCGAAGTTCGAGTTCAGCACGCCGCTGACGGCGAGAATGAACAGGATCGTGATCGTGCCGCTGATGCCGGGGATGGTGACGTAGCGCATTTTCTGGAACCGGTTCGCGCCGTCGATGGTCGCCGCTTCGTACAGTTCCGGCGATACGCCCGTGATCGCGGCCAGATAGATGATCGCCGACCAGCCGAGCTCCTTCCAGATGTCCGACGTGATGACGATCGTCCAGAACCAGTTCGGCTCGGCGAGAAAATAGACCGGCTCGTCCAGGATGCCGAGCGCGATGAGCAGCTTGTTGATGAGCCCCACGTCCGCCAGCCAGGTCGCGAGGATGCCGCCGAGAATGACCCAGGACAGAAAGTGCGGCAGGTAGGAGATCGTCTGCACCGCTTTCTTGAGCCTGAGCGAACGCAGCTCGTTCAGCAGGAGCGCGAACAGGATCGGCAGCGGAAATCCGATCGCCAGCCGGATCAGGCTGATGCCGAGCGTGTTGCGGAGCACGCGCGGCAGCTCGTCATCCTCGAGCACGTCCCGGAAATGCTCCAGGCCGACCCACGGCGATTCGGCGATCGAACGGATGATGTCGTAATCCTTGAACGCGATGATGATGCCGTACATCGGGATGTAGTTGAAGACGAACATCCAGGCCGCTCCGGCGAGCGCCATGAGCTGCAAATACCGCTGGGCGGCCAGTTTGCGCAGCAGTTTGACGAATCGTTGCCGGTGCGTCATGGAGGCGCGCTGAAGGTTGGCTTCAAGCTCCATGTCCAATCGCGATCCCTCCCGGTGCGGCCGCGCCCGATTCCGCCGGGCAGGACCGTACACCCATTGTAGAACGGCGGGCGTCGGGAGATAAGGGCGCTTTTTTTCAAACGGGTTGCAAGATTATAGGTCGGATTGTGACGGTATCTTCCGCTTGTCCGATCCACTATAATCACTTCAGGGACTTCATTTCCAGATACACGAGGGAGGAGCATGCGCCAATGGAGACGATCCGCATCGCGGGCGTGGAGAAGCCGGTATCGCGGCTGATCAAGGGAACCGACTATTTCTGGCACCGAAACTATGAGACCGCGGCTGCCAATCTCGACGCCTTCCTGGCGGTCGGCGGCAACACGGTCGATACGGCGCGCATCTACTGCGGCGGCGAGAGCGAGGAAGTGCTCGGGCGGTACATGGAGGAGCGGAAGGCGCGGGACCGGTTCGTGATTTTGACAAAAGGCGCGCACCATGACCGGCACGGTCCCCGCGTCAACCGGGAGGCGATCCGGGAAGATCTGCTCACCAGCCTGGAAAAGCTGCGGACCGATCATGTGGAACTGTACGCCTTGCACCGGGACGATCCGGACGTGCCGGTCGGGGAAATCATCGAGGCGCTCAACGAGCATATCGAAGCCGGCCGGATCGGAGCGATCGGCGGCTCCAACTGGACGTGGCAGCGGCTGCGGGAGGCGAACGCCTGGGCCGAAGCGCACGGGCTGGTCGGCTTCGCGTTCAGCAGCCCCAATCTGAGCCTGGCGAAGGCGAACGAGCCGTTCTGGCCGGGCTGCGTGTCGGCGGATCGGGAGACGATCAGGTGGCATGGAGCGTCGCAAATGCCTTTGCTGTCCTGGTCGTCGCTCGCGCGCGGCTTCTTCTCGGGGCGGTTCACACCCGATGTGAAGGACGATCCGGACATCGTCCGGGTGTTCTACAGCGACGCGAACTGGGAGCGGCTGCGCCGGGCGGAGAAGCTCGCGCGGGAGAAAGGCGCGTCGGTCGCGCAGATCGCGCTGGCCTGGGTGCTGAATCAGCCGTTCCCGACCTGCGCCCTGATCGGCGCCCGCAACGCGGAGGAGCTCCGCTCCTGCCGTGAGGGCATGGACATCAAGCTGACGCGGGAGGAAATGGACTGGCTCGATCTGGCCGCCGGGGAGCGGTAGCTTGTCGGCCGCACCCCTTCACATCGCGCCCCGTTCAACCCGCATCCCCGCAACGTTCACATCGACCCCGCCGCCGGAACGGCCACGGTCTTGGCGGCGGCGGCTTTGCCGTGCATGGCGCGGAAGAATTCCGGATCATCCTCGGCCAGCGCCAGCCAGGCGTCCACGCATCGCGGATCGAACTGCTTGCCGCTCTCCTGCGCGATGATCTTCATCGCATCCTCATGGCGCATCGCGGACCGGTAGGCGCGCGAGGACGTCAGCGCGTCGTAGACGTCCGCCACCGCGGCGATCCGCGCCAGCAGCGGGATCGTTTCGCCCTTCAGCCGGTCCGGGTAGCCGGTTCCGTCCCATCGCTCGTGATGCGAGCGGATGATTTCCAGCTCCTCGGTCATGAAGCCGAGCTGCTTGCACAGATTGTAGCCGTAGACGGGGTGCAGCTCGATGACGGCCCTCTCCTCCGGCGTCAGCTTGCCGGGCTTGTTCAGAATCTCATCGGGAATGAACAGCTTCCCGACATCGTGCACGATGCCGCCCTGCGCCAGGGCACGCAGCATCCGCGGCTGCACGCCCATATGCTCGGCGAGCCGGAGCGCGTACATCGCCACGCGGTAGTTGTGCCCTGCCGTGTAGGCGTCCTTGTTCTCGGTCTGGGCGATGAGCGACCGGACGCTCGGCGAGATGGACGAATCGATCAGGCCGCGGGGATCGGGCCGGAACAGCGTCTTGAACAGCCCCGCGACGGACGGCTGGCCGATGTACTGCGCGACAACGCCGACGACCATGCACAGCATCGACCCGAACAGGGTGACATGGTACAGCCACCAGCTCGCTTCCCACACCGTTCCGTACACCATGATGATGGTCGAAACGATCAGAAGGCTGGAACTGTAGACAATGCCGAGATGAATCGGAAAGCGGGTCATGACATAGAGCTTGCGGTAACGGTACATGGCGAAAAGGCAGAAGGCCGCCGTGACGCCGACGGGCAGCCAGGGGTACGAAGCGGGATCGGGGAGCAATGATTCAAGCCGTTCGGCGCAGGCGACCGCCAGCAGGACGACGACCGCCAGAATGCCGCTCCATGCCGGCACAAGGGGGCGCTGCACGCGCGACAGCCAGCCCACGAAGGCCATATCGGTCGGAAGCGCCGACAGGAAAACCCATGCCGCGGCGACGCTGACGCTGAGCCGTCCCGACAGGGCGGAGAGCGCGCGGCCTTCTTCCACGATGAATCCCGGCGTCGACAGGCCGTGCAGCATGAACAGCCCCGCCAGCGAGATGAACCCGACGGACAGGAACGTGATGTTCACGTTCCGCAGCTTGATTCCGGCCACGCCGACGGCGGTCGACACCAGCATCGCCAGCAGCGACACGATGGATACGATGTAGAAATGTCCGACCGGGTGCTCCAGCCTCGCATGCAGGTGCGGCATTTCGTGGATCATGAAGAAGGCGCCCAATGATATGCCGATCAAGAGAACGGGACCGAGCCAGGACCACAGTTTCGCGCGCATGGAACTCCTCCCCTGTCGAGCAACAAGGCAAGCTTTCCAATATTTTGTCGATCGACTTTAGTATACCGGCTTCCTTCCCGCAGATAAATATCAAAAATCACATCGAACGAATCGCCGCCCATCCTCCCTCAACGGAAGCGAGCGGCGAATGCCGACGAGCCCGTCCGTTCCCCGGCAATGCGCCCGTCAGACCATGCCCGCCTGCGCCTGCTCCCGGGAATGGCGGTACAGCTCGGCGTAATAGCCGTCTGCGGCGAGCAGCGACTCGTGGTTGCCTTCCTCGACGATGCGGCCGGCGCGCATGACGATGATCCGGTCCGCGTGCCGGATGGTCGACAGCCGGTGCGCGATGACGAGCGTCGTCCTTCCTGACGCGACGCGGTCCAGCGCCTGCTGCACCAGCCGCTCCGTATGCGAGTCCAGGTTGGCGGTCGCTTCGTCGAGGATGAGAATTTTCGGCTGAAAAACGATGATCCGCGCGAACGATACAAGCTGCCGCTCCCCGGCCGACAGGCCGCTGCCCCGCTCCGACAGCCGCGTGTCATAGCCGTCCGCAAGCCGCGCGATCATTTCGTCCGCCCCGACAAAACGGCACGCCTCGATCACCCGCTCCCGGCTGATCTCCTCCCGGAACAGACGAACGTTGTCGATGATCGTCCCCGAATAGAGGAACGGCTCCTGCTGCACGAGCCCGACGATCCGGTGCAGCGTCTCGAGCGGCAGACGCCGGATGTCGACGCCGTCGATTTCCACGCTTCCCTGGTTCACGTCATAGAAGCGGACGAGCAGGCTGACGAGCGAGCTCTTGCCCGCTCCGGTCACGCCTACGATGCCGACGAACTCGCCGGGCCGGATATGCAAATCCAGACCGCGCAGCACTTCCTGGCCGTCAACGTAGGAGAACCGGATCCGGTTGAAGTCGACCCGCCCGCGCACGTCCTCTTTTCGAAAAGCAACCGCCTTGGCCGGATCGGGGTCGCGCACTTCGGGCTCGATGGAAAAAATCCGCCACAGCCGCTCCATTGACACCATCGTCGATTGCAGCGTATTCCATTGCTGGGTCAGCGCGTTGATCGGCTGGAAGAACTGCCGGATGTACGTAATGAACGCGTAGAGTACGCCGAACTCGAACTTCTGGTGCAGCACCGCGTACCCGCCGAGCCAGACGGCGGCCGCTGCCGCGGCGTTGCCGAGCAGGTCGAAGGAGCGGTTGAACAGAATCGTCGCGCGCACTTCGCGCAGATTTTCCTTGAGATAGGTCCGGTTCAAATCGGTGAACCGCCGGTTCTGCTCCTCCTCCTGGTGGAACGCCTGGATCAGGCTCATGCCGGACAGGTTCTCCGCGGTGAACGCGATCAACCGCGAGAGCTGCGCCCGCGAGCGGTGGTACGCGCCGCGCAGCATGCGGCGGAACAGCAGCGCGATCGCCCCGATGACCGGGATCAGGATCAGCGCGTAGCAAGCGAGCTCCGCGTCCAGCCAGAACATGAAGCCGATGATCATGACGAGCATGAGGCCGTCCCGGACGAGGCTGAGCAGCACCTGGGTGAAAAACTGGTTGATCGTCTCCGTGTCGCTCGACTCGTTCGTCACCAGGCTGCCGATCGGGTGCCGGTCGAAGAACGACATCGACTGGTCCGTGATGTGGCGGAACAAGTCTTTGCGCAATTGCGCGACGATGGCCTGCCCCGCGCGCTGGAGCAGATTGCTCTGCAGGTAGGAGAAGACAAACGCGACAACCGCGAGCAGCGCGTACGCCGCCCCGAGTCCGATCAATACCGGGGCGCCGGATGCGCCGAGCGGGATCGTGTCGTCGATCGCCGTCTTGACGATGACCGGCTGCAGCAGGTCGGCCGCGATCGCCAGAAATGTGCACAGGAAGCCGAGCAGAAACGTCCGGCGGTGCGGCCGCGCGTAGCGGAGCAGCGCCCGGATCGCCCGCCGGCGGTGAAGCGCAAGCTGCGGCGGTTCGCCGGACGGCCGCGCGCTTCCGGGCCGCGCGCTTCCGGGCCGCGCCGTGCTGCCGAGGGTTGCGTCAGCCATGGACGGCCGCCTCCTCTCCCTGCAGCCGGGCCATCGCCGCGTAATGGCCGCCAAGGCGCAGCAGCTCGCGGTGCGTCCCCCGCTCGACGATCCGCCCGCCGTCCATGACGACGATCAGGTCCGCGTGCATGACCGCGCTGATCCGGTGGGCGATCATCAGCGTCGTCTTGCCGCGGCGGGTCTTCCGCAAGTTATGCAGGATTCGCGATTCGGTCACGGTGTCGACCGCGCTGACGCTGTCATCCAGAACGAGGATCGGCGCTTCCTTGATCAGCCCGCGGGCGAGGCTGGTCCGCTGCCGCTGGCCGCCGGACAGCGTGAGCCCCCGCTCCCCGAGCTTCGTGTCGAAGCCGTCCGGGAACCCTGCGATGTTGTCGTAAATGTCCGCCAGCCGCGCCGCGTCCTCGATCCGCTCCCGCGCTTCCGCGCGGTTGTGGAAGGCGATGTTGTCCGCGATCGTCGTGCTGAACAGGAAGCCGTCCTGCGGCACGTATCCGATGGCGGTGCGGAGACTTTCCAGCGTCGCTTCCCGGATGTCCCGTCCGGCGATGAACACGCTCCCTTGCGGCGGGTCGCAGACGCGCAGCAGCAGCTTCGCGAGCGTCGTCTTGCCGCTGCCGGTCCGTCCGACGATGCCGACCGTCATCCCCGGCCGGATGTCCAGCGTAATGTCCGACAGCGCCGGCCGGGCGGCGCCCGGATAGGTGAACGTCAGGCCGCGGATCTCGACGGACGCGGCGTCCTTCGGCAGCGGCCGGGCGCCTTCCGCGTCGGCGATGTCCGGACGGATCGCGAGCAGCCGGTTCAGCCGCTCGAGCGAGGCGCGGGCGCGCTGCACCATGTTGATCACGTTGCCGATCTGCTGCAGCGGGTTCGCGATCATGCGCAAATACAGCGTCAATTCGACGAAATGGCCGAGCGAGAGCCGGCCTTGCAGCACAAGCACGCCGCCCCAGACAAACGCAACCACGAGCGCCATGGCGCCGGCGAGCGGCAGCGACGCCTGGAACTTGCCGCTGAGCCTTACGAGTTTGCGCTGGTTCTCGCGGATCCGGTCGACCGTCTCCCCGAAGCGCGAGCGCGCGATCGGCTCCGCCGCGAACGTTTTCGTCACCTTGATGCCGCCGAATTGCTCCTCCGCCGACTCGGTCATCGCCGCCAGCGACTCCTGCACCTTGAGTGATTGCTTGCGGATGCGGGGGCCGAACCAGACGACGAGGAACGGAATGGCCCCGAGCGGCAGGATGCTGACGGCCAGCACATACAGCGGAATGCCGCTCAGCAGCATGATGGTCACCGCCGACAGCAGCAGCACGACGGCGTTCGTGAGCTGGTTGAACCCGTTGGCGATCGATTCACGCACCGTCGACACGTCGTTCATCACGTAGCTGAGCAGTTTTCCGATGCCGTTTTTCGCGAACCAGGCTTCGCTTAAGTCCGTGAAATGCCGGAACAGCTTCTCTCGCGTCGTAAATTCGAAAAAGCGTCCCAACCGGTGGTTGATGTACTGGCCGACGCCGAACAGGACGCAGTAGCCGGCGCCGATCGCAAGCAGCGCGACGCCGCTGCGTCGCACCGCTTCGGCGGTCAGGCCGCCCAGGTCGACCTGATCGGCGAAGTCGCCGAGTACGGCCGGGTACAGCGCGTGGATCATGTTCGCCGCCGCGATGGAGAGCGCCGCCAGCACATAGCAGAACCAGTATTTTCGGATCTGCGCGATGATCAGCCCAGGTTTGCCCAACCGGATTCTCACCTGCTTTCTGCCGGCTGCCGCCCCGGCTTTTCAATAAGGAAGAAGATCAGCGTCTGCGTGACCGCCGCTCCGAACAGGACGACCGGCAGCAGCGAGGACCGCAGATCATCCGCGAACGCGAGCAGCAGCACGATGGACAGGACGCGGCCGGCGTTCAGGAACGTCTCCCGCATGACGACGGCCTCGTTTCGTAGCTGGCCTCTCAGCGGCAGCAGCGCGATTTGGCGATAGTAGTAGTTCGACAACGTATTGTGCATCAGCGGATTGCCGAGCGAGAACAGGATCATGAACACGGCGACGGTCCAAAATGTGAAGTCGACGAACAGGAAAGCGGCGCCCGCGGAGATGCCGACCGACGACAGCAGGACGTACAGCTTGCCGAGATGCTCACGGGCGAAGCGCGAGATGGCGAAGCTGGACAGGATGACGAGCCCGGCGAAAAAGATCGTCAGATAGCCGACCCAATCTTCCCGGCCGATCGTGGCGTACAGCATGATGTTGGGCAGAAACAGCGTGATGCCCTGGAGCAGCCCCCACAGGAAGAACGCGAGGAGCGATTTCAGCCAGGCGGGCTGCCTTCGCAGCGCCAGCGGCACGAGATTCATGTAGAACGCCTTGTGGCGCGTTTCCGAAGGCCGGATGCGCAGGCTGAGCACGGCCGCGGTGACGAACAGGGCGAGGGCCAGGGCGAAGGTGGTCAGGTAGCCCGTAAGCCCTTCCATGATGCCGATGATCGTGCCGGCGACCGCCGGTCCGGCCAGCCCGGCCAGATTGAAGAACGTCGTGTTGAGTCCGAGGAACCGGATCCGGTTCGAACCGGTGGACACGTCGTACATCATGACGAGATAGGCCGTCCAGTACATGCCGGAAGCGAAGCCGTTGAACAGGCCGAATCCGATGTAATACTTGACCATGGCCGTGCCGGCGAGGATGACGAGCAGGTAGAACACCGCCGTCAGCACAATGCCGATCCGGTACGTGACGAGCCGGTCGGTCCGCTTCGCGAGCCAGGCGCCGGCCAGAAATCCGAAGGGGGTCAGCAGAAACACGATGATGTTGTAAATGCCATTGACGGCCAGATCCTCGGTCAGACGCCACAGATACAGGTTCAGGAACAGGCCCGCCATCGAAGCGCCGAACTGGAACAAGCTGTGGATGCCGATCGTCAGCACCGCTTCGGCTGACAGGCGCCGACTCGGATCGACGGTGCCTCCCGCCCGCGCAAGCGTCTTCATCCGGGACCATAAGCCCATGCTGCTTTCCCCTTCCGGTGCCATTGTCCGGTCATGCCGCTTGCCCCCTATTGTAGACCCGCCCGCCGTGAAAGCAAACGGAACAAGGCCGGCTCTGGCGCGTTCTCGCGTCATACCGGCCCGTTTACCCGCATTATCCGCCGCTTTTCAGCCAATTCAGCACGTCATCCAGCGTCGCCGCCGGCACGATGGTCAGATCCGGCGCGCCCAGACGGGCTTCCTCTTCCTGTCCCGCCGGCACGAAGAAAACGTCCGCGCCCGTCCGGCTGACCGCGTACGCCTTCTGCCGGACGCCGCCGACCGGGCCGATGACGCCCCCGGGCCCGATCGTGCCGGTGCCCGCGACGTGAAGCCCCCCGGTCACGCCGCCCGGCGTCCATTGGTCGAGCAGCGCCAGCGCGAGCATCGCCCCGTGCGACGGGCCGCCCTCGTGCATGAAATACCGCCGGTAGACGAGGCCGTCCGGCACGTCCGGGTCGAGCGCGTGCTCGACGATGATGCCGAAGACCGCCCGCCCCGGCTCGTCCTCCGCCGGACGCGTCGCCGCCGTCACGGCCGTCGCGGTCCCGTTCCGCAGCACGGTGAGCCCGACCGGTTCGCCCGGCGCGACCTGCCGCATCGCTTCGGCCAGGTCGGCCGGCGTTCGGACGGCGGCGCCGTTCACCGCCGTGATGATGTCGCCCGCATGCAGCGCGCCCGCGGCCGGGCTGTCCTTCAGCACGGCGACGACGCGCGCGCCCCGCATGCGGATGCCTTCGCCGCGGCCGGCCCGCTCCCCGGCGACGGCGGCGCCCGCGGCTTCCGCATCGAGCTTCAGGCTGCGGACGAGCTCGTCGTATTCGGCGAGCGGCATGCCGAGATTCCCGATCGGCTCGAACTCGTAGTGCGGGAAGAGCCGCGCGTAGAGCCGGTCGGCGAGGAACGCCGGCCGCCCGATGACGAGCACGCCGTCGATTCGCCCCTTCGGCTCGCCGTCCGCGGCGCGGACGTACCGGCTGACGTCGAACGTCAGGCCGGGAGTGGTCACGATCTCGCCCGTCGGCGTAAACAGCAGGCCGAGCAAGGCGAGCGTGGCCGCGAAGGCGCGCAGCGTGCGCGCCGGAACGCGCCGTCTTAACCGGCGCCGCTCGGCGCAGGCCAGGTCGGCGAACGACGCCAGCCACGCC
>Ga0310830_101665_pt1 | contig 10521 bp, 20 predicted proteins | sample WT_ome_5_FD_201301 | JGI IMG/M metagenome (GOLD analysis project Ga0310830, IMG submission 201301) | Sorghum-adapted microbial communities enriched on wild type (WT) sorghum from Joint BioEnergy Institute, Emeryville, California, United... ...
CGATTCCCATCACCCGCTTTTCTTATTTCACAATTCTTATGTCCCAGTAGCTCAGTTGGATAGAGCAGCGGCCTTCTAAGCCGTCGGTCGGGAGTTCGAATCTCTCCTGGGACGCCACTTACATACGATCGGTTCGGGTTAACAGTGCTGAAACCCTTGATATGACCGCGTTTGCGGTCATTTTTCATTTTTTGGGAATCCCGAAAAAAACGATAGAATCCGAAAAAATTTTGCACGAATTTTGCACGGCTATTTAGCATGGTACAGCTCCTCCATTGCAAGGTCAACTTGCCGAGACTCTTTTTGCTCCATCTCATCTAAAATATGAGAGTACGTTTGCAGCGTGGTTACAATATCTTTATGTCCAAGACGCCGAGAAACGTATTTGATATTCACTCCTTTATACAAGAGCATGGATGCGTGAGTATGACGGAGCCCGTGGCAAGTGATCGTTTTAATCCCGATTTTTTTGCATAATGATCGCAACGTTTTATTGACTGCGTTATTTGTCACAATTTCCATTTTTGAGTTGATAAACACTAAATTTTTCGTGTTTCGTAATCCTGTTTTCATAGCTAATTCATTTTGATACTTTCGCAGTTCTTTGAGCATATTTAACGTCTCGTTATCGACCGTAATGGTTCGTTTTGAATCGAACGTCTTTGTATCGCTAAAGTCATTTGCCCCTTTAAAGTCCCAAGTCTTATTAATCGTGATTGTTTTGTTTTTGAAATCAACGCAATCCCATGTCAGGCCCATGATTTCCGAGAAACGAGCACCAGTGGCGATTGCGAATAAAATGATGTATCGAGAGATATATTTAGGTTTCATGTCCTTTTTTATTTCTGCTATCAACTTCTTCACTTCGTCAAAATTGAGATATTTCAATTCTTCCGATTTTGCTTCTACTTCTCCCTTTATGACCACTTTATACGTGGGATCACGGGTGATAATTCCTTCTTCAATCGCATCACGGAGGCACGACTTAATATATGTGTGTCGTTTTCGTACTGTCGCTGTCGTATGGTTTTTGCCGATTTCGTTGATGAACTTTTGGTACATATCGCGCGTCAAATCTTTCAATTTAACCCCAGCGAAATATTCTTCAACCAATTGAACGGATAACTCAATGTTTCTTTCGTGCGCTAAGCTGTATTTCCCCTTTTTATACAACTCGAACCAATTCCGCATATATTCAGAGAAGAGTTGATCCCCTGCGTTGATGTCGTATCCCTTGTGCAGTTGTTTCTCTAATTCAGCGGCCGCAAGCTCCGCCTCTTTCTTGGTACGGAAGCCTCCTTTCGTTTTCGTTTTATATTTTCCGTTTTCTTTGTAGGAAACACGATAGCGCCAGCCGCTTTTGGTTTTTTGGATGCTGGCCATGTCTTCTCCCTCCCTATGCAGAATGTATGTTTGGTTTGAGGTCAAAATTTTTTTAGATGCACCACCTCCTCAGGGACTCCATACGCCGCCGCGGCTTCATAAATGGTTGCATCAGTACCGCGATATGTATAAAGCACATCATCCGACAGAAGCAATTCCACGGCAAACTCATTCGCCTCCCTTTCCACTTTATCCATGCAGAAAAGTGTGTTTCTCCTTAGAAAAGATGTGCTAAGTTCGGGATGCAGAACTGCATGCCCCAGCTCGTGCGCGCATACAAAGCGTTTCATCGGCTCGTCCAACTCTGAATTGATGTGAATGATCTGAATCCGGCGAAATGTATGATGATACCCGTATGTCCCGCCAAGCGGCTCAAACAACAGCACAATGCCTTTCTGTGATGCGATCTCAAAGGGGTTGTTCGTGCCGTGCCTGTTGACTAATTTCTCTACGATCTGTTTGATCTTCTCAGCCATAGCGAACCCCCCTAGAGATAGTTATTGACGGTATTTCTTTGGCGTGAACTTTTGTTTTGCGATGCGCTTAGCGAGGCGGAGCGAGTTTTCCAGAGATGCGATCAGTAGTTCCCGATCTTCTTCATCGAGTTCGTCGATGTCCACTCCGCCGAATGCAGCGAAACCGCTTCCTGTCTTGAGCCCCTTGATGATCTTTTCCAGCTCCTTTTGGATGTCGCGCTCGTCTTTATCCGTTAGGGTAGGTAGATGTTCTTTAGTATCGTCAGCGATATATCCGGCGGCTTGCATTAGATCCTCATAAGTAATTCCGTTGTGAGCGTGATCCGCTAACTTTTTTATTGTCTGAGGTGTGGGAGGGCTGTCTAATAAGCATCTGAGTAACCTTGATATATGAGCGGATGTAACACCTGATTTTTGAGCATAGTGGTTTATTGACCTATTCCCTTTTGCCTTTTCCAGTAGCTCTGCGAATCTTTGCTTATCAAAAGACATGTATCTAACCTCCATTTTTTTGTTGTCTAAAATCAATGTTATATCTATATTCTGTTGTTTGTAAACAACGAAAAGTAAAAAATCATAAAAAGTATTGACTGTATGTAATAATAGATGTTATATTTTACATGAAAACAATATTGACTACATACAACACTCGGAAGGGAGTGATAAAGTGTACGTTAACAAAGACAAGGTGAAAGTATTAATGGAAGAAAGAGCAAATGGGAGATATCGCAAATTCGCTAGAATGCTGAATCTTGATGTTGCCCATTTGTACAGGGTTCTAAATTCCAAGAGTATGGCAGGACCAAAGTTTTTAGGAAGACTTAAAAAGTATTGCGATGAAAATGGTTTAGACTTTGAAGAATATATTTTTTTAGATGATCCGTTACATGCAGTCAATGATAATTGGAAGGGAGAAGGGAAATGAACCCGCAAGTTTTCACTTATGGTGAAACACAGGTTAGAACAATCATCAAAAACGGTGAAGTTTGGTTTATCGCAAAAGATGTGTGCAGTGTTCTCGATATCAAAAACAGTCGCGATGCCTTAGGGAGATTAGATGAAGACGAAAAGGGTGTAGTTTTAACCGACACCCTTGGAGGAAAACAACAAATGTTGTGTGTCAATGAAGCTGGACTTTACAACTTGGTTTTGAGAAGTCGTAAACCCGAAGCAAAGCAGTTCAAGCGTTGGGTGACACATGAAGTCCTCCCAACCATCCGCAAAACGGGCGGCTATGTCTCAAACGATGAAATGTTCATCAATACGTATCTTCCTTTTGCCGATGAGCAGACCAAGATGATGTTTCGTGGCGTGCTTGAAACCGTGCGTCGGCAAAATGAACGGATCGCGGCGATGAAGCCGAAAGCAGACTATTTTGACGCCTTAGTTGATCGGAATCTACTCACCAACTTTAGAGACACAGCCAAAGAGCTTGAGGTGAAAGAACGGTATTTCATTGAATGGCTCCTCGATAACAAATTTGTCTACAGAGATCAAAAAGGAAAATTGAAACCATATGCGCAGTATGTGCCAGAACTATTCAAACTGAAAGAATTCGCTCGAAACGGGAAGGCCGATGTGCAAACGTTGATTACTCCACGCGGGAAAGAAACATTTCGGTTGTTGCTAAAGAACCAAACGGCGTGAAAGGGGGTGAAAAGGGTGAACATGGAATGCCCACGTTGCGGTTGCGAAAATGCTCAATACAAAGTTGTTGAGGTTGTTGAGGGGAAAGGCTACGTTTGGGAAGCGGCGTGCGAAGAGTGCGGTTGGGAAGATACGAAATATGAGTTCTGAGCCTCAAGGGAGGGAGACGAAGTGAGAAACAAAGTCTGGTGGTCGATGCAAGACCTAAAGGAACGCACCGGCTACAGCGAGGATTGGCTGAAGGAGCACATCCTGCTCCATCCTCGCTACAAACCGATGCTTGACATTGAAAATGGCGGTTTTGTGTACTATCCGGAACGGAAAGGCGAACGTTGGTGTTTCATTGCGTCTCGCATGGAAGAGTTTCTAGAGAAGTATTTCAAAGACATTTTCTTGAAAAAGGAGGAGACTTCGAATGCAAACAAAAAGACTGTCGCTCGATGAGTTTCCGAAAGAGATTAGAGAGCAATTGGGAAAGAGCTTTCGCGAATTCACCTTTGTCGATGGATATGTAGTGAGATATAAAAACGCAGGATCGACGTATCACATAGCACTTATGGATGAACGCCTGCTATGGGAGATATGTTTCACAGATAGCGAAAAAGAAGGCATCTATGAGTGCATACATGAATCGTCGATTGAGTTGAGATTCGTCAGACAGGCGGCAGAATTTCTTAAGCTCGATTAAAAAAGGAGGAAGCAGGTAGCAAAGAAGGGTCGCTCATCTTCTTTGCTACCACCCATTGTAACAAACCTTCTGTTTAATGTCTATCCTCAGGCGCAGGATATTGTCCTGTTTTCTCAAACTTCCTCATGTTTTGGCCAAAGGTTGTTCTGTCTCCTGCGTCTGAATATGGGCATTAAGGAAAGGGGGTGGTGTGTTGCGGCATAACGATGATACGCAAGTTCGCATTCGAATAGGAGAGCTTCTTGATATATGCCGCAAGTGTCCGTATGGAGGTCTTCGTAGTGGCAGTCGATATGTACAACAATGCGAAACATGCGACGTCTACAGAGAAATGCGAGCGCTTGGAGATTGGCTTGCCAATACCAATCAGCGCCCGAAAAAACAAAGGATCAAGAAATGGACAGAGAAAGAACGTGAAGTTTTGCGGAACAACATTCATTTGGGAACAAAAGAACTGGCGAAGATGCTAAACCGAACTATCCCGTCAATCAGAAACCAAATTCAATTACTAAGACGAAAGGGGCTAATCTAAATGGCTGTGGAAAATCCGATGACACTTAACGTGAAATGGGAAGAACCGCGCGTGATCGGCGAGTGTGCCGGATGCTTCTCTGACATTGTCGAAGGCGAAGGATACATTGAGTTTCCAGATGGCCTTCTTGTACATTACGACCGCTCTTGCGCCATGGCATTTTGTTTAGAACACGGTGAATTGAAGCATTACTGACCGGTAAAGGGGGAAGAGCGTTCATGAAGCTGTACGAATTAGCAGCCAACTATGCCGAATTGCTGAATATGGCAGAGGAAATGGATTCAGACGCGTTGGTTGATACGTTAGAAGCGATTCGCGATGAAATCGAACTCAAGGCAGAGAACATTGCGAAGTTGATCCGCAATCTTGAGGCGGATGCGAAAGCGATTAAAGAAGAGGAGAAGCGGCTGAACGATAAGAGGACAGCTATTGAGAACAAGGTCAAACGATTAAAAGGGTATCTATTCGAGCAGTTGGAACACGCGGGCATTCAGCGAATCAAGCGGCCCACCATCACGGTATACATTCAAGACAATCCACCGTCTGTGGATGTTGTGGATATGTCGGCCATTCCTGCGGAGTTTTTGAAGCAAAAAATTGAGGTTGACAAGAAGGGCATTTTAGAGCGGATCAAAAACGGCGAGCAAATTCCAGGCGTTGAACTCAAGCAAGAAAAAGGAGTGAGAATTCGATGACGAAAACAGCTGAACAACCGAAACTGTTAAACATTTATCAAAAACTTGTAGAAATCAGAAAAACGGTCGATGTGTTTGTAAAAGATTCGCAAGGGTATGGCTATCGGTATGTATCCGGCACGCAGGTGCTGAAAAAGATTCGAGAAAAAATGGACGAATTGGGCGTGTTGCTCGTCCCAATCGTCCTCAATCAAACCCACTCTACTTTTAATTATACCGTATGGGACAGAGAAAATAAACGCGAACGGCCAAAAACAGACTTTGTTGTCACTGGCGATATGAAATATGTATGGATCAACGCCGACGATCCGAGTGATCGTATTGAAATTCCTTGGCAGTATATGGGGCAACAGGACGACATTTCAAAAGCATTTGGCAGTGCGTTGACGTATACGGAGAGATACTTCCTTATGAAGTTTTTCAGTGTTCCGACTGACGAGGACGATCCCGATGCGAGAGATACAGCAAAACAAAACGGCAAGATTGACAAAAAGGAAAACGGGAAATACAAAAAAGCGAGCAAAAACCAATTGGATTACATTGATGCGCTCATTTCGCGCCGAGTGACAGCGGATTGGACGAAAGAAATGCTGTACGAAAAGCTGAAAGAAACGATGGGTGTCGATAAAGAACCGTCTGAATGGACAGTCGAGGAAGCAAGCAAAGCCATCTCGATCATAACGGGGCGGTTCGAATGAAAACATGGTTGAAACGGTTCGGGGAAGCGTATTATCGCTTCCTCGAAACCGATGAGGATGCGGATACGATTTTAAGAGAAACGAAGCTGGGGTGGCTTCCCTACGCCGTCTCTGGCGCGATTCTCGCTTTGATTCTCATGGGAGATTATCTCTTTTAAACGCGGAGTGAGTATGTTTGGCTGCAAAAAAGAAGAAAGAGCGGATTCAAAAGGCATTTAAAGAAGGGCTCGAATATCAAGTGGCTTTGCCGTTTTGCTACACGTGGATGGCTAGAACAGAGAAGGAATATGAAGCATATGCGAAGGGGTACGTACGGATCACACATCCCCAATTCAAGGTGATAGACGTTGATATAAACAAACGGATAGCTATTTGCATTCAAGAAAGGCCAGAGGGGGATTCGAAATGAGCAAGCTTCTTCTTGATGAAAAACCGCTGATAATCTTGCCGTCACTGGCTAAAGAGATTGGGCTAAACGAGGCGATCATCTTGCAACAATTGCATTACTGGTTGCAAGAGAGTGGAAACGAACATGATGGACATAGATGGGTTTATAACACATACGAAGATTGGCAGAAACAATTTCCGTTCTGGTCTAAAAACACGATCATTCGTGCTATTAAGTCGCTAGAGAAAAAAGGGCTGATCGTCACCGGAAATTACAACAAATTAAAGATTGACAACACAAAGTGGTATCGGATCGATTATGAGAAATTAGAGGGGATGGGTAGACCATCTACCCAAAATGAGCAGACGGGCTACCCAAAACGGGTAAACGTAGAACCCAAAATGAGTAAGCCAATAACCAGAGAATACACAGAGAATACTACAGATATAAAAGATGATGATAAGGACGAGACGATGAATGACTTATCGGAGGAAACGACAGAGAATGAACGTGAAACCGAATGCAATCCTGTTACCGAATTCGAGAAAGCATTTGGTTATCTACCGCCTTCTATTTTGCAACAAGAATTTGAACAGGTCATTGAGAACGGACAATTTCAAGAGCCGGAAGCGATCATCGTCGAAGCGATCCGATTGGCGCGGAAACAGATGCCGCGCAATCCGGCACGCTACATTTCTAGCATTCTACGAAACTTCGAGTTTATGGGGCTGTTCACTCTTGAGGATGTGAAAGAGTATAACGAAATGTTCGAACAAAAGAGGAAACAGGCGCCGCGCCGCAGGCAATCGCCAACCGAGATCAACTGGGATGAACTTTAAAAAGGGGGGATCGGCGTGACGAGGGAGCAAGTGAAACATGTCATGAAGCTCATTTCCTTTGTCTACTCGAATTTTGAGGTGTCAAAGGAGAAAGTAGACATTTGGTACGATTTGTTGGCGGATGAACCGTTTGACTTGGTGCTGTCTAACGCCAAGCGACATGCCAAGGAGAAGACTTATCCGCCTACGATCGCCGAACTTTGTCATAGAGAGGAACGGCCAGCTTATTATGAGCTGTATGTTCATAACATGAACGCCGGAGAGGACTGGCCACAATGAGCGTCGAGGCAGAAAAAGCAGTGTTAGGGACATTTCTTGAATGTCCCTACCTGCTCAAAGAAACGGTTCTGACCGAAACGCACTTCAGCGATCCGAAGCACCGGAAACTGTTCGCTGCCATGAAGCGGATCGCACAGCAGGACGAATTGGATATTGTGACGCTTTCAACGAGAGAAGATGTGGCTAATTTTGGAGGCCTGTCCTATCTCAACGAGATCTCCGCTTTTGCGAACGAAACGAAATTCGATCAATACGAAGTGCTGGTTCTCGACGAATGGAAAGAGCGAGAGAAGCGGCGGATTCTTGTTGTGGCGGCGCAGGAAAATTGGGATATTGACAAGATCACAACCGCGCTGACCCGTTTAAACGAGGGGCGCATCACCGACCATCATGACATCAATGATTTGCTACAAGAGGTAGCCGAAGCGCCGTGGGTGCCGACCGAGCGGAAAAGGGGTGCGCCGTCGGGCATTAGCGAGCTTGACAAAATGCTGAATGGTTTCAATGATGGCGATTCGATCATTTTGGCAGCGCGACCGTCCATGGGGAAGACCGACTTCATGATCCATTTCGCGAAGAGCGTCGGATGGCACGGGTACTTGCCTATCGTGTTTTCGCTTGAAATGGCGGCCGATAAAATACGCGACCGACTCATCGGTTCGATTGGCGGATTCAATCGGATGAAGTTGCGAAATCCGTATCACGATTTGTCAGAAGAACAGAAGCGCATGTGGATCGAAGTCATTGGGAAGGCATCCGAAACACACATGCAAATCTTTGACGGCGCCGGACAGAGCATTGCGGATATTCGTTCGAAAATCAGAAAGTCCATCAATCGATTTCCAGACAGAAAGCCTGTCGTGTTCATTGATTATCTCACATTGATACGGCCGGAACGATATTACGGCGGAAACATGCATTTGCAAGTCACCGAGATTTCCAGAGCGATCAAGGAGACGGCAAAAGAATTCAGTTGCCCGATCATCACACTGGCGCAACTGTCGCGAGATGTAGAGAAACGAAGCGACAAGAGACCGCTTATGTCGGACATCAGAGAGTCGGGAAGCATTGAGCAAGACGCGGACGTGGTGATCTTTCTATACCGCGACAGCTATTACAACGCCGAAGCTGATCCCCGCGTTGCGGAAGTCATTGTGGCTAAGAGCCGCAATGGAGCGGTCGGGACGGTTCGGGTTTCATACAATCGAAACACGGGGGTGATTCAAGATTTATACCGTTCATGAACTGATGAAAGAAGCCATTCGTGACGAAGCCGCTTCTCTTATCTATACGCTTCACTATTTTTTGTCCGCAGGACGGATACGGCGTGACAGCACGATGGATGAACTCGAAGCGGCTATGGAAAGCGTGGCTGAAGAAGATACACGCACCATCGCGCGTCTTATTGAAGAAAACCCTTTGAAGGTGTACGAAATTCGCGTCTTTTCATTGAAAATCGGGCAGGGGCGATTTGCCTTTGTGTTTGCCGCAAATGAAGAAGAAGCAAAATCGTTTGTTCGGCACAAATACGGCATAGAACCGAAAAACTGTTTTCAATATCCGATAGATTTTCCTGTTTCGATTGGCAATCGCTTCACAACTTTTCGAGAGATGGCAAGAGCGAAGAATTCGTTTCCGTCACTGGCAGGATTTTATCAAAAGGAGGTGAGGGAGTGAGTTTCAAGGAATGTCGAGCCGTTCCCAAGAAAGTGCCGGAGAAGCGGAGAAAACGGAAAGCACCTTCGTCAAAAACGAGAGGAAGCATTAGCAAAACCGAGTACAATCGCATGATCGAAGTGTTTGGCTGTCGTTGCATGATGTGCGGTGATCCGCGAATTGAGGCGCACCATGTCCGTTTCCGTTCTCAAGGCGGGAGGGGGAAGTGGAGAAACCTTGCTCCCTTATGCCACTGCTGTCATCAAGCTGTCCACCAGAATCGGGCGTTGGCGGAAAGGCTGATGGCGGTGAGGGAAGACATGTTTGGGAAATGGTACTGGGCGGATGAATACGACTTGTATGAAAACGGGCTAATCAAAGAACCGCTAAAGGAGAACTTCGAAGACTTTATGAGGAGAGAGGAAAATGAAGAAGTGGTACGTCATTGTACAGGAAAAGAAATCGGTGGATGGTGAGTGTTTGATAGAGATCAAAACCATAGAGAGCCGACCAAAAAAATTTGCGTATGTTGTGTTTGCCGAGAAATAGAAAGCGAGGGATTGTCATGATTAACCGCGTCATTTTGACAGGACGACTGACGGACGATCCGCAGTTTCGATATACGCCAAGCGGAGTGGCTGTTGTCACATTCATACTGGCCGTTACCCGTCCGTTTGCGAATCAAAACGGGGTGCGGGAAGCTGATTTTATTCGTTGCGTCGCATGGCGAAAACAGGCGGAGAACATCGCAAACTACTTGAAGAAAGGAAGTATGGTCGGGATCGACGGGCGATTGGAAACGGGTAGCTATGAACGGAACGGACGGAGGGTTTATTATACACAGGTCGTGGTGGATACGGCAACATTTCTGGAGCCGCGCAACGCTTCGAATTCGGGCAGGAAACAGAGAGGGGATAGGGACACATTCGAACAAGAGAAAAACGCCTCTAGGAAAGCGAGAGAAGCGTTTATGAAGCCGTCAGAAGAGCAGAGATGGTTTGATGATCCTTTTGCTGATAACGGGGAGCCGATCGAAATAAACGATGACGATTTGCCGTTTTGACGAAAGGGATGGTAGAGGGTGAAGGGAACGGATAGAAAATGGTTCGATGGCGAAACGTCAATAGAGCCAGGAGATTGGGTGTATTGCGTCAGCGTAAATAGCGCGTATTGTGGATGGTTAGGTTACGTCGAGTGGGTTAGACCGCCCGTAGGAATGGTTCAGTTCACTCTTAACCAC
>Ga0310830_101672_pt1 | contig 10499 bp, 9 predicted proteins | sample WT_ome_5_FD_201301 | JGI IMG/M metagenome (GOLD analysis project Ga0310830, IMG submission 201301) | Sorghum-adapted microbial communities enriched on wild type (WT) sorghum from Joint BioEnergy Institute, Emeryville, California, United... ...
TGCTGGCGCGAAGCAGTACAATTATCGAAGTAGAAAGATGGGAGGAAATTACTTAATGCAATGGGCAATTATTGCGGTCATTGTTGTCGTTGTTGTCGTATTTGTCTCACTGACAGTCAAAATCGTACCGCAGCAACGAGTGGGTGTCGTTGAACGGCTCGGTAAATTTAACCGTTTGCTGACGCCGGGTCTGAACGTCCTGATCCCGATCATCGACCAGGTGCGGACGTATCACGATTTGCGGATTCAACAGACGAATGTGCCGCCGCAAACCGTCATCACCAAAGATAACGTACAGGTGCAGATCGACACGATTATTTTCTATCAGGTTGTAAATCCGGAACAAGCAACGTACGGCATTTCTGATTTTGTGTACGGGGTGCGTAACATTACAACAGCTACGCTGCGTCAAATCATCGGTAAAATGGAGCTGGACGAAACGTTATCCGGTCGGGAGAAGATTTCGACCGATATCCGGACGGCGCTCGATGAAGCGACCGAGAAATGGGGCGTGCGGATCGAACGGGTTGAAGTGCTGGACATCCGGCCGCCGGTGGATATCCAAGAAGCGATGGATAAGCAAATGAAGGCCGAACGGAACAAACGGGCGATCGTGCTTGAGGCCGAAGCTGCCAAGCAGGATATGATCTTGCGTGCGGAAGGTGACAAGCAAAGTAAGATCCTGAAGGCGGAGGGTGACAAGGAAGCTCGGATTCGCGAAGCCGAAGGCTTCCGTCAAGCCCAGGAGCTGGAGGCGCTGGGTCAAGCAAAAGCCATCGAGTCGATTGCCGCCGCCGAAAAAGCGCGGATCGAAATGCTGCGCGACGCCGCCTTAACCGAAGCTGTCTTGGCGTACCAATCCTTTGATGCGTTGAAGGAAGTGGCCAAGGGACCAGCCAACAAGGTGTTTCTCCCGTCGAATGCGATCGAGACGCTGGGAAGTCTCGGCGCGATTGGCGAAGTGTTCAAAACAGGCAAGGATGGCAAATAAGAAGCTCTCTCGCTCGGTATTGTCCCGGGGTGAAGACGGTTCATCCGCAGATATGCTACCTTGCCGCCGATCCCGGCTCGATGCCGGCCTAAATGAAAAGAACCGCCCGATCTGTTCGGGCGGTTCCTCTATATATGAACGGCTCAGGAATGCCGGTTCGACAATTGCTCCTTCAGGCGTTCCAGCTCTTCGTTGACGGCGGCGGACTGGGTAATCCCTGCATCCGCGACGCCGGCCGTTCTCCCGTAGCTGGAGGAGACTTCTTGCTGAGCCTCCCAGCTCAGAATTTTCTCTTCCATGCGCTCGAAGCCCCGCGCGGCTGCGCCGCTTTCGATTCCACGGCTGAAGTTCGGTCGTTCGGTCTCGGCTTTGATTTGGACTTTGCGGGCACGGGCTGCCAGCTCATTCCGTTTCTCCTTCAAGCGGGCGAACTCCGCTTTCCCTTCTGCAATGCGAATTTCCAGCTCGGCGACGCGGTCGCGGGCTTCCTGCGCCTCCTTCGCGTACAGCTGTGCTTGCTCCTCGTAGCGGATTTTCTCCGCAGCGGCATGGCGCGCCGTCACTTCATCCCCTTGCTCCAGGGCGGTCAAAGCCCGAATTTCACTTTGCTTGGCCAGATGGGCGATATCTGCGCTTTTTCGCTCCTGAACGGTCGCAGTCATTTGCTGCTCCTTCAACAATTTCTCCGCGGCGGCGATGTCGTCCTCCAGGTTGCGTAAGTATTGGCCGGTCATCAGGACCGGATCTTCCAGTTTGTTTAACACTTCATGAATGGATGCTTTAGCCAGATTGGCGATACGATCAAATACGCTGCTCATTGAAATCTCTCCTTTAGAGTTAATTAAGTTTGGGAACCTTCACCGATCAAAACGGAGCAAACGGGTCATCGTAGCTGTAGTTGCCGATCGGTTCCTTCGGAACGATCAAGCTCGCAATTAAGTACAGGGCAACGATGGTGCCAAAGCTGCAGAATAGCGCCACGATGGCGATCAGCCGCACAACTGTGGAGTCCATCCCAAACCATTGGGCGATCCCGCCGCACAGGCCGGTCAATTGCTTATCCGTTGCCGAACGATACAGTTTTCTCATGGTCAACCACTCGCTTTCATTTATTTTTAAGTCAATCAGGATTATTGAGTCTAAGTTTCTAGTGCCTCGATTGGGTTATCCGTTGTTCATGTTTTCATTCTACCGGGAATCGCGGCAGCGCATAACGGGCTGGGGACGGTTTGTGAACTGGACCTTGGTCGGGTCGCTCCCTCGTCTGGAAGTCGGGGCAGAGGCTTGGATGCGGGAGGGATTCTGGCTGATGAAATGAAAAATAGCTTGACGCCACGCCTATGTAAGCGCTTATTGCGGGAATTGGGCGTTTTCGTTATAGTGTTGTGCATAAGGGGGGGCGCCCGATGTTTTTTTCTTTGCGCAATCGGCTGATTGCCGTATTTGTCGTCTTATTGGTCATTTCCTTCTGTGTCATGTTCCTGATCAGCTATAACAAATCCAGCGCGATCCTGCGCTCTGACAGCGAAACGGCGGCATTGGAAAAAATGACGGCCTACACCGCACTCATCAACTCCACGATTGGCCAAATCTACGATTTCTCCTCAGTCATCTATAACAGTGACATCACGAATGAGTGGAGTGAATTTGTCTCCGATCCCACGCAGTCCGAAGGGCAGAAGATGCTGAAAAATATCCAGCTCAGCAAGTTTCTGACCCGGACGGTGAACAACTATTCCATCATCGCCACCGCCTCGATCTATCGCAAAGACGGGCTGTATGTCGGTTTGGACAACCGGATCTTGCAGGACCCGTCGTTTTTGGAGACGGACTGGTATCGAAATTTTTACGAGTCTGAGCAGCATTGGGCCCCGGCGGCGGTGGATCCGTTTGAACCGGTGCGTTTGAAGGAGCATGAGGTCATCAGCTTCCTGATCCCGATCGGGACGTTCAGCGTTTCCCAAGCTACCGCCATCATGAAGGTGAACGTTCGCGCTGAATACTTCAAGGACCCGCTCAGCCAGGTGCATCTCGGAACCCATGGTACGATTTTTTTGCTTAGCGGCGAAGGTGAACCGCTGTTAGGCCAGCCGTTATCAGATTTCAGCGAACCGGTCCTGAACAAGCTGGGGGAGATCCGGGAGCGGGGGCCGCGGGAAGGCGTATTTTATGCCAAACCTCAGGGCGAGGACATGATCTACGTCTATAAAAAACTGCAATTTAACGATTGGATGCTCGTTGGGGCGGTCTCGGAAAATGAACTGCTGGCCAACCTGATCAATCTGAAATCAGGGATTTTGGTGGCGACCGGGACACTGTTGGTGTTCGCTGTCCTTGCGGCCGTCTGGATTTCCTACAGCATTACCAAACCGCTGGGCGGCTTGGTGGCAGCGATGCGGCTTGTCCAGCGCGGGGAGTTCGCCCAGGCGGAGCAGCGTATTCCTGAGCGGCAGCAGGTGAACCATGAGGTCGGGTTCGTGACGGCCACGTTCCGTAACATGATTGTACGGCTGCGCGCCCATTTGAAAAGCGAGTTTGAATTGAAGCTGCGCCGGCAACAGGCGGAATATCGGGCGCTGCTGATGCAGATTAATCCGCATTTTTTGTTTAACACGTTGGAGTTACTCAGCAGTCTGGTGATCCAGAGGCGAACGGATGATGCAGTTGACGTTATCGAATCGCTAGGCAAAATGCTGCGCTTCTCGCTGAATGCCAAAAGCGATCTGATCCCGTTGCGTGACGAAGTGACGTATACCGAATCTTTCGCTGCGATTCTGCACCATCGGTTTGCGGAACAGCTGGTTTTGACGCTGGAGAACGCGGTGCCGGACCGTCCGGTGTATATCGTGAAGTTTATTTTGCAGCCGCTTGTGGAAAATGCCGTGAAATACAGTCAGGTCAAAAACGACGTTGCCGTTGTGCGCATCCGGATTTGGGAGGAGGATCAACGGCTGCTCTTGCAGGTGGCCGACAACGGAGTTGGCATGGAGCCGGACTTGGTGCGGCAGCTGAACGAGGAGTACCAGCATTCCCAACTGGAGCAGGTATTAAGCACCGGCGGGAGACAGATCGGCTTGCGGAATATTTTGGCCCGGTGTGCGCTTTATTATGGAGCTGGCTTTGCGTTTTCGATTCAATCGGCGCCCGGGGAAGGGACGACGATCACACTGAGTTTGCCGATAGGGGAGGGAAATGCGGATGTATAACGTGCTGCTGGTTGATGATGAACGGGAGATTCGTCAAGGACTAAGGCTAAAAATCGATTGGCAGCAGCTGGGCCTCCAGATCGCCGGGGAAGCGGGGAATGGTCAGGAGGCGCTGGAGTGGCTTCAGACCGGGGACTGCGACATTATCATTACCGATATGCGCATGCCGATCATGGACGGGGTGGAGCTGCTCGAAAGCTGTTCCCGGCAATATCCGGATATTCGTCTGATCGTGCTGACGGGATATGACGATTTTCAGTACGCCCATGCGGCGATCAAAAATCGCGCCAGCGACCTGCTGCTCAAGCCGGTGACGCGGAGCGAACTGGCCGGAGCCTTGGGCAGGGTCGCTTCTGAGCTGGACCGGGAGCGCTCGGCGCAGGCGGAGCGGAAGCTGGCGGAATGGAAGCTGTCCCGCTACCTGGAGGAAATGAAGGAGCAATTTATTCAGAGCGTGATCCGAGCTTATCCAGGCAGCAGCCACCTGTGGCCGGAACGGGTTCGGTTGTTTGGCTTAAATGAACTGGCGGAGCAACCGGTGCGTTTTGTGGCGATCGGGTTACCGCCGGCGCCGGAGGAATCCGGCCTGCGTCTGCCGTTTGAGCTGCTTTGCCGCGAGCTGGCGGGTACAACCGGTTCTGCTCCCGGTATCCCGGTCTTTCGGGAAGCGAAGCATCCCGACTTGCTGTTTGCCATCGTGCCGGGCGATCCAGCCGCTGTGCAAAGCTTCTCCAGCCAAGTGGCTGATATTGTCCGCAGCTATTTGAAACAGAAGGCGCTGGTGATGGCCGGCGAACCCGTGCAAGGTCTGGAGGCATGGCGGGAGGGGTACCTTTCCTCCGTGCTGGCCTGGTATATGAGCCGGCACACGCAGCAAGCCGGAGCGGAGCCTACGCGGGGCCTGGCGGATCCGGCACAGCTGGCGGCCCAGGACAAGCTGAAGCTGCTGCAGCGGCATTTGGCCGACGGCCGCAAGGCAGCGTTTGAGAAGCTGGTGGAGGAGGAGCTCGCCGCCGCGCTGGCTTTCTCGCACCCGCAGTTTATCAAGCTGATTTTCCAATGCTGCTTGGCCATCGAAGCGGCAGCGGATGCCATGGGGCTTGCGCTGCGGGAGAAGGACGAGATCTGGTTGGATCCGGAGCGAGTATGGGGGCTCGGCACCGTATCCAAAGCCTGCGGGTTCCTGTATGGGCTGGCGGAGCCGCTGTTTTCGCTGAAGAAGGGGGACAGCACGAGGGAGGAGCCCTCCATCGTGGAAGCGATGAAGGAAATGATCGAGCTGAATTACATGAACGATCTGAACCTGTCGCAAATCGCCGAGCAGTACCACTATAACCTGTCTTATTTGTCCGATCTGTTTAAAACAAAAACCGGCAAATCCTTTCTCCAATACCTGACCGATGTACGCATGAACAAAGCGGTGCAGCTGCTTGACGAAACCCCGCTGTCCTTAAGCGATATCGCGGAGCTGACGGGCTTCTCCAATGCCAGCTACTTCAGCACGAAATTCAAGAAGGTATTTGGCATCAGTCCGTCCGAGTACCGGCAGAAGGATAAGAACATCTAAAAAAAGTAAAAGTCCAACGCCCAAAGAAATTGGATTCTTCTCCTTTTTTGTATGCGCTACCATTTAATCAGCAAGACCATTCTCATGAAGGGGGAAGGAAGAGATGAAGAAGACGAAGGCGATGTTGTTGGCCAGTTTGTTTCTTGTTACGGCCATCTTGGTCTCGGCGTGCGGCTCCGGTAACAACAATGCCGGGAGTGTAACTACGGGGAATACGAACCAGCCGTCGGAGGCAGGAGGCGCCGCCAGCGAGGAGCAAGTTGAGCTTCGCGTCATGTGGTGGGGGGACCAAACCCGGGCTGACATTACCACGGCCATGCTGAAGAAGTTCGAGGAGAAACACCCGAACATCAAGGTGATCCCAGAGTTCTCTCCTTTTGACGGATATTTCGATAAGCTGAATACGCAGCTGGCATCGGGGACGGCCCCGGACCTGTTTACGTTAGGGAGCAATATCTTGGAATATGCCACCCGGGATGTACTGCTGGATATCACTCCGTACGTCGGCAATGAAGTCGATACCAGCAAAATTTCGCCGCAGCTCATCAACGTGAATACGTTTGATGGTAAGCTGCGGGGGATCTCGATTGGGGCGAACTCGACAGCGATTCTTGCGAACACGGCGCTGTTTGAGAAAGCCGGTCTTCCTTTGCCGACGAAGGAATGGACTTGGGACGATTTTATCAAGATCAATGAACAGATTGCGGCTACCGGCAAAGACATTTACGGCTCGTACGATTATTCCGGCGAGATGGACCAGTTTGGGGTATATCTGACTCAGCGCGACAAGATGATTTACAATGAGCCGGAGAAGAAGCTGGGCTTCGAGGCGGCGGATGTCGCCGAGTGGTTTACGCTCTGGGAAGGCATGCGGAAAGCAGGCAGCATCGTAACGCCGGAGCTGCAAATCTCCGCTGATCCGGACGACACCAGCATGTCTCTGGTGGCAAAAGGCCAAGTGGCGATGCAGTTTATTCCGACAAACCAATTTGCTGATTTCCAAAAAATGTCCCAAGATAAGCTGACGCTGATTCCAGTTCCGATGGGACCCAACGGCAGCATGATCTCTGTTCAATCGAGTCAAAACATCGTGGGCTATGCCAATACCAAGCATCCGAAGGAAGTCGCGATGCTCATGGACTTCTGGGTGAACGATCCCGATGCGGCGAAGATCCTCGGCAACAACCGCGGTGTGCCGGTCTCCTCGGAGATGCGGGCCGTTCTAAAGGCGGAAGCCTCCGAAACGGATAAAGTGGTCTACGATTACCTGGATATCGTGGCGGTGGATGATGTTGACCTGCTTTACAACGTTCCGGGCTCCAACGAGTTTAAGCAAGAGCTGCTGAAAGCCAGCCAGAACGTGGCGTTCGGACGGATGGACATCGCGAAGGCGGCAGATGATTTTTATGCACAGGGACAAAAAATCTTACAGGCGAACTTGAGCGCTACGACAAATTAACCAGCCTGTCACAAGGAAGAGGGGAACCGCTGGGCTCCCCTTTTTCTGAACCCAGGAATGATGGTTACGGAGGTGTTGACTTATGGATTCGGTGACAGGTGTGGCAACCCAAACGATCGTAAAGCCCAAGCGACGTCGAGCCTTGAAACGGAACTTAACGGGTTATTTGTTCTTGTTGCCCTGGTTGATTGGATTTTTTTGCATGGCGATTGGGCCAATTTTGGCTTCGCTGTATTTGTCCTTTACGAACTATAACATGTTGAAGGCGCCGGCTTGGATTGGGATGCAGAATTTTACGGAGATGTTTACGGGGGATGCCACGTTTACTCATTCATTGAAGCTGACGTTTCAGTACGTGTTCCTCTCTGTTCCTCTGCGGTTGGTGTTCGCCCTGGCGGTGGCGATTATTTTGAATAAAGGGTTAAAGCTGCTTGGTTTGTATCGGACCGTCTATTACATCCCTTCGTTGTTAGGGGGGAGCGTGGCGATTGCGGTAGTTTGGAAAAAAATCTTCTCCGGCGACGGATTGTTTAACCGGTTTCTCGAAATTTTTCATATTAATGCACCCGATTGGGTGGCGAATCCGAGCTACATTATTTATTCCATCGTTGCGCTGTCGGTTTGGCAATTTGGCTCGTCGATGGTGATATTCCTGGCGGGACTGAAGCAGATCCCGGGGGAAATTTACGAAGCTGCGGCGGTGGACGGTGTCAGCCGGACACGTCAGTTTCTGCGGATCACACTGCCGCTGTTGTCGCCGGTGATCCTGTTTAACCTGGTGATGAACATGATCAGCTCGTTCCAGGTATTTACCTCCGGGTACATTATCGGGGACGGCCATGGCGGGCCGATCGATTCGACGATGTTTTACTCGCTGTACCTGTATTTGAAGGGCTTCTCTTACTTTAATATGGGTTACGCTTCGGCTATGGCTTGGGTGATGTTGGTGATCATTGGGATATTTACAGCGATCGTATTCGCTTCCTCAAAGTATTGGGTTTACTACGGCGACGGCAAGGACGAAAGGAGCTGAGATAGATGGTGTTGCGGCTAAACTTAAGCAAACTGTGGAGACACGTGGTGGTGATTGTGATCGGGACGATCATGATTTATCCGGTGTTGTGGATGATCAGCAGTTCATTCAAGCCCAATGCGGAAATCTTCTCGGACATGGGATTGTGGCCGGACTCCTTCACTCTCTCCAATTACGTCAACGGCTGGCGGGGGATTCAAGGGTACTCGTTTGGGCATTTCCTGATCAACTCCTTTATTATTGCGGCGCTGGCGGTGATCGGTAACGTGATCTCCTGCTCGCTGGCCGCCTTTGCCTTTGCGCGTTTAAATTTTACGGGGCAAAAATTTTGGTTCAGCATGATGCTGATGACGCTGATGCTGCCGTTTCAAGTGACGCTCATTCCGCAATATATTCTGTTCCACACGTTCGGATGGGTGAATACGTTTCTGCCGCTCGTGGTACCGAAGTTTTTTGCGTTGGATGCGTTCTTCGTACTGCTGATGGTGCAGTTTATCCGCGGGCTGCCGATGGAATTGGACGAAAGCGCCCGGATCGACGGCTGTGGATCTTGGCAAATCTATTCGCGGATCATTATGCCGCTGTGCGTACCGGCGGTGATAACAACATCGATCTTTACGTTCTACTGGACGTGGGATGACTTCTTTGGGCAAATGATCTACCTGAACAGTCCGAAGCTGTTTACGGTCATGATTGGCTTGCGCTCCTTAATCGACTCCACCAGCACGTCGAACTGGGGCTCGCTGATGGCAATGTCAACGGTGGCGGTTGCCCCAGTCATTGTGATCTTCCTGATCTTCCAGCGTTATATCGTCGAGGGGATTTCGACGACGGGGTTAAAGTAAGTGTGAATAGGAGGGGACTGGAATGACCTTGGCGTTATCGGATATCCATATTCGGGATCCTTTCATCCTGCCGGTGCCGGCCGAAGGCAAATATTATATGTACGGCACGATCGGAGAGACGTGCTGGAAGGGCAAGCCGCGCGGGTTTGACGTTTACGTCAGCACGGATTTAACCGTGTGGGAAGGTCCTTACCCAGCGTTCCTCCCGGAGCCGGACTTCTGGTCGGACTTCAACTATTGGGCGCCGGAGGTGCACGAGTGGCAGGGGCGTTATTATATGTTCGCCACCTTTAAGGCCGACGGTCGGTGCCGTGGCACGCAAACATTGGTGGCGGACAGCCCGCTGGGCCCGTTCCAGCCGCTTGGAGACGGGCCGTTGACGCCGCGCGATTGGGAGTGCCTGGACGGGACGTTTTACGTCGATCCGCAGGGTGAGCCCTGGATGGTGTTCTGCCATGAGTGGGTGCAGGTCCAGGATGGAGAGATTTGCGCGGTGCGTCTAAGCCGCGAGCTGGACCAGGCAATGTCCGAGCCCATGCTGTTGTTTCGGGCATCGGAGGCGCCGTGGGCCGAAGGGATTCGCGGCGGGGCTAACTACGTCACGGACGGCCCGTTCCTGTATCGCGCCGATAACGGCGAACTGCTGCTGCTCTGGTCCAGCTTCAGTGACGGCGGCTATACGATTGGCTGCGCTCGCCAGGCTGGCGGAGACATTACCGGTCCGTGGGTGCAGGACACGGAGCCGTTGTATAAGCGGGACGGTGGTCACGGGATGGTGTTCCACACGTTCGCAGGCGAACTTCGTCTGGCCATTCATACGCCCAATGACAGCCCCAACGAACGTCCGATCTTCATTCCAGTGACGGAGCAGGACGGGCGATTAAGCGCACATCCCTGAGAAACGCAGAGATGATGTGAGTAATAGAGCTGGGAGGGATCGGAGATATGGGAGAGATGGACGTATTGGAGCGGCTGCGCAAGATTGACGTGGTGTCAGCCGTAAGCGGAGAAGGCTTGCGTAAGAGCACGGATCAAACCGTGCTGGACGAGTTTGCCGCTTCGGGCGTCAAGTTTGCGGCGAACGCAGGGAGCCCGCTGGAGCGGACTTATTACGCCGCCGTGCGCAAGCTGCTCGATTGCATCGTACCGTCGGTAAGCGGCGTGCCGGTGCTGCATGAAGGCGGCGTGTACCTTGGCACTTGGCTGGAGAGCACCGGTACGATCAATGCCGAGCTGCTCAGCCGCTTCGTGCCATCGGTGGCGCAGGAGACTTTTGCCTTGTTTGCCGAATACCAACGGGCTGATGGCCTCATGCCCTACAAGGTGACCGGAACGGGGCCGGTATACCGGCAAATCCAGATGGTCACACCGTTGGCCCGCTCGGTATGGAATCATTAC
>Ga0310830_101674_pt1 | contig 10492 bp, 10 predicted proteins | sample WT_ome_5_FD_201301 | JGI IMG/M metagenome (GOLD analysis project Ga0310830, IMG submission 201301) | Sorghum-adapted microbial communities enriched on wild type (WT) sorghum from Joint BioEnergy Institute, Emeryville, California, United... ...
TACACGTGTTTGCCGCTTCTACGGTCACAGTACAATCTCCGCTTAAAGCGCACATTCCCGAACACTGTGTTGACGCTTGTTTCACGCTCGTCCTTTACTCGATAACGCTCTCGGTCCCGTTGCTCCAGGATCTGCTGATCCAGCGCCTCCAGTACCTGCTTCATCGCACGAGCGAATTCCTCCTGCATTTTCCGGAAAATCCATTGCTCAATCTCTTTCATCGTCGGCATTATTGTGGTAAAGTGGCTCACAGGAGCTTCCTCCTTCTTGGTGTGTTGTGCGTCAAACATCACTTTACCAAGGGAGAAGCTCTTTTTCTATATCCGCTTTTTCCAATTCCTACACCCACAGAGATTTTACACTATCCAGGGAACCCTTGGGTCCCCCGTTGCTGTTGATGGTTTACAGCTTGTATTGCCCCTGCTGGCGTGCATCCGCCCGTTCGCTGCGCTCCAGCGCTTCCCAATCCTCTTGATCAGCCATCTCTTCGGAAAACTCTACATCCGTATAGTGTCCGATCGGCAGATTTTTTCCTTTGGCAGAGATCCGCTTAGTTCGCCGATCTTCCTGACTTTGACTCATTTTCTGCTTCAGCTCCTTTCCATGTACTCTCCAATTGGCATGATGAAATCATTCTTCTTTAAGGATTAAATCAAGCCGCCCGCCTCTTCAATGATGCGCAACGCCTGATGGTGAATTGATTCGTCAACGACAGCGGTTAGTAAAATGTCATGACCGGTCGGCCCGCCTTGCCCCCCATGGCTAAGTCCGCTGGCTGCCGGATCTGCTGCTGCCAAGATCCCCGCCGACGGGTTCGTAATCGACGCATCCTGGGTGACCGCCGCCAGGCTGGAGATGCTGCCCGACACCGGATTCATCGGATTGTATCCCTCACCAGCATAACGGCTGAAGCGATCAATCGATATCTCTTCCACCCGCAGTGCACTTAATTTACGGGCAACTCCTTCGGCCTGTTCCGGGCTTTTGAAATAGGCCAAAATGTTCTTTTCAGCCATCCTTCCTCCCTGCCTTTCGTTTTAGGCTTCAATGAAGCTGCACGCGCACAGCCCATTATTCGGTAGGATGTAATTTTGGTCATGGCTTTATACAAATTTGTCCGATTCCCGACTTGATTCAATTTAAATTTGAAACGTTTCCTTGGCTTGTCCGTATTACTCGTTGGGGAAGCGAACATACTTTACTTACAATCATAGGAGGAGTTTATAGACGATGTTAAAAAAAATGATGCTTCTGATGATGGTCTTCACCGTCTTCTTCACCTTCACTGCCCCTGACTTTGCCGACGCAAGACGCGGCGGATTCAAGTCCGGCCCGCGGTCGTACAATCCAACCCCGAAGAAGCCGTCACAAAGCGAATATCAGAATACGACGGGGAATCGCAATAAAACCCAAGCAGGGACTCCGACGACAAACCGCGGATTCTTCAGCGGCGGCAGCTTTATGCGCGGCATGATGATCGGCGGTCTTGCAGGTTTTCTGTTCGGCGGCTTATTTAGCAGTATGGGCTTCTTCGGCAATCTGCTCGGATTAGCTGTGAACCTGTTAGCGATCTATGTAATTGTTGTTGCGGTTGCGGCCCTGTACCGCCGATTCAAAAAACAGCCGCGCCACGACGATTATCGCAATGGAGGCCGTTATTAAGCCATGATCCTCGGGATGGACGAAATCATTAACGCGATTTGCCTGCATACCGCTGAACGGAGAGGCGTCCGCCCCCCCGATGTGACGGTTGAGCTCAGCTGGGATGAAGATACTGGCTATACCGGTGAAGTATGGGTTGGCGGCCGCAGCTGGTACATCGTTGAATCGAACATCATGGAAGCGATCATGGTGTACGTACATCGGGAATACGGCATGCGGGTCTTCCGGGAAGATATCCGGCTGATGCTGGAGGATGAAATTTTAGCGGAAATCCAAACGGAAGGTTAATACTCAATGCCAAAAAACAAAAGCGCGAACTAGGGAATTACTTCTCCTTAGCTCGCGCTTTTATGTTGGAGCGATTAGTCTCCACGAAACGCCCGTTTCATTCGGTCAAAAAACGACTGTTCATGCTCATGGGTATGCTCGCCGTCCAACGCAGCAAATTGACGCAGCAGCTCCTTCTGCTCATCACTGAGCTTGCTTGGCGTCACGACAACCACTTTCACATGCTGGTCGCCTTGGCCGATTCCGCGCAGGCGCGGCACCCCTTTGCCTTTTAAGCGGAAATAGGTTCCGGTTTGCGTGCCTGCCGGAATTTTCAGCTTCACTTTCTCCGTCAGTGTAGGAATTTCAATCTCATCACCCAATGCAGCTTGGGCGAACGTCAACGGAACTTCGCAATAGATATCGTCGCCTTCACGGTCGAAGAAATCATGCGGTTTGACGCGGATTACGATGTACAAATCGCCAGCTGGGCCGCCGCGCAACCCGCCTTCACCTTCACCGGACATCCGCAGTTGCGCTCCATCGTCAACCCCTGCTGGAATGCGCACATGAATTTTACGCTGTTTCTTTACCTTGCCGCTGCCGGCGCAAGTTGGACATTTCTCCTTGATAATTTGCCCTCTGCCGCCGCAGTTCGTACAAGTACGCCGGTTTACCATACGGCCAAATGGTGTATTTTGAACGACTTCCTGCTGCCCGGTGCCGTGACACACCGAACAGGTCACCGGTTTGGTACCAGGTTTGGCTCCAGTCCCAAAGCAGGTGTCGCAGTTTTCCGTACGCGGAATGGTGATGTCCGTTTCTTTCCCGAACACCGCTTCCTTAAATTCGATCGTCATCGTGTATTGCAAATCATTACCGCGCTGCGGCGCATTCGGATCACGCCGGCTGCCGCCGCCGAAGAACATATCGAAAATATCCCCGAAGCCGCCAAAATCCGCGCCAGAGAAGCCGCCGCCCATGCCCTGATTCGGATCGATATGGCCATACTGGTCATAACGCGACCGTTTTGCAGGATCACTTAAGACGTCATAGGCTTCCTTGACTTCTTTAAACTTCGCTTCCGCATCCGCCGCTTTATTGACGTCCGGGTGATATTGCCGGGCCAGCTTGCGGTACGCTTTTTTGATTTCGTCTTCGGACGCATTTTTACTGAGGCCCAGCACCTCGTAGTAATCGCGCTTCTCTGCCATCCTTCCACCCCCATCGGTCATCTTTTCATCACGAAGTAACCTATTTAATATCCCTTATCAGCAAAAGGAAAGTCAAAGCGCGGTAGCAGCCCGCACTTTGACCTTCCCGGTTGCCAAAGTCTATTCACCAGACTCAAACTGCTCTGTGAGCCATCTTAGCTTTATTTCTTATCTTCGTCAACCACTTCGTAGTCAGCGTCAACGACATTCTCGCGGTTCTGGCCGCCGGAAGCTTCAGCGTTGTCTTGCGCGCCTGCTGCTTGCGAAGCTTGCTCATACAGCTTCACGGACAACTGCTGAACAACCTCGGTCAATTTCTCCGATGCCGCTTTGATTTGCTCCAGATTGTCGCTTTCCAGCACTTTCTTCAGCTCTTCTTTCGCAGCGTTTGCTTTCTCAACTTCAGCAGCGTCAACTTTGTCGCCCAGATCCTTCAACGTTTTGTCAACGGTGTAGATCAGTTGGTCAGCATTGTTTTTCGCTTCAACCAGCTCTTTGCGTTTTTTATCTTCTTCCGCATGCAGCTCGGCGTCCTTCATCATCCGTTCGATTTCTTCGTCGCTCAAGCCGCTGGAGGAAGTAATCGTAATTTTTTGGCTTTTACCGGTCCCTTTATCGGTTGCCGATACGTTAACGATCCCGTTCGCGTCAATGTCGAAGGTAACTTCGATTTGCGGTACGCCGCGTGGTGCTGGTGGAATATCGCCCAAGATAAAGCGGCCCAGCGTTTTGTTGCCGGCTGCCATTTCCCGTTCCCCTTGCAGGACGTGGATTTCTACGCTTGGCTGATTGTCGGCAAAGGTCGAGAAGATTTGCGACTTGCTCGTCGGAATCGTTGTATTCCGTTCGATCATCTTTGTGAATACGCCGCCAGCCGTTTCGATCCCCAGCGACAGCGGAGTAACGTCAAGCAGGACTACGTCTTTGACATCGCCGGTCAATACGCCGGCTTGCACCGCAGCGCCAAGCGCAACGACTTCGTCCGGGTTGACGCCTTTATGCGGCTCTTTGCCCGTCAGTTTCTTGATGGCTTCTTGTACGGCAGGAATCCGTGTAGAACCACCAACAAGCACGACTTTGTCGATGTCGGCTGGAGTCAAACCAGCATCGCTCAAAGCCCGGCGAGTTGGTCCAAGGGTGCGTTCAACGAGATCCGCAGTCAACTCTTCGAATTTCGCGCGAGTCAGGTTCACTTCAAGGTGTTGCGGCACGCCGTCAACAACCGTGATGAATGGCAGAGAAATCGTCGTCGTCAACACGCCGGACAGTTCTTTTTTCGCTTTTTCCGCAGCATCTTTCAAACGTTGTACCGCTGCTTTGTCCTTGCTCAAGTCAACGCCTTGGTCCTTCTTGAACTCGGCTACGAGGTAGTCGATGATCTTCTGGTCGAAGTCGTCGCCGCCCAGATGGTTGTCCCCGCTGGTCGCTTTAACTTCGAAGAAGCCATCGCCCAGTTCGAGGATCGATACGTCAAAGGTACCGCCGCCCAGGTCATATACGAGAATCGTTTGATCTTCAGCTTTCTCCAAACCGTAAGCCAGTGCAGCAGCCGTTGGTTCGTTGACGATCCGCAGCACTTCCAAACCAGCGATTTTCCCGGCATCCTTCGTCGCTTGACGTTGGCTGTCGTTAAAATAAGCCGGAACCGTGATTACGGCTTGGGTGACCGGTTGTCCCAAATACGCTTCTGCGTCAGCTTTCAGCTTCTGCAAAATGATAGCGGAAATTTCTTGCGGCGTATATTCTTTGCCATCGATCACTTCTTTATGGTTCGTCCCCATATGACGTTTGATCGAAATGATTGTCCGATCCGGATTGGTGATCGCTTGACGTTTCGCCGTTTCACCGACAATCCGTTCGCCGTCTTTCTTAAAACCTACGACGGAAGGGGTTGTGCGCGCACCTTCCGGGTTAGGAATGACGACCGCTTCGCCGCCCTCCATTACCGCAACGCAGGAGTTAGTTGTACCAAGGTCAATACCGATTACTTTGCTCATTACGTTATGTCCTCCTTAATAGGTTGAATCGTCTTTGAGATTCGTGGTTAGCTGCTGGATTAGCCGCTGACTTTGACCATCGCCGGGCGCAGCACCTTATCTTTCAGCATATAGCCTTTCTGCACAACTTCCACGACGATGCCCTCTTCATGCTCCTCGGATTCCACCTGCATAATCGCCTGATGGAATTCAGGATTAAACGGCTGGCCCTCCGCTTCCATCGCAGTAAGGCCTTCCGCCTTCAACACGCCTTCCAGTTGGCGGAAGATCATTTCCACCCCTTTAACATATGAGGCAGCATCCGTGACGTCTCCGGATGTTTGTAGCGCACGTTCAAAGTTGTCGATCACTGGAAGCAGCTCGGTAATCAGCTTGGCGGATGCATACTTGCCCAGTTCTTCCTTCTCCTTCACCGTACGGCGCCGGTAGTTATCGAAATCCGCCTGAGCACGCAGCAATCGCTGCTGATATTCCTCGTTCTCCGCACGCAGCTTCTCCAGCTCAGCAGTCACATCCACGTTGTTCGCTTCGTTGACAGCTTCAGCAGCACCCTCTGCACCGGCAGCGTTCTGAGTATCTTGCGGTTCTTGAGACGTTACTTCATCTTGCCTCACTTCAGGTCCAGGGGTGTTTTGCAAGTCCTCTTTTACGTTATCGTTCATATTCATTTCTTCCTCTACAGTGTGATTGTTGTCCTGAATCGGCTGTGATTCCTTCAAGATGCTCACCTCCTTAACATGCAGCTAGCCTCGTAGATCATGCATGTTATTGCATCCGGCTCAGGAAATGGCTTAAATCCTTCGATAAAATTTCCAAAATCCGGATCACCCGGGCATATTCCATCCGTGTAGGTCCCAAAATGCCGATCGTACCAACCGCTTCACCCTCGACTTGATAGGTAGCCGTGATGAGGCTGCAGTTGGCGAAGGCTTCATGCCCATTTTCAGTGCCAATACGCACTTGAATGCCAGACCCGGATGCGGAAGAGATCATTTTCGTTAAGGTTGGAGTCTCTTCTAGGACATCAAGAATCCCTTTGACCTTCTCGACATCGCGGAATTCCGGTTGCGTCAACATGTTCGTCGCTCCACTCAGGAAGAGGCGTTGCCCCTCTGTGCCTGGGTCAAGCGCTTGATCCAATACCTTCATTAGATCTTCAAAATGCTCAATATGCCGCTGCATCTCTTGTGCAATCTCATTATACAAGGCAGTCTTGAGCTTATAGATCGGCACCCCAGCAAGCTTGCGGTTCAACAAGTTGACCACCCGTTCCATTTCGGATACGGATACGTCCGGCGGAATCACGACGGTCTTGTTCTCCACTTGTCCTGTGTTCGTCACGACGATCGCCACCGCCTTCGTTTCGTTTAGCGGCAATAGCTGGAAGTGACGCAAAGACGTATGAAAAACTTCCGGCCCCAACAGGATGGAAGTGTAATTGGTCATTTGGGAAAGAATGGTCCCGGCATGTTGAATCACTTGTTCAGTTTCGTTTAATTTTTCTGCGAAAAATGCTTTTAACGTCGTAACTTCTTCATTCGAAAGTAAGTTCAACGGCGTTAGGTGATCCACATAGTAACGGTAGCCCTTATGAGAAGGAATCCGCCCCGCTGACGTATGCGGCTGCTCCAAAAAACCGAGCTCCTCCAAGTCGGCCATTTCATTCCGGATTGTTGCCGGACTGTACCCGACATCGCCCCGTTTCGAAATGCTTCGGGATCCCACAGGCTCCGCCGAGCGAATATAGTCATCAACAATAGCGGTCAATATCATTCTTTGGCGTTCCGTCAACATGGCAATCCCTCCCGGATTAACTCGATTTTTCCGAATCGTTAGCACTCAATGTCATAGAGTGCTAATCACTAATACAAAAATACCAAACCGACCTGACGATTGTCAAGTCAGTCCAGTATCTTAAGAACGGCGATTTCATCGCAGCAATGCTGCTTTGCACAATTGACGCAGTCGGTCCAAACTTTCTCCGGAAAGATTTCTTTCTCTACAACTGCAAACCCATTTTTAAGGAAGAAGGAAACCTCATAGGTGAGCGCCATTACTTTAGGGATCGCTTGTCTCCGGGCCTCTTCCACCAGCTGCTCCACCAGCATGGAACCAAGTCCCTTTCCCTTATGGCCTTCGGCGATCCCAAGGGAACGGATTTCAACAAGTTCCTCCCCCAGCTTGCACAGCGAACCACAGCCGACGACTTCACCATCCACTTCCGCCACGACGAAATCCTGGATCTGACGCTCCAGTATCTTCCGTGAACGCGGCAGCATAATGCCACGCCGGGCATACCCCTCAATGATGTTATATAATGGCTCGACGTCCGCTAAATTCGCCTGTCTGCAAACGGCTACCGCTGGCATGCTGACTTCCCCCTCGTTCACAAATAATATGAATAAATATACAATATACGGTATAAAACTTCAAGAGAAATGTTTCATGGTTATGTCATCTTCCCAAGATATTCCGCGGAATGCAAAAAAGCAGCTTTGCCACTTCAAATCAAGAAGCGCAAGCTGCTTATCAGTTCAGTCTTTATTCGGTTAAAACGCCGATAAATTCGGCAAACACTTCGTTTCCGAACAGCACGCCTTGCTTGCTGAGCCGATAGCCTTCCCCGTCGCTGTGAGGCTCCAGTAGACCAGCGCTTAACATCTTCGTAAGCTGTCGGTTAAATACGTCATCCAGCTCTTCGCCAAATTGACCTCGGAAATCCGCTTTACGAATGCCGTCCAGCATCCGAAGTCCAACCATCACGAAGTCCTCCATTGCCTCTTCCCGGGACACGCCAAATTGCTCCAAACGAGGCAGTCCTGTCTTCGCTGCTTCCACATAAGGGTTCACACCCTTAATGTTCACATGCCGCGTGCGGCCGACATACCCGTGAGCACCGGCACCCAACCCGTAGTAATCCTCGTTCTTCCAATACGTGATGTTGTGCCGGCTGGCGAAACCGGGTTTGGCAAAATTACTGATCTCGTATTGCTTGTACCCGGCTTTGTCCATTCGTTCCATTAATAGCAAGTACATATTCAGCTCTTCCTCCTCGCTAGGAAGCGGCAGCTGGTTCTTGTGGTACAGCGTATGGAACAACGTGTTCTCCTCAACCTTCAGGCTGTAGATCGAATAATGCGGCAGCCCAAGCTCCAATGCCCGTGAGACACTATAGTCCAGCATCTCAACCGTTTGGTTAGGCAGGCCAAACATCAAATCGATGGACAGATTATCTAGGCCAACAGCTCTAGCATTCTCCAGGCTCCGGTAGACATCGTCAGTGTTATGGATCCGCCCAATACCGCTAAGCAGCTCATTTTGGAACGCCTGGACGCCGAAGCTGACTCGGTTAACTCCGCCGTCTTTCATAACGGTCAGCTTGTCTCGGTCTGTCGTGCCCGGGTTTGCCTCCATTGTAAATTCGATATCACTCGCCCAATGTGGAAAATGACGTCTGACCGATGCCAAGAAGAACTCCATCTCCTGCGGATTCAGCACGGTAGGCGTCCCGCCGCCCACAAAGATGCTGCGGATTTCACCTGGCGGGGTTTGCTGGACCGTCAGCTCCATCTCCCGATCCAAGGCGAGCAGATAGTCCATTACCGGTTGATCTTTTAATACGTAAGAGTTGAAATCACAATAGAAGCACTTGTTCGTGCAAAATGGGATATGAATATATACCGCATGCGGTGCGCCGGATGGTCCGGATGAGGCTGCGCCGCCTGCCGCAAGATTTGAGATCGGCATTCCCTGCCCCGGATGCTTCATTGTTTGGTCCATGGTCATGCCCTCCTCCAAGTTTCTCTTAAATAATAGTAGAAAGGAAAGCCCGACGGCTTTCCTTCGTCAACTCACCTGCTTCTTAATTGTCGTCGATCTTCAGCACCGCCATGAACGCTTCCTGCGGCACCTCGACGCTGCCGACCTGCTTCATCCGCTTCTTGCCTTCCTTTTGCTTCTCCAGCAATTTCCGCTTCCGCGAGATGTCACCGCCGTAACATTTGGCGAGGACGTTCTTGCGCATCGCTTTTACGGTTTCGCGGGCGATGACCTTCGTTCCGATCGAAGCCTGAATCGGTACCTCGAACATTTGGCGCGGAATCAGCTCGCGCAGCTTCTCGCAGATAATCCGGCCGCGATGGTATGCACGGTCACGGTGCACGATAAAGGACAAGGCGTCCACCTGCTCTCCGTTCAGCAAGATATCCATCTTCACGAGATTGGATCTGCGGTAACCGGACAACTCGTAGTCAAACGAAGCATAGCCTTTGGTGCTCGATTTTAACTGATCAAAGAAGTCGTACACGATCTCCGACAACGGAACCTGGTACGTAATCGTAACGCGCGTCGTATCAAGGTATTCCATATTCACGAACTCGCCGCGTTTGCTTTGGCACAGCTCCATCACGGTACCGACATAATCGTTAGGCACGATGATGGAGGCTTTGACGTAAGGCTCCTCAACGTAGTCGATTTTGCCGACTTCCGGATAGTTCGACGGGTTGTCAATGGAAATCGTCTCACCGTTCGTCAGCGTTACATTGTAGATAACGCTTGGTGCCGTCGTAATCAGCGGAATGTTAAATTCCCGTTCAATCCGCTCCTGAATGACGTCCATGTGCAGCAATCCCAAGAAGCCGCAGCGGAAGCCAAAGCCCAGCGCGCTGGAAGTTTCCGGTTCGAAGCTTAGCGAAGCGTCGTTCAACTGCAGCTTCTCCAGCGCTTCACGCAGGTCATTGTAATCCGACGTTTCGATCGGGTACAAGCCGCAGTACACCATCGGATTGATCTTCCGATAACCCGGCAGCGGCTCTGGTGTCGGATTCTTCGCATCCGTCACGGTATCCCCGACACGGGTATCGCCAACCGTCTTGATCCCGGCCACGATAAAGCCAACATCGCCGACGTTAAGCTCGTCCACAATCGTCATCCGCGGTTTGAACGCGCCGACCTCGATGACTTCAAACGTTTTGTCCGTCGCCATCATTTTTATTTTCGAACCGGCTTTGATCTTGCCGTCAATGACGCGCACATAAACGATAACGCCTTTGTATGGGTCATAGTGGGAGTCGAAGATGAGCGCCTTCAGCGGTTTATCCGGATCTCCCGTCGGTGCTGGCACCTTCTGAACGACCTGTTCCAAAATTTCCTTAATCCCAATTCCAGCCTTGGCCGAAGCATGTACCGCTTCGCTGGCATCCAGGCCGATGACATCTTCAATCTCTTGTTTCACCCGATCAGGATCTGCGCTCGGCAAGTCAATTTTGTTGATGACCGGCAAAATCTCCAGGTTGTTATCCAGCGCAAGATACACGTTAGCCAATGTCTGTGCTTCAATCCCCTGAGCGGCAT
>Ga0310830_101682_pt1 | contig 10479 bp, 9 predicted proteins | sample WT_ome_5_FD_201301 | JGI IMG/M metagenome (GOLD analysis project Ga0310830, IMG submission 201301) | Sorghum-adapted microbial communities enriched on wild type (WT) sorghum from Joint BioEnergy Institute, Emeryville, California, United... ...
CCGATCGTCGCGCGCGTCGCCCGCTCGCTCGGCGCGCTGACCATCGGCGTCGTCACCCGGCCGTTCACCTTCGAGGGCCGCCGCCGGTCCGTGCAGGCCGAGAACGGCATCGAGGCGCTGCGCGCCGAGGTCGACACGCTCATCGTCATCCCCAACGACCGGCTGCTGTCCATCTCGGACCGCTCGGTGTCGGTGCTCGACGCCTTCCGCTCGGCCGACCAGGTGCTGCTGTCCGGCGTCCAGGGCATCACCGACCTCATCACGACGCCGGGCCTCATCAACCTCGACTTCGCCGACGTCAAGAGCGTCATGCAGGGTGCCGGCAGCGCGCTCATGGGCATCGGCTCCGCGCGCGGCGACGACCGCGCCGTCCAGGCTGCAGAGCTCGCCATCTCCTCGCCGCTGCTCGAGGCGAGCATCGACGGCGCGCACGGCGTGCTGCTGTCCATTCAGGGCGGCTCCGACCTCGGCCTCTTCGAGATCAACGAAGCCGCGCGCCTGGTCCAGGAGGCCGCGCACCCCGAGGCCAACATCATCTTCGGCGCGGTCATCGACGACGCGCTCGGCGACGAGGTCCGCGTCACCGTCATCGCGGCCGGGTTCGACGGCGGCGCGCCCACGGTGCGCCGTGACGCGCGGGCGCTCGGCCAGGTCAGCGGCCGCCGGGCCGTCGGCGAGGTGCCCACCGCGCAGCCCGCGCCCGGCGACCTCCCGCCCGTCGTGCCGCCGGTCGTGCCGCCGGCCGAGCCCGTGCCCGCGCACCGGGCCGAGGGCGCGCCCGCGTGGGCGAGCGAGGAGAGCCCGGAGCCCGAGGCCGCGCAGGAGGCCACCGAGGGCCAGGGCGAGCTGCCCTCGTTCCTCTCCGACGACCGCGAGCCCGGCCCGCTCGAGGTGCCCCGGGTGCTCGAGGAGCGCCCGACGCCGCGCCGGACCGACGACCTCGACCTGCCGGACTTCCTCAAGAACCCGTGACGCTCCCCGCGCTCGTCGCGGCTGACCTCGGCCCGGCGGTCCGCGCCGCGTTCACGCGGGCGCCCGGCAACCTCAGCCGGACCGTCGGCGACCAGGACGGCGTGCTCGACCGGCGCCGCGCGCTCGCCGCGTGGGCCGGCGCGCCCGTGGCCTACGCGTGGCAGGTGCACGGCCGCGGGGTGCACGTCGTCACCGGTGCCGCCGAGGTGCCCGACGACGGGCCCGTCGCCCGGGCGGACGGGCTCGTCACCGTCGGCCCGCGGGTCGCCCTCGGGGTGCTCGTCGCGGACTGCGTGCCCGTGCTCCTCGCCGACGGCGTCGCCGGCGTCGTGGGGGTCGCCCACGCGGGCCGGGCGGGGGTCGCGGCCGGGGTCGTGGGCGCCGTCGTTGCGGCGATGGTCGCGGAGGGCGCCGCGCCCGGGCGGCTGCGCGCCGTCGTCGGGCCGGCGATCTGCGGGCGCTGCTACGAGGTGCCGGCGGACCTGCGCGACGAGGTGGCCGCCGTCGTGCCGGCCGCGCGCGCCGAGACGTCGTGGGGCACGCCGGCGCTCGACCTGCCCGCCGCGGTCGCCGCCCAGCTCGCCGACGCCGGCGTGGGCGCGGTGACGGCGCTCGGCGCCTGCACGCTCGAGGACCCCGGCTGGTACTCCCACCGCGGGCGGGCGTCGGGCCGCCCCGAGGGCCGTTTCGCCGGGGTCGTCCGGGCGCTCGCGCGCTGACGGGCGTCGGCGCAGGTCCGGGCGTGTCGCCACGGCGGCGCCGGGGCCTCGGGTTAGCGTGAGGTCGACCGGACCGCGTACGTCGAGGGGCCCCGCAGGGGACCACCCCGCGTGCCGGTCCACACCGGACCGGACGAGGAGTGGAGGCCGCGATGGCCGGAGCGCTGCGCAAGACGATGCTGTACCTCGGCCTGGCCGAGGAGGACCGTCCCGACGACGTGGACGACGCCCTGGAGTACGACGACGAGGAGTACGACGACGTGGCGCCCACCCCGAGCCAGCCCGACTACGCCCCGGTGACGCCGATCCGGCGGAGCGCGCGGGCCGGCGCGCCCGAGCTGCGGCGGATCACCACCGTGCACCCCCGGTCGTACAACGACGCGCGGGTGATCGGCGAGGCCTTCCGGTCGGGCACGCCGGTCATCATGAACCTGTCCGAGATGAGCGACGCGGACGCCAAGCGCCTCGTGGACTTCTCCGCGGGCCTCATCTTCGGCCTGCACGGCGCGATCGAGCGGGTCACCGCCAAGGTCTTCCTGCTCTCCCCGGCGCACGTCGAGATCGCCGGCGAGGAGCAGGTGGCGCCCGACGCCGCCCGGCCGAGCTTCTACAACCAGAGCTGACGTGGCGCTCGTCGCCGGACTGCTCTCGCTCGTCGTCTGGATCTTCCTGCTGCTGCTGTTCGTGCGGCTGGTGTTCGACTGGATCCAGGTGTTCGCCCGCGACTGGCGACCCCGCGGCGTCGTGCTCGTCGTCGCGGAGGCCGTGTACACGGTCACGGACCCGCCCCTCAAGGCGCTGCGGCGCGTGATCCCGCCGCTCCCGCTGGGGGCGGTGCGCCTCGACCTCGCGTTCATGGTCCTCGTCGTGCTCTGCTGGCTCCTGCTGTTCCTGCTGAGCGGGCTCGCCGCGGCCTGACCGACACGCCGACGGCGCCGCCGCCCTCTGGCGGGTACCCGTCCGGGGTTGTCCGCTAGCGTGTGGCGTGGCGGTGAGCGACTGCTGCGCGAACGATTGGCCCGACCCGCACTACCGACCGAGGTGACACCATGGCGCTCCTGACGGCGGACGACGTCCTCAACAAGAAGTTCCAGGCGACCAAGTTCCGCGAGGGCTACGACCAGGACGAGGTCGACGACTTCCTCGACGAGGTCGTCAACACCCTTCGCGTCATGACGGCGGAGAACGAGGACCTCAAGGCCAAGCTCGCGGCGGCCGAGCGGCGCATCGCCGAGCTGAGCCGCGGCGAGGCCGCGGCGGCCGCGCCCGCCTTCGAGCCCGTCGTCGCCGCGCCGGCCGAGCCCGAGCCCGCCGCCGCCCCGGAGCCCGAGCCCGCCGCCGCCCCGGAGCCCGAGCCGCCCGCCGCGGAGCCCGAGCCCGTCGCCGCGCCCGCCCCCGCCTTCGCCGCTCCCGCCCCCGCGGCCGGCCGGCTGAGCGAGCCCGAGTCCGCCACGGGCATGCTCCAGCTCGCGCAGAAGCTGCACGACGACTACGTGCGGGCCGGTCAGGAGGAGGGCGAGCGGATCATCAGCGAGGCCCGCGCGCAGGCCGAGCGCATCGTCGCCGAGGCCGAGGAGACCTCGAGCCGCACGCTCGCCGCCCTGGAGCAGGAGCGCAGCCTGCTCGAGCGGAAGATCGACGAGCTGCGGGTCTTCGAGCGCGACTACCGGACGCGCCTGAAGAGCTACCTCGAGAACCTGCTCGGCGACCTCGAGTCCCGGTCGACGTCCGTCGGCCCCCGGACCGGCGAGGGCCTGTCCTTCAACGGCTGAGCCGACCGCCGGCGCGGCTCCGCCGCGCACGGCCACCGCACGCGACGCGCCACCTCGGTGGCGCGTTGTGCGTTTCCCCTCGTAGGTCTACTCTCTCGTGACCCGTCAAACCCAGGAGCGCCATGACCACCGACGACGCCATCCGCTCGACCGTCGAGTCGGGGGCGAGGCACGAGATGCCCGACCTCGCGAAGGTCGTCAAGACCTTCCCGGTCCGCGAGGGCGAGAAGCCGTGGACCGTCAAGGAGGTCAAGGCGATCGCGGACGAGCTCTCCGCGGAGATCCTCCGCCTGGAGATCGAGCTCGCCGAGGCCGACGCGGAGCTCTCCGCCCTCCTGCGCAACTCCGGTGACGGCGCGGGCGACGACCAGGCCGACTCCGGCTCCAGCGCGCTCGAGCGCGAGCAGGAGCTGACCCTCGTCAACAACACGCGCGACCTGCTCGAGCAGAACCGGCACGCGCTCGAGCGCGTGGGCGCGCCCGGCTTCGGCACGTGCGAGCAGTGCGGCGAGGCGATCGGCAAGGCCCGCCTGCAGGCCTTCCCGCGCGCCACGCTGTGCGTGACCTGCAAGGCCCGCCAGGAACGTCGCTGAGCGTGGCGCGGCGGTCGGGGCTGCTCCTGCCCTTCGTCCTCATCGCCGTCGTGGTCGTCGCGGCGGACCAGGCGACGAAGGCGTGGGCGCTGGCCACGCTGACGCCGGGTGAGCGGGTCCCGCTCGTCGGCGACCTGCTCGGGCTCACGCTCGTGCGCAACTCCGGCGCGGCCCTCGGCATGGCCGGCGGCACCACCTGGGTCTTCACGGTCGCCGCGGTGGCGGTGACCGTCGTCGTGCTGCGGGTCGCGGGCCGGCTGGGCTCGCGCGGCTGGACGGTGGCGCTCGGCCTGCTCCTCGGCGGCGCGGTCGGCAACCTCGTCGACCGGCTCGTGCGCGAGCCCGGCGTCGGGGTCGGCCACGTCGTGGACTTCATCGCCTACGCGGACTGGTTCGTCGGCAACGTCGCCGACATCGCCATCGTCGTCGCGGCCGGCCTCATGGTGCTGCTCGGCGCGCGCGGGATCGGGCTGGACGGCACCCGGCACGAGGAGCCCGCCCCCGAGGCGGCCGGGCCCGAGGCGGCCGGGCCCGCGTCGGCCCAGCCCGAGGCCGAGCCCGAGGGAACCGCCCCCGAGGCGGCCGAGCCGCGGTGAGCACGCGGTCGCTGCCCGTCCCCGACGGGCTGGCCGGGGAGCGGGTGGACGCCGCGCTGTCCCGCCTGCTCGGCGTCTCGCGCACGCGGGCGGCCGACCTGGCGGCGAGCGGCGCCGTCGTCGTCGACGGGCGGGTGGTGGGCAAGTCGGACCGGCTCGTCGCGGGCGCGTGGCTCGAGGTCGACCTCTCGACGCTCGACGAGCCGGCGGCCCCGCCGCCGCCCGAGCCCGTCCCCGGGATGCGGATCGTGCACGACGACGCGGACGTCGTCGTCGTCGACAAGCCCGTGGGGGTCGCGGCGCACCCGTCGCCCGGCTGGACCGGTCCGACGGTCGTGGGCGCGCTGGCGGCCGCGGGGTTCCGGATCGCGACCTCGGGCGCGGCCGAGCGGCAGGGCGTCGTGCACCGGCTCGACGTCGGCACGTCGGGGCTCATGGTCGTCGCGAAGAGCGAGCGGGCCTACACGGCGCTGAAGCGCGCGTTCAAGGCGCGCGAGGTCGACAAGGTCTACCACGCCGTCCTCCAGGGCCACCCCGAGCCCACGGAGGGGACGATCGACGCGCCCATCGGGCGGCACCCCACGCAGGACTGGAAGTTCGCCGTCGTGGCGGGGGGCAAGCCCTCGGTGACGCACTACCGCGTGCTCGAGATGGTGCCCGCGGCCTCGCTGGTCGAGGTGCACCTCGAGACGGGCCGCACGCACCAGATCCGCGTGCACATGGCCGCGGTGCGCCACCCGTGCGTGGGGGACGTCACGTACGGCGCGGACCCCGTGCTCGCCGAGCGGCTCGGGCTGGAGCGGCAGTGGCTGCACGCCGTCCGGCTGGCGTTCGACCACCCGGCCACGGGGGAGCGGCTCGAGGTGACGAGCGAGTACCCGGCGGACCTCGCCGCGGCCTGGGACGCGCTGCACGGGCGTCCCGGGGCTGTCGGGACGCGAGCCTAGAATCGCCCGCATGGCCGCCGCAGGAGACTTCGCCCACCTGCACGTGCACACCGAGTACTCGATGCTCGACGGCGCGGCCAAGATCGACGAGCTCCTCGCCGAGGTGAAGGCCCACGGGCAGCGTGCCGTGGCGATGACGGACCACGGCTATCTGTTCGGCGCCTTCGAGTTCTGGAGCCGGGCGCGCGCGGCCGGCATCAAGCCGATCATCGGGCTCGAGGCCTACGTCACGCCCGGGACCAGCCGCTTCGACCGCACCCGGGTGCGCTGGGGCGAGCAGCACCAGCGGGACGACGACGTGTCCGCCGGCGGCGCGTACACCCACCTGACCCTGTGGGCGCGCGACAACGAGGGCCTGCACAACCTGTTCCGGCTGTGCTCCATGGCCTCGCTCGACGGCCAGTGGGGCAAGTGGCCGCGCATGGACGCCGAGCTGCTCCAGCGCTACGCCAAGGGCCTGTCGGTGGGCACGGCGTGCCCGTCGGGCGAGGTGCAGACGCGGCTGCGGCTGGGCCAGTACGACCAGGCGGTCCGCGCGATCGGCGAGCTCCAGGACGTGTTCGGCCGCGAGAACGTCTACGTCGAGCTCATGGACCACGGCGCCGAGATCGAGACGCGGGTCTTCAAGGACCTCGTCCGGCTCGCGCAGGACGTCGGCGCGCCGCTGCTCGCGACCAACGACTCCCACTACGTCAAGCCGGAGCACCACGACGCGCACGACGCGCTCCTGTGCATCAACTCCGGCTCCACGCTGGCCGACCCCGACCGCTTCAAGTTCGACGGCGACGGCTACCACGTACGCTCGACCGAGGAGATGTACCGGCTCTTCGCCGAGCTCCCCGAGGCGCTCGAGAACACCGTCCGGCTCGCCGAGCAGTGCGACGTGTCGTTCACGACCGCCGCCGACGGCGCGAACTTCATGCCGCGCTTCCCCACGCCGCCGGGCGAGGACGAGACGAGCTGGTTCGTCAAGGAGGTCGAGCGCGGCCTGCACGCCCGCTACCCCGGCGGCGTCCCCGAGGAGGTGCGGCGGCAGGCGGAGTACGAGACCGGCGTCATCACGCAGATGGGCTTCGCCGGCTACTTCCTCGTCGTCGCCGACTTCATCAACTGGGCGAAGGACCACGGCATCCGGGTCGGCCCGGGCCGGGGCTCCGGCGCGGGCTCGATGGCCGCCTACGCCCTGCGGATCACGGACCTCGACCCGCTCCGGCACGGCCTCATCTTCGAGCGCTTCCTCAACCCGGACCGCGTCTCGATGCCCGACTTCGACGTGGACTTCGACGAGCGCCGGCGGGGTGAGGTCATCCGGTACGTCACCGACAAGTACGGCGAGGACCACGTCGCGCAGATCGTCACCTACGGCACGATCAAGGCCAAGCAGGCGATCAAGGACTCCGCCCGGCTGCTCGGCCACCCGTTCGCCGTCGGGGAGAAGCTGACCAAGGCGATGCCGCCCGCCGTCATGGGCAAGGACATCTCGCTCAGCGGCATCTTCGACCCCAAGGACCCGCGCTACGCGGAGGCGGAGGAGTTCCGCCAGCTCCACGCGACGGACCCGGACGCGCAGCAGGTCGTCGCGCTCGCCAAGGACATCGAGGGCCTCAAGCGGCAGTGGGGCGTGCACGCGGCGGGCGTCATCATGTCGAGCGAGCCGCTCATCGACACCATCCCGATCATGCGCCGCCCGCAGGACGGGGCGATCATCACGCAGTTCGACTACCCGACCTGCGAGGCCCTCGGCCTGATCAAGATGGACTTCCTCGGGCTGCGGAACCTGACGATCCTCGACGACGCGCTCGCCAACATCGTCGCGAACGGCAAGGAGCCGATCGAGCTCGAGTCCCTCCCGCTGGACGACAAGGCCACCTACGAGCTCCTCGGGCGCGGCGACACGCTCGGCGTGTTCCAGCTCGACGGCGGGGGCATGCGGACGCTGCTGCGCCTCATGCGGCCGGACAACTTCGAGGACATCTCCGCCGTCGGCGCGCTGTACCGGCCGGGCCCGATGGGCGCGAACTCGCACACGAACTACGCGCTGCGCAAGAACGGCCAGCAGCCGGTGGTGCCCATCCACCCGGAGCTCGCCGAGCCGCTCGAGGACATCCTGGACATGACCTACGGCCTCATCGTGTACCAGGAGCAGGTCATGGCCATCGCCCAGCGGGTCGCGGGCTACAGCCTCGGCCAGGCGGACATCCTGCGCCGCGCGATGGGCAAGAAGAAGAAGTCCGAGCTGGACAAGCAGTTCGAGAACTTCTCGCGCGGCATGGCCGAGCGCGGCTACTCCCGGGACGCCGTGGAGACGCTCTGGAACATCCTCGTGCCGTTCTCGGACTACGCGTTCAACAAGGCGCACTCCGCGGCGTACGGGCTCGTCTCCTACTGGACGGCGTACCTCAAGGCGAACTACCCGACGGAGTACATGGCCGCGCTGCTGACGAGCGTGCGCGACGACAAGGACAAGTCGGCCCTCTACCTCGGCGAGTGCCGGCACATGGGCATCACGGTCCTGCCGCCGGACGTCAACTCCTCGGCCGCCGACTTCCGCGCGGTCGGCGCGGACATCCGCTTCGGCCTGTCGGCGATCCGCAACGTCGGCGCCAACGTCGTCGACGCGATCGTCAAGGCGCGCGAGACCAAGGGCGCGTTCACGTCGTTCCAGGACTTCCTCGAGAAGGTGCCGGCCGTCGTCTGCAACAAGCGGACGATCGAGTCGCTCATCAAGGCCGGCGCGTTCGACTCGCTCCACCCGAGCCGGCGCGCCCTCCTGCTCGTCCACGAGCAGGCGGTGGACGCCGTCGTGGGCGTCAAGCGCAAGGAGGCGGAGGGGCAGTTCGACCTCTTCGGCGGCATGGGGGCCGACGACGGCGTGTCCGTGGCCGTCGAGGTGCCCGACGTGCCCGACTGGGACAAGAAGCAGCGGCTCGCGTTCGAGCGCGAGATGCTCGGGCTGTACGTCTCCGACCACCCGCTGTCGGGCCTCGAGCACGTCCTCGCGACGGCGGCGGACTGCTCGATCGCCACGCTGCTGGCCGACGAGCAGCGCGCGGAGGGCTCGATGGTGACGGTCTGCGGGCTCGTCACGTCGCTCCAGCGCAAGATGAGCAAGAACGGCAACCCGTGGGCGGCCGTGACGCTCGAGGACATCGACGGCTCGATCGAGATCCTCTTCTTCGGCGAGACGTACCTGACGTACTCGACGGTCCTGGCGGAGGACGCCGTCGTCACCGTGCGCGGCCGGGTGCGCCGCCGCGACGAGACGATCCAGCTGCAGGCCGTCGAGGTCTCCATCCCGGACGTGTCCGCCGCCGACGCGCGGCCCCTCACCATCACGATGCCCGTGGCCCGCTGCACGACGCCGGTCGTCGAGCGGCTGCGCGAGGTCCTGGCCGCGCACCCGGGCGTCACGCAGGTCAACCTCCGGCTCACGCAGCCGGGCCGGGCGACGGTGATGCGGCTGGAGGACACGCTGCGGGTCGAGCGGTCGACGGCGCTCTTCGGCGACCTCAAGGCCCTCCTCGGCCCCGGGTGCCTCGCCCCGTGACGCCCGCCGTCCACCTCACGCCCGAGCAGCGGGTCTTCGTGCTCGAGCGGCACGTCGCCACGCTCGCGACGCTGCGCCCGGACGGCACGCCCCACGTCGTGCCCATCGCCTTCACGTGGGACCCGGAGCGCGGCGAGGCGTGGATGACGACGGAGGACGGCTCGGTCAAGGTGCGCAACGTCGAGGCCGCGCTGGCCGCGGGGCGGCCCGCCCGGGGAGCGCTGTGCCAGGTGGCGGGCGGCCGGTGGCTCACGCTCGAGGGCACGCTCGTCGTGTCGCGGGACCCGGCGGACGTCGCGCTCGCCGAGCGCCGGCACGCCGTGCGGTACCCGCCGCTCGAGCCGGACGCGCGCCGCGTGGTGCTGCGCCTGGCGGTCGACCGGGTGCTCGGCTCGGCGTACATGACGCGCTGACGCGCTGACGGCGGCCGGATCGCGGGCCCTCCGGCCCGGCGTGGCGCCGACCCCGCCCGCCTAGACTGCGGCGCGTGATCGCAACCCTCGACCTGCGCGGCCGCCGCCCGGGCGCCCGCGAGCTCGCCGCCGTGCTGCCCCGTCCGGAGGTGGACGTCGCCACCGTCGCCGAGCAGGTCGCGCCCCTGGTGGCGGACGTGCGCGAGCGCGGCGCCGCCGCGCTGCGCGACCTCGGCGAGCGCTTCGACGGGGTCCGCCCGGTGCACCTGCGCGTCCCGGCCGCGGCGATCGAGGCCGCGGTGGCGGGGCTCGACCCGGCCGTCCGCGCGGCGCTCGAGGAGTCGATCCGTCGCGCGCGGCGCGTGCACGCCGCCCAGGTGCCCGCGCCCTTCGCGGTCGACGTGGCGCCGGGCGCGCAGGTGCGCCAGCGCTGGGTCCCGGTGCGGCGGGTCGGCCTCTACGTGCCCGGCGGGATCGCCGTCTACCCGTCGAGCGTCGTCATGAACGTCGTGCCCGCGCAGGAGGCCGGCGTCGGGAGCCTCGCGGTCGCGAGCCCGCCGCAGCGGGAGCACGGCGGGCTGCCGCACCCGACGATCCTCGCCGCCTGCGGCCTGCTCGGCGTGGACGAGGTGTACGCCGCCGGCGGGTCCCAGGCGATCGCGATGCTCGCGTACGGCGCGGCGGGCGAGACCGCCGACGACGGCGACGTGCTCTGCGAGCCGGTGGACGTCATCACGGGCCCGGGCAACCAGTACGTGACGGCGGCGAAGCGGCTGGTGCGCGGCGTCGTCGGGATCGACTCCGAGGCGGGGCCGACGGAGATCGCGATCCTCGCCGACGCGACGGCGGACCCGCGCCACGTCGCGGCGGACCTCGTCTCGCAGGCCGAGCACGGGCCGACGTCCGCGTCCGTGCTCGTC
>Ga0310830_101688_pt1 | contig 10450 bp, 8 predicted proteins | sample WT_ome_5_FD_201301 | JGI IMG/M metagenome (GOLD analysis project Ga0310830, IMG submission 201301) | Sorghum-adapted microbial communities enriched on wild type (WT) sorghum from Joint BioEnergy Institute, Emeryville, California, United... ...
TAGTCCTGCGGCGTGATGTCCACCTCGATGTCGGGGTCGGTGCCGTAGTTCTCCACCCGATAGCCCACGTCGTCGAACGCGAACGAGAACTCCGGCTGGGTGGTGACGGTGCCGTCGGCGAGCCGGTGCCGCGGCCAGATGCCGATCACGCCGCCCCAGGTGCGCTTGCCGACCAGCGGGCCGAGCTTGAGCAGCTTAAAGGTGTGGCTGAAGATGTCGCCGTCGGAGCCCGCCCACTCGTTGGTGATCGCCACCATCGGGCCGCGCGGCGACTCCGGCGGGTACGGCTCGGGCACGCCCCAGCGGGGGTAGTCGTAGCCGAGCCGGCGCCGGGCGAGCTTCTGCAGCAGCAGCGCCGAGACGTGGCCGCCGCCGTTGAACCGCACGTCCACGATGAGGCCCTCGCGGTCGAACTCGGCGAGGAAGCCGCGGTGGAACTCGGCGAAGCCCTCCGGCCCCATGTCCGGGATGTGGATGTAGCCGACGCGGCCGCCGGTGCGCTCGTGGGTGTGGGCGCGGTTCGCCTCCACCCAGTCCCGGTACCGGGCGGGCTGCTCGTCGGAGATCGCCCGCACGGTGACGGTGCGCGCCGGGCCGTCGCCGCGCCGTACCGTGAGCTGCACCTCCTGCCCGGCGAGGTTGACCAGGCGCTTGCCGGGGCTGTTGCCGGGCCCGACCGGCTGGCCGTTGATGGCGAGCACCGCGTCGCCGGGGCGGACGTCCACGCCGAGCCGGTTGAGCGGCGAGGTGCACTCGGGGTCCCAGTGGTCGCCGCCGACGATGCGGCCGATGTAGTAGACGCCGTCGCGGTACTCCCAGTCGACCCCGAGCTTGCCCTGCCAGTAGTGCGGGCGGGGCCGGTACTCGCCGCCCATCTCATAGGCGTGTGAGGTGCCGAGCTCGCCGTGCAGCTCCCACAGCAGGTCGGAGAACTCGCTGCGGGTGCTCACCCGGTCCACCAGCGGCAGGTAGCGGTCGTAGACGGCGTCCCAGTCGATGCCGGCCATGTCCTCGGTCCAGAAGTGCTCCTTCTGCAGCCGCCAGGCCTCGCGGAACATCTGCCGCCACTCCAGGTCCGGGCGGACCGACACCTTCACCCGGCTGAGGTCGATCCAGCCGCTCGACCGGCTCGGGGTGTCCTCGTCGGCCGGGGTCTCCCCGGCCTTGATCACCCGCAGCCTGCGGTCGGACCGGTACAGCAGGGTGGAGAAGTCCGGGCCGAGGGTGAAGTCGGTGACGCCGCCGAGGTAGTGGTCGTGCTTCTGCTTCTCGAAGTCGTAGATGCGCAGGCTGCCCGACGGGCCGTCGGAGTCGGAGAAGTAGCTGTCGCCGAGCGAGCCCTGCACCGGGTAGATCGAGTAGATCGCCTTGCCCTTGATGCCGACGATGCGGCCGTAGCGGCCCTCGGGCACGGGGAACGCGGCGACGCGGCGCTCGATGCCCTCGATCTCGATCTCCAGCGGCTTGTCGCCGTCGCCGCTCTCGGTCGAGGCCTCGCCCGCGGCGGCCGCGTCCTTGTCCTGCCGCCCGTCGCCGCCGGCCGCGCCCGCGGCGCCGTCGCCACCGGTGCCCTCGCCGCCCTCGGCGCTCTCGTCCTGGGCGGGGCCGCCCGGCTCCTTGCCCTTGTCGTCCTGCTCGGACTCCTTCAGCGGCCGCGGCTGCGGCACGAACGGGTCGGGCACGTCCGAGCGGAGCGTGATCACGTACGGCCGGGTGCCGAGCGGGAAGCCGAGGTCGAACTGGAGCGAGTCGTAGACCGGGTTGAACACGCGCTCGCCGATGAAGTAGAGGTAGTCGCCGCCCGGGTCGAAGGCGGGGCGGCGGTCGCGCAGCACCGGCCGGGTGGCGTTGAACGTCTCGCCCGTGGCGACCTGGTGCAGCCGGATCGCGGTCATCTGGGCCGAGGTCGGGTAGGTGTAGGCGAGCCACGAGCCGTCCGGGGCCCAGGCCGGGTCGTCGATGCGGCCGTAGCGGCTGGAGTCGACGACCTTCATCGTCGCCTGGGCGGGGTCCTCGCCGGTGAGGTCGATCAGCAGCAGCTCGTTGCGGTGGTTGGTGACCGCGATGCGGTCGGCCTTCGGGGAGACGGCGAGGTTGGTGGCCCGGCCGGTGTCGAGGTGGGCGAGCTTGACCGGCTCGGCGGTGCCGTCGGCGGTGAGCACCACGAGCGTCTCGCGGTCGGACTCGTCGGCCGCGGCGGCGATCAGCCGCTTGCGGTCGTTGAGCCAGGTGAGCAGCCGGTAGCGCACCCCGTCGGGCTCGCCGTGCTGGAGCACCGGCCCCTCCCAGTTGGCGAACGAGTACGCCTTGCCGCGGGTGGTGATGGCCAGGCCGCTGCCGTCGTGGTTGAGCGCGGCGCTGTCGAGGAACCGGTCGGCGGGCACGAACCGGCGCTGCCGCTGGGTGCGGGAGCTGCCGAGCCGTACCGGGACGTGGCGGGCCTCGCCCTCCTCCGGGTCGAGCACGTACAGGTCGGCCCCGCAGTGGTAGACCAGCCGGCGGCCGTCGCTGGACAGGTTGCGGGCGTAGTAGTCGGCGTGGTCGGTGTGCCGGCGCACGTCCGTGCCCTCGGGGGTGCACGAGTAGACGTTGCCGATCCCCTCGTGGTCGGAGAGGAAGTAGATGCGGTCGCCGACCCAGCAGGGGGAGGCGAGGTTGCCCTCGAGGGAGATCAGCCGGGTGAACTCGCCGGTGCCGTCGCGGTCGATCCACAGGTCGCCGACGGTGCCGCCGCGGTACCGCTTCCACCGGGCCGGGTCGGCGGTGTTGCGGCCCAGCACGATGCCGCCGCCGGGGCCGTAGGAGATCGAGTTCGCCGGGCCGTACGGCAGGCGGTGGGGGACGTCCTCGGGGTCGTTCGGGTTGATCCGGTACAGCCACCTGCGGTTGGCGAACGGCTGGCCGTCGTCGCTGGCGTAGATCACCGATCCCTCGGCGTCCCAGGTGGTGACGGTGCACCGGGCGCCCTGGTAGGTGACGCGGCGTGCGGGGCCGCCGTCGGCGGGCATCACGTAGACCTCGTCGGGGCCCTCCTCGCGGCCGACGAAGGCGAGGTGCCGTCCGTCGGGGGAGAACCGAGGGTAGCCCGCCTCCGCGACCCCCGCGGTGAGCCGCCATGCCCGGCCGCCCTCCACGGGCACCATCCACAGATCATCCTCGGACACGAACACGACGAGGTCCCGGAAGATCGTCGGGAAGCGCACGTAGGCGGGCATCGGCTCCCTCGCGATAGTGATCAGGCGGTCACCGGCACACTATAGACGCGCGTTCGGGTAACGCGAATCGGTGCCGGGCGCCGGATTTCGCGTCAGTCCACTTTGATATCGGGCTCAGGTGCCATCTCCCCGCGTTTCGCCATCTTCTTCGCCTGCTTCGCCTGGCGGGCCGCCTTGATCGCGGCCTTCTTCGCCTTACCCGACAATTTCGCCTTCTTGCGCTGGTCGCCCATGATGTCCCCCTTGTCGGTGCTAACCGGGGCACGGTGGATCCCCGTACGGCGCAGCGAGAGGTACCCGCAAAGGCGACCAATTACCGCATTTCAGGATGAATCAGGCATTTACCGACATTTCCCTGACTTAGAGCAGGGTGAGCTGCTCGGCCGCCGGCCCCGCGGACGGCGCGGGCGCGCGGGCGGGCGCCCGGGCGGCGGCGCGCACCCCGTCACGGGCCGGGGCGGCGCCGATGCCGTACCGCTCGGCGAGCCGCCGCACCTGGTCGGCGATGCGCTCCTGGTACGCCCGGGGCGCGTAGGCGCCCCGGCCGTACAGCTCCAGGTACCGGGGGACGAGCCGCGGGTGCTCCCGGGACAGCCAGGCCATGAACCATTCACGCGCCCCCGGCCGCAGGTGCAGCACGATCGGCACGATCCGGGTGGCCCCGGCCTCGGCGATCGCCCGGACCGCGGCCTCCAGGGCGCGCGGGCTGTCGGTGAGGTAGGGGAGGATCGGCGCCATCAGCACGCCGCAGCCGATGCCGCGGTCGTTGAGCGTGGCGCAGGCCTCCAGGCGGGCGCGCGGCGAGGGGGTGCCGGGCTCGACCGGCCGCCAGGCCCGCTCGTCGGTGAACCCGACCGACACGTCCACCCCGACCTGGGTGACCTCGGCGGCCTCGGCGAGCAGGTCGATGTCGCGCAGGATCAGCGTGCCCTTGGTGAGGATCGAGAACGGCTGGGCCGCGTCGATCAGCGCCCGCAGGATGCCGGGCATAAGCCGGTAACGCCCCTCGGCCCGCTGGTAGCAGTCGGCGTTCGGCCCGATCGCGATGACCGGCCGGGGGCGGGCGGCGCGCAGCCGCGGCGCGGCGAGCTCCCGGCGGGCGAGCTCGGCCGCGTTCACCTTGACGATGATCTTGGAGTCGAAGTCGCGGCCGGTGCCGAGGTCGAGGTAGGAGTGGGAGTTGCGGGCGAAGCAGTAGACGCACGCGTGGGTGCAGCCCCGGTAGGGGTTGATGGTGTACTCGAACGGCACCCGCGAGGTCGCGGGCACCCGGTTGATGATCGACCGGGCGCGGACCTCGTAGAAGGTGATCCCCCGGAATCCGGGCGCGTCGAAGGTCCGCGCCACCGCCCCCTCGGGGAACAGCGCGGACGCCGGTCCCGGCTCGGCGGCGCCGGACGGCCGCAGATTGTCCCAGCGCACGCCTTGATTAGAACACATGTTCGGGGGTGGGCGCAACACGAAAACCGGTCGTAAATTGCGGGTCGGGATACGGCTAATGATCTTCCTGCTTGGGGAGAACCCTCGCTACACACCTTGCGTTGCGGGAGGTCCGGCATGGCCTGGTCGCAGGAGGAGGAGCGATTGCTCGCACAGATCGAGCGTCACCTCAGTGACGACGATCCACGACTCGCAGCGCGGCTGGAATCTCTCAACGAACGTCTCGAGCGCCGGGAGCTCAACGCGCGCCGCCGCGCCGCCCGCCGTCGGCCGAGCCGCGCCACGGTCATCATCCTGGTGAGCTGGCTGCTGATCGCCACGCTGATCACCGCCCTGCTCATCGTGGCCTTCCGGCACGACGCGGCCGCGCTCGCGCTCTGAGCGCGCAGGCGCGGCCGGGCCGTCACGGGGTGTCGAGGGCGCGCAGGAACCGCGCGGCCACGGGCGCGGCCACCTTCCCGCCGCCACCACCCCCCTCGACCACGACGGCGAAGGCGACGTCGCCCCGGTAGCCGATGAACCAGGCGTGGCTGTCGAGCTCGGGGCCGGTGCCGTACTCGGCGGTGCCCGTCTTGCCCGCCGTGCCCGCGGGCAGGCCGGCGTTCTTCGCGGTGCCCTTGGTCACCACGGCCGTCATCATCTTGCGCAGCTGCTCGGCCACGCCGTCGGGCAGCCGCCGCGGGGAGACGTCCTGCTCGCGCCCGGGCACGAGCGTGGGCGGCCGCCAGGTGCCGTCGGCGACCGCCGCGGCGACCGAGGCCATCACCAGCGGGCTGGCGGTGATCCGCGCCTGCCCGAACGACTCGGCGGCGAGCTCGGCGTCGCTGGTCGCCTCCGGCATGCTCGCCTTCGCCGCCGGCACGCCGATCTTCAGCGTCTGGTTGAACCCGAACCACTCGGCGGCCTCGCGCAGCTTGCGCGCGCTGAGCCGCTCGGCCGCGAGCGGGGCGAACGTGGTGTTGCACGAGTGGGCGTACGACTCCAGGAACGACACCCGGCCGAACGCCTCGTGGTCGGAGTTGCGGATCTTCAGGCCGCCCACGGTGACGTACTTGGGGCAGGTCACCGGCGCGGACGGGTCGAGGCCCTCGGCGAGCAGCGCCGCGGCGGTGATCGTCTTGAACGTCGAGCCCGGCGGGTAGGCGCCGTCGAGCGCCCGGTTGAACCCGCCCCGGTTGTTCACCACCGCGAGGATCTCCCCGGTCGACGGCCGGATCGCCACCAGCGAGGCGGGCTTGTCGAGCTTCTCCACCGCCTTGACCGCGGCCTGCTGGACGGTCAGGTCGAGCGAGGTGCGCAGCGGCTTGCCGGGCGCGCCCTTGATCGTGTCGAGGGTGCGGGCGGTCTTGCCGTCCGCGCCGACGACCTGGATGCGCAGGCTGGGCCGCCCGGCGAGGCGCTCCTGGAAGGTCGCCTGCAGGCCGGCCTTGCCGACCGGGTCCCCCGCCCGGTACGGCGGGCCGAGCCGCTTGGCCTCCTTGGCGGTGGCCTTGTCGACGTACCCGACGATCTGCTGGATCGACCCGCCGGCGTCGCCCCGGTCGATGCGGCGGCCCGAGGCGTCGGTGATCGCCGCGCGCTCGGGCCAGACGGTGCTCACCCGCAGCCGGTTGGTGCCGTCGAGCTCCCGGTGCACGGCGCGCGGGGACCAGTCCACCTTCCAGTGCCGGTCCTTGACGACGAGGGGGAGCGACCCGCGGTAGCTCCACCGGCCGCCGTCGCGCAGGGTGAGGGTGGCGGTGTAGCGGGCGTCGGCGCGGTCGTCGTGCGGCTCGCTCACCTCGGTGAGCCGCACCTCGGTGGCGGTCACCCCCAGATCCTTTGCCAGCCGCTCGTAGGCCGCGGCGTACGGCACGGACGGGTCGGCGAGCCAGGACCGCATCGCGGCGGTGTCGCCCCTGCTCCACGCCTGCACGAACGCCTGCGCGGTCTCCTGCGGCGTCCCCCTGGTGCGCAGCAGGTAGTACGCGCCGCCCGCCCCCGCCCCGGCGACGAGGATCACGGCGGCGGACGTGATCGCGATGGTACGGCCCCGTAGCACGCGAATACCCCCGGTGTCGGTGTCGTCAGCAGACTAGCCGGGCCCGGCCGCGCGGGCCGGGCACCGCATATGCGGTTTCGACGAGCCGAAACGCCGGTTTGTTCGCAACCGGGCGATTTCTTCTTTGTTGTTGCTAACTGCTTACTGTTGCATGCGGGCCTTGACGCTGGACGCGTACATCGGCACGTACTCCTGCCCGGAGAGCTTCTGGATCGCCTGCATCACCTGGTCGGTGACGTCGCGGCGGGTGCGGGCGTCGTCCGGGTCGCCGGTGAAGTACATCGGCTCGCCGATGCGCACCCCGATGCGGCCGAGCCGCGGGATGGCGCGGCCCGGCGGGAGCACCCGGTCGGTGCCGATCATCGCGACCGGGAGGACCGGGGCGCCGGTGGTGAGCGCGAGCCAGGCGACACCGATCTTGCCCTTGTAGAGCCGGCCGTCGGGGGAGCGGGTGCCCTCGGGGTAGATGCCGAACAGCTCGCCGCGGCGCAGCAGCTCGGCCGCGGCCTCCAGTACCGACCGGGCGGCCGAGGCGCTCTCGCGGTCGACCGCGATCTGGCCGGTGGCCCGCATGTACATGGCCGTGAGCGGGTTGCCGGTGAAGTACTCGGCCTTGGCCACGAAGCTGACCTTGCGGGGCAGCATCAGCGGCAGGAAGGTGGAGTCGGCGATCGACAGGTGGTTGGAGGCGAGGATCGCCGGGCCCGTGGCGGGGACGTGCTCGGCCCCCTCGATGCGGGGGCGCCACAGCAGACGGAGGAACGGGCCAGTGACGATCTTCGTGAGCTGGTACAGCACGGTGTCTCCCCATCTCGGCCGACGAGCCAACCCTAACGTCGTACCCGGCGGGGCGCGGGGGCTCCGCCGCGCACGCGGCACCCACCCCAGAAGCGAAGTGCCCCCCGCGACCTCGGTCACGGGGGGCACCACGCTAGGGGCCGATGTGGCGGTCGCCTCCTCGGCGAATGGCACAACACGGCTCCAGCCGAACGGTATTCCGTGAAGGCAATGGTTGCGGCCCGGGGGACACAGACCACATCGGCCACACGACTTTAACTCACTCTCGGCGGTGGTTATTCCAGCCACGCCGTCCCATGCTCGCCGTTTCGGTGCCGATCCGCCGAGCTTTCCCAGGTGAGCGGGCATGTGCCCGGGCCGGGCCGGCGGGGGAGAAGAGGAGAAGTTCACAGCCGGGCGCCCGCCCGGGCGGGGCCGAGGGGCGGGACCGGGCCGGGCCGCCCGGTATCCTCCGGCCGTCCGGCGGCATCCTCCCCGATTCTGATCTACGTTGTAAAGGCCGCCGGTTGGATTCACCACCCCACTACACAACCCGCAAACCACTCCCTCCCTGTCACCAACCTCAACTAAGGTGGAGATCCGAACCGGCCGAAAGAGGGACAATGCGGGTAAGTGACAAGGCTCACGAGCTCACCATCGGGCAGCTCGCCGAACGCAGCGGGGTCGCGGTGAGCGCGCTGCGCTTCTACGAGGCCAAAGGGCTGATCAGCAGCAGGCGCACCTCGGGCAACCAGCGCCGGTACTCCCGTGACACGCTGCGCCGGGTCGCGTTCATCCGGGTGTCGCAGCGGGTGGGCATCCCGCTCAGCGCGATCCAAGAGGCGCTGTCGAACCTGCCGGACGGCCGCACGCCCACCCGGCGGGACTGGAAGCGGCTGTCGGAGCGGGCCGAGCTCGACTACCGCATCGAGCAGCTGGTACGGCTGCGCGACACGCTCACCGACTGCATCGGGTGCGGGTGCCTCAGCCTGGGCGCGTGCAAGCTGGCCAACCCCGGCGACCGGCTCGGCCGCGAGGGTGCCGGCCCGCGCAACCTCATGCTGGAGCGTCCCCGGACCGCGGCGGCGCGGCGGGGCGCGGCGGAGGCTCCGGACGGCGAGGGGAGCTGCTGCGGCTGACCGCCCGGCGCGACTCGATCAGCGCGGCGAGCCCGTCGAGCACCCGCTGCAGGCCGAACCGGTAGGCGTGGTCGGGGTCGTAGGCGGCGCCGTGGGCGAGGCCGGCCGCGGCGCCCACCCGGGTGGCGACCGGATAGGCGTCGGGGTCGACGACCTTGGCGAGCAGCGGACCGTAGGCGGCCCACCACTCCCCGTCGCCGGTGCGCGAGGCGTGCCGCGCCGCGCGGACGTCCGCGGCCGCTCTGGCGCAGGACTGCACGAAGTCGAGCAGGAACGTCAGGGCGGCGTCCATCTCGACGTCGTCGAGGCCGAGCCCCTCGAGGGCGCGCAGCTCGTAGTCGTACTTGGCGATCACCCCGGGCCCGAGCGGAGGCCGGGCGGTGGAGACGGTGGCGAGCCAGGGGTGGCGCTCGTAGAGGGCGCGGTTGTCGTGCGCGATCGCCTCGAGGCGGTCCCGCCAGTGGTCGCTCGCCGGCCGGCTGCGCTCGATCTCGCCGCAGACCGTGTCGATCATGAGGTCGAGCAGCTCGGCCTTGCCGGGGATGTAGGTGTACAGCGACATCGCGGTGATGCCGAGCCGCTCGGCGACGCGGCGCATGGACAGCGCGGCGAGCCCTTCGGCGTCGGCGAGGTCGATCGCGGCCCGGGTGATCTGGGCGACCGAGAACCGGGGCTTGGGGCCGCGCTTGGGGGCGTCGCGCAGCCCCCAGAGCAGCTCGATGCTGCGGCCGGGGTCGCCGCCGCCGCTGTACGCCGTTGTCACGCCCTCCATTCTCCCAGGGCCGCCCGCCGCGCGATTCCCCGCGCGGCACGCCGAGGGCGTCGATGGGCCCTTCGGGCTGGGCCGTCCGTGCGATACCTGTCAGTGGTTGTCAGGAATGCCGCCTAGCCTGGAGCGGTGCCGCGCCACCGGGCCGGGCCGTACGGCCCGGCCCGGGCGCGGCCGGATGACCACCGACCACCGGCGGATCGCCAGGAGCGGCTGATGGGCTACCACCGGACCTTGATCGCTGTGGCGGACGACTGCCCGCGGTCGACGCCTCCGTCGTGCCGGACGGCGCGAAGCGGACGGTCGCCGCGGTGCAGTACGCGATGCTCGCCGCCGAGCCGTACCGGCTGACGCAGGAGGACGTGCTGTTCCTCACCTGGGTGCACCGCCGCCCCGACGCCGAGGAACTGGACGAGAACGAGCTGGCGGCGCTGCGGGACGAGTTCTTCTCCCGGAGCCGGGCGTGCCTGCGCGCCTCGCCGCTGCCCAAGCGGTACGGGTTCGGGCTGCTGTTCGACGACGAGGGGCGGATCGCCCTGTGCCCGATGGAGTCGGCGGAGTACCGGCGGATCGTGGCGGGCGGCGCGGGCTACACGGTGGTGAAGGCGATGCGCACCTCCCGCCGCTGACCACGCCTGCGGCGCGGCGGCGAGGTCGCCGCCCCGCGGGGCGGGTACGGCGGGGCCGCCGCCGTGCCCGCCCTCCGGCCCGGGGCGCGGTCCGCTACGGCTCGCGGGGGCCCGGGGCGGGTGCGCCCGCAACGGCGGCGACGAGGCCGGGGATGGGCTCGGCGAGGAGGTCCCGGTCCGCGGGGCGGGTGGGCAGGTATTCGGTGATGCCGAGCCCGGCGACGGTGAACCGCTCGGCGAGGGCGCGCACCGCGGCGGTGAGCGCGGCGGGGGTGAGGCCGCCGCGCTCGGGGTCGAGGACGTCGAGGTCGATGTGGAGGTAGACGGCCTGGGCGCCGGTGGCGGCGGCCGCGCCGGTCGGCCGGGCCGGATCGGCGAGGTCGGCGACGGTGAGGTGCCGGAGCCGATGGCGGTCGATGTGGTCGATCTCGCCGGGGTCG
>Ga0310830_101689_pt1 | contig 10449 bp, 8 predicted proteins | sample WT_ome_5_FD_201301 | JGI IMG/M metagenome (GOLD analysis project Ga0310830, IMG submission 201301) | Sorghum-adapted microbial communities enriched on wild type (WT) sorghum from Joint BioEnergy Institute, Emeryville, California, United... ...
CACCGGGTTCGGCGTGAAGTTCAGCTCCTTGATCGCCGCCTCGACCGCGCGCCGGGCCGACTCGCTCACGAGGTGCCCGCCGTTGATGACCCGGGAGGCCGTCGCGCGCGAGACGCCGGCGAGCGCCGCGACCTGCCGGATCGTGGGGGCGCCGCTGCGTCGCCGCGAGACCGTCCCGTCCGTGGTCACGGACGAACCGTACCGGGGCCGGACCCCTCGTCGCCGTCGAGTCGGCCCGTGCGGGCAACTCGGGACAACACGGACGCGGAGCGCTTGGGCGTGCGCCGCTGCGTCGCGAAGTCGACGTGCACGATCCCGAACCGCTTCGCGTACCCGTACGCCCACTCGAAGTTGTCGAGCAGCGACCACACGAAGTACCCGCGCACGTCGGCGCCCGCGCGGACGGCGTCGGCGACGGCCCGCACGTGCGCGAGCACGTAGGCCGCGCGCTCGCGGTCGTCGACGGACCCGTCCGGCAGGACGACGTCGTCGTACGCCGCGCCGTTCTCCGTCACGTACAGCGGGATGCCGGCCGGGCCCGTGTAGTCCCGGTGCAGGCCCTCGAGCAGCCGGCGCAGGCCGTCGGGCTGCACCTCCCAGTCCATCGCCGTGCGGGGCAGGCCCCGCGAGACGAGGTAGGCGTCCCCGCGGCCGACGTTCGGGTCCGACGTCGGGCGGGTCACGGCCGCCTGGGTGGGCAGCGCCTCGTCCTCGGCCGGCGGGTGGGCGCACACGGCGCCGCCGTTGTAGTAGTTCACGCCGAGGAAGTCGACGGGCGCGGCGATCTCCGCGAGGTCGCCGTCGCGGACGGGGATGCGCACGCCGGCCGACGCGTACGCCTCGGCGGCGCCGGCGGGGTAGCGGCCGAGCAGGGCGGGCTCGACGAACACGCCCTGCAGGAGGGTCTCGGTGCGCCGGGCGAGCGCCGCGTCCTCCGGGTGCCACAGGTGCGCCGGGTCGGCGACCGTGCAGTTGACGGTCATCCCGAGCGTGATGCCGCCGTCGACCGAGCGCAGCGCGCGGGCCGTCCGCCCGTGCGCGAGCAGCAGGTGGTGCATCGCGGACACCCCGGCCTGCGGGTCCTGGCGGCCGGGCGCGTGCTGGCCGCCCGCGTAGCCGAGGAAGGCGGAGCACCACGGCTCGTTGAGGGTGGTCCAGTGCCGGACGCGGTCGCCGAGCCGGTCGTGCAGCGCGAGCGCGTACTCGGTCATCCGGTCGGCGACGTCGCGGTTCGTCCAGCCGCCGCGGTCCTCGAGCCACTGGGGCAGGTCCCAGTGGTAGACGGTGAGCCACGGCTGGACGCCCCGCTCGAGCAGGCCGTCGACGAGGCGGGAGTAGAAGTCCAGCCCGCGCGGCTCGATGCGGCCCGGCTCCGGGACGACCCGCGGCCAGGACGTGGAGAACCGGTAGGCCGTCAGGCCGAGCCCGGCGACGACGTCGAGGTCCTCCCGCCAGCGGTGGTAGTGGTCGCACGCGACCTCGCCCGTGTCCCCGCCGACGACGGCGCCCGGCTGGGCGCAGAACGTGTCCCAGATCGAGGGCGTGCGGCCGTCCTCGGCGACGGCGCCCTCGATCTGGTAGGCCGCCGTCGCGGCCCCCCAGAGGAAGCCCGGGGGGAAGTCGGGACGGTTGCCCGAGGACTCCGCGGTCTGCTCCGACGTGACGGTGGCCGTCATCCCTTGATCGCCCCCTGCATGATGCCCGCCACCAGCTGGCGCCCGGCCACGACGAACAGGGCGATGAGCGGGACGACGGAGATGACGACGCCGGCCATGATCAGCGCGATGTCCTTGAAGAACCCGGCCTGCAGCAGCTGCAGCGCGACGGGCAGCGTCGGGTTGGTGGTGCCGAGCACGATCGACGGCCAGAAGAAGTTCGTCCACGACGCGATGAACGTGAACAGGCCGAGCATCGCGGCGGCGGGCCGGGCCGCGGGCAGCGCGACCGACCAGAACGTGCGGATCATCGACGCGCCGTCGACGCGGGCCGCCTCGATGAGCTCGTAGGGCAGCGCCGACTCGAGGTACTGGGTCATCCAGAACACGCCGAACGCCGTCACCATGCCGGGCAGGATCACGGCCCAGAGGCTGCCGACGAGCCCGAGCTCGCGCATGACGATGAACAGCGGCACGACGCCGAGCTGGGTGGGCACCGCCATCGTCGCGATGACGAACACGAGCAGCGGCCGCCGCCCGCGGAAGCGGAGCTTGGCGAACGAGTAGCCCGCGAGCGTGGCGAACATGACGACCGAGACGGCGGTCGCCGTCGACACGATGACGGAGTTGAGGATCGCCTGCCACAGGTCGATGTCCGCCTCGAGCACGCGGCGCAGGTTGGTGAACAGTTGGCCGCCGGGGATGAGCGAGGGGATCGGGTTCTGCGCGATCTGGGCCGACGTCGACGACGCGAGCAGCACCGCGAAGTACAGCGGGTAGACGGAGATCAGGATCGCGAGCGCGAGCAGCAGGTACGTCAGCCAGCGCGGCCGCCGCTCGGAGCCGACCCCGGCGTTGCGCCGGCGGCGCGCGGCGCGCGCGGCCCCCGCGCCGGCGGTCTGGCGGATCATCGGGACGGACGGGGCGCTCATCGCGAGCTCCTTCGGGCGAGGCGCCGCGCGGCGCGGTTCGGGGCGTCGCCGGGCTCGCCCGCGACCCGCCGCGTCAGCAGGTAGTTGCCGATGGCGAACACGACGATGACGAGGAAGAGGAGCCACGCGACCGCGGCGGCGCGGCCGAGGTTCGTGTTCCGCCAGCCGAGCTCGTAGAGGTAGAGCGTGACCGTGAGCCACTGCCGGTCGTTGCCGCCCTGGCCCATCGTGTCGTACATGCGGGCCTCGTCGTAGATCTGCAGGCCGCCGATCGTCGAGGTGATGACGACGAAGATCAGGGTCGGGCGCACCATCGGCACGGTGACCGAGAAGAACTGGCGCAGCCGGGACGCGCCGTCGATGACGGCCGCCTCGTAGAGGTCCTGCGGGATCGCCTGCATCGCGGCGAGGAAGATCAGGGTGTTGTAGCCCGTCCAGCGGAAGTTGACCATCGTCGCGATGGCGACGTGCGACCAGAACGGGCTCGAGTGCCAGCCGATGGGGTCGACGCCGACCTGCCCGAGCAGCGCGTTGATCATGCCGGACTCGTCCGCGAACATCTTCGAGAAGACGAGGGTCACCGCGACCGGCGCGATGACGTAGGGGAGCAGCACGCCCATCCGCCAGAACGTGCGCGCCCGCAGGTTCGCGTGCAGCAGGCTCGCGAGCACGATGGCGGTGATGACCTGCGGCACCGAGGAGAGCAGGAAGATCGAGACGGTGTTGCGCAGCGCCTTCCAGAAGAAGGCCTGGTCGAGCACCGTGCTGAAGTTCTCCAGCCCCACGAACTCGCCCTGCCCGCCGAGCAGGTCCCAGTCGTGCAGGGAGACCCAGCCCGTGTAGAGGAGCGGGAACAGGCCCGTGATCGCGAAGACGACGAAGAAGGGCGAGACGTACAGGTAGGGCGAGACCTTGACGTCCCAGCGGCCGAGGGTCTGGCGGAACCCGATCCGGCGGGGCGTGCGCTCGTCGAGCGGGGCGACGTCGGCGCCCGGGGCCGCGTCGCGCGCGTCGCGGCGCCGCTGCCGCCGCGAGCGTGGCGGGGTCTGGGTGGACATGCGGGGTCCTTCGGGTCGTGGGGAGTGGTGCGGGCCGGGCCGCCGGCGTGGGGTCCGGCGGCCCGGCCGCGGAGAGGTCAGAGCGCCTGGACGGCCTCGACCCACTTGGCCCACGACGACGCGGCGTCGTCCGTGCCGTCGACCTCGACGCGGTTGATGGCCTGGGCCATCGCGTCGTTGATCGCGAAGTAGTGCGGGCCCTTGTACGGGGCCACGGTCACGGCGTCGGCCCGCTCGGCGAAGATCTCACCGATCGGCGCGTCGTTGAAGAACGGGTTGGTGATCGCCTTCAGCGCGTCGGACGTCTGCGCCTCGACCTGGCTCGGGAAGTTGCCGGTGGTCTCGAAGGCGACGAGCTGCTGCTCGGGCGCGGTCAGCCAGTCGGCGAGGGCCTTGGCCTCCTCCGGGTGCTTCGACTGCGTCGGCACCGTGAGGAAGGAGCCGCCCCAGTTGCCGCCGCCGCCGGGGAAGACGGGCGCGACGTCCCAGCCCTCGACGCCCTCGGCGTTGCCGGCGATGACGCCGAGCATCCACGACGGCGCGAGCATGACGGCGAAGCCGTCGGTCTGGAAGGCGTTGGTCCAGTCCTCGCTCCACTGGCCGAGGCCGGCGGACAGGTCGGTGTGCGCCATGATCGCGTCGTAGATGGCGCGGACCTCGGGGTTGTCGATCGCGATGATCTCGTCGGTCTCGGGGTTCTCGTACGCGGCCTCGACCTGGTTGATCATGCCCTGGTAGATCGCGGCGCCCGAGTCGTAGAACGGGACGTCGGAGGCGGCGGCGAACTTCTCGCCGACGGCGAAGAAGTCGTCCCAGGTGGCGTCGTCGCCACCGAAGAGCTCGGCGACCTCGTCACGGTCCGTCGGCAGGCCGGCGGCGGCGAACAGGTCGGCGCGGTAGGCGATCGCCTCGGGGCCGATGTCGGTGCCGTAGCCGACGAGCTTGCCGTCGGGCGTGGTGGCCTGGCCGACCTTCCAGTCCTGCCAGCGGCCCTCGACGGAGTCGGAGGTCAGGTCCACGAACTGGTCCGCGTACTGCATGATCTCGGGCATCCAGTCGACCTCGACGCCGACGACGTCGGCGAGGCCGGAGCCCGCGGCGAGCGCGGTGTTGAACTGGTCGCGCGCCTCGTTCGAGGTGGCGAACTTGTTGTGCTCGATCGTGATGTTCGGGTGCAGCTCCATGTACTGGTCGAGCAGGGTGTCGTAGCCCCACTCGTTGAACGTGGAGATCGTCAGCGTGATCTCCTCGTCCGTCGTGCCGTCGTCGGCCCCGGTGCCGGGGTCCTCGGGGTCGTCGCCCGCGTTGCCCCCGCAGGCCGTGGCGAGGAGCGCCACGCTGGAGAGGCCGGCCACGAGCGCGAGCGCCCGCTTTCTCGTGTTGCGCACGTGAATGACTCCTTCGTCTCGTCGGACGGCACCTTGCCGGCCGCTTCGCCACCCGGCGGGGTGGCGCACTGCGCACGCCTGGGACCGGTCTCAGCCTCGGCCGAGCGATGCCCGTCCCTGTGATGGGACCGGTCTCAGGGCGATGGGCACACGGTCTCCGCTCCGACCGCGCGGTGTCAAACCCCGTGACCGAACTGTGACGTCGGGCCGCCGCTCGACGCGCGCTGCGCGCCCGCCCGGGTGATGCTCGACGGGTGACCACCGCCGACCGCCCCGTCCCCGTCGCGGCCGACGCGCCCGGCCCTGGCACCGCACCCGACGCCGCACCCGACGCGGCACCCGACGCCGCACCCGACGCGGCACCCGACGCCGCACCCGACGAGGGGAACGCCGCGCCCGAGGCCGGCGCCGACGTCGAGCTCACCGGCCCCTCCTGGCGGCAGGTGCTCCGCGCGACGGTGCGCGAGGTCCAGCGCGACAACGTCACCGACCTCGCGGCCGCCCTGACGTTCTTCGCCGTGCTCGCGCTGTTCCCGGCGGCCCTCGCGCTGGTCTCGGTGCTCGGGCTCTTCGGCGACCCGGAGACCGTCGTCGCGCGGGTGATGGACCTGGTGGACCGGGTGTCCGGCGGCCTCGAGCTCGGGCAGGTCGAGGCCGTGGTCGAGGAGCTCGCGCGGCAGGAGCGTGCGGGCCTCGCGCTGCTCGCGGGCCTCGTCGTGGCGCTGTGGTCGGCGTCCGGCTACGTCGCCGCGTTCTCGCGCGCGATGAACCGCGTCTACGAGACCGACGAGGGGCGGCCGTTCTGGAAGCTCCGGCCCGTCCTCCTGCTCGTCACCGCCGTCACCGTGCTGCTCGTCGCCGTCGCGCTCGCCGCGATGGTCCTGTCGGGGCCGGTCGCGCGCGCGGTGGGCGGCGCCGTCGGGCTGAGCGACGTCGCCGTGGCGGTGTGGGACGTGGCCAAGTGGCCCGTCGTGGTCCTCCTCGTCGCGCTCGTCATCGCGATCCTCTACCACTGGACGCCCAACGTGCGGCGGCCGCGGTTCCGCTGGATCAGCGTCGGGTCCGCCGTCGGGCTGTGCGCCTGGGCGTTGGGCACCGTCGGGTTCGGCCTCTACGTCGCGCACTTCGGCAGCTACCAGCGCACGTACGGCACCCTCGCCGGCGTCGTCGTCTTCCTGCTCTGGCTGTGGATCACGAACATCGCGCTGCTCGTCGGCGCGGAGCTCGACGCCGAGCTCGAGCGCGCCCGGCAGCTCCAGCGCGGGATCCCCGCCGAGGAGGAGATCCAGCTGCCGCCGCGGGACGCGCGGGCGAGCGTCCGGCGCCGCGCGAAGGAGGAGCAGGACGTGGCGGCGCGCCGCGCGCTCCGGCTGTCGCGGGGCCGCTCGGCCATCTGACCGCTCACCCGCACGGGTGACCGTGCAAAAGGGCCTTGGTCCCACGAAGACCCGTCGAAGCCCGTCAATACTGCTGACATGGGTGACCACCAGCTCCGGGTGATGAGGGTCCTGGCGTGCGAGAGCCGCATGCAGATCCTCCAGCTCCTCCAGGAACGTCAGCGGGCCTTGCCCGTCGACGAGGTGGCCGCCGCCGTCGGGCTGCACGTCAACACGACGCGGGAGCACCTCGACCGCCTCGTCGCGAGCGGGTTCGTGGAGCGCTCCACCGAGCACCGCACGACGCGCGGTCGCCCGCGGATGCTCTACCGGTCGATCGACTCCGCCGCCGTCGCGGCCATCGACTCCAAGGCCCGCGCCCACCTCGTGTCGCTGCTGCTCGAGGGCTACGGCCAGCCGATGGAGTCGCCCGTGACCGCCGCCGAGATGGCCGGCGTCGCCTGGGCCGCCGAGCTCGGCTGCCCCGGCTCGGAGGCGTCCGGCGACCCCGAGCGCGACTACGCCGCGCAGGTCGACGCGCTCGTGCGGCACCTCGAGGAGCTCGGCTTCGAGCCGGAGCGGCTGGACGACGACGAGGTCCTCGCGCTGCACCACTGCCCGTTCGCGGACATCTCGAGCGACCGCCGCGGCGTCATCTGCGGCGCGCACCTCGGCCTCGTCCGCGGGATCCTCGAGCGGCACCAGGGGCCCCTGAAGGTGGAGGCCCTGGCGCCGCGCGGCGAGGGCACGGCGTGCACGCTGCGGCTGCGCCGCGAGGAGGCCGCCGCGGAGGCGGGCTCCGAGCTCGTCGACGCCTGACGGGCGTCCCCCGACCGTCCCGGTTCGACAGCGCCGTCGCCCGGGACCACCCTGAGGCGATGGCGGACGGGCGGGCGGACGAGGCGGCGCTGCTGACGTTCGGCCACGGCACCGCGACCGAGGACGAGATCGTCGCGCTCCTGCGCGGCGCGGGCGTGGCGTCCGTCGTCGACGTCCGGCGGTTCCCGGGCAGCCGCGCCCACCCGCACGTCGCCCGGGACGAGCTGTCCCGGTGGCTGCCCGACGCCGGCGTCGCGTACCGCTGGGAGCCACGCCTCGGCGGGCGCCGCGCGCGGTCGGCGGAGGCCGGGGAGCGCGACGCCTGGTGGCAGGTCGCCGCGTTCCGCGCGTACGCGGCGCACACGCGGACAGCGGAGTTCGCTGCGGCGCTCGACGAGCTGGTCGCCGAGGCGCGGGCGCGGCGCACCACGGTGCTGTGCAGCGAGTCCCTCTGGTGGCGGTGCCACCGCCGGATCGTCGCCGACGCCGTCGTCCTCCTCGGCGGGCTCGCGGTGGCCCACCTGGGGCACGACGGGCGGCTGGTGCCCCACGTCCCGTCCGCGGGCGCCCGCGTCGCCCCCGACGGCCTCGAGTACCCCGCCGACGCCGGCCCGGAGGTCCCGCCCGCCGAGGCGCCCTGAGGGCGGCCGCCGCCGAGGCGCGGCGAGCGCCGGGGAGCCGCCGCGGTCGCTCAGGCCCGCGCGCCCTGCCCCGGCGACGACCGCCGCGCCGCCCGCGCGCTCGACCGGGCCACGACCTTCGGCAGCGCGAACCACGCGCCGACGAGCAGCAGGAGGAGGCCGCCGGAGGCGACGAGCGCCGTCGTCCGCGTGGCGACGACGTCGAACACGAGGAGCACGACGCCCGAGACGACGAGGGCCAGGCACACGAGGCCGATCCGCAGGAGCCGGTCCGCCTCGGTGACGAGCGCCGACTTCGCGCCGCGCCGGAACAGCATCCGGTGCAGGCTCACGGGCGCGACCATGAGGCCCGTCGTCACCGCCGCCAGCAGCACCAGGACGAGGTAGACCACGCGCTGCGTCGCGGTGAGGTCCGCGAAGCGCGACTGGAAGGGCACCGTCAGCAGGAAGCCGGTGAGGATCTGGATCCCGGTCTGCGTGACCCGCAGCTCCTGGAGGATCTCGTTCCAGTTGCGGTCGAGCCGCTCGGTGGGCGTCTCGTGCCGGTCGCCCCCGAGGGCCGCGTCGTCGCGCGCGTCCATGGGCGCCATCGTCCGCCGCGCCGGGCGGGGGCGCCAGGGCTGGGCGCGGGCGCGCACGGGGCTCCCGGGCCCGGCGCGGTGCGCGCCTGCGCGCCGGGCCGAGGGCAGCGCCCCCGCCCACGAGGGTGTGGGCGGGGGCGGGTGCGGTGGCGTCTCACCCGCACAAGGTGTGGCGCGCACCCGCGGCCCCGCAGGGGCCGGTCACCGCTCTCGCGGCGACGGTGACGTTGTGACCGAACCGTAACCCGCCCTTGACCCTCCTGCACCCGGCGATCCCTGGGGAGTTCTCGTCACCCGTTCGGGCGGCGTGTTACGGCCGTGAGAACCGGCGCGGGTGACCAGCACCTTCTCGCCACCCGGACGCGAACGATCTCGACATCCGGGACGGCGCACCGGCCCGTCATCCGGCCGTGCGGGCGGCGCCGCGTCCACGATGCGAGATGCGACCGCCTCCTGAGCGCGGAGACCCCGGGGTCCGCCGATCGGGACCGCGCGCGCAGGGGGAGCGTTCCCATTCCGCTCTTGACCGGGACAGACGACGGGTCCCATGCTGGGCCGAACGGGTGGTGTCGCCGGTCGCCGCCCGGTCCGCCGGTCGGCGACGGCGCCGACCCGATGACAGGGGGAAGTCCATGAGATCAGCCATGCTCCACCGGCGGGCGGCCGTCGCCACCCTGGCCGCCTCCGCCGTCGTGCTGGGGATCGCGTCGGCGGCCGCGGCCGACGACGTGCTCGACCCGGGCACGGGCCTCTACCTCGACATGTGGAGCTCGCGGGTGGACGCCGCGGCCGGGCTGACCGGCCAGGCCCGCACCGACGCGCTCCTGCTCGCGCAGTACCCCGCCGCCACCTGGCTCGAGCGCGGCACGCCCGCCGAGGTCCAGGCCCAGGCGGCGGCCGTCGTCGAGCAGGCCGAGGCGCTCGGCGAGGTGCCCGTCCTCGTCGCCTACAACATCCCGTTCCGCGACTGCGCGCAGTACTCCGCGGGCGGCGCGACCTCCGTCGCCGAGTACACCGCGTGGATCGACGGCGTGGCCGCCGGCATCGGCGACGCCCCGGCCGTGGTGATCCTCGAGCCGGACGGCCTCGGGATCATCCCGTGGTACACGACCCTCGAGGGCACCCTCGAGTGGTGCCAGCCCGCCGAGGCCGACCCGGCCACCGCGGCCGCTGAGCGCTTCGCCATGCTCAACTACGCCGTCGACGCGCTCGGTGCCCTGCCCGCCACGGCCGTCTACCTCGACGGCACGCACTCCGGGTGGCTCAACGTCGGCGACGTCTCCGACCGGCTCACCAAGGCCGGCGTCGACCGCGCGGACGGCTTCTTCCTCAACGTCTCGAACTACCACTACACCGAGAACCTCGTGCAGTACGGGACGTGGATCAGCAAGTGCCTCGCCGGGTTCGCCGGGCAGTACCAGGACTGCCCGAACCAGTACTGGAACGGCGGCCCCGAGGGCACCGCGATCGCCGACCTCCTCGGCGCCTGGACCGGCGTCGCCCTCAGCGGGGCGGGCCGGTGGAGCGACACGGCCACCGACCCCGCGCTCAACACGTCGGGCCTGACCGCCCGGTACGAGGGCATCGAGGCGCAGACGCACTTCGTCATCGACACCTCACGCAACGGCCAGGGTCCGTGGACCCCGCCCGAGGGCGTGTACCCGGACGCGCAGGACTGGTGCAACCCGCCCGGCCGCGGCCTCGGCCTGCGCCCGACGACGGACACCGGCAACCCGCTCGTCGACGCCTACCTGTGGGTGAAGATCCCGGGCGAGTCCGACGGCGAGTGCACCCGCGGGCTCGGCCCGTCGGGCACCGTCGACCCCGAGTGGGGCGTCGTGGACCCCGGCGCCGGGCAGTGGTTCCGCCAGCAGGCGGCCGAGCTCATCGCGCTCGCCGACCCGCCGGTGCCCGCCCCGCGCTGCGAGGTGGACTACATCGTCCACGGCACGTGGCCGCAGGGCTTCAACACCCAGGTCTGGCTGAAGAACACCGGGAC
>Ga0310830_101690_pt1 | contig 10448 bp, 6 predicted proteins | sample WT_ome_5_FD_201301 | JGI IMG/M metagenome (GOLD analysis project Ga0310830, IMG submission 201301) | Sorghum-adapted microbial communities enriched on wild type (WT) sorghum from Joint BioEnergy Institute, Emeryville, California, United... ...
CAGCCCGAAGAGCAGCACCTTGTCGAACCGGGGGAGCGTCGCCAGGTGCTCGCGGGTGAGGATTTCGCAGTGGAACTCTCCCTTGTGGCCCCACCGCTTGCGGGCGTGCTCGATGTAGCGCGGCGACGTGTCGAAGCCGACGTACGTCACGTCCGGCAGGCGGTCGAAGTAGTAGGCCGGCCCGCAGCCGACGTCCAGGACCTTGTCGCCCGGCTTGACTTCCTCGATGCAGCGGTATCGCAGTCCGTCCGCGCCGACGCCCTTCTGCAGGGCAACGTAGAGTCGCTCGTGGCCGAGCAGCCCTTTCACGAGGGACAGCATGAAGACGTCTCCCAGTGGCATCCTGTCCGTCGGACCCGGGCGAGCCGGGCCGTGACGCGGACTCTAGCAGGCTGGTGACGGCACCAGTAGCCTGTCCTCGCCCTGTGGGACGCCGCGGCTCGTCCGCGGTCCGCCTCGGCCGCCTCACCCGAGTTCATAGACCGCGACCTTTCCGTTGTCATAGACCAGGGTGGCCAGCGACGCCAGCTCGGGCGATTCGGGGCGCACGGCCCGGACGGCGACGAGGTAGCGCACCCCGTGCTCGCGCGCCAGCTCCACGAGCACGCCGGCCGTGGGTTCGTAGAAGGCGCGGTCGTTCAGGTCGAGGAGCTCGGGGTCCCAGAACGGCCCCCAGATGTCGGGCTGGACGCGCGGGGCGAACGACCAGCCCTCGACCAGAACCGCCCGCTCCGAGTAGGCGCTGAGCCAGAAGGACCGATAGTTGTCGCACTCGTAGACCGGCAGCGTGCAGTGCTGGTTGGTCGCCACGATGTCCGCCGGGTCGCTGTGCTCGCGGACCCAGCGCGCCGCCTGGACCTGCGAGGCGGAGACCGACACCTTCTCCTCGTACGGGCCGCCGGGGACGCCCCAGCTCATCCGGACGTCCAGGGGCAGGCCCGGTGCGCCGGCGAACAGGGCCCCCAGCAGCAGCACCGCACCGCCCCGACCGCGCAGGGCGGGCCACCGTCGCTGCGCCAGCCGCCAGGCGGTCCCGGCGACGATCGCCACGCCGGTCAGGACGGCCGCGAACCCGAGCATCGGAAGGATCGGGCCGTAGCTGCCGCGGACGGGATACGCCGACGGAGCCCAGCGCCAGGCGATCGCCGTGAGAATCAGGGCGAACGCCGCGCCGAACGCCGCGAGCATCGCCCGGCCGCGCCGGGACAGGTTCGCCCGCTCGACGACCAGCGCGAAGCCCCAGGCGGACAGGACCAGGCTGAACGGGAACCCGGCCCGGGTGAACCACGTCGCCGCGTACCCGCCGAAGATCAGGAAGAGGGCCGGGCCGGTCACCGCCCCGCCGAGGAGGAACCACTGCACCGCCGTGAGGCGGCCCCGCCGGAACCAGGCCAGCGGCAGGATCCCGGCGGCGCGCAGCTGCAGGTGAAGCAGGAACGCGACGAAGACCGCGGCGACGATCAGGTAGTGCGTGACGGCGTTCCGCCCGGCCACCTCCCAGTACCAGCTGATGTTCGCCAGCGGGGCGATCGCCAACCCGTAGCGCTTGAACGCGAACACGAGCGCCAGGGCGAAGAGCTGCGCGCCGGCCACCATGGCGCCGAGCGCCACGACGGGCCACGAGATGCGGCGCTGCAGCACGAGGACGGCGGCTCCGGCCAGCGCCAGGCCGCCGAGCGCGACGGGCAGCGAGCTCGCCTTGGCGGCGCTGGAGGCCAGCGCCAGCAGCGCCACCATCACCCAGGCCCCGCGGCCGAAGGCCGGGATGCGCGAGTCGCCGTCGCCCCGCGGGATCCGGTCGGCGATGGCCCCGAGGAGCCCGACCAGCAACGCCCAGCTGTACGTCATCGACAGGCTCGGCCAGATGACGAACGTCACCTGCGTGCCGAACGGGGGCCAGGGGACGGCGGCGAAGTCGAAGTCCCCGATCACGGCGAACAGCACCGCGGCCAGGGCGCCCGCGAGGGCTCGTCCGGTCACCCGCCAGGCCACGACCGCCAGCAGCACGGTGGTCAGGGCGCACACTGCGGGGACCATCAGCCGCATGGTCAGCACGGGCAGGTCGATGCCGCCGACCAGGCTGCCCATGGCGATGTGCACGAACGCGAACCAGTGGTAGTGCAAGGGCTCGCCGGCGACCTGCGGCAGGTCCAGCGGGAAGTTGCGCTTGGCCTCGGCGGCCAGCGACAGCTGGTAGGGGAGATCGAGGAACTGCCGGCTCTCCTCGCTGTCCGGCAGGATCGGGTTCTGCGAGAAGAAGACGCCGTACAGGTAGAGCGAGAAGAAGCTGACCGCCCCGGCCACCGTCCACGACCAGGCCTGGCTCGGGCGGGCCGGGTATTCGCGGACCCACCAGTGGCGGCGCAGTCTCGGGACCGCCAGGAAGGGGACGTACACCAGCGCCGGCCACAGCCACATGACGGCGCGCAGGTCAAGCGCGCTGAACAGGGCCCACCCGGCCAGCTCGAGGGTCAGGCCGATCGCCGTCCCGAACGCGACGTCCTCGACCAGCGTGTACGGCTGCCGCCGGAGCGCGCGGAAGACGAGCGTCCCCGGCACGATGACGGTCAGGACGGCATACGCCGCGTACTTGAGGATGTCGAGCGGAGACGTGCCCGCGGCCACCAGGACCGCCGCCGTCACTCCGACCGCGGTCGGCAGCGGTAGCCAGCGGCGCCACGCGGCCGGCGACTCCGCGGGCCGCCGCTCATCACCGACGCTCTTCGTCCGGACGGGTGCCATCGAAGTGACGTGGTCACGGAGCTTGGGCAAGATCGACACCTGCACCTCGTCGGATCAGTCGGTCGCGCGGTGGCCCAGGGGCGCCGGTCCGGCCCCGGGCAGGTGAGAGGGACATGATGCCACATCGACGAACCGGGCCGAGGCGCGCGAAAACCGGACACGGTGCGCGATCCCGCCGCCGCTCGACGAGCCCAGCGGGCCCGGTCCGCAGTGGGTAGTGTGCCTGCGGGACCGGCGTTGGCCGCCCGGTCCGGCCAGGCCTGACATGAGAGACGGTCAACGGACACGATGCAGACGGATGCGAGACCGGCGAGGGTCGAGTCGCTGACTGGGTTGCGATGGTTCGCGGCATTTGCTGTGTTCGCGTTCCACGCCAATCAGGTGCTGGGCCTGCCCCACGTGGGCGAGTTCATGCGTCTGGGCGACGCTGGCGTCACCTTCTTCTATGTGCTGTCTGGGTTTGTGCTGACCTGGTCGTTCTCGCCGCAGGTCACGGTCACGACATTCTGGTGGCGACGCTTCGCCCGGATCTGGCCGATGCTCGCGCTGAGCGTGCCGATCGCCTGGTTCTGCTTCGACCAGCACTGGCGGGAGTCGTGGCTGCCGACCCTGTTCGGGCTGGCGCTCGTGGAGTCCTGGCTGCGCCCGACGGGGGCGTTCGTGGGCAATCCCGTCTCGTGGTCGGTCTCGTGCGAGGCGTTCTTCTACCTGATGTTTCCGTTCCTCATCCGGCCGGTGCTGCGCCTGTCGCTCCGGAGGCTCGCCGTCCTGGCCGCCGGGCTGGTCGCCGTCGAGTTCGGGTACTGGTACCTGGTCGTCGAGCGCTTCGTCCCGCCCGGTTCCCCCGACTTCTGGATCAACCTCTCGTGGTTTCTCCGGTTTCCGCCGTACCGGCTGGCCGAGTTCGTGCTCGGGATGATCGCGGCCGCCGCGTTGCTGCGGGGATGGCGGCCGAGGGTGAACCTGTGGGTGGCGCTCGGCACGGTTCCCGTCACCGCGCTCATCCTGGTTTTCGGTACCCGGAAGGGCTGGTGGCCGGACCTGTGGAGCCAGCAGGCCCTGCTCGTGTCCTGCGTGCTGGTGGTGGTCGCCGCCGCGAGCCGCGACATGTCGGGCCGGCCCTCGTTCCTGTCCAGCCGACCCCTGGTCGCCCTGGGCCGGTGGTCGTACGCCTTCTACCTCGTGCACCTCGGGGTCATCTTCATGTTCCGCGACCTGGGCACTCCGCTGTACCTCAGCTGGGCCAACGTTCGGGCGATCCTGGTCTGGGCCGTGGTCGCGGTGGCCCTCGCCGCGGTCTGCTACCAGTTCTTCGAGCGTCCGGCCGAGGCGTGGCTACGCCGCCTTCCCGTGCGCGGACGCCACGCCGCCCCCCGGGCGTACGCGCAGCGGACGTCGTCGGTACGGGTCGGCGCCGCCGACAGTGGTGAGTCACGGTGAGGTGACGGCCGGGCCGGGTCGCGCTGCGGACGGCCCCCGGCCCGGCCGGTGTTCTGGCGGGTCTCCGGTCAATCCCTTGTGGACTGATGGACGTGGGCTCGGGCGTCGATCGGCCGGCCACTCGGCTCGGACCCGGGCGCCACGGTGGGAGTCCGGATGGACAGGATCGCGGCCTCGATGCGCAGCAGCAGGCCGACGCCGACGAGCAGCGCTCCCCACAGGAACGGCTTGGTGAAGCCTCCGTCGCCGAACGACAGGAGAAGCGCAATCAGGCCGGCGAGCAGGGCGGAGAAGGCGAGCACTCGGAGGACGGCGGGCCGAGGATGGATCGTCGCCGCAGTCTATGAAACCGGGCCGTCACCCCGACGCAGGATCGATGCCCGAAACGGGCGTAACGTCCGTATTGCTGGCGCTGTCCATGGTGGGGCGGGCGGCGATCGGGGGCCGCACGCCGGACGTCGCCCCACCGAGGCCCGGGGAACCTGAACCGACACCCGTCCGCGGTCGTGACCAGGCGAGCTGAGCGCAACTGCGGTACCGTTGCGCCGGTGCTGGAAGAGGTGCGGCCGTGAAACTGACGATCGTCATGCCGGTGTACAACGAGGCCGCCCGCGTGGCCACGGCGATCAAGCAGGTGCTCGAGGTCGACTTCCCGTGCGAGTACGAGCTGGTGGTCGTCAACGACGGCTCGACCGACGCCACTCCGGCGATCCTCGACACCTTCGACGACCCGCGGATCCGGGTGTTTCACCAGCGCAACCAGGGCAAGGGCGCGGCCGTGCGGACGGGCGCGGCCCAGGCGCGCGGCGACTCGATGGTGATCCTGGACGCGGACCTCGAGTACGACCCGCGCGACATCCCCCGGCTGCTGGAGCCGGTGCTCGACGGTCGGGCCCAGGTGGTGTTCGGGAGCCGTCAGTTCGGCAGCCACAGCGCCTATTCGTTCTGGTACGTCATGGGGAACAAGTTCCTGACGACCTTCGCGAACATAGTCTTCAATTGCTACATCTCCGACCTGGAGACGTGCTACAAGCTCATGCCGACCGATCTCTACCGCTCCCTGCGGGTGAAGTCGAACGGCTTCGGCATGGAGGCCGAGGTCACCGGGAAGCTGCTTCGGCGCGGCATTCGTCCGTTCGAGGTGCCGATCTCGTACCAGGCTCGCAGCCGGGCCGAGGGGAAGAAGATCACCTGGGTGGACGGCGTCGAGGCGCTGTGGATCATCCTCCGGGAGCGCCTGCGGCCGCGGCCGACGACCTGACTATCGTGGGCTGCCGACTGCCAGGCAGTCACGTCGTCGGATTGGATCGGGCCCGCGGACGCGGGTGTGGGGGTGGGGGTTGACCGTCGGGACGGCCCTGCGACGCCGGGTCGGCACCCGGGTCGCCCGCGAGGCCGTGGTCGTGGCCACGCTCGCGCTCGCCCTCGCGGTGGTCATGACCTGGCCGGCCCTGCGGGACCCGACCGACACCCTCCCGCATGACCTGATCGACTCGGCGCTCATGGGGTGGAGCGTCGGCTGGGGGGCGCACGCCCTCTGGCACGACCCGGGCGGGCTCTTCGACGGGAACGCCTTCTACCCCGAGTCCCTGAGCTACGCCTTCTCCGACACCCTGCTGGGGTACTGGCCGCTGGCGCTGTTCGGCCACGGGGTCGCCGCCGCCACCCTGGCGGTGAACCTCATCTACGTCCTCGTCTGCGCGCTCGCGTCGGTCGGCGGCTACGCGTTGGCCCGGCAGCTCGGCGCCAGCCCGCTCGGGGCCGCCGTGGCCGGCCTCGCGACGGCGTACGCGCCGTGGCGGCTGCCGCAGGCCGCCCACCTGCACGTCATCTCCACGGGCGGCATCCTGCTCGCCCTGGCCATGCTCGCCCGAGGGCACGGGTTCTCGATCCGGCACGGCCTGCGGCCGGAGCGCGGTCACGTGGGCTGGATCGTCGCGGGCTGGCTCGTGGCCGCCTGGCAGATCACCATCGGGTTCGGCATCGGACTGGCCTTCGCGTACGTGCTCGCGGGCCTGTGCCTGGTCGTCGTCGGCCTGTGGTGGCGCCGCGGCCGGCGGCCGGTCCGGCGGGCCGTGTGGCTGGCCGACCTCGTGGGCGGGGCGTGGTTCGCCACGGTCGGCCTGCTCATGGCCGTACCGTACCTGCGCGTCGTCGCCGCCCACCCCTACGCGCGGCGCGGCGTCGACGAGATCGGCTACTACTCGCCGCCGCTGCACGCGTTCCTGGTCGGACCCGAGGAGTCGTGGCTCTGGCACGACGATCCGCTCGGCCTGCGCGAGACCGTCCCGCTGCCCACCGAGATGACGCTGCTCCCCGGCTACACGCTGCTGGCGCTGGCCGCGGTGGGCCTCCGGGTGTCGGTCTGGCCACGGCGGTGGCGGATCGGGCTGGGCCTCGGGGTGCTGGCCAGCATGGTGCTCGCCACCGGTACGCGGACCTTCTCCGGCGGCCGGTACACCTACCTGCTGCTCTACCACCTGCCCGGCTGGGACGGGCTCCGGACCCCGGGCCGGCTGGTCGTGTGGACGACGATCCTGCTGGCGGTGCTCGCCGCCGGCGCGGTCACCGCGCTCGGCCACCGCCTGCCGGGGCTCGCCCGCACCATCGTGGGCCGCCGGCTGGGCCTGGGCCAGCTCGTGGGCGGGCTCGCCGCGGCCCTCGTGGTGGTGGAGGGGCTCAGCGTGATGCCGCACCCGCGGGTGCCCGACCCGCCGGCCGCGCTCACCGCCGCGCACGCCGACGTGGTGCGCCCCCCGCTGCTCGTGCTCCCGAGCGACCCGACCTTCGACCCGCTCGTCATGCTCTGGACCACCGACGGCTTCCCGCCGGTCGTCAACGGCCTGTCGGGCTTCACTCCGGCCAGCCAGGACGAGATCCGCTCGCAGACCCGGCACTTCCCCGACCGGGCGAGCGTCGACCTGCTGCGCCGGTACGGCGTGCGCACCGTGGTCGTGCTCCGCGACCGCGTGGCCGGCACCCCGTGGGCTGACGCCCCCGACGCGCCCGTCGACGGCCTCGGCATCACCCGCACCGAGATCGGCGAGGCGGTGGTCTTCGCCCTGTCCTGACGGTCTTGTCCTTGGCACCAGCCCGTCGGGCGGGAGTCCTTCCCGGACGTCGACCGGGGGTGGGGCGGGCCACGTCGGCCGGAGCCGGCTGGGCAGGACCGGGGCTCGCCGGGAATCATGGGCGGGTGACGCTCGCCGCGGTGCTCTTCGACATGGATGGCACGCTCATCGACACCGAGAAGCTCTGGGACGTCGCGCTGCGCGACCTGGCCGAGCAGCTCGGTGGGGTGCTGACGCCCGAGACGCGGGCCCAGATCATCGGCACCTCGGCGGCCGAGACGATGGAGATCTTCCGCGTCGCCCTGAACCGGCCCGACCTCGACGCGGACGAGGCGAACGCGTTCCTGACCGCGCGCATGGTCGAGCTCTACGCCGCCGGCGCCCCCTGGCGGCCCGGCGCGCCGGAGCTGATCGATGCCGTCCGGGCCGCCGGGCTCCCCACGGCGCTGGTGACCAACACCAACCGCGAGCTGGTCGACGTGGTGCTGGGCTCGCTCGGCCCCGACCGCTTCGACGTCGTGATCTGCGGCGACGAGGTCGCGAACCCGAAACCGCACCCCGAGCCGTACCGCACGGCCGCGGCCCGCCTCGGCGCCGACCCGGCGGCCTGCGTCGCGATCGAGGACTCGCCGACCGGCCTGGCCAGCGCCCGCGGCGCCGGCTGCGCCGTGATCGCGATCCCCAACGACCTGCCCCTGAGCCCGGACGACCTCGTGGGCGTGACCCTGCGGACCAGCCTGCTCGAGGTGGACCTGCCGCTGCTGCGCCGGCTGGTGTCGGCCGCCCCGGTCTAGCGGCGAGGACGGCGGGCGCTCAACGACACGCGGCCGGTCGGTGCCCCGACGGACATCCGGCCGGCCGGTGTTCCGGTCGCGCGTCGTGCGCTCACTCGTACTCACTCGTACGCGATGGCGCGCAGCACGTTCTGCCGGGCCGCGGTCAGCGCCGGGATGAACGCGGCGACGACCCCCACGATGATGGCCGCGATCAGATAGACGACCATCAGCGGCCACGGGAAGGCCAGCGAGGTCAGGCCGGTGTCCCGGAACGCCTGGAAGGCGGCGACGCCCAGGCCGGTGCCCACGGCGATGCCGAGCAGCGCCCCGAAGACGCAGATCACCACCGACTCCACGGTCACCATCGACATGATCTGGCCGCGGCGCATGCCGACCGCCCGCAGCAGCCCGACCTCGCGGGTGCGTTCGATCATCGACAGGGCCAGCGTGTTGATCACGCCGAGCACGGCGATCACCATCGCGAGGGCCAGCAGGATCTGGACGAAGTACAGGATGAAGTCGAAGATCTGCGCCGAGGCGGCCACGTACTGGTCGAGGGTGAGCACGTTGACCTCGGGGCTGTCGGCGATCGCGGCGCGGACCTGGTCGAGCACGGCCTGCTCGTCGGCTCCGGGGCGCAGCTTCACATAGGCGGTGATCGGGGCGGGGATGGTGAAGCCCTCCGCCGCGTCCGCCGGCGAGACAAGGATGCCCTCGGCGATCGGGGTGCGCTCGTAGATGCCCACGACGCGCAGGTGCTGCTCGCCGGTGCGGGCGAGCTGGATGGGCAGCGTGTCGCCCACGGTGACCCCGCGGGCCGCGGCCGTCCGGTCGTCGAGGATGATCTCGCCCTTGTCGAGCTGCAGCTCGCCCGCCGTCGTCCGCAGCCGCAGCATGGCGACGGCCGCGTCCAGGTCGTCGAGGGCGCCGACGAAGCTGTCCGACCCGTTCACCCGGGCGAAGTCGAGCGACTGGCCGGCCACGTGCTCGACCCCGGCCAGCCCGCGGACGGTCTCCAGCGAGGCGGGGTCGATCTGAGCCAGCCCACCGGAGAGCGGGTCGGCCGAGATGACGAGGTCGGCGTCGAACCCGGCGTCGATGACGTCCACGGTGCTCGCCTTGATCGAGGCGAAGACCACGCTGATCCCGGTGACGATGGCGACGCTCACCATGAGCGCGGCCGCGGTGATCGCGGTGCGCCGCGGGTTGCGACCCGAGTTCCGCCGACCCAGCGCGCCCGCGGCGCCCCAGCTCAGCACCCGGCCCAGCACGGCAACCACCGGCCGGGCGACGATCGGGGTCAGCAGGGCGACGCCGACGAAGCAGGTCAGCACGCCGCCGAGCACGGCCCACAGGTTGGCGTTCCCGTCGCCGACGCGGCCGGCCAGCCCCAGGCCGAGCACGACCGCACCGACGGCCAGCACCACCGCCCCGCTGACCGTGAGGGTGGTGAGCGGCCGATCGGGCGTGGCCGAGTCGCGCATGGCGGCCACCGGGGGGATCCGGGCGGCCCGCAGCGCCGGCAACAGCGCCGCCACCAGGGTGACCCCGATGCCCACGGCGAACGCCGAGATCACGGCGGCCGGCGTCACGGCGAGCCCGGCGAGCTCCAGGTTCCCGCCGCTGAGCACGTTGCCCAGCACCATCCCGAGCAGCGCCCCGACCACGACGCCGAGGACGAGCCCGATGACCGAGGCGACCAGGCCGACCACCACGGCCTCGACGAGAACCGATCGGACGACCTGACCCCGGGCCGCCCCGATCGCCCGCAGCAGTGCCAGCTCCCGGGTGCGTTGGGCAACGGTGATGGAGAATGTATTTATAATGATAAATATTCCGACGAAGAGGGCGATGCCTGCGAAGCCGAGCAGGAGGTAGGTGAAGTACCGCAGCCCTTCCTCGATGCTGTTGGCGTTCTCGGCGGCCAGCTCCTCCCCGGTGCGGACGGCGTACTCCGGCCCGAGCGCCGCGGCGACCGCGTCGCGGACCGTGGCGACGTCGGCGCCTGGTTCGACGTCGACCGAGATCTCGCTGAAGACGCCCGTCTCGCCGAGCAGGCGCTGCTGGGCGACCGACTCGGTGAAGTAGACGATCGTCTCGCCGGCCAGGGAGTCGCGGCCGCCCGTGTAGCCGACGATGCCGACCAGCGTGTACGGCCGGGCGGTCGGGTCGCGGGTGGTGAGGACCTCGACCGTGTCGCCGACCTGGTATCCGGTGCTCTTGGCGAGACCCGCGTTGATCATGATCTCGTTGTCGGCCGCCGGGGCCCGGCCACCCGGCCGGATGCTGACCAGCTCGTCGTCGATCCAGTTGGCCCCGAACCGCGGCGCGCCGGTGGTCGGCACGACCTTGCCGGACTTGTCCACCACCTTGGCGCCGTCGACGAAGACGCCGCCGACCGCGCGGGCCACCCCGGGCA
>Ga0310830_101691_pt1 | contig 10443 bp, 9 predicted proteins | sample WT_ome_5_FD_201301 | JGI IMG/M metagenome (GOLD analysis project Ga0310830, IMG submission 201301) | Sorghum-adapted microbial communities enriched on wild type (WT) sorghum from Joint BioEnergy Institute, Emeryville, California, United... ...
CCCAGCAGGGTGTCGCGGCCGACCGCCCGGTCGCCGGCGCGGTAGAGGAACTTGAGGATCGCCGTCTCCTTCTCGGTCAGGCGGATCTTGCGGTTGGTCGCCGGATCGACCAGGAGCTTCGTGCTCGGCCGGAAGCTGTAGGGACCGATGGTGAAGGTCGCGTCCTCGCTCTGCTCGTACTGGCGGAGCTGGGCGCGCAGCCGGGCGAGGAGCACGTTCAGGCGGAACGGCTTGGCGACGTAGTCGGTGGCGCCGGCGTCGAGGCCGAGGATCGTGTCGGCATCGGTGGTGGCGGCGGTCAGCATGATGATCGGCGCGGCGACGCCGTTGCGACGCATCAGGCGGCAGACCTCGCGCCCGTCCATGTCCGGCAGGCCGACGTCGAGAAGGATGGCGTCGAAATGCTCCCGCTTCACGCGGTCGAGCGCTTCGGCGCCCGTTGCCGCCTCCACGGTGGCGAATTCCTCGTAGAGCCGGAGCTGCTCGGCCAGGGATTGGCGCAACGCGTCGTCGTCGTCGATGACGAGGATCTTCTTGCCGGTCGCCACGATGCGGTCTCTGCCTGCCAGATCCGGGCCGCCGGGGGTCACCCTTCGACCATTGGCCAAAGCGGCGCGGGGCCGCAGAGTCAGGGAGATAGCACCGGTCCGATGACCGTGCAAGCGCGGGCTGGGACGGGCCGCCGGGGCGGCAAGGCGGCTTCGGCGCGGCGGGGCGGCGTGGCGATCCGCGCGGATCGGCGGCCCGCGCATGGGTTGCCTGCCCATCGGTCGCTTGACCGGGCGGCCCCGGCCGGGCCTAATGCGGCGGCGCGAAGGGCGCAACGACATGGTCCCCGGCGGAAGGGCCCATGGACGGCCGCTTCGCCCGTTCCTATTTGGTGTCCGACGATGTCTGAGCCCCTGCCGAACGAAGCGCCGGAGCCGGCCCGGGACGCGGCCGGAATTCTCGTCGCCGTGGACCGCGCCACGGCGGAGCTGCGCCGTGGCGGGCTCGTCCTGATTCACGACCGGCCCGAAGACCGCCGCGGATGCGGCCCGGCGGCGCTGGTCCAGGCGGCGGAGGCCGCCACCGAGGCGAGCCTCGCGCGGCTGCGGGCGACGGCCGGGGCCGAGGCGCAGCTGGCGCTGACGGCACAGCGGGCGGCGGTGCTGGGCCTCCGCCGGGAGGCGGGGACGGACGGCGTCGTCCTTCTGCCGCTCGGCGCGGCGGCCGAGGCGGGGCTGCTGCGGCGCCTGGCCGATCCGACCGCGCCGGCCCCGGCGGCGGACCGGGTCGAGGAGGAGCCCGCCGCCCGGCCGGCCCCGGACGGCATCGCCGGCGCGGCGGTCGAGCTCACGAAGCTGGCGCGGCTGCTTCCGGCGGCGGTCGTCTGCCGTATCGGGCCTTCGGCGGTCGGCTCATCGGGATTTGGCGATTGGCGCGGCTGGGCGGCGGCGCGCGACCTGCTGGCCGTGGCGGCGGCGGACATCGCGGCGTACCGCACCGTGGCAGCGCGCAGCCTGCGGCCGGTCGGCGAGGCGCGCGTGCCCCTGGCCGACGCGGAGAAGACGCGGATCGTCGCGTTCCGCCCGAGCGATGGCGGGATCGAGCACCTTGCCATCATCATCGGCGACCCGTCGCCCGACGAGCCGGTGCTGACGCGCCTTCATTCGGAATGCTTCACCGGCGACCTGCTGGGCAGCCTGCGCTGCGACTGCGGCGACCAGCTTCGCGGGGCGATCGCCGAGATCGCCCGCCACGGCAGCGGCCTGCTGCTCTACCTGGCGCAGGAGGGGCGGGGGATCGGCCTCGTCAACAAGCTGCGCGCCTACCGGCTGCAGGACGGCGGCGCCGATACGCTGGAGGCGAACCTGCAGCTCGGCTTCGACGCCGACGAGCGGGTCTATCTGCCGGCGGCGGAGATGTTGCGCCGTCTGGGGTTCCAGCGGGTCCGGCTGATGACGAACAACCCGGAGAAGGTGGCCGCGCTGGCGCGCTGCGGCATCGCGGTCGTCGAGCGGGTGCCGCATGTCTTTCCCGCCAACGGTCACAACGACCACTACCTCCGCACCAAGGCCACCAAGTTCGGGCATATGTTCTGAGGAGGAAAAACACCACAGAGAAATCTTAATGCGGCTCTTGGATTGGCTTGGCGGCGATTGTCTCTTGTCATGCCCGGGCTTGACCCGGGCATCCAGGAATTGACGGTGCCGGTTCCTGGATTGCCGGGTCAAGCCCGGCAATGACACGAGGCGGCAACGGCGGCAAGGCAATCCAAGGTCCGCTTTCTTCTCTGTGCCTTTGTGGTTTCATAAGGGACGATGGAGCTTCGGGTTACGCAGGACGGGCCGCATACGGGTGTCGCGGTCTGGGGTGGGCGGTCGTTTCGCTGCGCCTTGGGCGCGGCGGGCATCCGCGCCGACAAGCGCGAAGGCGACGGCGCGACGCCCAGCGGGAGCTTCGCGCTGCGGCGCGTGTTGTACCGGCCGGACCGCCTGGCCCGGCCGGAGACGAGGCTGCCCGTCATGCCGATCGCGCCGGAGGACGGCTGGTGCGACGATCCGGCCGACCCGTTCTACAACCGGCCGGTGAAGCTGCCCTATGCGGGGCGGCACGAGAGGCTGTGGCGGGACGACCACCTTTATGACCTCGTGGTGGTGCTGGGCCACAACGACGACCCGGTGGTGCCGGGGCGGGGCAGCGCCGTGTTCCTGCACCTGGCGCGGCCGGACTACGGCCCGACCGAGGGCTGCGTGGCGCTGGCGCGCGACGACCTGCTGACGGTCCTGGCCGAGGCCGGGCCGGGCGACCGCATCAGCGTGGCCGCGCCGGCGGAGCAGCCGGCAGACGATTTCGGGTCACCACGGAGGCACGGAGACAGAGAGGGGTCTTGAGCCCTTCTCCGTGCCTCCGTGGTTTGTCGGTCCGACCCCGGCCGGGATCGCGGCGCTCTCAGGGCCGGGGGCGTTCGCCGAAGATGGCGGTGCCGATCCGGACATGGGTGGCGCCGAGGCGCACCGCCGTTTCGTAATCGCCGCTCATCCCCATGCTGACGTCCGGCAAGCCGTGGCGGCGGGCCATTTCCGCCAGCAGGGCGAAATGGGGCGCGGGCTCCTCGTCCACGGGCGGGATGCACATGAGCCCGCGTATCGGCAGGCCGAGCTCGTCCCGGCAGAGCGCGATGAAGTCGTCGGCCTCCGCCGGCGGGACGCCGGCCTTCTGCGGCTCCTCGCCGGTGTTCACCTGGATGTAGCAGACCGGGCGGCGGCCCGACCGCTCCATCTCCGCCGCAAGGGCGCGGGCGAGCTTCGGCCGGTCCACGGATTCGATGACGTCGAACAGGGCGACCGCGTCGCGGACCTTGTTCGTCTGCAGCGGGCCGAGGAGGTGGAGCTCGATGCCCGGCCAGCGCGCGCGGAGCGCGGGCCATTTCGCCCGCGCCTCCTGCACGCGGTTCTCGCCGAAGACGCGGTGGCCGGCCTCGAGCGCGAGGGCGATCCGCTCCGGCGGGTGGGTCTTGGAAACGGCAACGAGGGTGACGGAGTCGGGCGCGCGGCCGACGGCCCGTGCCGCGGCGGCGATGCGCGCGCGCACGGCCTGGAGGCGTTCGGCGACGCCGGCGACGGTTTCGGAATCGGGCTGGGTCATGCGGCGAGTCTCGACCGGAACGGCCGGGTTGGCAAGGGGCGAGGATCGCGCCGGATGAGCGGAGAAAAGAGAAAAAAGAAGGGAGGGCGGCGAACCGCCCTCCCCGCTCCGAGAGTCCGAGAACGTGTGGTCTTAGAAGTTGATGCCGAAACCGATGCCGGCCTCGATGCCGTCGTAGTCGTTTCCGCCATCGCTGTCGTACTTGTTGTAGCCGACCAGCGCATCCACCGTCACCCCCGGGCCAAGCGCATAGGCCGCGGTGAACTGGATGATGTCGTAGGTGTCCTCGGTGTCCGGCCCTTGCACGTTGTCGTACTCGCCGCGGGTCCAGCCGAGGCCGACCGTCCAGGCCTCGAAGCCGTAGGTCGCGCCGGCACCGTAGACGACGCTGTCGCCATCGCAGACGGCATTGTTGCGGATTTCGGTCGCGCCGCCGATGGTCCAGCCGGCGAAGCCGACCTGGGCGTAGGCGTTGTAGAACTTCGGATCGTCGGCACCCGGGCAGCCGGTGGGATCGGATTCGAGCTTGCCGAAGGCCGCGCCGCCGCCGAGCGCGACGCTGAAGCCGTTGAGCTCCGTGGCGTAGGTCCCCGCGAGCGACCAGATGTTCTCGATGCTGCCCCGGAACTGATCCGGGTCACCAGGATCGTTGTTGTCCGGAGCCGTGCCGAAGACGCCGAGGGTGTTGCGGCGGTCCTCGGTGTTCTCCGGCGCGAAGGAGGCCGCGAGCTGGAACCCGCCGAAGCTCGGCGTGAAGTAGATGAGCTTCGTCGAGTTGTCGGACAGGCCGTAGCAGGTGCCGTTGGTGGCGCCATAGCCGACGACGCCGGCGTTCGAGAAGTTGAGGAAGGGGCTGTCCGCGCCGAACGCGCCCGAAGCCGTCGGCACCAGGTAGCAGAGCTGGGCGTAGGCGTCGTCGTCGTCACCGAAGCGGATCTCGCCGAAGCCGCCGCTGAAATAGGCGAAGACCTCGTCGATCTGGTCGTCGGACTGCTGGCCCTCGATCTCGACCCGGGCGCCGACGGTCAGGCCGTTGTCGAGCGTGGCCTCGCCGCGGACATGGACCTCGAGGTCCTGCTTGAAGGCGTAGTCGCGGACATTATCGTCGGCATCGTCGAAATCCTCGTCGATGTTGCCGCCGGCGGCGCCGAAGTAATAGCCGCCGAGACCGAGCTGGACCCCTTGCTGGGCCGCCGCCGGTCCAGCCATCAGCCCGGCCGCGACCAGAGCGGTCGTTCCGAGAAGAATGTGCTTCATAATGTGCGTTCCCTATTACAGTAACCTGACCGGCGGTTTGACCCACGACCGGCCACCCCATCGACCGCGCCCGGTTTCGCCACAGCAGTGAGCAAGAAAAGCTTAATCTTTCCTGCGATCACAGTTGCGTCTTAACCAAAAGGACGCGGTACGAGGCGTATCCTATTGAGACTCTTTAGCCGGTCAAGGCGCGTACAGGCGCGTTTGTGACTTTCGCACAATACTGTGGCAACGATGCCACAGTGACGGCCGCGTCCTCGGGGGCGGTAACGGTTCGTCAACCGATGGTCCGGAGGGGCTACTCCGTTGTCATTGCCGGGCTTGACCCGGCAATCCAGGAGCGGGCGTCACCATGGATGCCCGGATCAAGTCCGGGCATGACAATCCGAGACGGTCCAGCCCGGCATGTTGCTCTCCGGCTGCGGATGCTCGAGTCCGAACCGGGCGGCAATGGGCTTGATCCGGGACTCCATTCCCGTTCCGCTAGGAGCACGGCGACATACCACGTCTCCATGTTGGCCAGCCGGAGAAGCGGCACTTTTTGTATATCGGCGTGACCAACGATCTTGTCCGCCGGGTCTATGAGCACAAGCACAAGCTGGTCGACGGCTTCAGCAAGAAATACGGCGTCGACAAGCTGGTTTGGTTCGACACCACACCCTATACGCGCCGCGATCCAGCGCGAGAAGACGATGAAGCACTGGAGCCGAGCCTGGAAGGTCGCTCTGATCGCGAAGGATGATCCGGAGTGGATCGACCTGTACGATCGCATCTCCTCCTGACGCGGCTTGGATGCCCGGATCAGGTCCGGGCATGAAACGGGGCGGCCGTTGCCGAACGCAGCCGGAACCCGCGTCTACCGGCCGCCGGGCGGGGGCCAGTAGCCGAAGCGGGCCATCTGCGCGCGGTGGGCGGCGGCGAGCGCCTCCACCTGCTCCGGGGTCAGGCGCTTGCGCCCCTCGCCCGCCTTGCCCGCGCGGAAGAACCGCTCCGACTTCAGGCTGCGCTCCTTGAAGCCGTGCCGCTTCTCCTGCTCCTGCAGGACGCGGAAGGAGCTGTGGCGGATCGCCCGCTCCAGCCGCCGCCGGTCCGGCGGCAGCCGCAGGAAGGCGACGATGCCGCCGAAGGTCTTGAGCGGTGCGGCCAGCATGTCCTCGTAGCGGACGACGTGGAGCCCCGGGCTGGGCCGCGCCGTCCAGCTTTCGACGTTCAGCGACCAGGAGCCGTGCAGCTCGTAGACGAAATGGGGCTCGTTGCTGGCGCTTTGCGTGTCGGGCGCGTTCATCCGGGCGATCGCCTCGTCGAGGGTGAGGCCGTAATGCGCGGCGTAGGAGACGACGACGTCGAGCGGGTTGCGGACCACGTAGATGGCGCCGGCGGTGTGCTCCATCGTGATCATCGGCGTGCCGCGGTCCTCGACCAGGGCGTTGTGCGTCTTGACGAACACCGAGTCCGGGAAGGCCCGGGTCATCCGCTCGTGCACCTTCGGCCGCAGCGCCGCCACCTCTTCCTTCGTCCATTCGGTGACGGGCCGCGGGTCGAACGCCTGGTACCAGTGCGCGTGGGAATCGACGAGCGTGAAGTCCGTGAGCCGGTTGATGTCGTAGGGCTCGTCCGGGTTGCGCATGTAGTTGTGCAAGAAGGTGCGCAGCCAGGTGTTGCCCGACCGCGGGTAGGACGCCAGCCAGATGATCTTTCCCATGTCGTCCCGTTCCGCCTCAGCCCGTCCGTCGCCGTCGTCGCGGCCGGAGTGATAGCACAAAACGCCGCGGACGGCGCCATTGCGCGGGCCGGGCGGAGCCGCTAGCGTCGGGCCTTGCGCATCCTGGGCCGCGCCCATCGCGGAAAGGACGGAGGAGATGGAGAAACGGCCGGTGAGCCTGGCGGCCGGCGACCGGGCGCCGAACTTCGTGCTGCCCAACCCGGAGGGCAAGTTCCTGATGCTGTACGAGCGGGTGAAGGGCAACCCGTTCGTGCTGTTCTTCTGCCGCCCCGGGGACGAGGCCGGGCGCGCCGCGCTGGCCGGCTTCGCCGCGCGGCGGGCGGCGTTCGCCGAGGCGGGCATCGACCTGTTCGTGGTGGTCGATGGCAGCCTCGCCGAGGCGGCCGCCCTGCCCTGCCCCTTCCCCATCTTCGCCGATCCCAAGGGCGCGATCACCGCGGGCTATCGCGACGCCGCCGGGCTGCCGCGCGGCGGCACGGCCTGCTTCCTGCTCGACGGCAACCAGCGGGTGATCGACCTTCGGGCCGGAGGCGGCCTGGGGGACGGCCGGGGCGACGGCACAGGATTCGGCGAGGGCGAAGAGTCGGAGCTGGCCGACTGGGCGTTGCGGCGGTTTCGCAAGCGGCGGCCGACGGAGCGGCTGCGGATTTCCGCGGTGGCGCCGGTGCTGGTGGTGCCGGAGGTGCTCGATCCCGAAGCCTGCGCGGCGCTGATCCGCCGGTGGGAGACGGAGGGCCACCAGGAAGGCGCCGTCGATTCGATGTCCGACGGCGTCGAGATGCAGCGCATCTACCACGCCATGAAGAAGCGGCGCGACCACCCGATCCACGACCGCGGGCTGCTGCAGGAGCTGGTGGCGCTGATCGGCCGCCGGATCGCGCCGGAGCTCGACAAGGCGTTCGGCTTCAAGGGCTTCCGCTTCGACCGGTTCATCGTGACCTGCTATGCCGCCGACCGGGGCGACCACTTCGCCCGGCACCGCGACAACCTCAGCCCCAGCACGGCGAACCGCCGCTTCGCCCTGACGGTGAACCTGAACGACGGCTATGAAGGCGGCGAGCTGCACTTCCCGGAATACGGGCCCCACCTCTACCGGCCGGAGGCGGGCGGCGCCATCCTGTTCTCCTGCTCGCTGCTGCACGAGGTCCTGCCGGTGACGCGCGGCCGGCGCTTCACCCTGCTCTCCTTCCTGCGCGATCCGGCGGCACCGAAGGACCGGTGACCACGGAGGCACCGGGAGAAAACCCTCTGCCCCAAGGCGAGAGGGCGTCTCGATCCGCTTTCCTCCGCGCCACCGCGCCTCGGTGGTTCCGGGAGCGGAACGACCGGGCGCCCGGCGGCTGCGGCCCTATTTGCCGCCGGGCAGGGGCCAATAGCCGAAGCGTTCCATCTGCTCGCGGTGGACGGAGGTGAGCGCCTCGACCTGCTCCGGGGTCAGGCGCTTGCGCCACTGCCCGGCGCGGCCTTCGCGGAAGAACATCTCCGTATGGGTGCTGCGCTCGATGAAGCCGTGCCGCTTCTCCTGCTCGCGCAGGACCTTGAAGGAGCTGAGGCGGATCGCCTTCTGCAGCCGCTCGCGCGAGGGTTTCAGGCCGAGGAAGGTCGCGATCCCGCCGAAGGTCTTGACCGGCGCCTCCAGCATGTCCTCGTAGCGGACGATGTGCAGCGCCGGGCTGGGCCGTGCCGTCCAGCTCATCACATGCTCGGACCAGGAGCCGTGCCGCTCGTAGACGTGGATGTCGTCGTTGATCGACTGCAGCCCCGGCGTGTTGAGCGCCTTGATCGATTCGTCGATGGTGAGGCCGTAATGGTGGCTGTGCGAGATCACCACGTCGAGCGGGTTGCGGATCACGTAGATGGCACCGGCGGTGTACTCCATCGTGATCATCGGCGTGCCGTGGTCCTCGACTAGGGCGTTGTGTGTCTTGACGAACACCGAGTCCGGGAAGGCCCGGGTCATCCGCTCGTGCACCTTCGGCCGCAGCGCCGCCACCTCCTCCTTCGTGATCTCCGGCCCGGGCCGCGGGTCGAAGAGCTGGAACCAGCGGAGCTGGTTGTCGGACAGCGTGAAGTCGGTGAGCCGGTTGAGGTCGTAGGGTCCGGACGGGTTGCGCAGCAGGTTGTGGAGGAACGCCCGCAACCAGGTGTTGCCGGATTTCGGGTAGGAAGCGAGCCAGATGATCTTTCCCATGCGGTCCTGGTCCTGCTCTTGAGTTCGGGGCGACGCGCCGCCCATTGGCCGGCGGACGGGGTGGAAACCGGCGCGCGGCCGGGCCGAGGAGGTTCCGCCCTCCCTCCCCTCCCGGCGGGCGAGCGGTCCGCGTTGCGATCTCCGCGGCTGGTTTACATACGGTAAGCAGGGACCGCAGCCAAGAGCAAAGCGGCCGCGGCCGGGCCGACCGGCCTGTTTGCCCGGCCCCGGCGCGGCCTTGACCTGCTTCGGCGGGTCTGCTTTAAGTCGCCGAATTCCTTTGGACTTCCTGGAGTGGGACGCGGCGATGGTTGGGTCTGCCTGGCGGAAGGGGCTTGCCGTATTGCTCCTGCTCGCCCTTGCCGGCTGCGCCTATGGCGAGGCCAAATACCCGAAGAACCGCCAGAAGGGCCAGGCGAAGCCGAGCTGGGAGGAGCCGCAGACGATCTTCGGCGAAGGCGGGCTCGTCTTCGGCGGTGGCGGCGGCGGCGGCGATGACCGGCAGGAAGCCACGTCGGGCATCGGGGTGAACAGCTTCTTGTGGCGGGCCTCGCTCGACACCATCTCGTTCATGCCCCTGGTTTCGGCCGATCCCTTCGGCGGCGTCATCATCACGGACTGGTACTCCCCGCCGGAGGCGCCGGACGAGCGATTCAAGGTGAACCTGTTCATCCTCGGCCGCGCGCTGCGCGCCGACGGCATCCGCGCGAGCGTGTTCCGCCAGCGGCTGGAGAACGGCACCGGATGGATCGACGCGCCGCTGGACGAGGACACCGCCACCAAGCTGGAGAACGCCATTCTCATGCGCGCGCGGGAGCTTCGGCTGGCGCAGCAGGCGAGCCGATAGCCGGGCCGCGCGTCCGCGGAGGACCGGGGTCGCCGTTGTCGGGTTCCGCCCCGATGGTCCGGCGCCAATGAGCTGGCCCCCAACGAGCGGGTCTGGGTAATGTCGCGATACAATTTCAAAGAAACCGAGCGGAAATGGCAGCGGATCTGGGAAGAGAGCCGCTGCTTCGAGGTGTCGGCCGATCCGGATCGGCCAAAATATTACGTCCTCGAAATGTTTCCCTATCCGTCCGGGCGGATCCATATGGGGCACGTCCGCAACTACACGCTGGGCGATGTCGTGGCGCGGTACAAGCGCGCCCAGGGGTTCAACGTCCTCCATCCGATGGGCTGGGATGCCTTCGGCCTTCCGGCGGAGAACGCGGCGATCGCCCAGGGCGTCCATCCGGCGACCTGGACCTATGAGAACATCGCCGTGATGCGCGACCAGCTGAAGTCCATGGGCCTGTCGCTGGACTGGTCGCGCGAGATCGCGACCTGCCATCCGGAGTACTACCGGCACGAGCAGCGGATGTTCCTGGAGTTTCTCGAGGCCGGGCTGGTCTATCGCAAGGAATCCTGGGTCAACTGGGACCCGGTGGACCAGACGGTGCTGGCCAACGAGCAGGTGATCGACGGACGCGGCTGGCGCTCCGGCGCGCCGGTGGAGAAGCGGCAGCTCGCCCAGTGGTTCTTCAAGATCACCGATTACGCCGACGAGCTTCTCGAGGCGCTCGACAGGCTGGAGCGCTGGCCGGCCAAGGTCCGCCTGATGCAGGAGAAATGGATCGGGCGGTCTGAGGGCGCGCGCGTCTTC
>Ga0310830_101692_pt1 | contig 10443 bp, 8 predicted proteins | sample WT_ome_5_FD_201301 | JGI IMG/M metagenome (GOLD analysis project Ga0310830, IMG submission 201301) | Sorghum-adapted microbial communities enriched on wild type (WT) sorghum from Joint BioEnergy Institute, Emeryville, California, United... ...
TTGTAGTTTCACCTGAAGCACCAAGAAGGTTGGATAGATAGATAGAGGAGGAGAAACGATCATGATTCATGTGAGCAACGAAGCTGTAGCATGGTTTAAGCAGGAACTGGGACTACAGGAAGGTCAGGCAATCCGCTTCTTTGCACGCTATAGTGCGGGAGGCAAGCTGCATCCGGGCTTCTCGCTAGGAATCGACGTGGATCAACCTGTATCCCCGGGGATCAAAGCCGAAGTCGAGGGGATAACGTTCTACATGGAAGAGCAGGATATGTGGTATCTCGATGGGTATCATCTCAACGTGACCTATGATCAGCAGTTGGGTGACATCGAATATGAATATGAGGTTGCGGCATCGAATTAAACCATGGCAATAAGCGCAAGAACCCAAAGGCCCGTTCATCGACGGGCCTTTTCCTTTGAAGTTTCAGACGGACGGGAGCGGGCTCGTCAATCGTCAAATAATGCTGTCTTCCATCGCAAATTCAAAATCGCCGATATCATATACTTGTACTGGCACCTCGGCTTCAATAATCCGCCGGATCAACTCCAGCTGATCGGTCAGGACTGGCACGTTCTCCCGATGGGCGGTCAGTACGATTTCCGTTTCGATCGGATCAAGGAACTCTCCGTATTGTTCGTTGTCCACCGCGTTCACCACGGTCCAGGTGACATGATCACCGAATAAGATCGAAGGACTCTTAGCCCAAGGAATCGTGAGTGCCCGCTCCAGCTTCTTGCGATTCAGCGGTTCTTCAAGGTAGGCGATCAATTCGCTGATTTTCTGCTTCACGTGCATATCATCGACGGGGTCGTTCATCAGCGGCTCGGGACTATTTTGAAATTCATAAAGCTCCATGACGGTGTTGTAAGGTACAATATATTCCACAGGCGCACTCGGCACCAGCAATTCACCATATATCGCCACCATCACGGCTTCGATCACAAATCGGCGTGACATGGTCATCCTCCTAAAACGGCCTGTAACTCATTGCTGCCTTAAGTATCTTACGACAACTCAATTTATTAAGGAGTATACCATAACCAGTTGATAAATTCAGCTTTGCCGCGCGAAAATCGGCTTTTATACGGGAAGGAGGAAATAGCGAATGACATCTAACATAGAGCGAGAAGCTCTTGGGCTATCCCCGCAAACGCAGCGTTGGATCGAGGAACAGACGGGGCAAGGCGCCAAAGTGATCTCGGCGGTTTCTTTGAAGGGGGGCACTTCATCGGTGGTGTATGGGGTGAAAATAACCCAAGGAGATACCTGCCACGAAATCGTGCTTAGACAATTTACTAATCGGGAGTGGCTGCGGGAAGAGCCGGAGCTCGCGTTGCACGAGACAGCGGCGTTGCAGACGGCTAGTGCATCGGGTCTACCGTCGCCGCAAGCGCTTGCCTGTGATCCTGACGGCAGCGCTTGCGGCGTGCCGTCTATGCTAATGTCTTATCTGCCCGGTCAGGTGGTGCTGAACCCGGCAGATCGATTGGATTGGCTGGACGGGCTCGCCCGGATGTTGGCGGAGATCCACGCGGTGGAAGCTTCGCCAATCCGGTGGAACTATTTTACCTATAATGAGGTATCCCGATTGACGGTGCCCCAGTGGTCCCGTGTTCCTGAGGCATGGCGGAAAATGATTGACCGCGTGCAAGGACCTGTGCCAACGTACATGTCGCAATTCATTCATCGCGATTACCACCCGGCTAACGTATTGTGGCGAGAGGGGCAGGTCAGCGGTGTCGTCGATTGGGTGAACGCGTGCATGGGGCCGGCCGGGATTGATACAGGCCACTGTCGGTTGAATCTCGTACAGATGTATGGGGTGGAGGCGGCGGATACTTTTTTGGATCACTATCTTGCTTATGCCCGGCGGGTGAGGTGCGACGTAAACGATCCCTATTGGGATATGCTATGCCTGATCGAAGTGCTGCCAGGTCCGCCCCAAGTGTATCGAGGGTGGCCGGATTTGGGATTGAACGGGTTAACGCCGGAGCTTCTCGCCCGCCGTTTGGATGAATACGCGGAGCGACTGGTTCGGAAGTTGGATACTTACGCCGCCGAACGCTAAGAAATCAACAGAGGATGTGCTAACAAATTGAAACATTGGAAAGCCTATTTGACGTTCGTTAGGCCTTATACGAAATGGATTCTACTTACCTTGTTTATAGGGATGTTGAAGTTTGGCATCCCATCCTTGCTGCCGCTGGTGCAGAAATACGTCGTGGACGATATTTTACTGAACGGTGCAATGGCGCTGGAGCAGAAGGTGTCGCAGTTGATGATCGTACTGGGGGCTACGCTGTTCCTGTTTGTGATCGTGCGCGGTCCGGTGGAATATGCACGGCAGTATTTTGCTCAGCTGATCACGGCTCGGATCTTGTTTGATCTGCGGAACAAGCTGTACGCCCATTTGCAGCGGTTGTCTCTGCGATACTACCAAAATACGAAGGTGGGGGAAATTATCTCCCGCTTCATCAACGATGCTGAGCAGACCAAGAACATCGTCGAAGTCGGCATGATGAACGTGTGGCTGGACATGTTTACGCTGGTGTTCGTTCTGGGATTTATGTTCTATTTGAACCCGTGGCTGACACTGGTGGCCATTGCGATCTTCCCGTTGTACGCGATCGCGGTGAAAGTGCTGTACAAGCGTTTGAAAAAGCTGACCAAAGACCGTTCGGCAGCGCTCGCTGGGATCCAGGCTTATTTACATGAGCGGATTCAGGGCATCTCCGTCATCCGCAGCTTTGCCTTGGAACGTCATGATCGGAAGCGGTTTGAAGGGACGAACGGTCGGTTTCTGCAAAAAGCGTTAGCCCACAGCCGCTGGAACGCTTGGACGTTCGCCGTGATCAACACGCTGACCGATATCGCGCCGCTGCTGGTGATTGGGTACGGCGGGTATCAGGTGATCCACGGCGATTTGACGCTGGGGACGTTTGTCGCCTTTTTTGGGTATCTCGATCGGCTATATGCACCGTTAAGGAGGTTAATTAACTCCTCAACCACATTAACACAAGCTTCGGCTTCGTGGGAGCGGGTGCTTGAGCTGATGGAGGAGCCCTACGATATGACCGACGCGCCGGATGCGAAGGTTCTACCGCAGGGCAGCCATGGCGTGATGTTCCGGGATGTGTGGTTCAAGTATCGGGAAGACGGCGAATGGGTGCTCAAAAACATCTCGCTCGAAGTCAATCCTGGCCAAACCGTTGCCTTCGTTGGTATGAGCGGGGGCGGGAAATCGTCGCTAGTTGGGTTGATCCCGCGGTTCTATGACGTGCAGCGGGGGACGCTGACGGTGGGCGGCCGGGACGTCCGCGAGTGGACGATGGAAAGCTTGCGCAGCCGGATCGGCATGGTGCTGCAGGACAACTTCCTGTTTAGCGGCAGCGTGCGCGATAACATTTTGTTCGGCCGGCCGGACGCCACCGAGGACGAGGTAATCGAGGCAGCTCGCGCGGCGAACGCGCATGATTTCATCATGCAGCTGCCGCAGGGCTACGACACCGAGGTCGGGGAGCGCGGCGTCAAGCTGTCCGGCGGGCAGAAGCAGCGGATCGCCATCGCCCGCGTCTTCTTGAAGGACCCGCCAATCCTCGTGCTCGATGAGGCGACGTCCGCGCTCGACCTGGAGTCGGAGCACCTGATCCAGCAGTCGCTGCAGCAGCTCTCGCGCGCCCGCACGACGCTGATCGTGGCGCACCGACTGTCGACGATCACCCACGCCGATCAGATCTTCGTGCTGAAGAACGGCGAAATCGTCGAGCGCGGCACCCACGACGAGCTGATGGCGATCCCGGATGGCGTGTACGCACAGCTGTACAACATCCAGCACCTCAGCCCGGCGGAGAGCGTAGAGCTGGGCTGAGCGGTTGGGTTGCCCACTCTCCGGATAAGGCCATAAAAGGGCGCTATTACGCGCCTTTCTGGCCAGGTCAGGTGAAATAAGGGAAAAAAGTTCCGCTAATGCACGTGGTGATCAGCCGGAAGGCCGGTTTCTGCGGTAACGGCCGGGGAATAAAGACACATTTTACCGCTATTTACTCGGATATCGTTCGAACGGGTGAAATAAAGGAAAAAAGTTCCGTTATGGGCCGACCGATCGTGTTAAAAGTAACTCTATATTCCCAAGAAAAGTGAAAGGAAGTCACGCGTAATGTGGTTTATACTTGCATTGTTATCCGCCGTTTTTGCGGCGCTCACCTCAATCTTGGCGAAGGTTGGCATTGAGGGGGTTAACTCCAATTTGGCGACGGTGATTCGTACGGTTGTGGTGGTTATTATGGCTTGGGGGATGGTGTACCTTACCACGCCCAGAGCGGGCTGTCTGAGATCAGCCGCAAAAGCTGGATGTTCCTGATCTTGTCCGGCTTGGCGACCGGTGCATCCTGGCTCTGTTATTTTAAAGCCCTTCAATTGGGACATACCTCCAAAGTTGTGGCAATCGATAAATTAAGCATCGTCATCACACTGGTTCTGGCAGTAATCTTCTTATATGAGGAATTTTACATACAAGTCGCTGATTGGTTCTATTTTGATCACGATTGGTACGCTGGTTATGGTGCTGTAAGCAAAAGTGTGATTAGATCACTCTATTTAGGATGTTTTTTTCTGGTATGATAGAACTATTCTGATAGAGTTTGCGCATAACAGGAACATACACAGATAGGAGCTAACATCATGCTAACAGGGGAAGTTCGCAATAAAGTAGATAAAATTTGGACCGATCTATGGGCTGGTGGTATTACCAATCCAATCACGGTCATTGAACAATTGACATATTTAATGTTTATTCGTTCCTTGGATGAGAAGGAATTGGAGAACGAGAGCTTCGAAGCGATCAGCGGCCAACCGATGCCGAAAATTTTTCCGCAGGATGAAGAAGGACAGTTGATGCGTTGGAGCAAGTTCAAGACCAAGGATGCGCGCATCATCTACGATATCGTCGGCACCAAGGTGTTTCCATTTATCAAAACGCTGAATGGGGAGGACTCGTCGGCATTTTCACGCTATATGCAGGATGCGATGTTCCTGATTCCTACCCCGCAAGTGCTGCAAAAAATCATTACCGGCTTGGATGAACTGTACGAGTATGATATCAAAGACCTTGATATGCAAGGAGACCTCTACGAGTATATGTTGGGCAAGCTTTCAACATCCGGCCAGAACGGCCAATTCCGAACGCCAAAGCATATTCGCGACATGATGGTACGCTTGTTAGCCCCGACACCAAATGATAAGATCTGTGATCCTGCTTGTGGTACAGCCGGTTTTCTTGTCTCGTCTGCGGAGTATGTTCGCGAGAAGTACGAGGCCGAGATGACAAGTGAGCATTGGGAGCATTTTGCCGGAGAAATGTTTACGGGTTTTGATACGGACCGCACGATGCTGCGTTTGTCAGCGATGAACCTGATGCTACATTCCATTACCCAACCTAACATTGAGTATGTAGATAGTGTGTCCAAGCAAAACGCGATCTCATCGGCTTACGACATCATTCTGGCGAATCCGCCTTTTACTGGAACCGTTGACGCTGAAAGCATTAACGATAATTTGAAAACAGTATGCGATACGAAAAAGACGGAGTTGCTATTCGTCGCTTTGTTCTTGCGTCTTCTGCGCAAGGGTGGACGCTGTGCTTGTATCGTGCCGGATGGCGTGTTGTTCGGTTCGACCAAAGCGCATAAATCACTTCGCAAAGAGCTGGTCGAGAACCACCAACTGCAAGCGGTCATTTCCATGCCAAGCGGTGTATTTAAACCTTACGCTGGCGTCAGCACCGCCGTACTGATCTTTACCAAAACCGGAGCCGGCGGCACGGATAAAGTATGGTTCTATGACATGAAGGCCGATGGGTACTCGCTGGACGACAAACGTTCGCCGATTGAAGCCAACGACATTCCCGATATTTTAGGACGTTTCCATAATCTCGACGCCGAGCAGGACCGCAAACCAACCGAGCAAAGTTTCCTGGTGGACAAGTCTGCCATCGCCGCCAACGACTATGACTTGTCGATCAATCGTTACAAAGAAGTTGTGTACGAGAAGGTGGTCTATGACCCGCCAGCGGTCATTATGACCCGTCTTGACGAACTGAGCATCGATATTGCATCCAAGATGGAAGAGTTGAGGGGGCTTATTGGTGAGTAAGTGGGAGAAGGTGAAGTTGGGGGATGTCGCAACAGTTGTATCTGGTTCAACGCCAAAAACCAATGTTGATGAGTATTGGAATGGTAAAAATTTTTGGGTCACTCCGGCCGAACTGAACGATAACACGATAGTAATCCAATCAACTGAACGGAGAATTTCAGATAAAGCAGTGAAAGATACGGGGTTAAAGCCATTACCTGTTGGGACAGTTTTATTGTCTTCGAGAGCCCCAATTGGAAAAGTTGCTCTTACAGGATCCGTAATGTTTTGTAACCAAGGGTTTAAGAACCTTATTTGCTCTGATCGGTTATTTAATAAGTACTTATTTTGGTTTTTGAAAGAAAAAAAAGATTACTTGAATTCGCTTGGCAGGGGTGCAACGTTTAAAGAAATATCAAAAGCTATCGTGGAGAATATAGAAATCTCGCTCCCTCCCTTTGTAACACAAAAACAAATCGCCAAAACCCTAGACACCGCTGCGGAGCTTCTTGCTATGCGTAAACAGCAGCTTGCAGAGTTGGATAGTCTGATCAAATCAGTGTTTTATGAGATGTTTGGGGATCCTTTTTCGAATGAAAAGGGGTGGGATATTTGTTCTTTAGAAGATACATGCGAAATAATAACTGACGGGACTCATCAGACACCAGCGTATTGCAATGAAGGATATATCTTTCTCTCTTCAAAAAATGTTACTTCAGGTGAAATTGATTGGCAAAATGTAAAGTTTATATCCGAGGAGTTGCATAATGAACTAAGTAAACGATTAAAGCCGAAAAAAAATGATATTTTGTTGGCCAAGAATGGTACTACTGGGATAGCTGCCATAGTTGATAAAGATATTACTTTCGACATTTATGTAAGCCTTGCTTTACTGCGTCCAATATCTACTATCAACCCAATTTTTTTACTCCATTCAATTAATAGTCCTGCTTCAAAATTTCAGTTTGATCGAAGCCTAAAGGGGATTGGGGTTCCTAATTTACATTTAAGTGCTATAAAAAAAGTAAAGGTTCTTTCTCCCCCCCTCCACCTCCAAAACCAATTCGCCACCATCGTGGCGAAGATCGAGGAGCAAAAGGCCCTGGTCAAAAAGGCGATTGAGGAGACACAGACCTTGTTCGACAGCTTGATGGCCGAGTATTTCGAGGACTAAAAGATTGGGATCACAATGGTGGAGAACGTTTATCAGATCTTTTTAAGTTATAGAGTAGGCCGAAAGCGATAGGAAAGGATACTCATGTTTGGTAGTTTCATGGTAAAATGATAGAGCAATAGAATACGGCGCTCAAGGGTGGTTGGCTCATCTCCGGATAAGGAGGTGATGCCATGACAGTGTATGAGGCGTTAAGCTTGATGATTGCTTTTGCAGTCCTTGTGATCGTGCTGCTGTCCTTCGATAAAAAGAAGTAGACCCCCTTGAGTTTGTTGGACCCGGGGTCTACCTCTAACCAACACGCCGACCGCCTTTGAGGCAATCTGTTGCATGACCGTGGATGTTACCGCATCCGCGGTCATTCCTAATTTAATCCAATTCTAACGTTATCATACCATATCACGCTTGATTCGGAAACTAGAAAAAGAACCAAAGGTAAGGTGACCAGATGCCGGCAAATTTTGAATTTCTGCAGGGACAACAGGAATATCAGCTGTTTGCGGACGCTTGCCTGGAGGCTGAGCGAGTGCTGGAGACATCGCCGGCGATGGCTGCGATCGGGAGCCGCAAAGCATTGGAACTGGCTGTCAAATGGGTCTATTCGGCGGATAACACGATTCATATGCCTTATAAGGATAATTTGCAGTCGCTTATCCATGAACCGACGTTCCGCTATGCGATGGACCACCAGACCTGGGGCAAACTGCCTTTCATCGTAAAATTGGGGAACCTAGCGGTACATACGGAGAAATCGATCAGCCGTAGTGAATCGATATTATCGCTTTCGGCCTTATTTGAATTTGTTCAATGGCTAGATTATTGTTATGGCGCCAACTACGAGGTACGTTCGTTTGATGAGAAGCGAGTCCCCACAGGAAAGGTCGTTCTGGACGAAGCCAAGATCAAGGAAAAGGACAGCCTGATCGAGCAAAAAAACTCTGAAATCGAAGCGCTCCGCGCGCAAATCGCCGCCATGAGCGACCGGTTGACTGCCGGTAAGAAGGATCATCAAGAAGAACGCCAGTTTAGACCGGTGGACATTTCCGAGTTCCTTACTCGCAAAAAATATATCGATGTCGATTTGAAGCTGCTCGGCTGGACGTTTGGTGACGATGTACGGGAGGAAGTAGAGCTTGAGGGCATGCCTAACGGCGAGGGTAAAGGGTTTGCTGATTACGTCCTTTATGGCAAAGATGGGCTGCCTCTGGCTGTGATCGAGGCGAAACGAACTTCCATCGATCCGAAAAAAGGCACGCATCAAGCCAAACTGTACGCCGATTGCCTGGAGAACATGACGGGACGCCGGCCGATGATGTTCACGACCAATGGGTTTGAAACTTACCTGTGGGACGATATAACATCGCCGCAACGTAAGGTGAGCGGGATATTCTCTAAGGCTGACTTGCAAAAGCTGATGAACCGCCGCACCGAACGCAAGAAGTTGGATGAGATCGTGATCGATGATCGGATTACCGACCGGTATTACCAGAAGGAAGCCATCCGTGCGGTATGCGAAAGTATAGGTACTGGACACCGCCGAGCTTTACTCGTGATGGCAACCGGTACGGGCAAGACACGTACGGCGTCGAGTTTAACGGATGTGCTCTCCCGAGGCGGCTATGTGACGAACGTCTTGTTTTTGGCGGATCGTACTGCTCTTGTTAAACAAGCGAAAGATGATTTTAAAAATTACTTGCCGCATATGTCTCTCTGCAACCTGCTCAGCAACAAAGATGATAAATCTGCCCGCATCGTCTTCTCCACGTATCCGACGATGTTGAATGCGATTGACACAGCCAAAAGTGAGGACGGAAAGCGGCTCTTTACTCCAGCCCATTTTGATCTGATTATCGTTGATGAGGCTCACCGGAGTATCTTCAAGAAGTATCGGGCGATTTTCGAATATTTTGACGCGTTGATCGTAGGTCTGACCGCGACGCCAAAGATGGACGTAGATCGTAACACTTATGATTTCTTCGAGATGGAAAATGGCGTTCCAACCTACGCTTATCCTTATGAGACGGCAGTTGAGGTCGACCATGTGCTGGTGCCTTATCACAACATTGAGATTACGACGAAGTTTTTGGAACAGGGCATCACATATGATGAGCTTTCACCAGAGGATCAGGCGCGTTATGAAGAGGATTTCACCGATGAAGACGGGGAGATGCCGGAATACATCCCGTCACCTGCGGTGAATGAATTCATCTTCAATCAAAACACCGTAGACACGGTACTTGAAGATTTGATGACAAAAGGCATCAAGGTAGCAGGCGGGGACCGATTGGGGAAGAGTATTATTTTTGCCCAAAATAAAAAGCATGCCGAATATATCGTGGAACGGTTCAATAAGTTATATCCCCAATACCGTGGGGGATTTGCCAAGCGGATCATCTCGGAGGACAGCTACGCTCAGTCACTTATTGATGATTTTAAGATGCCGGAGAAAGAGCCGCATATTGCCGTGTCCGTGGATATGTTGGATACAGGGATCGATGTGCCGCAGATCGTGAATTTGGTCTTCTTCAAACGAGTTCGTTCAAAAACGAAGTTCTGGCAGATGATCGGACGAGGGACGCGGCTGTGTCCAAATCTATTTGGAGAGGGACAGCATAAGACGGGCTTCGTCATTTTTGACTATCTAGGCAACTTTGAGTTTTTCCGCCAGCATAAGGAAGGACTTCCGGGGAATGAAGCGCAGAGTGTTTCCGAGGCGATTTTTGCCAAAAGAGTCCGGCTGATTCATTTGCTTCAACATGCGGATTTTGTAGGGGAAGCGTATCAGGCGGTTCGATCGGACTTAATTACCGTTGTCATCGGACAAGTTCGGGCACTGAATCCGGAACTGGTTTCGGTTCAACTCCAACGTCAGCACGTGGAGAAGTTTAAGGAGGACCAGGCTTATACTTATTTATCCGACGAGGATAAGCATCATCTCATTGCGAACTTAGCACCGCTCGTTTATATGGACGATCCTGACGAATTTGCCAAGCGATTCGACAATTTGATGTATGGCATCATGCTGGCTCAGATCGAGGGGACGCCGCAATTTAACCGTGGCAAGAAGCAATTGATCGATGTTTGCGACGTATTGTGCGGGCGTGCTTCCATCCTGGAAGTGACGAAACAGTTGCCATTG
>Ga0310830_101693_pt1 | contig 10435 bp, 5 predicted proteins | sample WT_ome_5_FD_201301 | JGI IMG/M metagenome (GOLD analysis project Ga0310830, IMG submission 201301) | Sorghum-adapted microbial communities enriched on wild type (WT) sorghum from Joint BioEnergy Institute, Emeryville, California, United... ...
GCCTTCCGCGCCATCGCCAGCCGTTACGACAAACGCGAATACATGTACGCCGGAACCGTCGACATCGCCTCAATCAGAATCTGGCTCCGCGACCCAGTCACATGATCCAGCAGACACGCCCTAGTGCCGTGGCGCGGCTGAGTTGCCACGCCCGCGATGTCTCTGGGTCCTGCTGATCCTCGGTCGATACACGGCCCAGGAACGCGAACAGCCTGGCGCCTGGCGGCTCTGCTCATGCAAGCCGGCGATCCCTACGAAGCCGCGGATATCGGGTACGCAGCGGTGACCGAGGCCGCCTCCCCTCGGGTCGCGCCGTGTCCGTAAGCCCAGACCGACAGCATGGCCTCGGTGACGAGGGTGTCTCCGGCGGCCGCGACCCGGGAGATGTCGAACGACAGCGCTGGCGCGTGCAGGTCGATGTTGACGCCGGTGGGGCGTCGAAGACGCCACGGAGGGTTGCTTCAGCTGGGCCGCGTCCGCCCGTGAGAGGCGAGGCAGGGCGGCGGCCAGGTGTCCGGCGTCGAGCGGGTTGATGCCGTCCCAGCCGCGTCCGATGCGGACCACCGCCCGCTCAGGTAGTCGACGAGTGGTGTAGTCGGGCTTGGTGTCAACCCAGGACGAGCAGCCGCGCACCGGTGGCGACCATGCCCACGGCGAGTCGTTTGGCGATGGTGGATACCAACCGCCTACCCGTCCTCACAGGTGTCGATGTCGAGGTGCCGCGGCGGCCGCATTGCAGTTGCCACAACGGGTGCCGGTGACGTCAGTCCACATTGGATCATAGTGCCTCGGGGTGCGAACATAGACCTATGGCCCTTGACACCCGTGTGTCGGCGGTGTTATGAATCTGCTACGCACGGTGTTAGCGCCAACATGGCAACCGACCGCAACGGGGTCTGAGCGAGCCGTCGCTCACACCCCAACCACTCGGTGCGACGTCCATGGAAGAGGTTGGGCTCGAATGTTAACGCTAACATCCGCCGCAGGCGGCATGGCACGTGCCGCGTGGGTGGCTGACTGCGGGCCAGCGCGCGGCCCGCACACCGATCTCGTTGCGGTCATCCGGAACTCCAGCCCTGATCGGGCCACGCCGTTTCCTGCGTGCCGGCGGAAGCGCGGTCCCATCCAACGAAGGCGAACACGGCCACGTTGGCTCCGAGCGTCCGCTGACAGTCCCCAGGCGGCGGGCAACGGAGGATCGGAGTATTTATGTGAGGGTCAAGGTCCCCAGTATACGTTCGCCAGGTCTTGCCGCCGTCATGACGCTGGCACCACCCGTTTGGACGTCCACGGGCACCACAGAGCTGACTGACCCTGCCATGGTAACTATGACCGCGGCCAATGCCGCCTGCGACGACGAGGCTCCGACGGAGGAAGTCGAGTCTCCGACCACCGGCGAGACATCGCTGAAGCACGCGGACGGTCACCTCCACTACAACGGGAAGTCCCCGAAGAGCCGCGGCGCCTGCTACGCCGTGCGCGCCACGGCCGCTGACGTATCGAACATTACCACTCAGTTCAAGCTCCGCCGAGCACGACCCCGTGCAGGACGGTAGAGCTCCTCGCCGTCCCCCGCACCCCCTTTTTCGAATCTCCAGAGTCGTTCGGCCCCGGCTCGTGGACAGGACTGCCGGGCAAGGAGAGGAGGAGGCACACAATGCCTCGTATCTTGACAAGACGGTGGAGGGCCACCTCCGCCACGATGGCGCTCACCCTAGCTGTCGGGGCCCTGGCAGCTGCCCAGCCCGCGTACGCAGACACGCACGTCGTTGGCTCATCTGACAACGGTGACGGGACGTACGACAACCCGGTGATCTGGGCAGACGTGCCCGACATGGACGTCATCCGGGTCGGTGATGCCTTCTACATGTCGAGCACGACAATGCACATGAACCCGGGCGTACCGATCATGAAGTCGTACGACCTCGTGAACTGGGAGATCATCAGCTACGCGTACCTGGTCATGGATGACCGGCCGGCGACGACGCTGAAGAACAACCAGAGCATGTACGGCCAAGGGACCTGGGCCAGCACCCTGAAGTACAAGGACGGGACCTTCTACCTGGTGGTCCCGTCAGCGACAACGAACAAGACCTATTTCTTCCAGACCGAGGATCCCGAGCACCAACCGTGGCGCCGCACAGAGGTCAACGCCCGGTACCACGACCCCGGCCTCCTGTTGGACGACGACGGGCGCAACTGGCTCATCTATGGCAACAACCCCCTCTGGATCATTGAGCTGAACGAGACAGTGACCGGTATCGCCCCGGACGCACAGCCACGGGTGCTCATCCAGAACATCCACGCGCCGGACCCGATCACTGGGATCACGCCCACGAGCGGGCTTGCCGAGGGCTGCCACATCCAGAAGATCGACGGCACCTACTACATCGAGTGCATCACCTGGCCTCCCGGGAAGCCGCGCACCCAGGTCGCCCACCGCGCGAGTAGCCTCGATGGTCCTTGGGAGTCCAAGACAATCGCCCAGGAGAATGTCGTGATCGGGACGTCCGGCGGCGGACCCGCTCAGGGCAACATCGTCGACGACGGGCAGGGCAACTGGTACGGCCTGATCTTCCGCGACAGCGGTGCCGTCGGCCGAATCCCCTGGCTCATGCCAATCCACTGGACCGATGGCTGGCCGATGTACGGTGACGACGAGACTGGCCTTCACCTTACGCGGAGCGGCCCGAAACCCATCCAGGGCTTCGAGATGAAGAGCGTCGTCTCGTCGGACGAGTTCACCAACAGCGAGCCAAAGCCGACCTACAACGACGCGATTCTGGATCCTCTTCTGCCGGAGTATGAGTACAACGGCTCGAACCTCAAGCTCGAATGGCAGTGGAACCACAATCCCGACAATCGGTACTGGTCGCTCACCGAGCGCCCCGGCTGGCTGAGGCTCACCACCGGGCAGCTGGCCACGGACATACTCAACGCGCGGAACACGCTGACCCAGCGAACTTTTGGGCCGGTGTCCTCCGCCCAGGTCAAGCTTGACGTCAGCGGCATGAAGAACGGCGATCGCGCGGGCCTCGCGCTCTTCACTGCCAAGTACGGCCTGATCGAGGTGCGCATGGACGATGGCGTCAAGAGCATCGTCATGATGAACAGCTCCTCGACCACGAATCACACCGTCGTCGCGACCTATCCCCTCACCAGGGACGTGGTCTACTTCAAGGCGGAGGCGGACTTCAGAGATCAGGTGGACCGAGGAACGTTCTACTACAGCTTCGACGGCGAGCACTGGACCCAACTGGGTGACACCCTGCAGATGGTTTACAGCATCAACAACCACTTCATGGGGTACCGCTTCGCCCTGTACAACTACGCGACGACGGAACTCGGCGGTTATGTGGACTTCGACTACTACCGGATCAGCGACCAGCTGACGGGCGCGAATCCGTTGACAATTACGGGGTTCTCTCGGCCGGTCGATATGGGTGGCGTGAACACCGTCAAGGCGGGAAGCACCGTCCCGCTGAAGTTCCAGGTCTACTCGGACACCACCGAGGTGACCAATCCCGCCATCGCAACTGTGACAGTGGCCGATGTCGCCTGTGACGGCGACGCGGCGACGGACGGAGTCGAGGCGCTGACCGTCGGCCAGACATCGCTGACTTACACCGGCGATCACTTCCAGTACAACTGGAAGACCCCGAAGCGCCCCGGCACCTGCTACGCCGTGACCGCGACAGTACAAGACGGATCGAGCATCACCGCTCACTTCAAGCTCCGCTGAGCACGACACCGACAACGGGGGGCTGCGTACACCGCAGCCCCTCCCTTCTCCCACTTCGGATTGCGTCTGGAACCAATCAAGGAGGATCAATTGAGATTGGGGCAGCGAAGGTTCTTCCACAGGCTGAGCCGGAAGGGTAGGGGTGCCGCCGGCCTCGGACTGGCTGCGCTTCTTTCGGTCTCGTTCACAGCGACGCCCGCGCACGCTGCCGAGGACAGTCTCAGCGAAGGGCTGGTGCATTACTTCAAGCTGGACGAGACAAGCGGCACGACGCTGGCCAATTCCGGCAGCACCGGCTCCGCCGCCAACGCGACGATCGTCAACCCCGACAAGGTCGTGCTCACCGGCAACGGCGTGCGATTCAACCCGGACTCCTATGAGGACGCCCTCAGCGGCGGCTACGTGCGCCTGCCGGACAACATCACTGCGGGCATGACGAACCTGACGATCGACTTCGACGTGTGGGTCGACCCGGCGAATGTCGGCAACCACCAGATCTTCAGCTTTGCGCGCAAGACAGGCTCGTGCGATGCCGACACGGGCACCCAGGGCATCCTCTTCGCGTCGAACACGGCCCCTCGCCCAGGCGCTCGGTTTCGCATCGGCGCAGGCAACTCGAGCGTCATGGCGGCCGCACCGAGCCGCCTGCCCGAGGGCACCTGGCAGCACGTGACGTACACCCAGTCGCTGAACGAGAACGGGACGAGCTGGACCGGTCGGCTCTACGTCGACGGCGTGCTGAAGGCTCAGGTCACGAACCTGACGCAGACGCCCGAGGTCAACGCCGCCGGGACCAACTGCAACTTCCTCGCGCGCTCGGCCACCTCAGGTGACTACTCCTTCCGGGGGACGATCAAGGAATTCCGGGTGTACAACCGCGCGCTGAGCCCGGACGAGATCACCGCTCTCGCCCACGACACCGTCGCCTGGGGCGCGGCCGCCGACGCGGCGGCGATCGACCTCGGTCTTACCAGCGCGATCGTCCGGGACATCAACCTCCCCAAGCTCGGCTCAGTGGCCGGCTCGACCATCTCGTGGACCAGCTCCGATCCGTCGGTGGTGAAGATCGTCGCCCCGCCCGACCTCTTCAGCGCGCGGAAGGTGCCGATCGTGGGCCAGATCACCCGACCGCCCCTGGGGGCGCCCGACGCGACAGCGGTCCTGACCGCGACGGTGCGCAAGGGCGCGGACACGGTGGTGACCCGAGACATCCCGGTCACGGTGAAGGCGGAGTTCACCGACGAGCAGGCCGTGGAGCGTGATGCGTTCGAGCTGAACCTGTACGCGACCGACGACATCCGCGGCAACATACACCTGCCGACCGCGGGGGAGTTCGGGTCGACGATCACCTGGGAGTCCACCTCCGACCTGATCACCCCGACGGGTGAGGTGACCCGGCCTCCGTTCGGGTACCCGGACGTGTCGGCGACCCTGACGGCGACGATCACCAAGGGCGCGGCGTCGACGACCAAGAAGTTCGACGTCACGATCAAGTCGATGCCCCGGAAGGAGGAGTACGAGCGTTACTTCCTCGCCTACTTCAAGGGCGAGAACATCGCGGACGGCGAGCAGATCATGTTCGCGACCTCCAACGGGAACACCGCTCTGGACTGGACCGGTCTGACCGGAGGCCGGCCGTCGCTCATCTCCCAGCTGGGCGATCAGGGCCTTCGCGACCCGCACATCGTCCGGTCACCGGACGGTGACACCTTCTACATGGTCGCCACTGACCTGAACTGGTACGACCAGGGCGGATACGCGATCAACGACACCCAGTACATCGAGGTCTTCGAGTCGCACGACCTCGTGAACTGGACTCCGCAACGGCACGTGAAGGTCGCGCCCGACAACGCCGGCAATGCCTTCGCTCCGGAGTCGCTGTGGGTGGAGGAGATCGGCGCCTACGCCGTGTTCTGGGCCCAGTCGCTGTGGAACGACCCGGTGAACCGGACCGGCCAGGGGAATGCGCAGATGTGGTACACCACGACGCGCGATTTCCAGACGTTCTCCGAACCCAAGGTCTGGCAGGACCCGTACCCTCAGTCGCGGATCGACACGACCGCGATCCGGGTCGGTGACTACTACTACCGGGTGACCAAGAACGAGGCCGGCAACCAGGGATCGGACATCTTCTCCGAGCGGCACACCGACTTCCTGGACAGCAACATTCACAACTGGACGCTCATCGCGCCGAACCTCGGCCGGACCACCTGGGTGCCCAACCAGGGCTACGAGGGCCCGATCATCTTCAGGGCGAATCCGGGCGATACCGCCTGCCCTGGTCAGTACTACCTCTGGGCTGACCGTTACACGGACGGTGGCGGATACCAGGCCGCGTGCCACGAGAACATCGAGGCACCGACCTGGAACCCCAAGACGATCACGATGACCAACGCAGGGGTCACCCGTGCGCGTCACGGCACGGTGCTCCCGATCACGCTGCGCGAGTGGAACCGCCTCCGCGGGATCCCCAACAGCGACGTGGCGACCACCACCGAGGTCGCTGTCGAGCCCTACGCGAGCGGGGCCCAGACGACCACGGCCACTGCCACGGTCAAGGCAGCCGACGGGTTCGAGACCGGCGGCCAGGTGCGGTTCAGCGTCGGCTCATGGTCGGAGATCGCCCAACTGAACAACGGCGTGGCCACCGTCACGCTGCCGCCGGACCTGCCTGCGGGCACTCGGACGATCAAGGCTGAGTACCTCGGCTTCGACTACCTGGAGTCGTCGGAAGGTACGGCGTCGTTCGAGGTGCCCTCCGGCCCGAACGCCGTCAAGGTCCATGCGAAAGCCGCACCGGCGTCGGTTGTCCGCGGCGACACGTTCACGCTGAACGTCACGGTTGAGCCGGCCGGTGGGCGGAAGAAGACGGCTCCGACCCCGACCGGCGAGGTCACCGTCACCTTCGGCGGCACTGTTCAGGTGGTGCCGCTGGTGGACGGCAAGGCCGTCGTCACCCTGCAGACCGCTGATCTTCAGCCCGGGGTGTACCGGGTCCACGTCGCCTACTCCGGCAATCCGACATATCAGCCCTACGCTGCCAACTACCAGAACCTGACGGTGCGGCGGTAGCGAGCAGACGGCGGGCCGGCGAGCTCATGCTCGTCGGCCCGCCCACTAGCCTGCCCAGACGGGTCAAGCGTCATCGTGAGGGTTGGCCGGTGGCCAACAAACCCGACGTGCGCCATCCGGGACCAGGGCCGACCAGCGAGAGGCAGATCTACGGAGTGTGTCTCGACAGTGTCGAATGTAGACGGTTGTGGTTGTAGTACGTGAGGTAGGCGAACACGCAAAGGTGATTCCACTACAGCAGGTCTGGCGATCTCGCGAGGCGCGCGACCTCCATCACCCCCGGCAGCTGGCCGACCGTCCGCGACATATCATGCGTGGATGATGCGGTTCACAGCACTCGGAGCGGTATGCGGCGTCATCGCGCTGCTAGCACTCGTCGCAGTGGTCGTGATCTACCTGAGAAAGCGCTAGCTGAATATGTCGACGCCTTATGCGATTGGTACGTGGAGCGCTGGACGCTACGCGTGGAGTCGCAGCGCGACCACCGGCTCCATTCGAGCAGCTCGCCAAGCACGGTAGCAGCCTGCACACAAGCTCACTAACACACCAAGCAGCGGCGCGGCGAGCGGCACAGCGGCGCCCAGGACGGGAATCCGGTCTCGCCGGACAGCGGATCGTCCCGACCGGCCATGCCCGCGCCGTTGAATCGATTGCCGATATTGGAAGGCACACTGCGGGGGAGTAGTTCGCACGTTCGGTCAGGCAGATCGCCCGGCAGAGCTGCGATCAGAACGTCGCCGGGCAGCCAGGAAGATCGGCAAGGAGAGTAGCTGTATGCCGGCCGCGAACGCTACGAGCGCAACACGGGACTGGTCGTAGAGCAGTCCCGCCGTAACCGAACCAGCGAGCCAGCCCATGCCGTACCCGGCGTAGTAGAGCCCGAACGCCAGGTCGCGGCGTCCCCGCGGGAGCACACCGGCCACGACAGCTGTGAGCAGGCTGTCCTGGGTGGCCTGCCCGATGCCCCAGAACACCATGCCGACGACCGCGAGGCCAACGGGGAGTAGGAACACGAACGGCGAGAACGCGGCGGCGGCCACCACGGCCATGAGGACGACACCGAGGCCGACGCGGTCATAGAGCCGGCCGAGGCCTAGACTGCCCAGCGCGCCAATGCTCGCGCCCAATGCCAGGAAGAGCGGCACGCTGTCGCGCGGCGCCCCGCTCTGCAACAAGTGGAAAGAGATCAGCTCGAAGTTCATCACGCCCGCCGCGAAGCAGGCGCCGGCCGCAAGGTAGAGCCAGTACGACGGGTGAAATCGCTCGGCGCTTCGCGTCTGCTGCCTCTGTTGCTGTTCGAAGGATTCGGGCTCGGGAAAGCGTATGCGCGCGATCGTCAATGTGATCAGCGCCAGCACGGCCGGAATGACGAGCAGCGCGTACGTCGGCCGGAAGGCGTTCGTGAGCAGGAGGACTCCGGCGACGATCAGCGGACCGAGGGCGCGCCCTGTGTTGTCCAGCGCCGTGTTCACCCCGTACACCCACCCCTTGCCGTACCGCCGGGTGGTGTAGGACAGCATCGCCTGAACGAGGGGCTTGCGTACCCCGCGCCCGATGCCCTGGACGACGATCAGTGCGGCGGCGATCTGCCAGTGGCCGGCCAGTGCCAGCGCCGGCACGGCCAGCAGGTTGACGCAGTAGCCGACGAAGACCAGCGGCCAGCGTCGGCGTATCCGGTCGGCGAAGTACCCGGACACTCCGCGGGTGAGGTAGTTGAGGAACTCGCTGGACCCACCAACCGCGCTGATCACGGCGGCGCTGGCGCCGAACGACGCGAGAAAGAGGCCGTTCATGCCGGCACCGCCGGAGTAGACGGTGTCGCCGAAGAGGTCGACCAGTCCCATGAGGAGGACGAACCGGAAGGCCATCGATCCTGGCGCACCAGCGCCCTTCTGCACGAGGCGCCCCTTACCGGCTCTTCGCCATGAATGTGGGAGGCCTTACCGGCTCTTCGCCATGAATGTGGGAGGCCAGCTGCGACACGCTATCGAGGGTGATGGCTGATTGAGGGCTGGGGCCTCATGATCCGAAGCGACCAAACCACGGATCTAGGGAGGCCCCAGTGGGTGCTGACGCTACCAGTTGCTGCGCGGAAGTCATCGTTGACCTGCCCGGGTTCGTTGTTCTCGCGGCGGGTGAGTACGGCGGTGAGCTGGAGTTGCTGGTGGAGACCACCGCAACCGAGATCTGCTGTGGGCAATGTGGCACACGGGCTGTGGTGCATGACCGGCGGGAGCATCTGCTGCGGGATGTGCCGGTCGCCGGCCGGGCGACGGTGCTGGTGTGGTGGAAGCGGATCTGGCGCTGCCCGAACCCGGCATGTGCGGTGCGCACGTGGACGGAGCGGTCGCCGCTGGCCAGGCCGCGGCAGTCGATGACCGCACGGGCCAAGGCGTGGGTGACCCGCCGGGTCGGCGCCGACGGGGAGACGGTTTCCAGCGTTGCCCGGTCGCTGGGGGTGGGCTGGTGGTCGGTGATGCGTGCCGTGGTCGAGGTCGGCAGGCCGCTGGTGGACGACCCCGGCCGGCTGGCCGACGTGTCCGGCCTGGGGGTGGATGAGCACGCCTGGCAGCGCGCCAACGCGGTCCGCCACACCCAGTACGCCACCGGCGTGGTCGGCCTGCGTCCCGGCCGACCGGCCCGGCTGCTGGAGGTCGTGCCCGGCCGATCCGGCGGCGTCTACGGGGACTGGCTCGCGCAGCAGCCCGAGCAGTGGCGCGAGCAGGTCACCGTTGCTGCGCTGGACCCGTTTCGCGGCTATCTCAACGCGTTGCGCGAGCATCTGCCCGACGCAACCCATGTGCTGGACGCGTTTCACGTCACCGCCCTCGGCATGAAAGTCGTCGACGAGGTCCGTCGCCGGGTGCAGCAGGACACCCTGCACCGGCGCGGCCACAAAGGTGACCCGCTGTACGAGGTCCGGCGCCTGCTGCGCCGCCGCGCTGACCGGCTCAGCCCTGGCGCGATCGCCCGCCTCGACACCGCCCTGGCCGCCGGTGACCCCACCGGTGAGGTCACCGTGGCCTGGTGGGCCGCCCAGCAACTGTGCCTGGCCTACGCCAAGACCGACCCGGCCTCAGGCCGAGCCCACGCCACCAAACTCATCGACGACTTTCTCGACTGCCCGGTACCCGAAGTCGCCCGGCTCGGCCGCACCCTCGCCATGTGGCGCAAGGAATTCCTCGCCTACTTCGACACCCAACGAGCCAGCAACGGCCCCACCGAAGCCATCAACCTACTCATCGAGAAGATCCGCCGCATCGGCCACGGCTACCGACGCTTCGACCACTACCGACTCCGGCTGCTCCTGCACTGCGGAATCGACTGGCCTACCCTATTGCCACCTCGGATCAGGAGGCGCCGACCCACGTTCGTGGCGTAGAGCCGGATTGACACCCCGGCTGTGCGCGCTGTTCGGCGTCGACACAGAGGTCGCCGGGCAACTGCTGACCACCGCTGGCGACAACCCCGACCGGCTTCACAGCGAAGCGGCGCTAGCCCACCTGTGCGGAGCCGCCCCCATCCCCCGCCAGTTCCGGCCGCAAAGACCGCCACCGCCTCAACCGCGGCGGCGACCGCGCCGGCAACCGCGCTCTCTACACCATCGCCCTCTGCCGCATG
>Ga0310830_101694_pt1 | contig 10433 bp, 7 predicted proteins | sample WT_ome_5_FD_201301 | JGI IMG/M metagenome (GOLD analysis project Ga0310830, IMG submission 201301) | Sorghum-adapted microbial communities enriched on wild type (WT) sorghum from Joint BioEnergy Institute, Emeryville, California, United... ...
GCAGCCGGGCCAGCAGCACCACGAACGAGAACGGCTTGGTGAGGTAGTCGTCGGCCCCACAGTCCAGGCCGTCGGCCTGGTCGTGCTCGCCGTCCTTGGCCGAGAGCATGAGGACCGGCAGCCAGTGGCCCTCCGCCCGCAGCGCCCGGACGACCCGGTAGCCGGAGAGCCGGGGCAGCATCACGTCGAGGATCATCGCGTCGTAGCCGCCGTGGCGCGCGAGCTCCAGCCCGGTCACGCCGTCGTAGGCGATGTCAACCGCGTAGCCCTCCGCCTGCAGGCCACGTTGCAGGGCGCTGGCCAGTCGCGCCTCGTCCTCGACCACGAGCACCCGCACGGCACCAGACTGACACGTCGGTCCGACATCGACCTTGGCGGGCCTCAGCCGTCGCTCAGCGACTCGGGTGGTCGGACGGTCACCCTCAGCACCGGCACAGCCGGGGCGGGGCAGACTGGTGCCCGGAGGTGTCCGTCATGTCCATCACTGTCCCCGCCACCGTGCGCCGGTGGCTCGTCCCGGCCTCGGCCGCGCTCGCCGTGATCGGCGGGGGCGTCGCCATCGGCGTCGTCACCGACGCGGCCGACTCGGCCCTGCCGCCGCGCAGCGCCGAGGAGCTGCTCGTCGACCTGCAGACCGCCAGGGTGGACGGCCTGCAGGGCACGGTGACGTTCCGCGCCGACCTCGGGCTGCCGCCCCTGCCGGTGCCGAGCCTGGGCAGCGCCGACCTGGGCTCGCTCGCCTCCGGGACGCACACGCTGCGCGTCTGGTACGCCCACCCCGGCCAGGCCCGGATCGCCCTGCTCGGGCGCGACAGCGAGACGGACATCATCACCAACGGCACCGACCTGTGGATCTGGTCCAGCCGGGAACGGACCGCGCTGCACGCGCAGCTGCCGCCGGGCGGGATCGCCGGGCTGGTGGGCGCGCTGCTCGCGGGCGGCCCGACCTCGGCGCTGCCCTCCGGGGCGCTGCCCGACCTGGCGGAGCGGGCGCGCGCCGCGGGCCGGCCGGGCGCGACGATCCTGCCGACTCCGGACGGCCTGGACCCGGCGAGGATGGCCTCGTTGGCCCTGACCTTCCTCGCGCAGTTCGAGACCGACGTGAAGACCGACAGCAGCGCGACGGTGGCCGGCCGGCGGGCGTACGAGCTCACCCTCACGCCGCGCGACACGCGCGCCCTGGTCAAGTCGGTCGTCATCGCCGTCGACGCCGAGGCGCGCATTCCGCTGCGGCTGGCCATCCTGGCCCGGGACGGGGGCGCGCCGGCGCTGGAGGTGGCCTTCACCGAGCTGCGCCTGGTCCGGCCCGACCCGGCCCAGTTCGAGTTCAAGCCGCCGCCGGGCACCAGCGTCGTCGAGGCGGACGAGCTCGACCCGACCGACCGGGGCGCGCCGGCACCGGACGCGGCGCCACCGGGCGACGGGGAGCCGGGCGGACCGGCGCCGGACGCGCCGTGGCTCGGCGACGCCGAGCGGCCGCGGTTCGCCCTGATCGGCCGCGGCTGGACGACGGTGCTCGTGGTCCGGCTGCCGGCGCGGCCTGGATCGGACCATGCCGATGGTCCAATAAGCGGCCTGGTCGAGCTGCTGCCGACCGTGCACGGCGACTGGGGGTCCGGCCGGCTGCTGTCGACGCGGCTGTTCTCCCTGCTGCTCACCGACGACGGCCGCCTGCTCGTCGGCGCGGTGCCGCCGGAGATGCTCTACGCGGCCGCAACCGATCCGGCCGCCCGGCTCGGCTCCTGAGTCCGTTCGCACCCGACCCCGGTCGGGTCTTGGTGCTCCGCGCTGGGGGCCCGGACCATCCACCCGGATGGTCCGGGCCCTGTCTGTTCCGACCGCCGTCACCGTCCGGCCGTGAGCGCCGGCGCTTGCCGGCCCGCCCGGGTCGCGGCCCGGGCCCGAACCTTCCGGATGTCGTAGGGAATCAGCAGGCTCGCCGTCACCAGGAGATAGGCCGACAGGGAGAACCCGGTGGCGACGACGGCGGTCAGTCCGGTGCCGAGGCTCGCCGTCACGGCGATGACGCCGACGACGAGGGGCGCCAGCACCGAGCCGGCCTGCTCGGCCATGCCCATGAGCGCATGGGCCGTGCTGCGCACCTCCGGTTCGGTGATGTCCTGGACCGAGGGAGTGACGGTCGGGTTGGAGAAGCCGTAGAAGAACGAGGCGGCCGACCAGAGGGTCATGAACGCGACCACGTGATGGGTCGGGATGAGGAAGGCGCTGGTCAGGGTCACCGCCGCGAGCGCCACCCCGGCGGCGCCGACCAGCAGGCGTCCGCGGACGAAGCGCTGGAACAGCCGGTCGCCGAGCCAGCCCGCCACGAGGAACCCGCCGATGCCGACCACCATGAGCGCGCTCGACAGCAGGATGATCTGGCCGTCGTCGAAGCCCCGCTCGACCTGGAAGTAGCGGATCGACCACAGCAGCAACGCCTGGATGGGGAACAGGTGCACGAACTGCTGCAGGACCAGCACCAGCAGCGTCGGCCGGCGCAGCAGCCCGACCGCGACGCGCCGGTCGAAGCGCAGGCGCAGCTGGTCGGCCGCCTGCCCGACCGTCGGGTCGGACCGGCCCCGCGGCACGTCCCGCACCCCGACCAGGAACACGACCGCCATGACGAGACCGAGCGCCCCGGTCACCACGAACGCGGCCCGCCACCCGTACGAGTCGGCCAGCGACAGCCCGAGCACGGTCGCGGTGACGTAGCCGATCGATCCCGTGATCTGCAGGAACCCGAGGATGCGCCCGCGCCGCGTGGGCGGGTACAGGTCGGAGACCATGCTGTAGACGCCCGGGTAGGTGGCGTCGTCGATGCCGGAGCTCGCCCGGGCCGTCACGAACAGCGGGTACGTCGGCGCGACCGCGGTCAACCAGGTCGTGCCGCCCCACAGCGCCGCGGCGAGCGCGAGGATGCGCGGCCGGGCGAACCGGTCGAACAGGTAGCCCCAGACCGGCAGGAGGACGAGACCGACGACGACCGCCCCGGTCTGGATCGCGCCCATCTGGGCTTCGTCGATCTCGAACGTCGCCATGATCGGTGTGGTGAGCGCGGCGACGAGGTAGCGGTCCGTCTGGTGCAGCAGCATGAAGACGAAGAACACCCCGACGGTCAGGGCCGCGCCCCGCCGCGTCATACGCCACCTCCCGACGCACCCGCCCGGCGTCTCCGTGCGCTGCGCGCACTGATTCGGTGTGACCGTACGCCGCGCGCACTGATTCGGTGTGACCGTGCGCTGCGTACGCTGGCGGGATGTGACCGTGCGCCTCGCGCACCGGCTGGATGTGACCGTGCGCTGCGCGCACCGGCTGGATGTGACCGTGCGCTGCGCGCACCGGCTGGATGTGACCGTGCGCTGCGCGCACTGGCTGGATGTGACCGTACGGTGGGGCGGTCAGGGGCGTTTGGCATGCGTGAGCGCCTCCAGCTCGGCAACCACCAGATCGCGGTCGGCCTCGGCCCGCACCTGCTCGCCCAACCGCGCCGCGGCCTGCCGGTAGGACGGATCGTCGAGGACCCGCTGGATCGCGGCGGCGATCTTCGCGGGCGACGCCTTCTTGGCCACCCGCACCCCGGCTCCGCGGTAGACGAGGCGGGCCGCGTTGTCGGGCTGGTCCCGCCCGAGCGGTGTGCACACGATGGGGACGCCGGCCACCAGGGCCTTCATCACCGTGCCGTGCCCCCCGTGCGTCACCAGTACGTCGGTGTGGGCGAGCACCGCGCGGTGCGGGGCCGCGCGAACCACGCGGACGTCCTCCGGCGCCCGGATCTGGTCGGGATCGATGGCGTGGCCCGTCGTCACCAGCCCGCGCACGCGCAGCCGCCCGAGGGCGGTCACCACGCGCTGGAGATGCTCGACGTGGTCCATGAAGGTGGTGCTCATCGCCACCAGGACGAAGGGCCGGTCGTCGTCGGTCGGCGGCTCCCAGGACTGCGCCCACGCGGGATCGTCGAGCTGCGGGCCGACGTACCGGACATTGGCCGGGAGCCTCGCCGGAAAGTCGAACGCCGACGAGGTGAGCACCAGTACGCGGTCGGCCCGCGCGTACTGGTCCCGCAACCGGCGCAGCGGCGCCAGGCCCAGACCGGTCCGGGCCGCGTTCAGCCCGGCGAGTCCCCGGTTGAGCAGCCGATCGGCGATGGCGTCGAGGGCCCGATCCCGGAGCCGGCCCAGCGGACCCTTCGCCGGGAACATCCCGGGCGGCGGCATCCCCTCGGCCACGGTGCCGGCGATGCCCGGCACCAGCAGGGCCAGCGGGACCCCGCGCGCCTCGGCGGCCAACTGGGCACCGAACAAGGGAAAGCTCGACACCACGACGTCAGGGTGAACGTCGTCGATGGCGGCCAGCGTCTCCTTCGCGAACAGCGGGGCCGGGGTCACCATGAGCCGGGCGTACATGTTGTCCAGCTCCGCCACCGGGTTGCGGAACTCCCAGTCCCGGATGAAGTCGTCCTCCGGGCGACGGCTGACGCGGTGGGGCGCCTCGACCCAGGGTCGGAAGTCCTCGACCCCGGCGGAGCGCACCTCGGCCTCCATCACCGGCTCGCCGAGCACGGTGACCGTGTGTCCGGCCGCGACGAGCCGTCGGGCCACCGCGAGCTCAGCCGGCAGGCCGCCGCCACCGTCCCACTCGGCGAACAGGAAGTGCGCCATGACAGTTCCCTTTCCCGATGCCCCGCTTCCCCGATGCCGCGCTTTCCTCGATGCCCGTTCTCCCCGATGCCCCGCTCTTCCCGGTGTCCGCTCTCCCCGACGCGCCTCTCCCCACGGCCCGGGTTCTTTCACGACGACGTCAACGGATGCTGCGCAGGAACTCGCGGGTGGCCCACAGCAGCGACACCACCGCCAGCGCGGCGATCACGGCCATCCCCTGCCAGACGTGGTCGTGGTAGAGGTCACCGGCGGCCAGCGCCCGCGCGCTGTTGACGGCCCAGTAGAACGGGTTCCATTCGGCGATGTGCTGCAGCCAGACGGGGGCGAACGACATCGGCAGCAGGATCCCCGACAGCAGCAGGATCGGCTGGGTCAGGGCGGTCATGAGGTTCGACAGGCTGTCCTCGGCCCGCAGCCGCAGCGCCACCGCGTACGAGATGGCCGCGGTGGCCAGCCCGATCAGCGCGAGCAGGACGTAGATCAGCAGGAGGTACCCCAGGGCCACCCGCAGGCCGAACGCCAGCGACAGGACCGTGATGATCACCGCCTGCCCCAGCAGCACGACCACGTCCCGCAACGCCCGCCCGAGCAGCAGCGCGACCCGGTTGACCGGGGTGACCCGGGAGCGCTCGATGATGCCGGCCCGCAGCTCCGCGATCAGGCCGAAACCCTGGAACAGCCCGCCGAACATGGCGAGCATGACCAGCAGGCCGGGCACGAAGACGCGGTACGCCTCGACGTCGCTGGCCACCCCCAGCGTCGCCAGCGCAGGCTTCAGCAGCGGCGCGAACAGCAGCAGGAACATGACCGGCTGAAACACGCCGACGAGAACCCAGACCGGCTGGCGGACGTTGAGCAGCAGCTGGCGTTGCAGGATCAGCCAGGTGTCGCGCAGAAACTTCATCGACGGCTCCCGTGATGGTCCGCACCCCCGACAGCGCCGGGGGTCAACCCGTGCGCAATTGTCGATACCTGCTTGCCGATCGGCGGCCTCGGGGCCAGGACCTCGGCCAGGCTGGCCACGCGGACGATGTGGGGCGCCAGGGCCAGGGAACCGTACCGGTCGCGCCGGTCGACGATCCAGCACGGCAGGCCGACCGCCGCCGCGAACGCGCCGTCCGACCACGGGTCGTCGCCGACCATCACGGCGTTCTCCGGCCCGATCTCCGCGACCGCGGCCCGGACCGCATCGAACAGGCTCCGGTCCGGCTTGGGCCGGTAGGTCGGGTCCATGCGCGGAGTGAAGAATGCCGCTATATAGTCGGCGATGCCCAGCTCGGCGGCGATCCGGGGACAGCGGTTGTTGTTTGAAACTACAAATATCTGAATCCCGCGATCCTTAAGGTTCTTCAGGAACGGCACCGTGTCGGGGAACAGCGTGAACGCGAAGTCGGCTCGGGCCGCCGCGGCGAGCTCGGCCCGCAGCGGTTCGGGCCAACCGAGGTCGGTGAGGAAGTCGTCGAGGATCCGGCTCTCGTCGAACCGGGCCGCGGCCGACTCCTGCGCCCGCAGCAGCGCCGCGTCGAGCCGGTCGGCGTCGGCCGTCAAGCCGTGGCGCGCCATCAGGTCGGGCAGAAACTGCTCGATCCCCCACGTCATCGGGCCGACGGCGAGCGTGTCGTCGAAGTCGAGCAGGCAGTACCTCGGGCCCGTGACGGGCCCACCCAAACGGTCACCCACGGCCTCAGCCCTCACCGGTCCGACGCAGCAGGCCCACCGTCGAGCGGGGGTCGTCCCGCAGGGCCAGCACCCGCTCGCGTTCCCGGCGCAGCAGCTCCTCCGTGTACTGGCCCTCGTAGTCCTTGCGGAACGAGCGCAGGCCGCCGCCCGACATCAGGTCCTCGATGATGGTCCGCAACGTCTCACTCGTGAGGAACAGCGTCGGATACGGCGTGAAGAAGGCACGGAACCCGCCCCCGCACAACATCGACAGCGACATCGGGGCCCGCAGCTTGAGGTCGCCGTTGCGGTTGGTGCCGATGTAGAAGTGCGGGATGGGAATCTCGGTCCCGAGGGCCGAGGCCGCGTAGAACCGGAACAGCCGACGGTAGAGCTGGTCCAGGTCGGTCACCGTGGCCAGCTCCTCGTCGAGCGCCCGGCGCTGCGTTGGCTTGAGATCGACCACCGCGCGCCAAAACGAGTAGAGGGGAATCGGCGCGACCTCCCAGACCACGATGTGGCGGCCGGGCGCGTAGGGCCACTTGGCTGCGAAGTCCTGCAGCTCCTCGCCCAGGGCCCGGGCCGGGTCGCTCTTGGGCAGGTGCAGCAGCGTGTCGATGCCGCAGAAGTACGGGTCGACGTCCAGCTCGCGGTACACCTGCTGGAAGTAGTCGCCCGCCAGCCAGCGAACGAAACCGGTGTACTCCTTCGTGTACTCCGGTCCACGCTCGTTGGCGAAGGCCTGGTAGGAGAGCACGGGCACGATGAGGTTCTGACCACCGAGGTCGAAGAACATCCGCAGCAGGCCGAGATAGCGGTCCGCGGCGAACTTCGCATACTGGGCAACGTCGATACGGCCGAGAGCCTCGACATCGCCGGCCTCGGTGCTGAGCACAAAGCTGGTTCGGGTGCCGCCGACCGCGATGATCCCGGTCAGGCCTTCCGGAAAGTGCGACCGGACACGTGCCGCGAAGTCCGTCACCAGCCACCTCCCCTGCGCACCGCGCGACCATGGTGTCACGGGTGCCCCGCCGTCGCGTCCGCCGAGCGGCCCACTCTGCCGCGCTAACCGGCCAAGATCGTCCGCTGTCGGGGGATCGCCCGGATCGCCGATCCGGCGTCCGCCGGCGTCAGCCCCAGGGTCGTCTCGGCCAGATGCCGGGCGCCGACCACGGCGGCCCGGACGATGTGCGGGGCGTCATAGAGGTCCTTGCCGTGCCACAGCTCGACCGGCCCCCGGCCCTCGGCGGCGTTCAGGAAGGCGTAGCCCCGCCGGGCCGCGGCCCGGGTCCGCCGGTCCAACGGCGCCTTGTAGAGCAGGATCTGCAGCGCGTACGCCGTCTCCTCGGCGGTGCCCGACCACCGCCCCCACGAGCCGTCGCGGCGCTGGCTCGCCAGCACCCACGCGACCGCGCGGTCGACCACCTCGGCCGCCCGCCCCGGGACCAGGTGGGCCCCGGCGTCGCGCAGCCCCGCGACCACGCAGGCCGTGGCGTAGTACTCCGACGCGTGCCATTTGTCCAGCCAGAAGCCGTCGGGGCCCTGGGTGTCGCACAGCCAGGACGTCACGCGGTCGATCGCCTCGTCCCGCCACGCGGAACGCCGGGTTGCCCCCTCGACCAGCGTGGTCAGCACATGCGCATTGGTCGTGGGCGAGGCGGTCCGCTCCCCGGCCCAGGTGTAGAAGTGCGTGCCCACGTAGAACCGGCGCAGCACGGTGTCCCGGGCGGCGACGCCGATGCGGCGCAGCGCTGTCAGGGTGGCGGCCGTGGTGTCGGCATCCGGTGGGATGCCGGCGCCACCGGGCAGGCCCTGCGGCCCCAGCGCCGCCAACATCCGCGGACCGAGCTGGCGCGGTGCCGGTTGCGCGAGTCCGGCCAGCGCCAGGCTGTTGACCACCCAGGCCCGCTCGTAGTTGGTGATGGGGAGGATGCACGGGACCGGACCGCCGTAGTGCGCGATGACCCGACGCAGGTACCGGAGGGACGCGCCGGACCGGTCCACCGGCGGCGAGCCCAGCCAGGCCACGGTGGCGGCCGGCGAGGCCCCGACCGAGCCCACGGCCAGACGGGGCACCCCACGCACGCCCCGGGCCAGGTCACCGACGACCTCGAGGCTGTGCTGGACCTTCAACGGCGCGGGTGTGCCGTTCGCCAGGGCCGCCGTGACCGCGCGCAGCGTCTTGTCGGTCAGGCCCCGGGGCAGCGGCAGTCTGATCCGGGCGCGCCACGCGTCCAGTCCGCTGACGTCGCTGGCCCGCAGCCGGCCCAGGCCGTCCTGCAGCCGCGCCAGCAGATACGGCACGAGCACTTCGATGGCCGGCGTGTCCGGCAGGTCGGCGGCGCGCAGCGACTGCAGCTGCGCCCGCGCGGAGGCCAGGCCCTTGTCGACCGCCCGGACGCAACGGGCGAGCATCGGGCTGGGCAGCCGCGGCGGCGGCTCCAGCACGACGCCCAGCAGGGCCTCGGTCGCGCTCAGCGTCGGTACGAGCGCGTACGCCTCCGGCCCGCTCCAGCTGCCGTCCGGTTTCTGGGTGGTGAGCAGGTACTCGATCCGAGCCCGGTGACCGGGCAGCCAGGCCCCCAGGGCCACCAGGCGCCCCGTCTCGTAGACCGACGGCGAGACCGCCCCCATCTGATCGCGGGCGACGGCGGCCAGCAGCTCCCTCGCCTCGGTGGCGCACGAACAGGTCATTGGCGCGCCGGGTGGCTGAACCGACCCGCGCGCCGCCGTCGGGCCCGCGAGTTCCGCTGACCGTACGGACATGACGCCTCCCCGCTCGCGTCCGATCCTGGACGCTCCACTATGGACATTTCCGCCCGCGTCGCCCGCCGGGGCCGGGTACCCGACCGCCGGACGGCGACACCGCGACTGGCGCGTCATCCCGTCATAGCATGAGGAGGTCGGAGCGCGGGGGCACCGTCCCGGCAGACGGGCCTCCCGTACCGACTGGTAATGCTGACCAAAGTGGACATACGCCGCGAGCTGCACCACGGAGAGTGGTGGAGTCATACCACCCAGCGTTTCCGTGCCACCCGCCATCGGCTACGCTCCATGCCGCGGATGGTTGAGGCAGTCGACCGCGCGCTGCTAGCGTGCCACCGGCTCTGACGGTGGGCGCGGCGTTGGCTGAGTACATAAGTTCGGCCAGGTTAGGACGAGGGCAATGAAATCCCGCAATACGCGTGTGCGCTCCAAGGTCGTCGCGCTGTTGGTGTCGCTGACGGCGCTGTGGGCGTTCGCCGCGTACGTGACCGTGCGCGAGGGCCTGAATATGTTGTGGGTCACGGTCACGGCCAACGAGATCGGCTATCCCCTCAGTGAACTGACCGACGCCCTCGAGGACGAGCGGCAGGCCTCCGTCCTCTACGTCAGCGGGGACGCCTCCGCGGCGGACGAGCTGGCCACTGCGCGGGAGAAGACCGACAGCGCCATGGCCGAACTGCAGGTCAGCTCGTCGGGCCGATGGGTGGAGTGGGTCAAGTCCGACGAGCTGCGGCGCACGCTGGCCGAGTTCGAGGCGACCTACGCCGAGGTCGAGTCGCTGCGCGCGGCCGTGGACCGGCGGGGCATCGGCACCTTGGAGATCGTCGAGCGGTTTACGGCGATCATCGACTCGGCCTTCGTCGTCAACCGGTCGCTGGCCACCTGGGACGACAAGGCACTCGCGCAAGCCACCGCCGTGGTCACCGACATGGCCTACGCCCGCGAGCTGATGATCCGGGAGGACGCGATCATCTCGGGGGCGATCGTCTCGGGTCAGTTCTCCGCGGCCGATCGGGCTGAGTTCGCCCAGATCGTCGGCGCCCGCCGCTACCTGCACGCCTCCGCCTTCGAACGGCTGACCGGCGACTCCCGGGCCCAGTTCGAGCAGGTGCGCACCGGTCCGGCGTACCAGCAGTTCGAGGCCGTCGAGAACCAGATCATGAGCGGCCGGCCCGGGGAGCTCGGCGTCACGCCGGAGGCCTGGCGCACCGCGGCCGACGGGATGATCCGGGAGCTGCGCAACTTCGAGGCCGCGCACGTCGAGGCTGTCATCGCGCAGGCCACTCCGGTCGCCATCGGCACGGCGCTGCGGCTGGTGCTCCTCGGCGTGCTCGGTCTCGCCGCCGTCAT
>Ga0310830_101695_pt1 | contig 10430 bp, 9 predicted proteins | sample WT_ome_5_FD_201301 | JGI IMG/M metagenome (GOLD analysis project Ga0310830, IMG submission 201301) | Sorghum-adapted microbial communities enriched on wild type (WT) sorghum from Joint BioEnergy Institute, Emeryville, California, United... ...
CGTGGCTGAACGATTCGCAGCTCCCAGTCGGAAAGAAGTTGAACTGTCTGTACTCGAAAAATTGACGGTTCGAGAAATCGAAAGCTTTCTGACGTTCCTAGAATATCAGTTAGGCAACTCCAAATTAACGATCAACCGTAAGTTATCAGCGCTCAAATCACTGTTTGATTATTTACAGAATAAAGCGGAAACCGCGGATCTGAAGCCTTATCTTGAGCGTAATGTGATGGCCAAGATTGAATTTAATGCGCTGAAAGAAAGCCAAGAAACGATCGCCAACCGGATTGAAGGCAAAATTTTGCGGGCCGATGATTTTGAGCTGTTTCGGCAGTTTGTGGCTTATGATTTTGGTGAGCAAAACCGGGAGAACAAACGATTATATCAATTTCACGAATTTAATCGCGAACGGGATACTGCTATCGTATCCTTAATTCTGGGATCCGGATTACGATTATCTGAAGTAGCCGGCATCAACCTGGAAGATCTCGATATGAACAAAGGCTTGGTACGAGTCATTCGCAAAGGGAACAAGGAACAATACGTCTATTTCAGTGAACAAGCGAAGTTGGATCTGGAAAATTATTTAAATATTCGTGAAGCGCGGTATAAACCGGAAAAATCCGAAACCTACTTATTTATGGGCGCGCCGATCGGACGTAAAGGCAAAAACCGGCGATTAACGCCAAGATCAATTGAGAAGCTGATCGAGAAATATGCGAAGGCTTTTGGGAAGCCGGCATTAACCGTACACGCACTGCGTCATTCTTTCGCAACGCGTTATCATCAGGAGAATAACGATGTGCCGCGGCTGAAGAACCAGTTAGGCCACGCCTCGATTCAAACTACGATGATCTATACACACTTAACGGATGAAGAGATGCGTAAAGCTGTCATTAATATGGATAAGTAAAATCCAAGCATACAAGATCGCCGGGAAGCAGTTAATCAGGCTCCTGCGGCCTTCTCGTTATGACATCTTCACAAAACCCGTATTTTGTACATATGTATATCGATATCATTATGAACCCTGTCAAAGCTCATGATTAGCTCTTGATTGTCTTTAGTTTGTAATATTTACAATCCAGTCACTTAGATTCCATTTCGATTGAATTCTTCTTTCGCCAATGCAATTACGTTCTGAATAAACGGTGCTTTACGCAACGTATACGTTTGTCGATCAGAACAAATCTCGGCTAATTCACGCTTTAAGTTCAAATATTGAGCCGCAACATCCGGATACTTAATTAAATAGTCTCGAAACAAAATCATGTTCTTCCAATCGTCGCTTTGATATTCGTACACATGGAGATGATGTGTACCTTTTCCCCATTCACCCCTTCGAAAGAACATTCGATTGGGGAATTCCTCTTTCGGTACGTATTCAAAGCCGATTTGGCTGTAGCGCTAACGTACCATCATCGATAATGGAAAAATGCTCTACCGCCACCGCAATATCTATAATCGGCTTAGCCGCCATGCCAGGAATTGAAGTGCTGCCTACATGTTCAATTTGCTTCGCCTTATCGCCAAGTAAAGCCAAAATGCGAAGACGATCTTTCTCAAATTCCTGCGGCCAAAGGGTACTATAGTTACTGAGTGTGACTTTGCTTGTCATGAACATCACCCTCGGTCATTTAATATCCCCTCTCCCCTTCCCTCAGCGAAGAGATCGCTACCAGCCAGCTTTCTCTTATATTCCAACATGGATTCGCTCGTTCATTATCATCTATAACCGAGTCATGTCAAAGAGTCGAGCATCCAAATTCCGGAGAAATTCGAATACACGCTGCATCAGCAGCTTTGTCGCTTCAACGTCAAATGACGGTAAACTGCTATCTGCGAACAGGTGTTGATTTCCAGGGTATAAGAAGAGTTCGGCATCATTGGCTATTTTTACGAGCTCGCGTGCCGCCTCAATATCCCCCTCATCCACGAAAAAGGGATCTGCGTCCATGCTATGAATCTGCACCGGAAGTTCCGCCGGCCACGAAGATCCGAACATCGAGGTCGGGACACAAGCGTAAAATAACAATGCACCACGAGCGCCTTTACGAGTTTGAGCGAGCTTCTGGGCTGCAACCACACCGAGCGAAAACCCAGCATAGATGATTTCTCGCGGGAGTTCACTCGCAGCACGCACGCCTCGCTCGATTATCTCTTCGAAGCCGACCTCATTGACATAGGTCATTCCCTCCTCGATTGAAGTAAAAACATGACCGTCGAAAAGGTCCGGAGCATGAACTGTGTGCCCCTCCCCCCTGAGTTGATCGGCAAAATCAAGTATCCCCTTTGTTAGACCCAATGAATGGTGTAATACTAGAATCTCTGCCATTTTCCTCCTCCTTCGATGATAAGGATCATGGAAATTTTACTACTTACATACATTTCGCTTTCTTCTTGTCGTTCTCCTGCCAGCGGCTCATTCTAAATTAAGTTAACATAATATATGTTCTGTAAATAAACATCCATAGTCTGAAACCAATCCATAGCAAAGTAGCTTCCCTGCAAAAAAGAAATAACCCGCGCATACACGCACGGGTTACATCTCATCACTTTATCTCAAAGCAAGGTCACCTTCTGAAAAGTATTATCCTTCATCGTTCGTACGACGCGAATATTTTTGATGTTCGTAGGATGCCCAAGTACGGTTTTGAATACCCAGTAAGGAGCTAATTCTCCGATTTCAACTTCTTCCCCTAGCTCTGTTTTGATGAGATGGATAAAATCTCCCATGTTGGGAGCTTGTCCAACTTCTTTAAAGAAGGAGATTTGTTGAAATGTACGCTCCCCAGATAAGGAGGTGATTTCTAGAGTTGTGGTATATTTTTCCTTGGATATGATTTCATTCTCCTGATCCTTGTGCTCTGCCATGTTAATGATGTCCCTCTCCACAAAATTTTTTCTCTATGATTTATATCGACCGAGGGAAGAAAATAAATTATCTCTTTCTTTTCATTTCTTAAATTTTTTTCATTTTTGTATCGATTGTGTGGCAACTGGCAAGACTCCCTCTGCCTTCAACTGCCCAAGCAGCACCTGGATCGCCGCTTGAGTGTTGGGTTCCTGTTTTCCGTAAACGGCAAGCGCTGAGCGCACATTCTGCACATACATCGTTTCGTACGGGTTGCCCAGGGATAACAGCACATACCGCTTATTTAACTTGTTTAACGTATCAACCACGGTTTGAATTTCGGACCACCCGAACTCACTCGCTACGTTACGGAACTGATAAGAAGCCAGAATGACATAATCTGCCTGCTCCATCTTCTGAAGCACTCCCGATGTATTGCCTTGACCCATCACGGCAATCTCCGTTTTTAGCGATCGGTTGCCGGCTGTTTGGGTCAGCTGTCTTTGGAGCTGCTCCGCTTGCTCCTTATCGGTTGCCGCAATAACAACTCGGTCGCTTGGTTGAATGGAATCAGGATTTTCACCATGACGGCTGGCGAGAACGGTGACGGCGCGTTCTGCAATTTCCCGCTCTATCGCCCGATGTTCCTCAGAACCAATCGTTTTAAGCGCGCTGAACTTCTGTGGAAGGGACTCCTCTTGATCAAATAATCCGTACTTCGCCTTCAACTCCAAGATACGTTTCACTGACTTGTGGATGGTTTCCACCGGAATGCGCCCGTTCTCCACTGCTTGAACCAGCGTTTTATGAGCAGCTTCCGGATGCTGCGGCATCAGAATAATATCAACACCCGCATTAACAGCTCGTTCGACGGCTTGATTCTCTCCAAAGTGCTCTGCAATCCCGTTCATGGTAAAAGCATCCGAAATGATAATCCCTTGATAACCCAATTCCTCGCGGAGCAAACCGGTCAATACCTTCTTCGACAAAGTCGCCGGAATTGGCACTTGGCTGCCATCCTTCAGTGAAGTCACATGCTCATTCTCAATCGCCGGAAAGGCAATATGTGCGGTCATGATCATCTCCACACCGCCTTCAATCGCGGTCCGAAACGGCTTCAGCTCCACCGCATCAAGCCGCTCTCGGTTATGCGTCAAGACGGGCAAGCCCAAATGGGAGTCCACGGTCGTATCCCCATGCCCTGGAAAATGCTTCACAGCTGCGATCACCCCAGCTTGACGCAGCCCTTGAATCGTGGCGAGACCAAGTCGTGATACCAAATCCGCGTCCGCACTAAAGGAACGCATCCCGATGATGGGATTATCTGGATTACTGTTCACATCGAGGACCGGAGCAAAATTGACCTGCAATCCCAGCGCCCGCAACTCCTCCCCTGTGAGCTTTCCCGCCGCTTTAGCCAGTATCGGATCTCCGGATGCGCCCAGCGCCATCTGACCTGGCAGATTCGTTCCCCCGGGGATGCGCTTAATTACGCCGCCTTCCTGGTCAACGCCAAGAAAGAGCGGAAGTTCGCCGGCTACTTTTTGCAGATCATGGGTGAGCTGCACGACCTGACGGGCATTCACGATGTTTTTATCAAAAAGAATCATCCCGCCCAAATCCAAGTCCTGAACGGTGCGTTTTAATCCTTCATTTACAGTAGTGGTCGCTTGGCCATTCCATTGACGGATGTCAGGCATCAACATTTGGCCCACTTGTTCGCTCAATGTCATATAGGAGATCAACTTGTCCCAGTCCTGCAACGCGATGGCCGCTTCACGTTCAAAGCGAATCACCCGGGCGAGAAACACCGAAAACTCTGCCCGCGTAACAGAACGATCCGGCCGATACGTGCCATCGGCATATCCGCCAATCAGTCCGTTGGAGCTCATAAGTTGAATGGGCTCAGCCGCCCAATGGTGCTGAACATCTGTTAAGCTAACCGACATCCTCCCTGTCGAAAGCGCATATGCGCGAGTTAAAAATGCAGCGGTCTCCGCACGACTCATCGCTGCATCTGGATGGAAGGAACCATCGGGAAACCCGCTGGCCAACCCATAGTGCTCGGCAATGCCAATTTCATGATAAAAAGGATGGGTTGATTGTACATCCGTATAGCTTGGGCTTACCGCCCCGGATTGCAGTTGCTCCGGATACAGCTCTCTTACGAGAAAAGTTACGGCCTGCGCCCGAGTCACTGGTTTCTCTGGTGCAAACTTCCCATTTCCAACTCCAGCAACAGTTCCCCTGTCCGCCATATAGGTAATGCTGTCTTCCGCCCATTTCACATGCTGGAGATCCGAAAACCGTTCTTCAGCTGCAGCACTCCCTGCCAAAATAAACATGGAGCTGAGAACAGCACCTACCATCGTCATCATTTTAAGTTTCATCTGTCTACCTCTCTAGTTGTCTTGTAAAAGGTTAGACGCTTCCGTTGTTTGTATAGTTGCGTTACGTCCGTTGTTGAAACTGCTGGAAAAAGACAAAGGATAAGCTCGGCAACCAAAGGTCATACTACGTACATTCCGTATTATCCTTTATAGATGGTGGAAGGAGTGCGAATAAGATGAGCAAAGCCGGCAAACGCGGGCATGTGGAGTTTCGTCCGCCGATGGTCCAACTGGCGGCGGATCTGCCGGGGGATGAAGACATGCGCGAACACTTGAATGATCTCAAAATGAATGATGGTTTTCAGGGATCCTGCGGCCCCCTCATGTCAAACGCAAACAGCAAACGAAAGGAAGCCGATGCAGATGAATGAGCAGCTTCAACCTGTGATGGATTGGCTTGAGGCGCATATCGGCGGCAATTTGCATATCCGCAAGCTAGAACAAGGCGATCTCGACGAGATCAAACTGAAATTAGAACAGAAAGGGATCCATGACGATCACAGCCATATGTTTGATGATTATACAGGCGGGCCTGTCTTGTATTTGCGGGGTGAAGGTTGGATCATCCAACCTGGCGGCACGGAGGTTCCTCTTCCCCAGGATACGTATCTCATTCCGGTAAAAGAGTTGAAGCAAGCCCATATCGACGGTCACACCATATCAGTAGAGACGGGACGTGCCCGTTATGACATTACGGATGCCTAGGCTTATTATCATTACCCCCTAAAAAATCACCTTGATATCCTGGACTAAAGTCAAGGAACCCAAACCGCCTTCGGTCCATACAATTTCAAGATGATCTTCGATACACTAAACATAACTGAGATCTTTTGAAGGGGGCGATTGGGTGAGTTACGAACAGCAGGTGCGGAAGGAAATCGCCGTATGGGAGCACAACATGTTTAAGCCGGCGGGATGGTTAGAGAAAACGTCAAAGTCCATCAGTCAGCGAGTGAATCAACTGATCCCTCCGAAAATGCACCAGATCATTACGACCACCATACGCACCATCGTGCGCACGGCGCTATTTGGGGCGGAATATACGCCAAAGCGTCCGGTCCAGCGCGGAATTAAACTGGAAACCGCGGATCAAGAAGCGAACCAACTGTTTCGCTTATATCAAAAAATTGCGGTAGCCGAAGGCGCTGGAACCGGAGCTGGCGGTCTAGTGCTGAATGCGGTAGATTTTCCGGCATTCATTGCCATAAAAATGAAATTTCTTTTCGAACTGGCTCATGTCTATGGATATGACACGAAAGTATTTTCCGAACGTGTGTTTATTCTCAAAGTATTTCAAATGACGTTCGCCAGCCCGCATAACCGTGCTAAGATCCTACACTCCATCAAGCAGTGGCATATCGAACAAGAGCAATGGGCAAGCGATACCCCATATGCCAACACATTGGACTGGGAGACCTTTCAGATTGAATATCGCGATGCAATCGACTTCCGGAAAATGCTCCAGATGGTGCCTGGGATTGGAGCGCTTGCGGGCGCTTGGGCGAACTACACCATCCTGGAAGAGCTGCGTGAATTCGCGATGAACGCGTATCGCTTGCGTAAACTGTACGATCCGGCGAGATGACCCTTACTCAGCCCCCACCACCGGATGCGGTACGTACGGTTCTTCGAGATAGGCCATTTCCTCTTCGCTGAGTTTGACCGATAACGCCCCCACTGCATCTTCCAAATGCGATACTTTCGTTGCGCCTACGATGGGTGCAGCGACCTGTTCCTTCTGCAGCAGCCAGGCCAGCGCAATATGTACTCGAGGAACACCGCGTTTTTCCGCCAGCTCTGCTACACGCTCAATAATAAAGCGATCCGCCGCTGCGGTGGGATCATACTTGGATTTTTGAATCGCATCGGTTTCCGAGCGTTGGGTGGTGACCGAGGCATCGCGAATCAAACGTCCGGAAGCAAGCGGGCTGTAAGGCGTTAGGGCGATATTTTGATCTTGGCAGAGCGGCACCATCTCCCTCTCCTCTTCCCGATAAATCAAGTTGTAGTGGTTTTGCATAGAAACAAACCGGGTCCAACCGTTCTTCTCCGCAATATACTGGGCCTTCTGGAACTGCCAGGCATACATGGCAGAAGCACCGATATACCGGGCTTTCCCCGCCTTCACCACATCGTGCAGGGCTTCCATCGTTTCTTCGATTGGCGTGTTGTAATCCCAGCGATGGATAATATAAAGATCCACATAATCGGTACCCAACCGTTTCAAGCTTTTGTCGATTTCACTTAAAATAGCTTTCCGCGATAACCCGGCCCCGTTTGGCCCCGGATGCATGCGTCCCCATACTTTGGTTGCGAGGACAATCTCGTCCCGGTTCGCAAACTCCTTAAGAATGCGCCCTGTGATCGCTTCGCTGGTTCCCGCTGCGTACACGTTGGCTGTATCAAAGAAATTGATGCCCAGATCAAGCGCTCTTCGGATGATCGGGCGCGCCTTCTCTTCATCCAGCACCCAGGAATGCCATCCCGGCACCACTTCACCAAAGCTCATACAGCCCAGGCAAATTCGGGAGACGTCTAATCCTGTATTCCCTAGTTTCACATAATCCATCGTTCATTCCTCCAGGCGATGAAGTCTTATCACTTTATTATCTCTCAAAGAAAAAGACGTCTGCAAATCAAATCGTTTGCAAACGTCGAATAGGTAATTTATTAGAGTGCGCTATCGTCCACCCCGTCCAGCCACGCTTCAATGCTGCCGATCACCGAGGTGACGCAACCGACTTCAAACGGAGAAATCAAGCCGGCCGTTTGAACCAGCTCCGTAAAGGATTGACTGCCGCCTTGCTGGCATAAGCGCAAATAGTCAGCCCACGCCGCTTCGCGGTCTTCATGCATCTTCTTCCAGAACTGAAACGCGCAAATCTGCGCCAGGGTATAATCGATATAATAAAACGGCGAATTGAAGATATGTCCTTGTTTATGCCAAAATCCGCCCCGTTCCAAATAGGCGTTATCCGCATAGTTTCGGTAAGGAACGTACTTGCGCTCAATTTCCCGCCAAGCTTGCTTGCGTTCCGCCGGCGTTGCCTCCGGATGCTCATACACGTAATGCTGGAATTCATCGACCGCCACGCCGTAAGGAATGAAGATGACGGCACTTGCCAAGTGATCGAACCGGTACTTATCGACTTGTTCTTCAAAGAATAAATCCATCCAAGGCCAGGTGAAAAATTCCATGCTCATCGAATGAATTTCGCAGGCTTCCAGCGTTGGGAATTGATACTCCGGCACCTCAAAGCCGCGGCTCTCGTACATTTGAAATGCATGCCCCGCTTCATGTGTCAACACATCGATATCGCCGGATGTGCCGTTGAAGTTGGAGAAAATAAACGGTGCCTTATAATCGCTAATAAAAGTACAGTACCCGCCGGCCCGTTTCCCTTGCTTGGCGACCAGATCCATCAACCCATTTTCCGTCAGGAAGGTGAAGAATTCATCGGTCTCCGGAGACAACTCGCGATACATCTTCGCCCCGTTCTTCACAATCCAGTCCGGATCGCCCTTCGGCACTGCATTCCCGGATTTAAAAGCAAAGCTCTCATCATAGTACAGCAGCTGGTCCACGCCGATCCGCTGCTTTTGCCGTTCCTTCAGCTTGGTGGCAACCGGCACAATATGCTTGAGCACCTGGCTTCGGAAGTTCGCAACCTTCTCGGCATCGTAATCCGTCCGCGATAACCGGGCATAAGCAAGCTCTACGAAGTTGCGGAATCCCAGCTTTTTGGCGATCTTGGTCCGTACTTGCACCAACTCGTCATAGATCCGGTCAAGCTCATCCTCATGCTCGGCCAAGAAACCGTACGCCGCTTCGGCTGCACGCTTGCGAACCTCTCGGTCCGTGGATTGTTGGAACGGAATCAGTTGGGAAAGGTTGCGTTCTTCCCCTTCAAACGGGATTTTCGCGGAGGCGATCAGTTTGGCGTATTCGGTGGTCAGTTTGTTTTCCCGCTGCAGATCCTCGATGACTTCAGGGCTAAACGTCTTTAACGACAGCTCGGCCAGCCGGAACAGCTGACGCCCCCATTTTTGCTCCAGTTGGGCACGGAATTTTGAGTGAACTAAGGCCCGGTAGTAGTCTGTAATCGATTCCTGTACAACCGGGCCTGCTTCATCATAGAAGTCCTGTTCCGCTTTATAGAACTCATCGTTCGTATTGATCGTGTGCCGAACACCGGCGATCTCCTGCATCGTATCGAAGCCGCTGCGAAGTTGATTGATTTCCCGCATGATCCGGTCTTGCTCTTCGTAAGACTCCGCACTTGCAAATCCTTGAAGAAGCTCCTTAAATCTCTGTTGGAAAGCTTGGACATCGGGCCGTTCATATCGGTATTCACTAAATTTCATGGCATGCACCTGCCTTTACGAGGATTAGATAATTTTGGAATTTACAAGAATACGAACATTATACTAAATCCTCTTTCCTGATCGCAATCACGACACGCTATGTCAGCTGTGTACGCCACGGTACATTGGTTTAAGTCTGACGAAACGAACTTATCTTTCTCCCTGACAAGCTTTCACAAACGCTGTAAATAGTTTAAAGCTAGGTTCATCTTCCTGATACATAAATTCAGGATGCCACTGTACCGCTATCATAAAGCGTTGATTTGGCATCACCACCGCCTCAATTAAACCGTCTTCCGCTGTTGCTGCGGCAACCAGCGGCTTCGCCAGCTCTTTAATCCCTTGGTGATGGTAGCTGTTGACTCGCAGCGAATCCGTCTGGAGAATTTGGTGAAGCTGCGTGCCTTCCGCCAATTTCAACTGGTGGACGGGCTGAGAATACGGCGGCTTTTGCTTATGTACAATCGAGGAACGGGTCTCGGGCTGAAACTGCAACGGAAGATCTTGGTATAACGCGCCTCCCAGCAGGACATTAAACAACTGCAATCCGCGGCATATCCCAAATGCCGGCTTGTCCATTTGAAGAACATGTTGAAATAGAACGGATTCCATGGTATCTCGGTCTTTGCAGAGGGTTCCGCAAACCTCCATGGTTTCTTCGTGATAAAGCTCGGGATTTACGTCATGACCTCCAGTGAAAAGAAAGCCGTCCATCGTTTGGGCCAGGTTCCAGAGGATCTCGGAGTCTGTCGTTAGGGGCAACATGACGGGGATTCCGCCGCTCACTTCGATACCTTTCATATAACCGGGGAGCATCCAATAAC
>Ga0310830_101704_pt1 | contig 10380 bp, 8 predicted proteins | sample WT_ome_5_FD_201301 | JGI IMG/M metagenome (GOLD analysis project Ga0310830, IMG submission 201301) | Sorghum-adapted microbial communities enriched on wild type (WT) sorghum from Joint BioEnergy Institute, Emeryville, California, United... ...
TCATCATCGGCAACGGCGTGCTCGGCACGGAGATCGACGACGGTACGCTCGCGCACGTCCTGGCCAAGCCGCTGCCCCGGCGGGAGATCATCCTCTCGAAGCTCGCCGTGGCGGTCGGCGTCACCACGGTCGCCACGGGCGTCCCGCTCGCGCTGACCGGGCTCATCGCCGGCTCGAGCCGGCTGGCCGTCGGCCTGGCCGTCGGATCCTTCGTGGGGTCACTGGCGTACTGCGCGTTCTTCGCGGCGCTGAGCCTGCTCACCCGCCGCCCGGTGCTCGTCGGGCTCGCCTACATCCTGATCTGGGAGAACCTGCTCCAGAACATCCTCGACGGCACCCGGGTCCTGTCGATCTACCAGTACGTGCGGACGGTGGTCGACCGGGTGGCCGACTCGGAACTCGTCTCGTCGAACCTGTCCCTGGCGGTGGCGCTGTCGATGACGTTCATCTTCACCGTCGGCTTCACCCTGCTCGCCATCGACCGGCTGCGGTCGTTCGCGGTCGTGGGGGAGACGAGCTGACCGGCGGTGCGGGGCCCGGCCGACCGCCGGGCCCCGCCCCCGATCGGCGACGCGCCGGGGGAGGGTCCGTCGGCCGGGCCGACGGCCTGCTTAGGGTGGTGGCATGGCCCGACCCGATGGACGTGCACCCGACCAGTTGCGCCCGGTCACGATCACCCGCAACTGGGGGATCCATCCCGAAGGATCGGTGATGGTCGAGTTTGGACAGACCCGGGTGCTCTGCACGGCCAGCGTGATCGACAGCGTGCCGCGCTGGCGGAAGGGTTCCGGGCTGGGCTGGGTCACCAGCGAGTACGCGATGCTCCCCCGGGCCACGACCACGCGGTCCGACCGGGAGTCGGTCAAGGGCCGCATCGGCGGCCGGACGCACGAGATCTCCCGGCTGATCGGCCGCAGCCTGCGGGCCACGATCGACCTGAAGGCGATCGGGGAGAACTCGATCGTCGTCGACTGCGACGTGCTGCAGGCCGACGGCGGCACCCGGACCGCCGCCATCACCGGGGCGTACGTCGCCCTGTACGACGCGGTGGCGTGGATGGCCCGGCAGCAGCTGCTCGCCGGGGCGGTCGAGGAGGTGCTGTACCGCTCGGTCGCGGCGGTGAGCGTGGGCATCGTCGACGGCGAGCCCCGCCTGGACCTGTGCTATGACGAGGACGTCGCGGCCGAGGTGGACATGAACATCGTCTGCACGGGCACCGGCGAGTTCGTCGAGGTGCAGGGCACCGGTGAGTCGGGCGTGTTCGCCCGGGACCAGCTCAACGCACTGCTCGACCTGGGTGTCGCCGGCTGTGCCCAGCTCGCCGCGATGCAGGCGCAGGCGCTGGCCACGCCCGCGGGCCCGGCGAAGGCGGCTGGCTCGGCATGAGCGCGCGGTTGCTGCTCGCCACCCGCAACACCAAGAAGCTGGCCGAGCTGCAGCGGATCCTCGACGCGGCCCTCGGCGCCGGGCAGGTGAAGCTCCTCGGCCTCGCCGACGTGCCGCCCTACGACGACGTGCCCGAGACCGGTCTGACCTTTGTGGACAACGCGCTGCTCAAGGCGCGCGCCGGCGCCGCGCACACCGGCCTGCCGAGCGTGGCCGACGACTCGGGGCTCGCGGTGGACGTTCTCAATGGCATGCCCGGCGTGTTCAGCGCGCGCTGGTCGGGTCGGCACGGCGACGACGCGGCCAACCTTCAGCTTCTGCTCGCGCAGATCTCCGATGTGGACGATGCCCACCGGGGAGCGCGGTTCGTCTGCGCGGCGGCGCTGGTGCTGCCGGACGGACGGGAGTTCACGGTGACCGGGGAGATGCCCGGTCGCCTCATCCGCGAGCCGCGCGGCACCGGCGGGTTCGGCTACGACCCGATCTTCGTGGCCGAGGGACGTACGGTCACCAACGCCGAGCTGACCCCGGAGGAGAAGGACGCGATCAGCCACCGCGGCAAGGCGTTCCGCGCCCTGGCCGAGATCGTCCGCGAGCAGTTGCTGTAGTCGGGGCCCGCGGGCGGCCGCCGGGCCCTGCCCGCGGGTGGCGTCGCCCCGCTTGAGTGCGGTGTCCGGCCCGGCGGGCCGGGCGAAGCGGCGGTCAGCGGGTGGTACAGACGGTGGCCGGGGCGACCTCGCTGACCGAGTACAGCACGCCGACCGCGAAGCAGTAGTTCTCGTTCTCGTCGAGGCCGGTGAACGTCACCGACATCTCGCTCTGTCCACCGGGGACGGTGTGCACCTCGAGCGGATCGTTCGTCCCGGCCAGGTACGCCACGGCCACGTACGACTGCGGCCCACCCGCCGGAGCGGTCCAGACGAGCGTGACCGAGTCGCCCCGATCCTCGTCGATGCGTACGTCGGTCGGCGCCCCTTCGGGGCCCGCCGTGATCAGCGTCGGCTCGACGGTGATGGTCGGTGACGCCTCGTCCGGCCCCGAGGTCGACGGGTCCCCGGGCCGCCCACCCCGGCTGAGGATCAGCAGCGCGCCGATCGTCACCGCGATCACGACGACCCCGACCAGCACCGCCAGCAGCCCGCCCCGGCGGCCGCCGCTGGGCGCGGTCACGCCGTCCCGGTGGGGACGGGGCTCGCCGGGGGTCGGGGTGGGCACGGCCCACCCCGGGCCGGCGCTCTCGTCCGGCTGGGGCAGCCACCCCTCCTGCTCGACCTCGGCCGGGGATGGCGGCGGACCACCGAGCGGGTGGGTCGCCGGGGCCGACGGGCCGGCCGGGTCGGGGCGTGGCCGGTAGATCGGGCCGTCCCCGCCGTCGGGTGGGCCGGGGACTGGCGCGGCGGGTCCCGGCGGTACCGGTCCAGCCGGTGCGGGCCCAGGCGGTGCGGGCACCGCTCGGGCGGCCGTCGACGGCGCCGGCCCGGAGGGCGGCGGTGGCGCGGGCGCCGGTGGGGTGGCCACTGGCGGCGCGGACGCCGGTGGGGTGGCCACTGGCGGCGCGGACGCCGGTGGGACGGCGACGCCGGACGGGCTCGCCGGAGCGCTCGGCGGGGCGGGGGCGGGAGGCGCCCACGGTGGGGTGGCCGGGGCCGGTGGGACAGCCGACGTCGGTGGGGTCGATGGCGCTGGGGCCAGCGGGGCCGATGGGGTCGGTGGGGCCGATGGGGCTGGTGGGGCGACCGCCCCGGTCGGCGGGGTCGGGACGGGTGCCGGTGGGGCGGCGGGCGGTGCCGCGGCGGTGGCCGGCGCGACCGGCGCGGTCGTCGACGCGGCGGGCTGGCCAATGACGGACCGGCGTGGGTTAGCGGGCGCCGGGGCGTCGGCGCCCGGGGTGTCCGCTCCCGCGGGGCCCGAGGCCGGGGGGCTCGCCGGTGGAATGTCCGGAACCGGCCACGCCTCCGCGGGCAGGCCGGGGGTGTGCCGGACCGGCTGGTCCTCTGTCGCGCGTGGACGGACGATCGTGACGGTGGTGGCCGTCGAGGTCGTGGGGATCGTCGATGGGGGAACCGTCGATGTGGATACCGCCGATGTGGGGGACGTCGTCGATGTGGGCGACTTCGTGGCCGGGACGGACTCGATGCCCAGGGCCCCGCGCTGCAGCGCCTCGGAGAACTCCAGCGCCGAGCCGTGGCGTTGGGCCGGCAGCTTCGCCATGGCCCGGCGGAGCTCCGCGACCAGCCACTCCGGGACGTCCTCGCGCGGCATGGGGGGCAGCGGTTCGTGCAGCACCCGGTCCCGGAACTGGTACATGTCCAGGTCGGGACGCTGCGGGTCGACGAACGGTGGATGCCCGACGAGCAGCGTCCACATCGTCGAGGCGAGGCTGTACACGTCGGACAGTCCGGACTGCGCCTGGTGCAGCAGCGCCTCGGGCGAGGCGTGGTGCGGGGTCATCATCTCCCGGGTGAGCGTGCTGGCCAGCTCGTCGGGAGCCCGGGCGATGCCGAAGTCGGTCAGCGCCGGCCCGAACCGGGACCGCAGGATGTTCGACGGCTTGACGTCGCGATGCACGATGCCGGCCTCGTGGGCGGCGTGGAGCGCCTGACCGATCTTGATGCCCACCTCGATCACGTCCTCGACCGGCAGCGGGCCCTGCTGGCGCAGGATCTGGGCGTACGAGCCGCCCTCGCAGTACTCCATGACGATGTATCGACGGTCGTCCGGGGTGACCCCGGTGTCGATGATCGAGACGATGTGGGGCTGGCTCGACAGGGCCACGGTGGTGGCCAGTTCGCGCTCCACGTTGACGGGGATCGAGCCCGGGTTGGTGTCGGCGGTGATCACCTTGATGGCGACCGGCCGGTTCAGCGCCGTCTGGATCGCCCGGAACACCAGGGCCGTCGTGCCGTGCGCGATCAACTCCGGATCGGAGTACCCGGGCAGCGCGGGCAGCAGCGGCGCGTTCATCGTTCCCCTGGTCCTGGCCGGCGTGGTTCCCGGGGGAAGCCTAATGCGGCCAGCGATCGGATGTTGAGCCCGGCCGGCGGCGGAGCGGCCGGCGACGGCCGCCGGTGACGCGGCCCGGTGTCCGGGTCACGCAGTCCAGGGCGCGGCGTCACGGGGTCGGCGGTGGCCGGCCGACTCGACGCCGACGAAACCCCGTGTCGCAATCCATCTCTATGGATTTATTGACACCTGCCGCAGCGTGTACTTTACTGACCGGCGCCCCACCGCGTGGTGTCGCGGAAAGTCGAATTGGGATGAACAAGAGCCGGATTGCCATGAACACGAGCGGGATCGGGCTGAATCGGCCGACCAATTCGTCTCGAAGGGGTTCGGACAGCCGGGGCATGCGCGGCCTGGTGCCGGTGCTCCTCGTGATCGGCGCCCTGGCCGGCTGCACGGATACCCCGCCCAGCCCGGACGAGCCCCCGCTGACCTCCGAGCAGCCCGTCGGGATCACGGTGAAGTCCGACGACCAGATCGCGGCGGAGTGGGCGGCCGAGTTCGCGGCGGCGCGGGCGGCGGCGACGTCGGATTTCGAGCGGGAGGCGCTCGCCGACGACGTCATCACCCCGGAGGAGTACGACGAGGCCGTTCAGCGGTACGTGGCGTGCGTGAACGAGCGGCTGCCCGACGAGTTCGCCGGATACCGCGCGGTCAAGAACCAGTACGGGTTCTACGGATACCAGAGCCCGCGGATTCACGACAGCCGGTCGGCGGCCTGGGACGCGGCGCACCGGTCCGCGTCCGAGACGTGCCGAAAGGGCACGGTCGCCGTCATCGAGCCGCTCTACACCGGGATGATCGTGAATCCCCGGCGGATGACCTCGGACGAGCAGATCCTGGACTGCCTGAAGCGGCACGGGGCGGTGGACGAGTCGTACACGATGGCCAACTACCTCGCGGACCTGGCGGCCAGCTTCGGCGAGGAGGCGGTGCTGGGGGACTACGACCCGGGCCAGGCGACCGGGTTCGACCTGGACACCGACCGGACGGAGACGTGCCGGCTGACGCCGTGGGTGTAGCCGCTGGGTGAGCTCACCCTCGCCGCCGCGCCCGGATCACCCACCTCGCCCGGGCGCCGGGCCGGCCCGAACACCGGGCCGGCCCCGCACCGGCCGGCCCGCTTCGGCCGAACGCCGTGCCAGCCCGGCCGCCGCGCCGGCCCGCCCTCGACCGGACGGCTGAGCCACCGGAGCCGCGGCGGGCGGCCCGCCGGACCGGTGGGCGGCCTACCCTGGTCGGTCGGTGGGGCGGTCCACCCTGGCCGGTTGGTGGGCCGATCACCTGGGACAATGGGGGAGCAATCCGACTGCGAACCGGGAGGGTGGGCACAACCGTGGCCCAGTTCATCTACACGCTGGAGAAGGCACGCAAGGCGCACGGCGACAAGGTCGTCCTCGACGACGTCACGCTCTACTTCCTGCCGGGCGCCAAGATCGGCGTCGTGGGGCCGAACGGCGCGGGTAAGTCGACCCTGCTGCGGATCATGGCGGGGCAGGAGACCCTCAGCAACGGCGAGGCGAAGCTCATGCCCGGCTACACGGTGGGCCTGCTCGCCCAGGAGCCGCCGCTGGACGAAACGAAGACCGTGCTCGGCAACATCGAGCAGGCCGTGGCCCCGATCAAGGCCAAGCTCGCCCGGTTCAACGAGATCGCCGAGAAGATGGCGACCGAGTACTCCGACGAGCTCATGGAGGAGATGGGCCGGCTGCAGGAGGAGCTCGACCACGCCGACGCCTGGGACATCGACGCCCGCCTGGAGCAGGCGATGGACGCGCTGCGCTGCCCGCCCCCGGACTGGCCGGTCACTGACCTCTCCGGCGGTGAGCGCCGCCGGGTGGCGTTGTGCAAGCTCCTCCTGGAGCAGCCGGACCTGCTGCTGCTCGACGAGCCGACCAACCACCTGGACGCCGAGAGCGTGCAGTGGCTGGAGCAGCACCTGGCCAAGTACCCGGGCACGGTCGTCGCCATCACCCACGACCGGTACTTCCTGGACAACGTGGCCCAGTGGATCCTCGAGCTGGACCGCGGCCGGGCCTACCCGTACGAGGGCAACTACTCCACCTACCTGGAGAAGAAGGCCGAGCGGCTGCAGGTGCAGGGGCGCAAGGACGCCAAGCTGCGCAAGCGGCTGGCCGAGGAGCTGGAGTGGGTGCGCTCCAACGCCCGCGCCCGGCAGGCCAAGAGCAAGGCCCGGCTGCAGCGCTACGAGGAGATGGCGGCCGAGGCGGAGAAGGCCCGCAAGCTCGACTTCGAGGAGATTCAGATCCCGCCGGGCCCGCGGCTGGGCAACACGGTCATCGAGGTCAACAACCTGACCAAGGGCTTCGGCGACCGCGTGCTCATCCGCGACCTGTCGTTCTCGTTGCCCCGCAACGGGATCGTCGGCATCATCGGCCCGAACGGCGTGGGCAAGACCACGCTGTTCAAGACGATCGTCGGCCTGGAGAAGCCCGACGCCGGCACGGTGAGGATCGGCGAGACCGTCGTTCTGTCCTATGTGGACCAGAACCGGGCCGGCCTGGACCCGAACAAGACCGTGTGGGAGGTCGTCTCCGACGGGCTGGACTACATCACGGTCGGCAAGGTCGAGATGCCGTCGCGGGCCTACGTGGCCGCCTTCGGGTTCAAGGGCCCGGACCAGCAGAAGCCGACCGGGGTGCTCTCCGGCGGGGAGCGCAACCGGCTCAACCTCGCGCTGACGCTGAAGATCGGCGGCAACGTGCTCCTGCTCGACGAGCCGACCAACGACCTGGACGTGGAGACGCTGTCCTCGTTGGAGAACGCGCTGCTGGAGTTCCCCGGCTGTGCCGTGGTCATCTCGCACGACCGGATGTTCCTCGACCGGGTGGCCACCCACATCCTCGCCTGGGAGGGCGACGACGAGGACCCGGCGAAGTGGTTCTGGTTCGAGGGCAACTTCGAGGCGTACGAGAAGAACAAGGTCGAGCGGCTCGGCCCCGAGGCGGCGCGGCCCCACCGGGTCACCCACCGCCGGCTCACGCGCGACTGAGACAGCTCGATGCGGTTCGTGCACGAGTGCGCGCTGCGCTGGTCCGATCTGGACGCGTACGGGCACGTCAACAACGCGCGCTTCCTCACGCTCTACGAGGAAGCGCGCGTGGCGCTGTTCTTCCTCGGCGCGCGCGAGGGCGGGCTGACCTCCTTTGAGGAGGGCATCGTCATCGCGCGGCACGAGATCGACTACCTGCGGCCGGTCACCTACGGCACCGGGCCGGACGGAAAGCCACGCCCCCCGGCGGTGCGTATCGAGCTGTGGGTGGAGGAGGTGCGGGCGAGCCGGCTGACCGTGGCGTACGAGCTTTTCGACGCGGGCACGCTCGCCTCCCGGGCCCGGTCGGTCTGCGTGCCGATCAACTCCGCCACCGGGGCGCCCCGCCGGCTCACCGACGCGGAGCGGGCGTTCCTCGCCGACTGGATGGCCTGAGGTGCCGTGATCGCGGCGGCGGACCGGCCCGAGCTGGCGCAGTTCGTCTCGCGGCTGCTGCGCCTGGACCCGGCCGCCGTGGTGCGGCTGCGACCCGAGCCGAACGGGTCGGGCTGCGCGTGGGCGATGCTGCCGTTCCGGGTGCTGGTCGGGCGGCGGCTGTCGCAGCCCCCACCCTCCGACATCACGGTCCGCGCCGCCGACCTCGCCCGGGCCCTGGCCGCCGGTGAGGTGGGCGAGCTGGCCCGCCGGGACGAGGCGTGGCGGTGGCCGGTGCCGTCCTCACCGGGGCGGACGGTGGAGCACATCCCGGTTGCCGAGGTGCGGCGGCTTGCCCATGCGGCCGCCCGGACGGTCCGGCAGGCCATGACCGAGGGCGTCAACGGCCGGGCCGTGGGGGAGCGGGCCCTGCGGGACGCGCTGCTCGACCACGTGGCGATCGTGGTCACCGGCGACGACGGCGAGCGGATCGAGATTCCTCAACGGATGGTGCAGGCCCTCGTCCGGACCGGCCTGCTCGACCCGGCGCCCCGGGCGACGATGAGCGACGAACCCCTGGGCACCGAAACAGTGACCGCCAAAACAGTGGGTGCCGAAACAGCGGCTGCCGAAACAGTCGGCCACGAAACAGTGGGCCGCGAAACAGTGGGTGCCAAAACGGACAGTGTGAGCGCCGACACAATGGGTTTCGGCGTGAGCGCCGACACAGAGAGTATCGACGTCGTGGCAGTGAGACGCACCATGGCCTGGATTGGGATATCGAGTCGGTACGGTTCGGCCTGGTATCGTCCGATCTCGCCCCTTCGGATGAGCCGAGGGGTTGACGGATGACCCGGCACGTTCAGATGATGTCGGTTCATACGAACAGCCCGACCAACCAGGGGCTGTAGATCCAGATAGCGTTGGCGACTTCCGCGCCGCATGGCGACCCTGTGCCCGCGGACGCCGACCCGGGGTGCTACGAGGATGGAGGGGCGCACGCCCATGGCATGGTGGTCCTGGTTGAGCGGGCAGCGGTTCCGATCCCGCAATCGGTCGGATTCTGATCTGCTGACGACCGCGACCCTGTCCGAGCTGTTCGCCCGGTCGGTGGCAATGAGCGAATCCTCGTCCGATCGGGCCGACCAGCTGGACCGGTTCGGCAAGCCGACCGGCTCGGCGTCCAGGAGCCCTGTCCCGGCCCAGCGCATGCCCGACACCGTCCGGCCGCTGTCCATGCGCCGCGTCCGTGAGGCGCTCGACCGGCTCGAGATCCGCTACCTCACCGACGCCGACGGCAGCCTGCTGGCGATGTGGGAGCGCCACGCGGTGCTCTTCGCCATCGAGGGCCCGGAGGACGAGATCCTCGTCATGCGGGGCCGACCCCACGCCACCGTCTCGCCCGACTGGGCCGACCGGGCCTACCGGGTGGTCAACGAGTGGAACCACACCCGTCGGTTCTGCAAGGCGTACGTCGGCGACGTCACCGAGCGGGGCATGCTGCCGATCTACGCGGAGATCCAGGTGCCGCTGCAGTCGGGTGTCCACGACCGCCTGCTGGACGAGCTGATCGACTGCGCCGCCGCAGTCACGGCCGCCTTCGTCGACTGGCTGTACGACGACGGCGCGCTGCTCTGACCGCCCCGTGCTCGCCCGGGGGACGGCGGCGCGCCCGGCCGGCCAGTAGGCTCGCGCTGTGACCGCCCCCGGCCGTTCCCGAACCCCACTCGCCGTCCTCGCCGTCGGCCTGCTGCTGGCCGGTTGCACACCCGAGCCGCCCTCGGTTGGAGACGACGGCCCCGCGCCCTCGACGGGCGGGACCACCGGGCTGGACCGGTTCGCCGGCCTCGACGTCGAGAACGGCCGCTCGGAGGTCGTGCGGGACCCGCTGTATCCCGACTACGGCAACGCGTCGCTGGACGTGCTGGCCTACGCGCTGGACCTGACCTGGGACCCGACGAACGAGCAGCTCACCGGCGTCGCCACCATCCTGATCCGGGCCGTGACGGACGTCCCGGAGATCACTCTCGACTTCTCCGACCAGTACACGGTGGACAGCGCCACGCTCGACGGCGCGCCGGTGACGCCGGAGTGGGACGGTAGCGACCTGCGGGTGGCACGGGAGCTGAACGCCGACCAGCGGGTCACGCTCGTGGTGAGCTACCGGGGCACGCCGGAGCCCGTGCCCATGCCGTCGCGGCGCAGCGACTTCACCGAGGGGCTGGGCCTGCGGGTGACCCCGGACGGCGAGCTGTGGACGATGCAGGAGCCGTACGGCGCGAGCACCTGGTACCCCGTCAACGACATGCCCTCCGACGAGGCGGTGTACGACATCCGGGTCACGGTGCCGGAGGGCCTGTCCGCGGTGGCCAGCGGTACCTTCCTCGGCCATACCGCCGCCCGACGGTCGCTCGTCTGGCCAGGCAGCGAGGGTGACCACCGCACCTTCCACTGGCGGTCGACCGACCCGGTGGCCGCCTACCTCACCACCCTCGCCATCGGCGAGTACACGATGATCAGCGACGAGAGCGAGGACGGGGTCCCGCTCACGTACTGGCTGCGCA
>Ga0310830_101707_pt1 | contig 10372 bp, 10 predicted proteins | sample WT_ome_5_FD_201301 | JGI IMG/M metagenome (GOLD analysis project Ga0310830, IMG submission 201301) | Sorghum-adapted microbial communities enriched on wild type (WT) sorghum from Joint BioEnergy Institute, Emeryville, California, United... ...
TGGATGGGCGAGGATCGCTTTAATTTCCGACCCAATTAATAAAGTACCGTTTTTTTCCCGATAAAAGAGCGGTTTTACCCCTAAACGGTCTCGAGAGGCAAAGACTTTTTGTGCGGCTTGATCCCAAACGACGAAGGCAAAAATTCCATTAAGATAATGGACGCACTCCTCCTTCCATTCCATATAAGCGGAAAGCAGAACTTCGGTATCGCTGTGGCCTTTAAAGGTATGACCGCGTTTTAATAACTCTTTTCGAATGTCTTCGGTATTATAAAGTTCGCCATTATAGATGATGGTGCAAGTATTTCCCTTAAACGCTTTTGTCATAGGCTGTTTTCCACCAACAAGATCCACCACTGCCAACCGTTTATGGCCAAAGGCTACCGACTGATCAAAAAAATAATTGGTGTCATCCGGCCCACGCTTCGATAATGTTTCCGTCATTTGTTTGATCGTCTCACGTTCACCACTTACATTTCTTCGGAAGTCAACCAAAGCCGCAATTCCACACATACGATTCATCCTTTCTTTTCATATGTAAAAGATAAAATAGTATATTTTTTTTAGGCTTGTTCGGTGATTCCTTCTTAAAAAATGAGGTTGGGACAAAACCAGCTTATATGATGGAAAAACAATCTGGTAAGTTGGCTGTTTTCCACTTTATGGAGCGTCTGCTCATTTTCCGTCGGCTAGAGCCCCAAAATTGCGCATAAATTGGGTTTTTGCTCATTTTCGGTGGCTGTTCGAACTGAAACTGCTTATATGCTCCAATTATTTACAGTTTCCGCACTCGTTTTTTTAATTCCTTGAATGTTTGCGCGGTTTGTGTAGCGCATGAATGGTTTTGAAGCTGGAAGGTAAGTGAATAAAAAAAGTGGATTCGGTTGTGACGCTGCACCCCCGCAAAGCCTAGGAAAATGGGGGCTTTGCGGGTGTGAGTCGTTAGGGGGCCCATAAAGATCCGGAATGGCTTATTCGCTTTTTGCTATGCAAAGGCGATATGTGTGGCGTTGGGGGTTTGAAGTTGAAAAGTAGAGAATAGAAAGAAGCGGATTCGGTTAGGACTCTGCACCCCCGCAAAGCTAGGGAAGTGTGTGCTTTGCGGGTGCGCGTCGTTGGGGGCCATAAAGAATCCGGAATGGCTTTTCCGCCCTTTGCTTCGCAAAGGCGGCATGTGTAGCGTTGGGGGTTTTGAAGTTGGAAAGGTAGAGAATAAGCGGAACTGGTTATGACTCTGCACCCCCGCAAAGCCTGAAAATGGGTGCTTTGCGGGTGCGCGTCGTTGGGGGCCATAAAGAATCCGGAATGGCTTTTCCGCCCTTTGCTTCGCAAAGGCGGCATGCGCCGCTTCCGCCGGATGACCGGTCGCTTTCGGACAAGCAAGCTTGTCCTGCGCTCCCGGGTCATCCGGCTTGCGGAAAAGCCATTCCTTTGCATAATACTTATGGCGGAAAAGCTTTTTTGATCTTGCATGGGTTTTGACTCTGTGGTATCCTAATATTTGTGGTTTTGTATCGAATACGGTGTTCCGCTGTAACGGCTTATGAACGTTATATGAGCATTGGTTGGAAGGAGGGGCAATGAGATGCAAGAGTTGCTCAACGAGATTACGAAAGATCAGTTGAAAACGGATTTGCCCGATTTTCGTCCTGGTGACACGGTGCGCGTACATGTTAAAGTTGTCGAGGGCTCACGTGAACGCATTCAGGTTTTTGAAGGTGTCGTGATTAAGCGCCGCGGTGGCGGGATCAGCGAAACGTTTACGGTTCGCAAAGTGTCTTATGGTGTCGGCGTCGAAAGAACATTCCCTGTTCATACGCCGAAAATCGAAAAAATTGAAGTGATCCGCCGCGGTAAGGTTCGTCGCGCGAAATTGTATTACTTACGCAACCTGCGCGGTAAAGCGGCTCGTATTAAAAGCCGATAATCGAAGAAAGGAAAAGGAGCTTGCTTGCCAAGCTCCTTTTTTCCTATGGAAAGGTCAACATGTCCGATGAGAAAGGGGCCGGGGAATGACGAACGGGAAAAATGGCTCTTGGGGATTGCTGAAACCGATTGCTGTTGCTATAATGCTTGCGGCATTGCTGCGCTATTTTTTCTTTGCTCATATCGTTGTGGAAGGCCACTCCATGATGCCTTCTTTTAAGGACCGCGATCATGTCATCATATGTAAAATCTGCTATAAAATCTCGAAACCTAAACGGTTCGATATTGTCGTTTTTCATGCCACACAGAAATCAGATTACATAAAAAGAATTATCGGACTACCCGGTGAGACGATCGAATATAAAAATGACGTTCTTTATGTCAATGGCAAGAAGATAAAAGAGCCGTATTTGGATCAATATAAAAAAGAAACGACTGGTCTTTTAACTTATAACTTTAAAACAAAAGTACCGAAGGGAACGGTGTTTGTTCTCGGGGATAATCGACGCAACAGCCGGGATAGCCGGTATTTCGGACCGATTCCCATGGATGAAATTATCGGCAAAGGATGGCTTCTTTTCTGGCCGTTAAAAGATTTTAAAGTGATTCATTAAGCATTGTTTTTTGCATTCTACAAATAACTGACGTTAGGAATGAGGGTGAGGCATGACCATTCAATGGTATCCCGGCCATATGGCGAAGGCCAAACGCCAAATGATCGAAAAAATTAAGTTGATTGATGTTGTTGTGGAGTTGGTGGATGCGCGGATCCCGCAATCGAGTCGCAATCCATTAGTTGATGAAATCGCGGGATCAAAGCCGCGCTTAATGATTTTAAATAAAAGCGACCTCGCAGACCCTGATAAAACTGCGGTGTGGATCGATTATTTTCGTGAAAAAGGTTATGAGGCGTTAGCAGTGAATGCCCAAACCGGTGAAGGCACAAAAGCAATCCCCCAAGCCGTGCGGCGATTGACCGCAGAACGGCGGGCGCGCTCCGAACGCAAAGGCATGAACCCACGCGCTGACCGTGCGTTGATTTTGGGCATCCCTAATGTCGGCAAATCCACTTTGATTAATCGACTCGCCGGCAAAAAGATTGCTAAAATCGGTGACCGCCCCGGCATTACGACAGCGCAACAATGGGTGAAGATCGGCAAAACGATGGAATTATTAGATACGCCCGGTATTTTATGGCCGAAATTTGATGATGAGGCCATTGGGTTGCGTCTTGCTGCGACGGGAGCGATTAAAGACGAAATTCTTGATTCGCAGGAAATCGCTGTTTTTATCCTCCGTTTTTTATTGGAAAATGACCCGGTTGCTTTGAAGGAGCGGTATCAATTGTCGGCTCTGCCGGAAGATGACATCGTCTTTTTATTTGATGAAATCGGAAAGCGGCGCGGGTGCATGATAAGCGGCGGTGACATCGACTATGACAAAACAGCTGAAATCATTATCCGCGATTTTCGCACACAAAAATTAGGACGGCAAACTTTAGAGTTACCAAACCGCGTATGAATGCCAAAAAGCTAAAACGCGGTTTTTTTCTGTCGATAATATTGTTAAAGGCGTGTTAGTGGATGCACAAAAAGACGATTAAAGAAATTGCCGATCGCTTGGCGAAGACAACGAGCTTGTCACATGAAGAAATTGAACAGCTTCGCCGTGACGAACGCATCGGTGTCCAAAAACTATTGGAACGTTATTTGCGAAAGCAAGAAAAAGATAAAATATTACAAGAGCAATATGAACGCATGCTCGTTTTTGAAAAGAAGTGTTTGGAAAAAGGTTGGACGCTTGTTGCCGGCATTGATGAGGCTGGCCGCGGTCCGTTAGCCGGCCCGGTTGTTGCAGCGGCTGTCATATTAAATCCTGATGCTCCTATTTATGGGCTAAATGACTCGAAACAACTCACGGCAAGACAAAGAAAAGAGCTGGCGCAAGAAATTGAGGCGAAAGCCGTTGCCATTGGGATCGCCGTTATTTCTGCAAAAGAGATTGATGATTTAAACATCTACCAAGCAAGCCGTCGAGCGATGGAACAAGCCGTCGCCAAACTTCCAGTTACCCCCGACGCGCTTCTCATTGATGCCATGAAGATCGAAACGGATATCCCTCAACTTTCGATTGTAAAAGGGGATGGGCGAAGCGTCTCGATCGCTTCCGCCTCCATCATGGCTAAAGTGACCCGCGATCAAATGATGGAAGACTTAGGAAGGCGTTATCCCGAATATGGCTTTGACCGCCATATGGGTTATGGAACGAAGGAACATTTAGAAGCGATACAAAAATATGGGCCGTGCCCTGAACATCGTTTAAGCTTTTCGCCATTTAAGACGGGATGAGGGAAATAGAATGAATGTATTGCCATCGGTAGGGCGTGCGGAGCCGATTCATCATCGACATCCGCGCCTTCAGGACGGAGAAGTTTTAAGAGGAAAGGTGATCCAGCTTTTAGGAGCGGAAGAAGCGGTTGTGGAAATCAACGGCCGCATGATTAAGGCGGCAGTCGAAGTACCTGTCAAACCTGGTTCAGGTTATCTTTTTCAACTTTTTCGTGAACCCGAGGGCTTTCGATTAAAGATTATTAAGGAATTGGGCCAAGAGAATCAGGGACGCAAGGAGACGGCTGAGGCGCTTGTCCGCTATTTTGGTCTTCCGTCAGATGCTCGCTCTACGGCATTAGTCCGATTATTCTATTTATATAATGTCCCGATGAACAGGACTGTTTTAAAACAAGCTCTGAAATGGCTCGGGGAAACCGACAGTGATAGCGGCTTTCAAGCTTTAAAAGTGATTTTAGCGAAAAAGTGGCCGCTTACCGAGTCTTTATTTAAAGCACTATCTGCTTCCGCAGCGCAAGCGCCTGCCGGTTCCATGAAAGCCTTGCTACAAGTATTAAAACAATACGATGCAAGGCATCCATCGCAAAAAGCAATTTTGGACTTTTTGGAAAACTGGCCGGGTACAAATATAGCCGTTCGTATCGATGAACTCCTTGAGCATATAAGGGCAATGGGTCGTGATGAAACGCAGATGGCTACGCTTCGGGATTGGTTTGTGGCTCGCTATCCCGAATATAAAGAACAAATTCTCAGCCATTGGCCGGAAGCAAAAACATTTTTACCGAAAATGAAGACAGAGCAAGATCTTCGCACCCTCACCCTATTATTAGGGCTTTCCATTCGCGAAGACGAATGGCTGCCGATGTTTATCAATGACTTTTTCCCTTATCGCAAACCGTTCAGTGGAGAATGGTTAAAACATCTTCTGTTTCGCATGGGTTATTTTTATGAGGCAGAGCTTTTGAAATCGGTGAAAAATGAAAACCTTAACGCCCTTCAATGGCAAAATAGTTTAAAAGGTTTACTTTTATCTTTAACCCAAAAGAATGATGGTCATGACCTAATCGGGCAGCTGTTAAGCCAAATTACTGGCGAACAATTACAGTCTGTACAAGTGGATCGCTCTTTTGTTCAATTATGGCTCGCTTTTCCGCTTTATTTCGGTTCGGATTTGCGCGATGTGCATTTATTTTGGGAAGCAAGACGCAACCCGGATGGGAGCGTCGAGCCCGATTATTGTCGGATTGCTCTAAAACTTGAATTGTCCCAATTGGGTGAGACAGTTGTCAGTATTCTCGTGCAAAAGCGGCGCGTGTCGGTAACGGTTTATAATGAACAATCGATGGTTGAAGCGCTCATCGAACAAAAGGTCAGCCCAATGAAGACCCGCCTGAAAGAGTTGGGCTATGAGCTCGTATCGGTAAAACATGTGACAAGCGGACTGAGTGAAGCTAAAGCGATTTTTACCCCACATGCCGGAAACATGGATGTGAGAATATGAAAGAAGTGAACGATCAACCGAAACAGGCCGTGGCATTAAGGTATCGCCCTGACAGAGATGATGCCCCATATGTAAGTGCCAAAGGAGTTAGGGAAACTGCTCGCAAAATGATTGAAACGGCCAAACTTTATGGTATTCCCATACAGGAAGATGAAACGTTAGCCAGTTTACTTATGACATTAGATATCGGTGAAGCGATTCCACCAGAGCTGTATGAAGTCGTTGCGGAAGTCTTTCGGTTTATCTACAGCCTGGATCAAAGCCTTCCGAGCGCTCACCCCGCCAATGATGGTCGAAAGATGGCACACCAATAATCGCTATAAGTAGACAAACAGCGGTTGTGTTATATAAAATGATGAAGTAATGGCTTTAACTAGTTGATAGGAGGTTGCAACAGTCATGAATATTCATGAGTACCAAGGCAAGGACCTCTTAAGGCAGTATGGTGTGGCCGTTCCAAACGGAAAAGTGGCCTTCACGGTTGAAGAAGCCGTCAAAGCTGCAGAGTCCTTGAATACAGAAGTTAAAGTAGTCAAAGCGCAAATTCATGCCGGCGGCCGCGGCAAGGCGGGCGGTGTCAAAATTGCCAAAACCCTTGATGAAGTGCGTACATATGCCGAAGAACTTCTCGGCAAAACACTCGTCACGCATCAAACCGGTCCAGAAGGTAAAGAAGTCAAACGCCTTTTAATTGAAGAAGGCAGCGACATTAAAAAAGAATATTATGTCGGATTAGTTCTTGATCGCTCCAAATCCCGCATCGTTTTGATGGGGTCGGAAGAAGGCGGCATGGAAATTGAAGAAGTAGCTGCCAAAACACCGGAGAAAATTTTCCGCGAAACGATCGACCCGGCCATCGGCCTCCAACCGTTCCAAGCCCGTCGACTCGCCTTTAACATGAATATCCCGAAAGAATTGGTCAATAAAGCCGTCAACTTCATGTTGGGTCTCTATAAGGTTTTCGTTGAAAAGGATTGCTCGGTTGCTGAAATCAACCCGCTTGTCACAACAGGTGATGGACAAGTCCTGGCGCTTGATGCCAAACTCAATTTCGATGACAATGCGCTTTACCGTCATCCGGAAATTCTTGAATTACGCGACCTCAGCGAAGAGGACGAAAAAGAAATTGAAGCTTCGAAATATGATCTGAACTATACCGCACTCGACGGAAACATCGGGATGATGGTTAACGGTGCGGGTCTTGCCATGGCCACCATGGACATCATTAAGTATTATGGCGGGGAGCCCGCGAACTTCCTTGACGTAGGTGGCGGCGCATCTGCGGAAAAAGTTGCGGCTGCGTTTAAAATCATTCTGTCCGACCCGAACGTCAAAGGGATTTTCATTAATATTTTCGGCGGGATTATGAAGTGCGACGACATTGCCAAAGGCGTTATTGAGGCATCGAAACAAGTGGGCTTATCCATACCGCTTGTCGTTCGTCTTGAAGGCACCAATGTTGAACTCGGTAAGAAGTTATTGAATGAATCCGGATTGGATATTACCGCTGCTGAATCGATGGCGGACGGTGCTCAAAAAATTGTATCTCTTGTTAAATAATTGAAGAGAACGACTTTCCACGATTAAACTGCAGAAAGGTGGCAACGGAAAATGAGTATCTTCATAAATAAAGATACAAAGGTCATTGTTCAAGGGATTACCGGTAAACAAGGCCTTTTCCATACCCAGCAAATGCTGGAATATGGCACGAAAATTGTCGGCGGGACTTCGCCCGGAAAAGGCGGTACGGAAGTTGCCGGCGTGCCTGTCTTTAACACGGTTAAAGAAGCCGTTGAAAAAACAGGGGCAAACACATCGGTCATTTACGTTCCGCCGGCATTTGCGGCAGATTCCATCATTGAAGCCGTAGATGCGGAGCTTGACCTTGTTATTTGTATTACAGAAGGCATCCCTGTCCTTGACATGGTCAAAGTAAAACGCTATATGGAAGGCAAGAAAACCCGCCTGATCGGGCCAAACTGCCCAGGTGTCATCACGCCCGAGGAATGCAAAGTCGGCATTATGCCAGGCTATATTCATAAAAAGGGTCATGTCGGCATCGTTAGCCGTTCTGGCACTTTGACCTATGAAGCCGTTCATCAGCTCACACAAGCAGGTATCGGTCAATCAACCGCCGTCGGCATTGGCGGGGATCCCGTTAACGGCACCAACTTCATCGATGTTTTAAAGGCTTTTAAAGATGATGATGAAACCTATGCGGTTATCATGATCGGTGAAATCGGCGGCAATGCGGAAGAAGAAGCCGCGAAGTGGATTTCCGAAAACTTAGACAAACCGGTTGTCGGCTTTATTGGCGGACAAACCGCACCGCCCGGAAAACGGATGGGGCATGCCGGTGCGATTGTTTCCGGCGGCCAAGGTACGGCAAAAGCGAAGATCGAAACACTGAATAGCTATGGCATTAAAGTAGCCGAAACACCAGCTGTCATCGGCGAAACCTTGATTTCCGTATTGAAGGAAAAAGGTTTATACGAAAAATGCCTGATTAAATAAATGTTTTAAAAGCTGATTCCTTTTTAGGAATCGGCTTTTTTTCACGTTTGCCCCAATGGCAAGCTTTCTTCATCGATGATCATGGGAAAATTTCTCATTATTTGCAGGATTTTAGGAATCGATGTCGAATGGTTTAAAAAAACGTGTCAAAAGAAATGAGGTTGTCTTGTTGAATTTTCGCGAAAGACTCATTCACATTCACCATTGCCGTGGGGCAGGATGGCAAACGATCCGAAAGCTATTGTCAAAGGATCCTGAGCTCCGCATGCTTTATGACCTCACTGTTCAAGACTTCCACACCGATTTACACCTACCTTTAGGTCGGGCAGAACGTCTCTTCCACGATCTTCATCACCTTGACATGACCGCTCTTTTGACCCAATACCGGAATAGCGATATACATATTATCACGGTCTTTGATGACGAATACCCCGAATTACTAAAGGCGATTTATGATCCTCCATGGGTGCTTTATACTTTGGGGAGGACGGATTTGCTTAAGGCTCAACCTACTTTAGCCGTCGTCGGGACGAGACGCCCATCAGCGATGGCGTATCAAAACATGCGCGAACTGCTTTCGCCCCTTATACAACGTGGGTGGGTCATTGTCAGTGGAATGGCGCTTGGCATCGATGGTTTTGCCCATGAGCTGAGTTTAAATGGAAAAACCATTGCTGTTCTTGGCTCTGGACTTTATCACCCGTATCCTGCTAGTCACCGACGCCTATTTGAAAAACTAACCGCAAAGCAACTCGTAATTAGTGAATACCCGCCTCATACCCCTCCACACCAATGGCAATTTCCCGTTCGCAATCGCATTATCAGCGGTCTTTCCCGCGGCGTCCTTGTTGTCGAAGCCAAAGAAAAAAGCGGCTCCCTTATTACCGCTGACCAAGCCATGGAACAAGGCAGAGACATTTTTGCTGTTCCAGGCCCTGCGTTCGACCCGCATTACAAGGGGACGCATGGTCTCATCCAGCAAGGGGCCAAACTTGTGATGAGTGCTGAAGACATCCTTGATGAATTCGGAGAGCTTTGAAAATCTAGGTTTAATGGTGACTTTTTTGTAAAAAAATATTCACTGAAAAGTTAACTTTTGCTTTTTTACGTTTGACAAAAAGAAATTCAGTCATTAAGATAAGTGAAGATTTGATACTTTTTTAGAGAGAGGGGGAGAACGCAGTTTATGGCAGATTATCTTGTCATTGTGGAGTCTCCTGCAAAGGCAAAAACCATTAAGCGGTATTTAGGAAATAAATACGAAGTGAAAGCATCCATGGGCCATGTTCGCGATCTCCCGAAGAGCAAAATGGCTGTGGACGTCGAAAATGACTATCAACCGACTTATATTACCATCCGCGGCAAAGGCCCGGTGATAAAAGATCTTAAGGCAGCCGCCAAAAAGGTGAAAAAAGTCTATTTGGCTGCCGACCCTGATCGCGAAGGGGAAGCGATCGCTTGGCATCTTGCCCATATCCTTGAAATCGATGAACACTCGGATTGCCGTGTCGTCTTCAATGAAATTACTAAACCGGCGATCCAAGAAGCCTTTAAACATCCTCGCCCGATTAACGACAATTTAGTGGATGCCCAACAAGCGCGACGTGTGCTCGATCGGTTGGTCGGTTACAATATCAGCCCATTGCTTTGGAAAAAGGTGAAAAAAGGCTTGAGTGCCGGCCGTGTTCAATCCGTCGCGTTAAAACTGATCATTGACAGAGAAAAAGAGATTAAAAATTTTGTGCCTGAGGAATACTGGACGATTGACGGTCGTTTTTCGATAAACGGTGAAACGTTTACCGGACAATTTTACGGCATGAATAATGAAAAAACGGAATTAGAATCCCAGGATGACGTGAACCGGGTCTTAGAGGCGCTTTCGGGAGAAAACTTTAAAGTCGCATCCGTCAACAAGAAGGAACGCTACCGGAATCCGGTTCCGCCGTTTATTACATCGACGCTTCAACAAGAAGCGGCGAGAAAGCTTAATTTTCGAGCGAGAAAGACGATGATGGTGGCCCAACAGCTCTATGAAGGGGTCGATATCGGTCAACGCGGAGCGACGGGTTTAATTACGTATATG
>Ga0310830_101709_pt1 | contig 10367 bp, 9 predicted proteins | sample WT_ome_5_FD_201301 | JGI IMG/M metagenome (GOLD analysis project Ga0310830, IMG submission 201301) | Sorghum-adapted microbial communities enriched on wild type (WT) sorghum from Joint BioEnergy Institute, Emeryville, California, United... ...
AAGAAGTCGAACCAAGACGGGTATCTCGTAGGTTCCCGGGGGTCGGTCGGCTCGTCGGTAGTCGCGTTGTTCCTGGGAATTTCCGAGGTTAATCCGCTGCCAGCTCACTATATCTGTCAAAATCACGAATGCAAATATAGCGAATGGTTCCTGGACGGCAGCGTGCCCAGCGGCTTCGACCTTCCGGATAAAAGCTGTCCGAAATGCGGCGGCAAACTGAAGGGCGAAGGTCAGGACATTCCGTTCGAGACGTTCTTGGGCTTTAAAGGCGACAAGGTCCCCGATATTGACCTTAACTTCTCCGGTGAATATCAACCGGTCGCCCATAACTATACGAAGGTCCTGTTCGGGGAGAAGAACGTCTTCCGTGCAGGAACCATCGGTACGGTTGCAGAGAAAACCGCGTTTGGCTTTGCCAAGAAGTACGAAGAAGAGCATAACAAGCATTGGCGCGGGGCGGAGCTCAACCGACTGGCGGCGGGATGTACCGGCGTTAAGCGCAGTACCGGACAGCATCCCGGCGGGATCGTCGTCGTACCGGATTACATTGATGTGGAAGATATCACGCCGGTACAGTACCCGGCCGATGACACTGAATCTGAATGGAAAACAACCCATTTCGATTACCACGCCTTCGACGCGAACCTGCTCAAGCTCGATATTCTGGGGCACGATGATCCGACGATGATGCGGATGCTGCAGGATTTGACCGGGGTCGATCCAACGACGATCCCCATGAATGACCCGAAAGTAATGAGCATGTTCAACTCCACGGATGCACTAGGAGTTACACCGGAACAGATCCGTACGCCGGTTGCCACATACGGGATCCCGGAGATGGGGACGAAATTTGTGCGCCAGATGCTGGTGGAATCACAGCCGTCTTCCTTTGCGGACTTACTGCAAATTTCCGGGTTATCGCACGGAACCGGTGTATGGCTGGGGAATGCTCAGGAACTGATCAAAAACGGCACTTGTAACATCAAGACCGTTATCGGTTGTCGTGACGATATCATGCTGTACCTGATTTATAAAGCGGGAATGGACGCCGGCTTGGCCTTTAAAATTACGGAGAGTGTTCGTAAGGGGAAAGGGCTGACGCCGGAATGGATCGAGGAAATGAAGAAGTGTAAAGTACCGCAATGGTATATCGATTCTTGCTTGAAGATCCAGTACATGTTCCCGAAGGCGCACGCCGCTGCTTACGTTATCTCTGCGGTACGTACCGCTTACTTCAAGCTGTATTATCCGATCGAATATTATGCGACGTATTTCTCGGTCCGCGGGGAGGACTTCGATATCGAGCTGTGCTGCCAAGGGTACGAGGCGATCTACCGCAAGATCGAAGAGATTGAGCAGAAGGGCTTCCAGGCGCTGCCGAAGGAGAAGAACATGCTCCCGATCTTGGAAATGGCGCTGGAAATGACGGCACGCGGGTTCCATTTCAAGCCGATCGATCTGTATCGCTCCGACGCTACGAAATTTATCGTCGACGGTGATTCGTTGATTCCGCCGTTCTCGGCGCTTGCGGGGATCGGGGAGAACGCAGCCAAAAACATCGCCGCAGCGAAAGAGCAAGGTGAATTCCTGTCGATCGAGGACTTCCAGCAGAAGTCCAAAGCAAGTAAAACGATCGTGGAGCTTCTCGGTTCCATGGGCTGTTTCCGCGGCCTGCCAGAGAGCAATCAATTGTCTTTATTTTAATCTAGCTGGCTGAGTTCAAGATTCGACGCCGAATAAACAACTCGGTTTTGCTTCGTGATCCGAAGATGACTTTTTAATCTCCCGTTTGTTGAAGGATTAAAAAGACAGGTTTGGAGCACCGAGAAGGTTGGACGAAGACAGGACTGAGTAGCGGAGCGTACGAAAAGGTACGTGAGCAACGGAAGGCCGGGCTGAGTTCAAGATTCGACGTCGAATAAACAACTCGGTTTTGCTTCGTGATCCGAAGATGACTTTTTAATCTCCCTCTAGGAGTAAAGGTGTTTTACTTGTCACTTGGTATGTACTATGTTATAATTTTTTTGGCAATCATGAAGATAGAACCGTTGTTTAAAGAGTGGGGAAACCCACTCTTTAATCTTTGGTATATAGGATTAAAGTTGGAGGTAATGTACGCTTGAGCACACCAAAGATCAAAGCGACCGTCGAGCAAATGGTCACGCCTTATTTGGAGGAGAACGGCTTTGAACTGGTTGACGTGGAATACGTGAAGGAGGGCAGCAACTGGTTCCTCCGCGTATTTGTCGACAAAGAAGGCGGCATCGACATTGATGACTGCGGCCGGATCAGCGAATACCTTAGCGAGAAGCTCGACGAGAACGATCCGATTCCGTCGGCTTATTTTCTTGAAGTGTCTTCGCCAGGAGCGGAACGCCCCTTGAAGAAAGCCGAGGATGTCTCCAAGGCGGTCGGCAAAGACGTTTTTGTGACTACATACGAACCGGTAGATGGCCTGAAAGAATTTGAAGGCCGGCTTCTTTCCTTTGATGGGAACGAATTAGTTATTGAAGTGGGGAAGAAGCGTCACGCCATTCCATATAGCAAAGTTGCCAGCGCAAGATTGGCCATTATTTTCTAGTGTGACCTGCGGGGAATTATGAAAGGGGGAACTCGAGGCAAATGAGCATGGATTTTATCGAAGCCTTGAACGAATTGGAAAGGGAAAAAGGAATCAGCAAGGACATCTTGTTCGAAGCGATCGAAGCAGCGCTGATCTCCAGCTACAAACGCAACTTTAATACGGCGCAAAACGTGCGTGTGGATATGAACCGCCATACCGGCGAAATCAAAGTTTATGCGCGCAAGCTTGTCGTAGAGGAAGTCCTTGATCCACGGACGGAGATTTCACTGCAAGCAGCACGTGAGATTAATCCGAACTATCATCTGGACGACATCACTGAAATTGAGGTAACCCCTCGGGACTTCGGCCGGATCGCGGCACAAACGGCGAAGCAAGTCGTGACGCAGCGTATTCGTGAGGCCGAGCGCGGACTGATCTATAATGCGTTCGTGGAGAAGGAAGAGGACATCGTAACCGGGATCGTACAACGTCAGGACTTACGTAATATCTATGTTGATCTTGGTAAAGTGGAAGCCCATTTACCGTTAAACGAATTGATGCCAAACGAGAAGTTCAAGCACGGCGACCGGATTAAAGCGTACATTACGAAAGTAGAGAATACGACGAAAGGACCGCAAATCCTGCTGTCCCGTACGCATCCGGGCTTGCTGAAGCGCTTGTTCGAGCTGGAGGTTCCGGAAATTTTCGACGGTGTTGTGGAGATTCGTTCCGTAGCCCGCGAAGCCGGCTTCCGCTCCAAAATCGCCGTATACTCCCGCAACAGCGAAGTGGATCCTGTTGGCTCCTGCGTTGGCCCGAAGGGGACGCGTGTACAAACGATTGTGAACGAGCTGCGCGGAGAGAAAATTGACATCGTTCGTTATTCGGAGAATGTTGAGGAATATGTAGCCAATGCGCTGAGCCCGTCTAAAGTGCTCGAAGTGCAGGTGTTTGAAGCGGAGAAGATGGCCCGCGTGATCGTACCGGATTACCAATTGTCGCTGGCGATTGGCATTAAAGGACAGAACGCGCGTCTTGCCGCCAAATTGACCGGTTGGAAAATCGACATCAAGAGCGAAACCCAAGCGGAAGAGGAATTCGGCAGAGAAAAAACCGATCAAGGCGAAATGCCTCAGGATTCCATCTCCGTGGATTAACGGGAGGTGGCAAGGATGAAGCAAAGAAAAGTACCGCTCCGCAAATGCGTAGCCTGCCAGGAAATGATGCCCAAGAAGACGCTGATCCGGATTGTGCGTTCCCCGGAGGGCGAGGTGTCGATCGACTTAACAGGCAAAAAGTCAGGCCGCGGCGCTTATCTCTGCGGCAAGACGGAATGCTTTAAGCTTGCTCATAAATCACGTGCACTGGATCGGGCACTTAAAGCTCCGGTTGGTAACGAGGTTTACGAACAGCTCGCTCGCGATTTCTTGGCCGTTGAGGATGAATTCCTTGCTGCTCAGGCTCGAGAAGAGGATGAAGATGAATAAGGCCCAGCCGTTGTCCGGTCTTGGTCTCGCCATGCGAGCCGGTAAGCTGGTGACTGGGGACGAACTCGTCCTGAAATCGATTCGTTCAAGAGAAGCCAAGCTCGTCATCGTTGCGGGAGATGCTTCCGCCAATACACAGAAGAAATTCCGGGACAAATGCGGGAGCTACAACATTCCGCTGATCATCGGATTTGACCGTGAAGCGCTCGGGAGAAGTGTTGGCAAGCCGGAACGGGTTGTTCTGGCGATCACCGATCCAGGGTTTACCGAGATGATCCGCAAAGCGATCTTGAAAACATCGGAGGTGGAGTATATTGAGTAAACAAGAAAAACAAGATAAGCTCAGGGTGTATGAATACGCCAAATCGCTCAATATGAGTAGTAAAGAAATTATCACAATTCTTAAGCGTCTAAATATCCCGGTTAACAACCACATGAGCGTCATGGAGAATGATGCTGTAGCCCGTGTGGAACAGTTCTTCAAGGATATTAAAAGCAACGCGGCGGCGAAACGAGAAAGCTCGGGACGCAACGATTCCTCTGCCAAATCGCCGGCATCGGCTTCCGCAGGAGGAAGCCAAACACCGAAAGCTACAGCCGGAGAATCATCCGGTCATCGCGGAGATCAGGGACGCGGCGCAAACGCACCCGTAAAAAACCAAAATCAACAGGAAAAGCAGGTAAGCATGAATAATAAACCAAAAACAAACCAAACCAATGCAGGTGGCAGTACGGCAGTTCAAGAAAGATCGAGCCGTCCAAACGGCGGCAATCATCAAAACTCTCGTCCCCAAGGCCAAGGCGGTGGGAACACCTCAGGTGCGAACCGGAACCCGCAAGGGAACCGGGGAGCCGGGCAAGGCGGCCAGCGGAATGATAGCGGCCAGCGCCCAGCCCAAGGCCAAAACGGCGGCGGAAACCGCAGCTTTGCACCAAGCAACAATTTAGGCGGTGGAAACGGCAGCAAAGGACAAGGACAAAGAAAAGGGAATAACAACGGTGGCAAGAACCAAAGAGGTTACGATGATAACCGCAATGGCGCCAATTTCAAAAATAATCGAGGCGGTAAAGGCGGACGCGGCAAAGGGGCTCCGCAGCAGCCTCCACGCGAGAAGATCGACAATACGCCGAAGAAGATTATCGTCCGCGGCACGATGACGGTTGGCGAAACCGCCAAATTGCTGCATAAGGACGCTTCTGAAGTCATCAAGAAGCTGATGCTGCTCGGCGTCATGGCCACTATTAACCAAGAGCTTGACCTTGATACGATCCAGCTGCTGGCAAGTGACTTTGGCGTTGAGGTTGAAGTGAAAATTCCGGTGGAAGAAGACCGGTTTGAAACGATTGAAGAGGTTGACGATGAGGCGGATCTGAAAGAACGTCCACCTGTCGTTACGATCATGGGTCACGTTGACCACGGGAAAACGACGCTGTTGGACGCTATTCGTTCCACGAATGTCACCGGCGGCGAAGCCGGCGGGATCACGCAGCATATCGGGGCATATCAAGTCGAAATCAACGGCAAGAAGATTACGTTCCTGGATACGCCAGGCCACGAAGCGTTTACAGCGATGCGTGCCCGCGGTGCCCAGTTAACGGATATTACGATTATCGTCGTTGCTGCGGATGACGGCGTGATGCCGCAGACGGTCGAAGCGGTGAACCATGCGAAAGCAGCAGGCCTGCCAATTATCGTTGCGGTTAACAAGATCGATAAACCGGAAGCCAATCCGGATCGAGTGAAGCAAGAATTGACCGAGTATGAGCTTGTACCGGAAGAATGGGGCGGCGACACGATTTTCGTCAACGTCTCTGCGAAGCAAAAAATCGGCTTGGAAAACTTGCTTGAAATGATACTGTTGGTAGCCGAAGTGAACGAGTACAAAGCGAACCCGGATAAACGCGCTCGCGGTGCAGTCATCGAGGCTGAGCTCGATAAAACTCGCGGCCCGGTAGCTCGCGTATTGGTACAACACGGAACATTGAAGGTCGGCGATGCTTTTGTTGCAGGGAACTGCTTCGGCCGCGTCCGCGCGATGGTTAACGATCGTGGACGTCGGTTGAAAGAAGCCGGTCCATCGACGCCGGTGGAAATTACCGGTCTGACCGAGGTGCCGCAAGCCGGCGATCCGTTTATGGTCTTCGAAGACGAACGCAAAGCGCGGTCGATCGCAGACAAACGGGCCACGATGCAGCGTCAGTCCGATTTGGGTGCCAATACTCGCGTGACGCTGGATGATCTGTTCCGCCACATCAAAGAAGGCGAAATCAAGGATCTCAATGTGATCATCAAAGCCGACGTACAAGGTTCGGTTGAAGCGCTCCGAGGCGCACTCGAGAAGATCGAGGTCGAAGGCGTTCGCGTCAAGATTATCCACAGCGGTGCCGGTGCGATTACCGAATCCGATGTCATCTTGGCGGCGGCTTCGAACGCGATTATCATCGGGTTCAACGTCCGTCCAGACAATCAAACGAAAGCGACCGCGGAACAAGAGAAGGTTGATATTCGCTTGCACCGCGTCATTTACAATGCAATTGAAGAGATTGAGCAAGCGATGAAAGGGATGCTTGATCCGGTTTATAAAGAGGCAGTTATCGGTCACGCGGAAGTCCGTAATACGTTCAAGATCAGCAAGGTCGGAACGATTGCTGGTTGTATGGTGACTTCTGGTAAAATTACCCGTTCGGCGGAAGTCCGCTTGATTCGTGACGGCATCGTCGTATACGAAGGCAAAATCGATTCGCTCAAACGTTTCAAGGACGACGCGAAGGAAGTTGCTCAAGGTTACGAGTGCGGGATTACCTTGGACAATTACAACGATATTAAAGAAGGCGACGTGATCGAAGCGTTCGTCATGGAAACTGTTGAACCGAAGTAAGGTGGGTGTCTAAAATGGCCAAAAATCGTACCGGCCGCGTAGGCGAACAGATTAAGAAAGAACTAAGCGTGCTCATCCAGAGTGAACTGAAAGATCCGCGCATCGGTTTTGTCACGGTGACCGGAGTCGATGTGACAAATGATTTGTCGCAGGCCAAAGTTTACCTCAGCGTATTTGGCGACGAGGAGCAGAAGAACGAATCCTTAAAAGGGCTGGAGAAAGCGACCGGCTTCCTGCGCACTGAAATCGGCAAACGAATTCGGCTGCGCCACACACCGGAGTTGATTTTCAAAATTGACGAATCCATCGCTTATGGCAGTCGGATTGAGAAGCTTCTCGGCGAAATTACGCAAGAGCACAAAGAATGAAATATGAAGGGAATCGATAACTCATCATGAGTAATGGAGATTCTCAAAGGAGACGGCAATGCAGACGACCTATGAAAGGGATCTGAGTCAGACGAAGGAGTTCCTGACTCAGAATGATCATTTCCTAATTGTGTCGCATGTTCAGCCGGACGGTGACGCAGTCAGTTCCACCCTAGCGGTGGGCTGGCTTCTGTCATGTCTGGGTAAAAAATTCGTGATGGTCAACGAAGGCCCGATCCCTAAACGGATGCATTATTTGTGGCATGCAGATGAGATTCTCGATTTGTCGGTGACATCGCTTGACCGCAAATTTGATCATGTGATCTGCGTGGACTGCGCTGACTTCAAACGGGTTGGCAAGACCCATGAATGGTTTGCCGAAGGGGCACGCCTGCTGAACATCGACCACCATCCGACCAACGATCTATACGGGTTGGTGAACCTTGTTGTGCCGAATGCGGCGGCGACCGCCGAAATTTTGTTCGACCTAATCAACTATATGGATCTTCCGTTGGATCAGACGATCGCAACGGTGCTTTATACCGGACTATTGACAGATACTGGCGGGTTCCGGTACTCCAATACATCGCCCAAGGTGATGGCGGCTGCCTCCAAATTGCTAGAGTACGGCGTAGACGGTCCCGCTTTATCCGAATTGCTGCTAGAGCAAATGACGCTTCCGCAGCTGCGTCTGCTGACTCGGGCTCTAAATGGACTTCAGCTGACGGAAGACGGGAAGATTAGCTGGGTGTCGGTGACAGATGAGGACCTGCAGGCGACTGGCGCCGTTCACGAGGATATGGAAGGCATCGTCAATTATCCGCGGAATATTCAAGGAGTCGAAGTAGGCCTGTTGTTTAAGGTCATTAACGAACAAGCCATCAAGGTGAGCATGCGCTCGGCGGGCAAAGTCGACGTGGCTAAGGTGGCTCAAAGCTTTGGCGGCGGCGGTCATGTAAGGGCCGCTGGAGCTCGCATAGAAGGGACTCTGGACACGGTTGTCCCTAGAGTGTTGGAACAAGTGAGGCTGCAGTTATGAACGCATACGAAGGCATTTTGCCGATCCACAAGCCAGCCGGTTTTACATCGCATGACGTGGTTGCCAAATGCCGGGGGATTTTGAAAATGAAGCGGATTGGCCACACAGGTACGTTAGACCCAGCCGTCACTGGAGTATTGCCTCTATGTCTCGGCCGAGCAACGCGAATGGTGGAGTATTTGCAGGACTTGCCGAAGGAATACGAAGCAACCTTGGTGCTCGGCGTGGCGACCGATACTGAGGATATGACCGGCGAAATCATCGAACAGGTGAATGAGGTTCGGGTGACGGAAGAGGACGTTCGGCTTGTATTGTCCCGGTTTGTTGGCACAATCTCGCAAATTCCGCCGATGTATTCGGCGCTTAAACAAGACGGGAAACGTCTTTATGAACTGGCACGGGAAGGGAAAACCGTGGAGCGCAAGCCCCGGGAAGTGACGATCTATCAATTGGAGCTGATTTCGTTCCAGCCGGAAGGGCCGCATCCGCGGATCTCTTTTCGCGCGTTATGCTCCAAAGGAACTTATATCCGTACGCTCTGCGTTGATATCGGACGTGCACTCGGCGTGCCTGCGGCGATGACGGAGCTAAAGCGGACGATGTCGGCGGGAATCACGGAGTCACATTGTCTGACGCTGGATGAGGTGGCCCGCCACGCGGCAAACGGATCGCTGCAAGAATATTTACTGCCGGTTGATCGAGCGGTGCAGCATTTACCGGCTCATACCGTTGCTGCCGAGAAGGTCAAGGCGGCATTGCAAGGTCAGCGGCTGTCCCCCTCAGTGGTAACTCCACCGGTTAAGCGCGGAGAAACCCTGCGGTTGTACAGCCCCGAACAGCAATTTTTAGGCATCTTCCGGGTAGAAGAGGGAGCGAAGGCCGTAAAGGCAGTTAAAGTGTTTCTACCCGAGTAGCCTTAAGAAATGCGCATTCCGAGGGAAATTGCAGGTGAGACGATCATGGAAACGATACATTTATCATATCCACTAAATGAACGATTTATAGAACAACATACCCGCCCGCAAGTGCTGGCGATCGGCCAATTTGACGGCCTTCACCTGGGACATGCCAGCGTAATTAATTCGGCTGTCCGGTTGGCTGGCGAACTCGGTCTTCCTGCCTCCGTCATGACGTTTCATCCCCATCCGAAGGAAGTTATGAAGAAAGGCGATTATGACGGATATTTGACGCCGCCGGAGGAGAAGGAACGTATTCTGCGCGAGATGGGCGTGGATTACGTATATATTGTTGAGTTTAACGACGCTTTCTCGCGTGTAAGTCCGCAGAACTTCGTTTCCGGTATCCTGGTGCCGTTGCAGGTGCACACTGCGGTAGTTGGCTTTGACTTCCGTTATGGCTACCGGGGGGAAGGGGATGCGAGCATGCTGCGTGAATTAAGCGGCAATGTCCTTGACGTGCACACCGTACCGCCGTTCCTGATCGACGGGGAGAAGGTCAGCAGTTCAGGGATTCGCAAAGCGCTGCAGGAAGGGAAGATTGAGCAAGCGAATCGTTGGCTCGGACGGACGTATACGCTGCGAGGGACCGTCATGCACGGCGAGAAACGCGGCCGTCAGCTCGGCTTCCCTACAGCCAACCTGAAGCTGGCGGAGCATTATGTCGTCCCGGCCAGCGGGGTCTATGCCGTACGAGTGACGCACGAAGGAACGACTTACTCCGGCGTGATGAACGTTGGAGTGAAGCCAACCTTTCATGAGAACGGCAAAATCTTTTGGCTGGAAGCCCATCTGTTTGAGTTTTCCAGCGAGATTTACGACGAAAGCCTATCCGTGGAATTGGTTCACTATATTCGGGAGGAGCGCAAGTTCGGCTCTCTGGATGAGCTGATTGCTCAAATTGGACAGGACGCGGAAACGGCGAAACGATTGCTGAAAGATTCCTGAGAACCCTACCGATCCGGCACGTGTCAACTCATATAAAAATGTTACCGAAGGATAATGGTTCACTCACGTAATTTTGTTACCCAGTGGAGGCTGTTACATAGCCTCCACTGGGCGCGTAGCGGAGGCA
>Ga0310830_101713_pt1 | contig 10358 bp, 4 predicted proteins | sample WT_ome_5_FD_201301 | JGI IMG/M metagenome (GOLD analysis project Ga0310830, IMG submission 201301) | Sorghum-adapted microbial communities enriched on wild type (WT) sorghum from Joint BioEnergy Institute, Emeryville, California, United... ...
GCCCGACCGTCCCGAGCGCCGCCACCGAGCCGAGCGTGGTGCGCATGAGCACGACCGCGCTCACCGCCGCGACGAGCAGCACGACCACGCCCCAGTCCAGCGCGCGCGACGGTGGGTAGGCGCCGGGCAGTCCGGTCGTCACGCCGAGGCCGGCCACGGCCAGCAGCACCAGGCCGACCACCGGACGGGCCAGGTAGGACCCGGCCGACCGACGGTGGTCGGGCCGGCCGACGACGGTCCCGAGCCGGACCAGGGTCAGGTAGAAGGCCTCGAAACGCTGGGCGCCGCGATCCTCCGGCAAGCGCCGCAGGAGGCGGTCGACCCGGTTCCGCGCCAGGAAGAGCACCGACCCGAGCGCGATGGTGAGGCCGGAGAGCACCAGCTCCGGGCTGAACCCGTGCCAGAGCTGGAAGGACGGGGGCGTCCCCCAGGGCTCGACGTCACGCATCGCCCGATGCATCAACGGATTGAGAACCACGACGCCCGGGCCCAGGGCCGCGCTCGCCACGGCGGCGATCGCGGCCGGGGCGAGGAACAGCCACGAGGGCTCGTAGAGCGTGCGCTGCATCGTCGGCCCGGCGAACGCGCCGTAGAGCAGCCGCACCCCGTAGGCGAAGGTCAGCGCCGAGGCGAAGACCGCGAGTGCCGCGGCGACCGTGCCCGCGCCGGGAAACAGCGTCGCGCTGGCGAAGCCCTGGAAGAGTGACTCCTTGCTGACGAACCCGATCATGGGCGCTACCCCCGCCAGCGACAGGCCGGCCAGCCCGGTCAACGTGGCGGTCACCGGCATGACCCGCCGCAGGCCGGAGATCTGGCGGATGTCGCGGCTGCCGGCCTCGCGGTCGATGATGCCGACCAGCATGAACAGCGTCGCCTTGAACAGGGCGTGGGCGAATGTGTGCAGGACGGCGGCGGCGAGCGCGACGGTCGTCCCGACGCCGATGGCCGCGACCAGCAACCCGAGCTGGCTCACGGTGGAGTAGGCCAGCAGTGACTTGAGGTCGTGCTCGCGCAGCGCTCGCAGGGCACCGATGATGGCCGTGACCAGGCCGACGGTCAGCAGGGTGAGCGACCAACCGGGCCGGCCCGCGTACACGGTGGTGAAGCGCAGCAGCAGGTAGATCCCCGCCTTCACCATCGTGGCCGCGTGCAGGTAGGCGCTCACCGGCGTGATCGCCACCATGGCCCCGGGGAGCCAGAAGCTGAAGGGTGTCTGGGCCGACTTGGTGAAGGCCGCGACGATGAGCAGGGCCGCCACGGCGTGGCCGACCGGGGTACCGAGCAGCTGGTCCCGCGCCGCCAGCACCCCGGCCAGGTCGGTGGTGCCGAGCCGTACGGCCATCAGCACGATCGCGGTCAGCAGGGCGAGCCCGCCCATCGTGGTGACGAGCAGGGCCCGGACCGCCGGGGCGTTCCCGCGCGCGCCGACCGAGCCGATGAGGAAGAAGGACAGGACGCTCGTCAGCTCCCAGAACACGTACACCAGCACGAGGTCGCCCGCGAGGACGAGCCCGAGCATCCCGCCGCCGAAGGCGGTGAGCTGGAAGTAGATCGACCCGTGGCGGTGCTCCGGCCGCAGGTACCGGGGGCAGTAGCCGAGGATCAGCGCGCCGACGCCGAGCACCAGGATGCAGAACAGCGCGGTGAGGCCGTCGAGCCGCAGCGTCAGCGACACCCCGAAGCGGGGCAGCCACGGCCAGGACGCGGCCGGGGCCTCGCCGGCGAGCACCTCGGGCCCGGCCGTGCCGAGCACCGCCGCGACGGCGACGAAGCCGGCGGCCAGCACGTATCCGGCGTTTCGCCCCAGCAAGCGGGCCAGGAGCGGGGCGAGTACGGCCAGCCCACCCATCGAGGCCAGCGCGACGACGAGCACCATGGCGGGCCTCTAACCGGTCGCCGGCGGGCGGTTCCGGCCGAGAGCGGGGCTCCGGGCGTCGGTCCGTCCGGTGCTGATTCTCGCCCATACAGGCGAAAAGGCCCGCCAACCCGATACACCGGACATATGCGCCAGACTAGCCTCGAAGGCTCAGGCACGGTTCGAGAAGAGCCGGCCGACGACCGAACGTGCGACGGGCGCGGACGGGGGTTCGGCTGCGCAGCGGCGCCCGTCGCGCCGGGTGGATGACGGTCGGTGTCGCCCGACGGACGAAGGCGGGGTCAGGATGCCTACGGAGCCGATTCGCGTGGTCGTCGGCTACGACGGGTCGCCGTCGGCAAATCTGGCGATCGATGCGGGCGCGCTGCTGCTGCCGAACGCCCGATGCTGGGTCACCCATCTGTGGACGCCGCCGTTCGCGAGCGAGAGCATCCGCCAGCGCGTCTGGGCCGGCGTGTCGACCATCGACGAATTCCGGGAGGCCATCGAGCGCGAGGGAGCCCACGAGGCGGAGCAGGTGGTATCGACGGGCGTCATTCTGGCCCGGGCCGCCGGCTGGGACGCGGAACCCCTGGTGCGACGCAGCTACGGCGGCGAAGGGCTGCTGTTCGCGTCGATCGCCGAGGAGGTCGACGCGGACCTGGTCCTGGTCGGCGCCCGGGGATTGAGCGGGACCAGCGCGGCCCTGGGCAGCGTCTCCGACGTGGTGGTCCGCCACACCCCACGGCCCGTGCTGGTGGTGCCGCGGCCGCTGCTGACCGCCGAGTACGCGGCGCTGCGCAACGGCCCCGTGCTCGTCGGGTTCGACGCGTCGACCGGGGCCCGGACCGCGGCGGCAACCGCGGGCCGCCTGTTCCCGACCCGACAGGTGGTGCTGGTCGCGGTCGATGGCGATGAAGCCACCCTGTCCGCCGCGGCCGAGCCGGCCGAGGCTGGGGACGGGGGGCCGCCGGCCGGCGCTGAGCTGGTGGCGATTCCCGCCGCCCGACGCTTCGGCTCGCATGCCCGGGCGGTGGCGGACGCGCTGGCCGCCTACGCGCGCCAGCGCGGGGCCGCCGTGATCGTCGTCGGGTCCCGGGGACGCTCAACGGCCCGGGAGATCCTGCTGGGCAGCGTCGCCCGGGCGACGCTGCACCACGCTCATCGTCCGGTCATCGTGGTGCCCGCCACCGCGTGACGCCCGGCATCCCGACCGGCCGCTCGCCGTTGGTCGGCCCACCGGCGCACCCGTTTCTCGACGCCGATGACGACCGAGGCCCCGGCGGCGACCGCGAGGATGCGCGCCCAGACGTCGAGGCCGATCGGTGCGGTGTGGAAGAGCGTGTGCATCGCCGGAACGTACGTGAGCACCAGCTGGGCGACCACCTGGACGGCGACGCCCACGACGATCCAGCGGTTGGAGAGCAGCCCGACGTGCAGGACCGACCGGCGCAACGACCGGCAGCTGACCAGATAGAAAGCTTGAATTGCCACGATGGCGTTCACCGCGGCGGTGCGGGCCTCCTCGACGCTCGCCCCCCGCGCGGACTCCGACTCGAACAGCCACCAGGCGCCGGCCACGACCAGCGCCGAGACCAGCAGGACCCGGGTGACCAGCGCCGCGCTGAACAAGGGCTGGCGGGGGTCGCGGGGTGGCCGGCTCATGATGCCGGGCTCGGAGGGCTCGAAGGCCAGCATGAGTCCGAGCAGGACGGCCGTGGTCATGTTGATCCAGAGGATCTGGGTCGGCAGGACGGGCAACGTGGCGCCGAGCACGATCGCGGACAGGATGACCAGCCCTTCGCCCATGTTGGTCGGCAGCGTCCAGACGATGAACTTGGTGAGGTTGTCGACGATGCTCCGCCCTTCCTCCACCGCCGCCTCGATCGTGGCGAAGTTGTCGTCGGTGAGCACGATGTCGGCGGCGTCCTTGGCGACCTCGGTGCCACCGCGCCCCATCGCGACGCCGATGTCGGCCTGGCGCAGCGCGGGCGCGTCGTTGACGCCGTCGCCGGTCACGGCCACGACCTGGCCCCGGTCCTGCAGGGCCTCCACCAGGCGGAGCTTCTGCTCCGGGGAGACCCGCGCGAACACCCGGGCTCTGTCCACAGTGGCCATATCGTCGGCGGTGGCCAGCCGGGTCAGGTCATCGCCGGTGAGCACCTGCCCGCGGTCCGGGCCGTCGAGCAGGCCCATCCGCTCCGCGGTCGCCGTCGCGGTCGCGGCGTGGTCGCCGGTGATCATCATGACCGTGATTCCCGCCTCCCGGCAGGCCCGTACGGCCGCGATGGCGTCCTCCCGGGGCGGGTCGAGCATCGCGAACAACCCGGTGAGCGCCAGCGTGGCCGGCAGCCGGTCCTCGGCGAAGTCCTCCCGCCGGACGTCGAGCCCGACCGCGGTGGCGAGCACCCGCAGGCCGGCCGCGGCGTAGGCGTCCGCGGCGCGCTTCGCGGCCTCGCGATCCAGCCGGCGCGGTGTCCCGTCGGCCCCGAGCTCGGCATCGCAGAGGTCGAGGATCCGCTCCACCGAGCCCTTGGCCAGCACGACGAGTCGCTCGGTTTGCGAATCTCGATGCAGGGTCGCCATGTAGCGCCGCTCGGAGGTGAACGGGATCGTCTCCACTCGGGGGTAGTCGACGGCGAGGGCGTCGGCGGTGATGCCGGCCTTGGCCGCGGCGACGAGCAGCGCCCCCTCCGTCGGATCGCCCGCGATGCGCCAGCGCGCCCGCTCGCGCGTGCCTTCGCCCCCGCGCGTGCCTTCGCCCCCGCGCGCGTCTTCGCCCCCGCGCGCGTCTTCGCCCTTGCGCCTTTCGCCCTTGCGCCTGTCTTCGCCCTCGGGCCGCTCTTCGTCGCGGATGAGGTCCGCCTCGTTGCAGCCCACCCCCGCGATCAGGCACCAGCGCAGGGCCGGTGTCAGCCGCGCACCGTCACCGCGGGCGATGGGCTCGCCCCCGTCGACGGGACGGATCTCGCCGTCGGGCGCGTACCCAATGCCGGTGACCTCGAAGCGCGTGTCCGGCGTCCACACCGCCTGGACGGTCATCTCGTTTCTGGTCAGCGTGCCGGTCTTGTCGGAGCAGATGACCGTGGTGCTGCCCAGCGTCTCCACCGCCGGCAACCGGCGTACGACCGCGTGCCGCTTCGCCATCCGGCCTACCCCGATGGCGAGGGTGATCGTGACCGCGGCGGGCAGCCCTTCCGGGATGGCCCCGACGGCGAGCGCGATCGCCGCGGTGACCATCGCCGTGACGTCCTCGCCGCGGGCCAGGCCCACCCCGAAGGTCACGGCCGCCAGCGCCAGGATCACCACCGTCAGCACCTTGCTGAACCGTGCGAGCTTCCGGGTCAACGGGGTGGCGAGCGACTCGGCAGCACTGACGAGACGGTGGATCCGGCCGACCTCGCTCTCGGCCCCCGTGGCCACCACGACACCCGCGCCGGCGCCGCTCGTAACCAGCGTCGCGTTGTACACCATGTTGCGTCGGTCGGCCACCGGCGTCTCCGGCGGCAGGACCACCTCGTCCTTTACGACCGGCGTCGATTCGCCGGTGAGCGCCGACTCGTCGACCTGCAGCTCGGTCTCCCGGACCAGCCGGATGTCGGCCGGAACCTTGTCCCCGGCCTGCACCAGCACCAGGTCACCGATGACGACGTCGGTCGATGGGATGGTGTGTTCCTGGCCATCGCGCACCACCCGGGCCGTGGTGCGCACCAGAGAGCGCAGGGCGTCCAGCGCCGCGTCGGCCCGGGCCTCCTGGATGTACCCCACGGCCGCATTGATGATGATTACTCCCGCGATCACCGCCGAGTCGACGTACTCGCCGAGCACGGCGGTGATCACGCCGGCCGCGATGAGGATGCCGACCAGAGGATTGGCGAACTGGTGGGCCAGGCGGGTCACCCAACCGGCGCGCGCCGCCGTCGGCAACTGGTTCGGCCCGTAGCGCGCCAGGCGTCGGGCCGCCTCGGCGCTGGTAAGGCCCCGGTCCGGGTCGGTCTGCAGCAGCAGCACCACCTCGTGGGGTGGGAGGTGATGGTGGTTGCCGCTGGACGGTCCGCCGGGCGACGTGGGCATCGCCTGCCTGCCTTTCCCGCCGCGCTACCGGATCGCCGACGCCGCGCTCTCCGGTGCTAAGGTCCCCCGCGCTCGATCCCTGGACGCGGAAGTCCCCGGCGCACCCTCCGACGCCGGACTCTCCGGCGCCCGGTCCGCCGGGCGGACGACCATGACCGGGCAGGTCGCGTGGTGGGCGCAGTAGTCGCTGATGGAGCCGAGCAGCAGGCTCGCCAGCGGGTTGTGCCCCCGGGATCCGAGTACGAGCAGGTCGGCGGTGCGGCTGTGGTCCACCAGCACGTCGCCGGGGTGACCGGGAACGATCACGGGTTGGACCTCGACCCCGGCGTCGGCCAGGTACTGGTGCAGGTCGGCGAGTTGCTGGTGGATGAGATGTGTCCCCCACTCCACCAGCTGGTCATCGGTCGGCGTGATGAACTCGGTCCCGATGCGGTCCCAGTGGACGGCGTGGACCGCCTGCAGCTCGGCCCGGCGCAGCCGCGCCTCGGTTGCCGCCACGCGTATCGCCGCGCTGGACGACTCCGATCCGTCGACGCCGACGACGACCCGTCCGTCCATCTCCCGCGTCGAGTTGGGCCGGACCACCACGACCGGGCCGGGCGCGTGCATCAGGCAGGCCCGACTGACCGAGCCGAGCAGGGCGTTGGTGAGCCGGCCGCGACCACGCGACCCTACGACGAGCAGGTCCGCGTCCCGGCTCGCCGCGATCAGCTCCGCGGCCGCCGATCCGCTGGTGTAGCGGAAGATCACGGGAAAGCCGTCGGCGGCGGCGCTCACCGCGTCCCGCAGGTCGGCCAGCACGTTCGGCCGCGGGTCGATCGGCGGCTGGTGGGTGGACGCCAGGAGCGGCGCGGGCTGGTCATCGATGACGGTGAGCGCCACGAGCTCGGCGGCGTGCCGGCGGGCCTCGGCCACCGCCCAGCGGAGCGCGTCGGTGGCGAAGGTCGAGCCGTCGAATCCCACGATGATGCGTCGCATGCCCCCTCCCGCGGCCGGACGGGGCGCGGCCCCGAGCGCCGGCGGCCGCGGACCTCGCCGGGGTAGGCGCCCGCTGACCCGCCCCTACGCCCTCCCGGACCGTATCAGCGGTGACGGGCACTCTCGGCGGCTTCGGGATTGTTGGTCCCTTTTGGTGGTGGCCCCATCGCGTGGGGTGGGCCGATCGCGTGGATGGCCGATCGCGTGGATGGGCCGATCGCGTGGTGGGATGGGCCGGCCGCGGGGCGGGCCCGGTCAGCCGGACCAGGTGACGGTGGGGGCGAGGCCGAGGAACTGACCGTACGGTTCGAAGGCCGTCTCGACGGCCGTCCGGTCCCGGGGCGAGAGCGGGACCAGCGGGATGACGGTGATCTCCACCGTCGCCCGGCGGACCGTGCGGCGCCACGTGCCGACCACTCGGCCGTCGCGCACGACGGTGGGCTGGAAGACCCCGTTGCCGCCGGGGACGATGGCCTGCTTGTGCGCGTCGTCCAGCATCAGCGAGCGGTCCTTGTAGCCGAGGATGAACTCGTCGAAGCCGGGCAGGACGAGCACCTGCGCCGACCGGCGGCGCGGCGGCGGGGTGTACGACTCGACCAGAGCGCGCTCGGCGACCATCGGGACGTCGTCCACCGGCACCTCCACGAGCGCGTCACCGGCGGCGGCCACGGCACGGCGGCACTGGGTGACCGGCAACCCGGTCCAGCCGGCGAAGTCGGCGACCGTGGCCGGCCCGTGGCCCCGGAAGTAGCGCAACGCGATGGTGGCGAGCGCCTCCTCCGGGTCGGGCCGGTGGGGGTCGGGGACCCACTCGTCGAGAAGCGTAAATGCCTGCTCGGTGCCGATGTTCGGGGCGAAGCAGGTCACCCCGAGCTGGCTCGCGTACCACAGCAGGTGGTAGCCGAGCTGCCCCGAGACGGGGAGTCCTTCCTCGACCAGCGCGTCCAGGCACTGGGCCCGGGTCAGGCGCCTACCGCCCCGCAGCGCGTCGGCGAGAATCTCCACCGCCCGGTTGGCCACCTGCTCGGTCAGCCCGAGGAATTCCCGGCGCTTGGCTGCCCCGGCCAGCGCGCGTCGCCCCATGAGCTCGAGCATCCAGTGCGCGTCCCGGGGCGGCACGTAGTGGACGGTGCCGCGCATGGGCCAGGTGCGCAGTGCTTCCCGGCGCTCGACGGCGGCCTCCACGTCGGCCGCGGTCAGGCCCGGCAGCCGCACGCCGAACGACCACGCCGCGCTGTTGCTGTCCTGCGCCTGCATCGCCCCGAGCCAGGTCACCACCCCGGCCACGTCCTTGGGCGCCGGGTCCCCGGCGTAGCCGCCGGGGCGGGGGGCGAGCAGCAGGCTCATCAGGCGCAGGGCCACCGCATCAGACCGGGAGAGCTGCACGGGCCCACGGTAGGCACCACCTCCGACAGGACGGCCTCCGACAGCACCGGCGCCGCCGGCCGGGTCCGGATACTCCGGGCCGGATCACGCCGATGGCCGGGGCGTGCCGATGGCCGGGTCGCGCCGAATGGCCGGGTCGCGCCGAATGGCCGGGTCGCGCCGAATGCTGAGTCGTGCCGATGGCACGGATCGTTTGTCGGCTGGCCGCTTGGTCGCCGGGACGCATGCTCGCCCGGACGTTTGGTCGCCGGGACCCCTTGATCGCCGGACGTATGGCCGCGGGGGCGCGTGGTCGCGCGGCTGATCGCCCGGTGGGCGGCGAGATCGCCCCACTGACCCAGCGGCCCGACGGTGCGCGCCGACCCCCGGCCTGACACCACGGACGGGCGGCGCTGGGGCAGGATGTCGGCGTGAGACGGGCGTTGCGCATCCTGGCCGGCATCGCCGGGCCGGGGCCGAGCGAGTCGGCCCTGCGTCGGGCGGTGGCGGGCCGGGTGGTCGTGGTGACCGGGGCGTCGGAGGGCATCGGGGCCGCGACCGCGATCCGGTTGGGGGCCGCCGGGGCGAGGGTGGTGCTCGTCGCCCGGACCGCGGCCCGCCTGACCGAGGTGCGGCAGCGGATCGTCGACGCCGGCGGCACGGCGACCGCCCACCCCTGCGATCTGTCCGATCCGGCGGCGGCCGGCGCGCTCGCCGCCGAGCTGCTGCGCACGTACGGCCGGGTGGACGTCGTGGTCTCCAACGCCGGTCACAGCATCAACCGGTCCGTGGCCGCCACCGCCGACCGCTTCCACGACATCGCACGCACCGCCGGCATCAACTACCTCGGCCCGGTCGCGCTCCTGCTCGGCCTGCTGCCGGCGATGCGCGCCGCCGGAGGTGGCCACATCGTCAACGTCTCGACCGCGAGCCTGGCCGGCTTCCCGCCCGGGTGGTCGGCCTACCTCGCCTCCAAGGGAGCGTTCGACATCTGGCTGCGCTCGGCCGCACCCGAGCTGCGCCGCGACGGCGTCACGGTCAGCACCGTCTACTTCGGAATGGTCCGGACCCGGATGAGCGCGCCGACCCTGGCCCGGTGGCCGATACCGGCGGCGACGCCGGAGGAGGCCGCCGCGATGGTGTGTCGGGCCATCGCTCGTCGCCCGCGCACGATCTGGCCGTGGTGGGCCCGCCTGGGCCAACCGCTCGCGGTCGCGTTCCCGTCGCTGCTCGAGCGGTGCTACGCCGGCTTCCTGGCGGCCGCTCACGCGCTCACCGTTCCCCGCGCGCTGCGCCGGGCCGGGCTGCTGCGGCCAGGAGTGCTGGTGCGGGCCGGACGGGCCGCGTGGCGCTACGGCGGCAGCCTCGCCGCCGCCCTGGACGCGGGGCCGGACACCGGCGTGGCGCTCGTCGACCGCCACGGTCCACTCTCGATCCAGCAACTACGGGAGCAGGCCGAGGACTGGGCGGTGAGCCTGGCCCCGCTCGTCGACATCGGCCGGGTCGGCCTTGCCTGCGGACCCGGGCGGGAGTTCGTGCTCGCCGTCGTCGCGCTGGGCCGGCTCGGGGTCGACACCGTGCTCGTGCCGCCCGACACTCCGGCGAGCCGGCTGCCGGAGCTGCTCGCCGCCCACGACCTGAGGGTGATCGTCCACGATGGACGCTACGACGCGATCACCCGCCGGTTCGACCGCCCGGACGGCGAGTCGGTGCCGGGCTGGCGCCTGCCGGTCGATGGCGCCGGTCGCGGCCCGGTGGTCCCGGCGGCCGTGTCGGATCGTCCCCGCCGTCCGGCCCGGCTCACCGTGCTCACCTCGGGCAGCACGGGGATCCCGAAGGCGGTCACCCGCACGCTGCCGGTGCGGACGCTGCTCGGTGCAGTCGCCACGCACCTGCAGCTGCTGCCGCTGCGCCCGGGGAAGCCCTTTGTGCTCGCCGCGCCGCCGCACCACGGCTTCGGGCTGTCGTACCTGGCGGCCGGGCTGGCGATCGGGGCGCCGGTGGTGCTGGCGGCGGGCTGCGACGCGGCCGCGATTCTCGATCTGGCCGCCGAGTACGACGCCGAGTTGCTCGTGGCACTGCCGGT